>Ga0163144_10006617_pt1 | contig 25527 bp, 20 predicted proteins | sample OliLak19BULKMAT1_FD_123175 | JGI IMG/M metagenome (GOLD analysis project Ga0163144, IMG submission 123175) | Freshwater microbial mat bacterial communities from Lake Vanda, McMurdo Dry Valleys, Antarctica - Oligotrophic Lake LV.19.BULKMAT1 | ecosystem: Environmental > Aquatic > Freshwater >... | reverse complement strand
TGAGGAAATTCATCCGTGAGGTGGTAATGATAAATGCCCTCGGGATATTCCGGCGTGACACCGATTCGTCCGTTGCACTCGTCCAGGTCGCCGCTGCCCGCCACGTATTCGTAGTCCGCCGTGAATCGCCCGTCGTATTTCCCTCCCGGCCCGCCCGCGCGTTCGCCCTTCCGGAGTTGCCAGCTCGAACGCATCTTCCGCAGCGCGCTGCTGGAGTTCGCGGCGACCGAATAGCCGTAGCTCGTGTAAACCGGAAACCCATCCGCCGCGTAGCCGACCAGCAACATCTTTTTCCCGTCGCCGCCGAGTTTTTCCATCAGGCCCGTCGGCAGCCCGTGATAGTGATACGCGCCGGTCGGTTGGACGTGCGCGTTATTTTGGTCGAGGCCGAGATTGATGAACCCGGATCGGGCTTCGTAATTCCATTCGCGTTGCCCTTGCCAAAACTCCGCCGTGCCCGGCTCGAACGGCACTCCGTTTAATGCCACGCCAAACCACGCGCCCTGCCCGGATCGCGGCACGGCATTGGTCTGCGGTCTCAGCGGCACGCGAAACGTGTAGCTCTGCGCCGAGATGGAATTGGGATTGCCTCGATTCGGAAATCGTCCCGGCTCATGATCCGGCAAACCGTTTGCGCGAATCACGCGATGGTCTCCCTTGATCGTTATCGCGATCTGGTGCCCAGCGCCAGCCGCGAGAGCGGCAGGATCACAAGCGAGAGCTGCGTAAAGGATCGGGCTGGATTCGTCGTGCCCCGGATGGGCGTGAACGACTCGCGCGGAGCACAACAGAATGTCGGCGATTAAAAGTCGTTTCATATTCATGACCCCACGATAACCGCGCGCACCTTAAGCCTTCGTGAAGACGAGGTAGAACGGCTCGCGCTGCGAGCCGTCGCGCCGCGCGAAGCGGCGCGGTGGCGCGGTGGCCGGCGGGAACGTGTGTCCGTTCCCCGCTCTCGGAGGACGGAGTGGTCGCAGCGCGACCACTGCCACCACTCTGGTTTTACAGGACATCTCCGTTGTGATGCGCCTGCCCTGCTCTCCCACAACGTCACATCGCCAGTTTCCACGGCTTGCGATACTCCACGCCGACCAGCTGATTGGCTTTCTTGTTGTCGATCACACGCTCGTTTTTCGCGTCCCAAATCACTTTGCTGCTGGAGCGCAGCGCAATGTTGCCGAGGTGCGCAATCGTCGAAACGTGATGGCCGATGTCGAGGTTGGTGCTTGGCTGCGCGCGCGACTTCATGCAATCGAGAAAATTTCGGACATGCGCCCCGCGCGGATCGCCCGATCCTTTGACCTCGACATGTTCGAGACTCTTTTTCTTAGGTTCGGAAATGATTTCATAACCCGCGTCGTTCAAGATCAGCGTGCCCTCGCTGCCGACCCAGGACATTCCCCAGGGCCGTCCATTGAGGCCGAGCCCCGTGCCGACTTTGTGTTCCCACACCATCGTGAAGGACGGGAATTCGTAGAGGGCGATCTGCGTGTCGGGCGTTTCGGAGTTATCGGTCAAAACATATTTACCTCCAACCGAGCTGACCGAGATCGGATTTTCCTTCGGCATGCCGAAAAGCAACACGTCAATCAAATGTACGCCCCAATCGGTCATCAATCCCCCGGCGTAATCCCAGAACCAGCGAAAATTGAAATGAAACCGATTCGGGTTGAATGGCCGTTTCGGCGCGGGCCCGAGCCACATGTCGTAATCCACTCCGGCAGGCGGCGCAGAGTCCGGCGGGTTTCCCACGCCACCGAGCCAATCGAGATGCGCCCAGCCCCGAATCAGGCCGACCTTGCCGAGCTTGCCACTGCGCACGATTTCAGCAGCTTCCTTGATGTGGACGGAATCCCGGCGCGGCGCGCCCATTTGCACAACCCGTTTGTGGCGGTTGGTCGCGTCGAGCATGGCCCGTCCCTCGGCAATGCTCGTGGCCAGCGGTTTCTCGACGTAGATATCCTTGCCCGCCTGGCAGGCCATGATGGTCGGGATGGCGTGCCAATGGTCGGGCGTGGAGATGATCACGGCGTCGAGGTCCTTGCGATCGAGCACGCGGCGAAAATCCTTTTCACCTGCGGGCGTCTGCTTCCTCTGCTTCTCCACAATATCAATTCCTTTGGCGATCTGCGCATCGTCCACGTCACAAATGACCGGACAATCGACCTCTGGATTGGCCAGGAACGTTGAAAGGTTGCCGCGGCCCATGCCGCCACAACCGATGACGCCGACGCGAACTTTGTCATTCGCGCCGACGGCGGGTTGCGCTTTGCTCGAACTCAGAATGAGGCCGTTGAAAGCCGGCACCGCGGCGGCGGCGAGAGCGGACTTTTCCAAAAATTTCCTGCGTGTGAGAGGGTTCATAAGGCAAATGATTTGTCGCCTGCGAAAAGTTGTCACGCGAAAAGCGCGATGAAAAATCGAAATGCGCGAATCCTGAAACTACCCTTCGGTCAAAGACGAGTGGGGCGGGCTTCCAGCCTGCCTCAGCGGGCATCTTGCCCGCGAACCCTGATCCTGGGGCTGGAAGCCCCTCAGGCAGACAAGATGTCTGCCCCACTATTTCGGTAGCAGTCTTGAGATGCGCACAATCGAGATTCAGTTCGGTTCCCTCCGCACTCCAACTTCCGTGTCGGAGAAAAAAATTGGCGATTGGCCAACTTCCTGTAAGTTCGCTCTCCTGTAATGCTCGCTAAACGTGTCATCCCCTGTCTTGACGTCCATGACGGTAAAGTCACCCGCGGCGTCCAGTTCGGCAAAGCCGAAGCCGGGGAACTCCGCAACGTCGGCGATCCCGTCGAACTCGCCCTCCGCTACAACGAGCAGGGTGCCGACGAAATGGTTTTTTTCGACATCACCGCCAGCGCGCATGGCCGCGCCACGATGGTCAGCGTGATCGAACGCGCGGCCGATGAATGCTTCATGCCGCTGACGGTCGGAGGCGGCATCCGCACCGTCGAAGACATGCATACGATGCTCAAAGCGGGCGCGGACAAAATCAGCATCAATTCCTCCGCGCTGGCCACGCCGGATCTCATCCGCCAGGGCGCGGAAAAATTCGGCAGCCAATGCATCGTCGTTTCAATCGACGCCAAGAAAGTCGCTCCGGAAAAATGGGAAGTCTTTTCGCACGGCGGACGCAAATCCACCGGCCTCGACGCGATTGAGTGGGCGAAAAAAGCCGTCGCGCTCGGCGCAGGCGAAATTGTTTTGAACAGCATCGACGCCGACGGCACCAAAGCCGGTTTTGATCTGGTGGTGACGCGGCGCGTCAGCGAATCCGTGGGCGTGCCGGTGGTGGCCAGCGGCGGCGCAGGTACGCTCGATCACATGGCTGATGTTTTATTAGCAGGCAAAGCCGACGCCGTTCTCGCCGCGAGCATTTTTCATTTTGGCACTTATACCGTAGGTGACGTGAAGAAATTCTTGGCAGAGAAAAATATCCCGGTGCGGCTGTAAGAAAACTAACGCAACCTCGCCGAGTGCTTGAAGCTGGTGAAAGAAGTCGCAGATGAACTCAAAATCAAAAGTCCCTTGCATCCCGATTTAAGGCTCAATCAGTTGGGAAGATTGGCTGAAAGGGCGGCGGTTTCGTCGTGAAATGGGCGAACGTGTCGCGCCTGGAATCATCCGGCGCAAAACGAGTTCCAGCGACCGGCGGTTGAAAAAACTCTTCAACGGCGAACGCGGCCTGCCATTCACGCCTACCGAAAAACTTTAGGCGCATTCAACAGTTTCCAAACCCGCAACGCCTCCGTTACGCCCCAAGCCTGCGCGTCGCAGCCGCGCTGTTGGTGCGGCGCGTCGCCATCCAGTATTTCGGGGATCTGGCCGAGGCAACCTTCCAGCAAAAGTTTTTCCATGCTGCCGAGATACGCTTTGGCCGCGGCCACGGATGCGGGTGAAGATTCCCAGGCCGCCGCCAGCGCTTCGCAAAAAATCGGGAACGTCCAGGTCCATGCTGTGCCGTTGTGATAGGCCGCTTTGCGCCGGGTGTCCTCGTCGCCCTCGTAGCGCGGCCAGTAGGGCTCCGTCGGATGGTTGATCAGATTTCCATGCGCATGGATCGCGAGCGGAACGGTGACCGGCAACGGCGCAAGGGTCCGCAAAGCGCCCGGCACGACGAGGTGACGCAGGGCGGCGTCCACCCCGCGCTGAGCGTGCTCGCCCGTGACCAGGCCGAAGCTGATCGCGAGGAGAAAATTGCTGCGCAAGGCGTCGTCCACCGTCGCCTCCGCTGCGGATCGGCCGGGGCCGGCGAGGAGCAAATCAGAAAAATAACCGGGTTTTTCCAGCCAGAAATATTTCTGGAGCGATTCCTCCGCGCGCTTCGCCAGGTCGCGCCACGGATCGGTCTCGGGCGGCAGCTTCAACTGTTCAAGCTGGCGGAGCAGGCGAATCCAGAGAACCTGAATTTCAATCGGGTACCCTTCGCGCGGCGTTCCGGCGGGATGATTCGTGTCCATCCAGGTGAAATGGCTCGGACTCCAGATCAGGCCAGAAGCTGCGTCCATGCGAATGCCGTTGGGCGTTCCGCGCAAATAACCGACCGCAATCTCGCGCAGGACATCCGCGATGCTGCGCCCGCGCTTGTCCACGATCAATTCGTAGAGATTCTCGGTGAGCAGCCCCGCGGCATCTTCACACACCACGCCGTACCAGAGCGGGGCGTCGCTCGTGTCGCGGTTCGAGGCGTCGCCGCCGTGAATCGTGTTGGGCATCGTGCCGTTCTCCACGAAGCGGCCGAAGGTGATCAACAGTTCGGTGACATCGCTGACCAGGCCGGCGGCGAGCAAACCGCGCGCGGCGATGAGCGAGTCGCGTCCCCAATCCAGAAACCACGGGTAGCCGGCGATGACGGTTTTGCCGCTGCCGCGTTTGACCACAAACTGCCGGGCGGCGAGAACCAGTTGGCGGCCGAAGGAATCGTCCTTGGAAAATTTGGCGCGGTTGTGCGCCAGCTTGTTTTCGACAAGCCGGTTGGATGCGATTTCATTCACCAGCTCGGACGAGGGATCAACCACGTCGGCACAGAGCACGACGGAAGCGGATTTATTTTCGGCGAGCGGCAACTCAAACCAACCGGGGCTGAACGCGTCACCAGCGCCAACCTGCCCCCGGCTTTGCTCGACCGGATGCGGAATGTTTTCCGACCACTCGGCCTCGTGATGGTAAAACCCGGTGTCGCTATAAACGCGCAGTTGGCGATCGGGAGCGGGCGTAAATGAGAATCCGCCCTTATCATCCAGCGTCCGGGAGTTGCTGGAAAAATGGTGCTCCGCTCCCGGATTCCGATGTGTCTCGGAATGGAAATTTCGATCTTCGATATCCACACGCACGGTTAGGCTGACGTTCATCGGCGCCTCGCTCGTTTTGCGGCCGGACTCGGGCGGGCGGCTCCGATTTTCAAAACGGAGGACTGTGGTGTTCTTTCCGTCGAGCATGTCGGCGGTCAGCTCAATCTCGACGACGCGTTGATCGCCCACCTTGGCGGAGAATTGCCAGATCGCGGGCGGACCGGGCTCGATCGAAACCAGATTGTGGGCGTTGAGCGGCGTGATGAACCCGTCCGCATTCAGCCAGACGCGAACCCGTTTCACGAAAACGTGGCGGTCGGTTGGAAAATCATCGTTCCGGTTGGCGGCCAGGGCGCAATCGTATTTCGAATGGATCTGGCCCAGATCGACACCCATCCGCGCCATGCCGCCGATGCCGTTGGTCAGGAGCACAACGGAATTTGTCGGCGGGGCAACCAACGGCGGAAGAAAGGAAGCTCCCTCGGCAAGAAAACGAATGGCCGCCGCGACGTTTTGATTCGTGGGCGCGTAGCGCTCGATTTCCAGGCGCGCATCAACTGTCGCATTCAGTTTCTGTGGCGCGAACACAGCGACGTGTCCGTCAAGAACCTCGATCGAACTCGCGTGGTGCTGTCTGCTGGAATTCTCCAGACGCAACGTCGCTCGAAACGGCGCCGGGTCGGAGAGCAGCAGCCAATGGCCTGGTGGAACCGGGGTGACACGCCGGCGATCCAGCAGTGTCCAGGTGATGACTTGCGGGAAGGTTTGGTCTCCGATGGAGCTGAGAAATTCTTTGGGCGAGGCGTTGACCTGCGCGGCCAGTTCACGCCAGTCACGTGCGCCGATTTTGTGGGGCGGCAAGACGTGGTTGAGGGCGGTGATCGCCCAGGCGGCCTGAGCGCGGACACGACGATACTCTGCGCCGCTCAATCCGGCCGGCTTGGGAGTGGCGGCGAGGCAATAAACTTCGGCGGCGGCCAGCGTGAACGAAACTTTGCCCTCGCTCGTCTGCGCAACTTTTACGGGCGGCTGATCGAGGAGATCAATGATCGGTTCGCCCAATTCCCGGTAAATTTTTTCGTCGAGAAGAAAGGAATGCGCTTTCGCCAGGTCGTGGTTGACCAGCACGAGGAGGGAATCCTTGCCCTCGGCGGAATCGCGACGCAATGCCAGCACCGGAGAATCCAGCGGGCTCAAACGAGTGAGGGTCGCTCCGTCGAAAAAGCACGGGTGATCGGCCAGGAGCCGGTTGAGCTGGGTGATTTCAGCGAGAAGGTTGTCTTTGGCTCCCCACGCCATGCCGCGGCTCTGGTGAACCTGGATTTGCTCGTCGGCGAGCCACTCGGTCCCGCAGGTGAATCCGTAGCCGCCGCAAACACTGGTCAGGGCGCAGAGACGATTTCGCATGAGCGACCAGGCGCGACCGGACTTGGCCAGCCGTTCGTTATCGTGCGTTTCGCTGTAATGAACGTAAACGCCGATCCGTTCGCTCTGGCGAAGCGAGTAATCCAAATACGACGCCACTTCGCGCGCGGAATAATTCTGGAACAATTCTGAATAGGCCCATTGCATCCCGCCGTCCGTAAGCAGCGACTCTGTGGCCGCCCAGGGTCCGCCCAATCCTTCGAGGAGGAAGAGGGTGTCGGGAAATTCCTGGCGCACGCGCGCTTCGATGTATTGCCAGACCGGCAGCGGAACTTTGTAACCGGCGTCGCAGCGAAAACCATCCACGCCGCGACGGCACCAGGTCAAAAACGCGTCCGCAAAATGATCCCAAAGATCGGTGAAGTTCGGATCGAGTTCGACGAGGTCTTCCCAGACCGTTCCCCAGGCGCCGGGACTGGCAAACTTTCCGCCAGCCTCGCGCAAGAACCATTCGGGATGATTCTCCCAGAGAGTCGAACCCCAGCCGGTGTGATTGATGACGACATCGAGAAGCACTTTCGCGCCGCGCCGATGGATCTCATAGGTCAGCTCGCAAAACTGGTTGATACCGGTGGTGCGCTGATCGAATTCGACAAGGGCCGGATCGACCGCGGTGAGATCTTCGCAGGCATAAGGGCTGCCAAAGCGTCCGAAGCGCGCAAAGGTGGTCGGGGTTGGATTCACCGGCAGCAGATGAATGATGCGACAGCCGAGCGTGTCGATGATGTGAGGCAGGTGCTGGATCAAATCGCGAAACTTTCCGGACGGAGGAATCACGATGTAACCGGCGTCGTCCATTTTTTTCAGTTGCGCCTCGACCTTTTCATTGCGGGTGGTGCGCAGACTCTTTGTCGCGCCGAACATGCGGGTGAAGGCGCAATAAATCGTGTTGGCGGTGCGGTAACAGTCAGGGTGGACCGACATTCCGACGTCCGGCCCGTGCGGCCAGAATTGGTTGCCCTGCGCATCGACGATATAAGCCTTGGCGCGAAAAAAGCCGGGCTCGGTCAATGGCAGATCGATCCGCCATTCGCTCTCGCCCACCTTCTCCATCGGGAGGTCGCGCCAGAACGCAATCGACATCGGGCGTTTGCCGGAATGGGATGAAATGATTTCCGCGCGGGTGGCGGCAGCCTTGCCGAGATTGGTGCGGAGGAGGGCGCGGCAGTTTTTTGGAACGCCATCGCTGCGCACCGAGAACTGGATTTGATCGCCGACGAAGCGCAGGACGCGCTCGCCGGCGGCTGGTTTCATTTCCGTGTTTTGCATTTATTTCTAAGCAAGAGCCGCCCGCGTTTCGTTTCGAACGACACAGCAATTATCGACGATGCCACTTTCGTAACGAGAAAATCTTTTAGCAATCCTTTTGAAGAAACGAACGAGCACGGGCGAAAGGGCTTCTTGTCCGTGAACCGTGATCCTCGGGCTGGAAGCCCCACGGACAGACAGGATGTCTGCCCCACTAATTTGGTCGCGGCATCGAAGGTCGCACGCTCATTCGCCGGGCGTGATTAAGCGCGGGAGAGGCTGGCGCGGCTGTGTCACAGACCAGCCGCAGCGCGTCGGTCAATCCACGGGCACGAGCATTCATTGACCGCTGCGGCTGGTCTGTGACACAGCCGCGCTCCCGAATCCTGCTCTTATTTCACCCGCTCGTAATCAAAATCTTATTCGCCCGTAGAGGAATTCCACCATTGACAGTTTCCCTCTCGTGTTAGAAAACAAGTGATATGTCGAAAGGATCAACGACTAAAGAATACACTATGAAACCCATTCTAACCCTCTTTGCCGTTGGCTTGATCTCGTTGCCCCTCCACGCCGCCACCTCGCCTTTCGCGACGAACTTCACAGGAGTTGCGTTGAACCAATCCGCCACGGACGACATCAACGGGCAGCTCGCGACCAGCAGCCACGCCCCGCAGACCGGCAGCCTGGCCGCACTGACAGATGCCACCGTGGCGGACGCGCCGACTGGCAATGTGATCGTTGGGCCGGACAACGCCGCCGTCAGTTTAACCTGGGACTTCGGCACCACGCTGGATGCCGCCCTCCGGCGCCTGAGCACGGTTTCACTCTGGTTTGGCAACGACGCGGATCGATCCGGGTTTAACGGATCGCTCGCGACCTCGCTCGATGGAGTTCTTTTCACCGCGATTGGCGACAGCGCGCACGAGACTGCGTTCAATTTCACCCCGGGCCTTTTCCACAACGTTCTTTATAACTTCGACGGAGCGAACGTGGTCAATTTCCGTTATCTCCGGGTTAATTCGTTCGGCTACGTCTTCCCGATTCCCCCGGGCAATGATCCGTTTCAACCTCAATTCGTGGAAGTCGATGTCTTTACCGCAGTCGTGCCAGAGCCTTCCACCCTCGCCCTGCTCATCGCGGGTGCCGGAGTTCTCGGGTTTTCGTTGTCTCGGAAAAAACGGATTTCGTAACAGCGCCAAACGGCTTATTTCGCCTCTGCCCGACTTTCGACAATCGGGATTGCGAGCGTCCACCGGTCAATCGAATTCTGGCAACCGGACTCAGGAAAGGATGCGGTCAGGGATTCTTCCCGAGGCCAAGCGTGTTTTTCAGGTGGCGCACACGCTCGAACGATTCATCAATCCGCGCTTCCGGGATTTTACCCGACTCAACCAGGCGCACAATGATCCCCATCGCCCTTTTGCCGATGTTGGCGTCGTAACTCATGTTGTTTCCAAAGCAAAGCACGTCGAGTCCCGCGTCAATGCCGAGTTGAATTGCTTTCTCCAGACCGAACTGGCCGGAGATCGCCTTCATTTCCATGTCGTCGCTGATGATGACGCCACGAAAGCCGAGTCGGTCGCGCAACACCCCCTGCAACACCTTTTTTGACAACGTCGCCGGACGATCCGGATCGAGCTTCGCATTGAAGACGTGCGCCGTCATGATGACTTCGCAAAAGCCCGCCTCGATCAAACGCTGAAACGGGATCAATTCCCGCTCGTTCCACGTTTTCGTCACGTCCACCAGGCCGAGATGCGTGTCGCCCATCGCGCTGCCGTGGCCGGGAAAATGTTTCGGGCACGTCTGCACCCCATGTTTGCGGTGAGCCCGGGTGTATTCGACGGCGTGCAACGCGACGCTTTCGGGATCGGAATGGAAGCTGCGCTTTTTTCCCTTGATGATCGGATTATCGGGATTCACATTGAGATCGACCACCGGGGCGAGATTCAGATTGATGCCCGCTTCAGCCAGAACTTGCGCGATGATTTCGGCGTGGTTGAACGTGAACGAATGATTGTTGATCATCCCGAGTTCTTCATGGGAGATCGTCTCCGGAAATCCATAACTCGATTTGAGGCGATTCACCCGCCCGCCCTCTTGATCGATGGAAACGAGCAAAGGCGTCGTCGCGAAGGCCTGGAGGGATTCGACCAATGCCTTCAGTTGCGCCGGGGACTTCACATTGCGGCCTTGAATTTGCGGGTCCGCCATTTCCTGATCGAAAAGCACCACACCGCCCAGGTTGCGGTCGCTCGCATCCATGGTAACGGGATCAGCCGGCCCCACTTCGTAGCCGCGAAAACCGACGAGCAACATCTGGCCGATCTTGTCCCGCAGAGTGAAATTGGAATTGAGTGTGGCCATTCGAGAATTAGTGTTGCTTCAAAAGCAGGATTCCCGAGTCGATTAAAACTCGGAACGCAACTTTTGAAAGCATCGACCCGACCTGGAGTCTGCTTGATCTGAGAAAATATGAAACCAACATTTTTAATTTTAACGGGCCTGCTTTTTGCCGGAGCGTCGCAGGCCGCTATCAAAACCCTAACCAGCGAATATAGGCAGGGCGATGTCGTCCTCGAGGGCTTTCATGCTTATGACGACTCGATCTCGGGAAAACGGCCGTCCTGATCGTTCATCAATGGAAAGGTTTCGGAGACTACGAAAAGGAGCGCGCCGAAATGCTCACCCAACTCGGCTACAATGTTCTGGCGTCGGACATTTGCGGCAAAGGCGCCCGCGCCACCCATCCGAAGGACGCCAGCGCGCTCGCCGAAAAATTAAATCAGACCGGGCGTTCCTGCGCGAACGGGTCCGGGCTGGTCTCGATGCGCTCAGGAAAAATGAGTTAACCGATGCCAGACGCGTCGCGGCGATGGGTTACTGTTTCGGCGGCACGACGGTGCTGGAGCGGGCACGGAGCGGGGCGGAGGTCGCGGGGCTCGTCAGTTTCCACGGAGGGCTGAGTTCGCCGACACCCGACGACACGAAAAACATCAAAGGCAAAGTGCTCGTCCTGCACGGTGCCGATGATCCGCACGTGAATCCCGAGGTGCCAGCCTTCCAGGAGGAGATACGCAGAGGAAATGTGGATTGGGAATTCGTCGCCTACGGCAACGCCGTCCACAGCTTCACTGACTGGAGCGCGGGAAACGACAACTCCAAAGGCGCTGCCTACAACGAAAAGGCGGACAAACGCTCTTGGGAGGCATTGAATCAATTCTTCAGAGAAATCTTTGAATGAATTCACCCTTTCAGCAAGAAACCGATCCTCGCAGGGCGGGTTTTTGTTTCAAGGAAGAAACTATTTGATCAAACCCAACTCCGTCGCCATGGCTTTCTCTTCCTTCAACTCATTCACCGTCGCGTCGATTTTCGATTGGCTGAATTCGTTGATCGCCACGCCCTGGACGATTTCCAGAGTCTGGCCGTTGCTGCGAACCGGGAACGAGCAGATGATGCCCTTCTCGATTCCGTAGCTGCCGTCGGACACCACACAGACGCTGTGCCAGTCGCCAGCCTTCGTGGGGTTGGCTATAGATTTCACGCTGTCGATGGCGGCGTTAGCCGCGCTGGCCGCGCTGCCCGCGCCGCGTGCCTTCAAAACGGAGGTGCCACGCTGCGCCACGGTCGTGACAAAATCCGTTTTCAACCAGTTCTCGTCCTTGATGACTTCGGTCGCAGGTTTGCCGTTGATCTTCGCGTTGTAAAAATCCGGGAACATGGTCGGGCTGTGATTGCCCCAGACGCCAAGGTTGGAGACGGCGGAAATATCGACGCCCGCTTTTTTGGCGAGCTGGGTCTTGGCGCGGTTCTCGTCGAGGCGCGTCATGGCAAACCAGCGGTCGCGCGGGATTTCCGGCGCGTTGTTCATCGCGATCAGGCAATTGGTGTTGCAGGGGTTTCCCACGACGAGAATGCGAACGTCTTTGGCCGCATTTTTCGCAATGGCCTTGGCCTGCCCGACGAAAATGTTGCCGTTGATCTTGAGCAAATCCTTCCGCTCCATGCCCGGTTTGCGCGAGACGCTGCCGACGAGCAACGCCCAGTTAATGTCCTTGAAACCTTCGTCGAGGTTCGCCGTGGCGACCAGGCCTTTGAGGAGCGGCGAGGCGCAATCTTCGAGTTCCATCACGACCCCTTGCAGGACCGGCAATGCGGGCTCGATATCGACGAGATGGATGATGACCGGCTGGTTGGGCCCGAAGACTTCACCCGAAGCGATGCGAAACAAAAGTGAGTAACCGATGGCGCCCGCTGCGCCGGTGACTGCGACACGAATAGGATTTTTCATAGATTTAGGGTGCGAAGTATGCGACGCCCGTTTTTTCAGGCAAGCGGAATGTCGGCGTTCGGATAAATCCGGGGGCTCGGGAGCGCAGACATTTTTGTCTGCGAGTTCTGGGCAGCTTCTCCATCCGCGCCGCCTGCTGAAATGTAAGCCAGACGACGACCTCGGTCCGTTCGACAGAGCAATCAGCCAGGTTTGATATCCTGCCCCAGAACTCGCAGACACAAATGTCTGCGCTCCTTGATTTCTGGCCGGCCCGGCTTCGACCTTTTTCCGTAGTTTGAATTCACCCATTGCCCGATTTGAGGAAAGATTTGGCTGTCTCGGGGAGGTCGAATCCCTTAGCGTCGGAAAAACCCGGCGGCCTCCGACAGAGCGAATTGCATATTATTATGGAACTGATTGGAATTCTGGCGGTCGGGCTTCTGTTGTTTCTGATTGTGGCGCCAATCGTGGCGCTGGGGAGGGCTGGCGCGGCCCGGAACGAAATCGAGGTTCTGAGATTTCAAATGCGCCGACTGGAGGCCGAGCTCTTGAAACTTCGCCAGACGCCCCCCGCAACCGACGAAGCCGGGGAACCGGCGCAGCCTGCCCAGGAACCGCCGGAGGTGATTAAACCGCAACCCGTCCCAAAATCACCGGTGTCGCCTCCGGCATTCCGTCCGGTCCCGGAACAACGCGTCCAGCCCCCACCGATTATTTCCGCAAGGGACCCTTCATCCGCAGCGGAACCCGTTCGTGAGCCGCTGCGCACGCCAAAAGTCAAGATGCCCTCGATCAACTGGGAACAATTCATGGGCGTTAAATTGTTCGCATGGATCGGCGGCCTGGCGCTGTTCATCGGCGTGGCGCTCTTCTTGAAATATTCCTTCGAGCGCGACCTCATACCGCCGGAAATCCGCGCGGCGCTCGGCTTTCTCACCGGCATCGGGATGGTGATCGGCGGATTGACCTTGTCGCAGAAAAAATACGCGGTCACCGCGCAAACCTTGTGCGCAACCGGGATCGTGATCCTCTACGCGGTCACGTTCGCGTGCCGGGCGGTTTATCACTTCGCTTTTTTCGGGCCGATACCGACGTTCGTTCTGATGGTCTTGCTGACCGCGACCGCGTTTCTCCTCGCGGTGCGACTGAACGCGCTCGTCGTGGCCGTGCTCGGGATGTTGGGTGGATTCCTCACGCCAGTCCTGCTTTCCACCGGGCAAGACAATCCGCTCGGCTTGTTCGGATACATTGTTTTGCTGGACGCGGGGTTGATCGCGGTGGCACTTCATCGCCGCTGGAATTTTTTGGCGCTCATGGCCGCAGTTGGAACCGTGCTCATGCAACTCGCCTGGAGCGAAAAATTCTTTGAGCCCGCAAAAATCCATATCGCGCTGAATATCTTCCTGACCTTCAATCTGCTCTTTCTCGCCGCCTTTTATTTCGCGAGACGATTCCAGCGGCTCAACCATTGGTTTTCCGCCTCCGCGCTCCTGCTGCCGCTGGTGACCTTCGGGTTTACGTTTTACCTGCTCACCCTGCCGGAACTGGGTCAGCGCCCAGGGCTGGTGTTTGCCTTTGTCCTGATCGCCGACCTCTGCGCGCTGGCCATTGTGCTGCTCGACGAAAAACTGTTCGCCGCGAATCTCAGCGCGGGCCTGTTCTCATTTCTGCTGCTGACGACATGGACGATGCAATACTTGAACGCGGCGCTCCTGAACTGGGCGCTAGGGTTCTATCTGCTTTTCGCCATCCTGCACTCGGTCTTCCCGATCGTGCTCCAGCGTCTGCGACCGGGAACCATGCCGACCCGGTGGGCGCATCTTTTTCCGCCGATTGCGTTGCTCCTGATGATGGCGCCCATCTTCAAGCTGACGGAAGTTTCGCTGTTTCTCTGGCCATGCGTCCTGCTGATCGATCTGCTCGCCATCGGCCTGGCAGTGTTGACTGCCTCGCTGTTTTCGATTGTTGCGGTGCTGTTGTTGACGCTGGCCGCGACGGCGCTCTGGATTTTCAAAATTCCCGCGGAACTGGCAGGAGTGCCGGAATCGTTGTTTCTCATCGGCGGCTTCGCGATTTTCTTCTTCGTGGTTGGCATCTTTGCCACGCGCAAGATCCTGGCGAGAATGGCGTCACACCCAGCTTCGGATTCCTCCAGCCCGTTTAGCTTCTCGACTTCCCCCGAGGCGCTGGCTCAACTGCCCGCGTTCTCGGCGCTGCTCCCGTTTTTGCTGCTCATCATGGTGACGCTGAAAATGCCGCTGCAAAATCCATCGCCCATTTTCGGGCTCGCCCTGCTCCTGATCGTTCTCGTTCTGGGCGTCGCCCGCGCCTTCCGCCACGACTGGCTGCCCGCGCTGGCGTTGGCTTCGGTCCTGGCCTTGGAACACTCCTGGCATCTGCGCCATTTTCATTCCGAGCACGCGCTCGTCCCGCTCGGCTGGTATCTCCTGTTCGCGGCGATCTTCGGGATGTTCCCCTTCCTGTTCCGTGAGCGATTCTCCGAACGCGTTCCAGTTTGGGCGGCGGCGGCCCTGGCATCTCCGTTCCATTTTTATCTGGTTCACCGGTTGGTTTCTGCCGCGTATCCGAATCAGTTCATGGGACTGTTGCCCGCCGCCTTCGCGATTCCGAGCATCGCCTCGCTGGTGTTCCTTCTGCGCAAAGTCCCCGCCGAAAATCCGATCAAGATCTCCCAGCTTGCCTGGTTCGGCGGCGTGACCCTGTTTTTCATCACGCTCATATTCCCGATTCAATTTGACCGCCAATGGATCACAATCGGGTGGGCGTTGGAAGGCGCGGCGTTGCTCTGGCTGTTTCATCGGGTTCCGCATCCTGGACTGCGCCTGACCGGTGTGACCCTGCTCGGAATTGCGTTCGTGCGGCTCGCCCTCAATCCGGCGGTGCTGGAGTATCACACCCGCAGCGCGACTCCGATTCTCAACTGGTATCTCTACGCCTACGGGGTCGTTGCCTTCAGTCTTTTCCTCGGCGCGAAATTGATGGCCGCGCCGCACGATCAGATTTTCGGGAAGAAAATTCCGCCGCTCTTGAACGGGTGCGGTGCGATCCTGCTGTTCCTCCTCCTGAACATCGAAATTGCCGATTACTTCAGCACGGGCACGGCCCTGACCTTCCAGTTCTCCGGCAACTTCGCCCGCGACATGACCTACACGATTGCCTGGGCGCTCTTCGCGTTCGCGCTGCTGCTTTTTGGCATCGCCAGGAAAATTCCAGCCGCGCGTTATGCGGGCATCGGCCTGCTCAGCGTCACGTTGCTCAAACTTTTTTTCCACGACCTCGCCAACTTGAAGCAGCTCTATCGCATCGTGGCATTGATCAGCGTCGCCGTTATCGCGATGCTTGCCTCGTTCATCTATCAAAAGTTTCTCAACAACGCCGCCCCGAAAAATGAGCCCGACACGAAATGAATTCTCCGCCGCCGCGAACGGCGTGCTTGTGCTGTCCCTGCTTTTTGCGCCTGAAACGGCCGGGTTGGCCGCGACCTTTTCCGGCTGGGAACATCAACAGAAACCTACCGTTCCCTCCGCCGGTGTGATCCGAATTGCTTTGCCTGCGGAAACCCTCGACGCCGCGCTTTCGAACCTGGCCGACCTGCGGGTCGTTGATCCAGCCGGGAACGAAGCGCCTTATCTCCTGAACCAACCGGTGGCGACGCCCGAGACATTTATTGCTCCCAAAAAATTCAAGTCTTCGCTCAATGCGCAGACGACGGTTTTATCGATCGAAACGGGCGTGTCACTGCCGCTGGCCGAGGTGCTGCTTGCCACACCGGAGGCCAGCTTCATCAAGCCGGTGCGGATCGAAGGGTCGAACGATGGCAACCGATGGCAGACGCTCGCGGACGACCGTCCGATCTTTCGCCAGCCGAACGGCGCGAACCAACTCCGGCTCGCGTTGACGCCCGCGAATTGGGCCTACCTTCGCATCAACATCGACGATGGCCGGTCGCGCGCGATTCCATTCACGGGCGCGACGCTGCGAGTCCAGGGCGAGCCCGCTCCCACGGAATCCGTCCCGGTGCAAATTCGAGAGCGGGCCGATGTTCCCGGGCAAACGCGACTGACGCTGGATTTCGGCGCGGCGCATTTGTTCCTGACGAACGTTCGCCTGGAAACACCGGACACACTGTTCGCCCGCCGGGTGACACTCGTGACACAGGAGATGGAGGACAACGTGATCATCGAGCGACCGTTGGGGCGGGGAACCATTTTTCGAGTCGAGATCGAGGGCCAGCCGCCAGTGGCGCAGCTCGATTTTCCCATCAATGTAATCTCGCCCGGGCGCGAACTCCTGCTCCTGATTCAAAACGACGACAACCCGCCGCTGGCGATCACCGGGATTCGCGCCGAGCGGCGGCCAGTTTTTCTCATCTTCCGTGCGACACAGGCCGGCGATTATTCGGTCCTTTGCGGAAACAAAAAGGTGATCGCGCCGCGTTACGACCTCGGGGCGTTGGGCGGCAATTTGAAAAATGTATCGATCAGCCCTTTGCGACTCTCCGGCATCGTGGCCAACCCGACTTACCAGCCGGGCGAAACCTTGCCGGGGATCGCGATGGGCGGCGCGGCTCTGGACGTTTCCGACTGGCGATTTCGCAAAGCAATCACGGTGAGCCGGGGTGGCGTGCAGCGGTTGGAGTTGGACCTGGAGATACTTTCCCGCGCGCAACCGAACTTCGCCGACCTTCGCCTGATGCGAGAGGGAAAGCAGGTTCCAATCATTCTCGAGCGCACCACCCTGACTCATTCTATTCCTTTTAAAGTGGGCTTTGCCGACGATCCGAAATCGCCAACGTTAAGCAGGTGGTCTTTGAAAATGTCCCAAAGCAATTTGCCGATCACAAGGATCACCTGCCGGGCCAAAGCGACCCGCTCCCATGAGCGGAGAATGCTCGGAATGGCGATGGATGGGATACCGAGACGACGCCACCAATTTTTTTCCGATCACGGCCTCCGCGGCGGCGATGCACAGTGGGTGTAGCGCGTTTCCGGCGGATTCCAATTCGCCCACTTCCGCTGCCGTCAATTCGTAGCACGCCGACTCGTCCCAATACGGGCCGCCGTCGTGCGTGTGATAGTTGAAACCGATATCTTCGACTTTGGCGCGCCAGTCGGGACGGGGATTGAGACGATGGCGGTGCATCAGGACCACGTGGAATGGTGGCGTGAGGTGTTCCCGAAACCCCCCGCGCGACGTGCTGGCCCGACGGGCTTCCGCCTGTTGGGCCGCTTCGGCAGCCGGTGAGGAGACGTTGGTGATGCTGTGGTGCGGAGCGGCGTTCCATTGCCCGCCGTGGAAACAGCCCTTATTGTCCGCGCTGTATTCGTTGTAACGATGCGCGTACCACGAGCGGAATGGAGCGTGATAATATCCGACGCCCGGAAGATAATGGTCGTTCGTGTAAACGTTGCTCGCGGTGACCGGCGCGTTCGAGCTGCCGGGGCCACAACTGGTCACCGCTCCGGCCGACAAGGTGCCGATCAAAACCAAACACTAATCACGCCGGCCCTCAACAGAAACTTTGGCGGCGCGGACGAATTCGTTCCAGCCAGAGTGGGGGCGACGCCGGCCCCTACGGCTTGGCCAGCTCAATCTCAGTGATGCCGCGAAAATATTTCCCCTGGAACGTTCCGTGGAGATTGACCTGATTACTTAGTCCGATGCTGACGATGTCGAGGTCGTGGATTTGCCGGCCAGCAGCTTCATATCTCCGGAGCAGGCGACCCAAAATCTGGAAGGATTCGGCGGAGGGATACAACACGGTAAAATTCTGCCCGATCTCCTCGGCCAGTTTCGCAGCCTGGTGGACCGTGAGCAGGGGCGGATTGTCCCGCGTTACCACGGCCATGAACTCGACCAGATTCTTCGAAGTGGTGAAAAGCTCGTGCCCGGATTCGTAAAGCAACTGCCGGGCGCGGGCATAAAACTCGGAATCTTCGTCGATTGCGTAGATCAGTAGATCGGTGTGGACCAGCAGATTACTCATAAGCGTTTTCGCGAATTGAGATCTTATCGAAACGGCCCCCGAGCTTGTAGCCGGAAAGAGGGTTTCGACTGCGTGCGGGCCGAACCAGGGATTGAATAAAACGTTCGACTTTACCCAGCAAATCCTCCGGAAGCTGGTCAACCTGCTGTTTGATTGAATCCTTGGTCGTCATGGCAGGAAGACTTTAGAGGTTTGGCCCTCCGAATCAACGCGAAAGATTTCAGGCGGAATTCGAACCGAAAAGGTTCTCGTAGAGCCCGCAAAACTGATCAAGCCCGGCCAGCCGCTTCAATCGCTCGATGGAATGGGCCGACGATATGCCGCGCGGACAAACGCCGAGGCAATTCCCCGGCGTGCGAGACCGAAGCGCGCAATCTGGTGCGAATCACACGGGTCGGCACCGTCATCATTTGGTTGGTTCCCCGAGTCCTTTGAGACACAATGCCGAGGTGAGCATATCGAGCGACAAACCGATTGTTGCCTTTGGCGCGCTGGAATTTCGCCCGTCGGCAATCCAAGGCACCGGCGCATTTGCCAGAGGGCCAATACCACGGGGACGGCGAGTGATCGAATACGTCGGCGAGAAAATCACGAAGGCGGAGTCGCTTCGGCGTTGCGAGCAGGAGAATTATTTCATCTTCAACCTGGGGGATGAATTTGATCTCGACGGCGATGTCGGCTGGAACCCGGCGAAATTCATCAACCACAGTTGCGCGCCCAACTGCGAAGCCGAATTATGTGATGGGAGAATCTGGATCGTGGCGCTCCGGCGCATCAAGGCGGGCGAGGAGATCGTGTTCAATTACAGCTACGATCTGGAAGATTACAAAGAACATCCCTGCCGCTGCGGCGCGGCGGATTGCGTCGGATACATTGTGGCCGAGGAGTTCTTTCCGAAATTCAGTGACGAGGCCGGCCCACGGATGCAGAAAACGGAGCCGGGCCGCCCGGCCCTGGTCTGAAGATGCCGATTTTCTACGAATGCCAACGATGCACCGCCTGCTGCCGCTGGCCGGGGCAAGTGCGTTTGACTGACGAGGAAATCACCCGTCTGGCAGAGTTTAATAAGCTGGGCGAGTTCGATTTTATCCAGCGGTTCACCCGGCTTGCCGGAGATCGCCGCGGGCTGGCCCTGATGGATAAACCGAATGGCGAATGCATTTTTCTCGATGGAAATGATTGCGCCGTTCAGCCGGTGAAGCCGGGACAATGCAGCGCGTTTCCGAACCTCTGGAATTTCCCTGGTTTCGAAAAAATCTGCAAAGCCCTGCCGAAAATCGTGAGCGAAACGGATTTCAAGGAACGGGTCGGGAACAAAAAAAAGAAGCCACGAACACTAAAAGTTTAGAACAGATTCCTTCCGGTTACTTGAATCCGTGCAAATCCCTGTCAATCGGCGGCTGAAATCGCTCACCTCACCATTTCACCGGCACGGTCATCTTTTTCCCGAAACGATTGGTGTAATGAAGCTGTTTCTGCTGGCAACCGTATTCGTGGACGAGCCTGGTGATCTTTACGTCGTAGCAGCAATACTCGGCGATTTCCAGGAGCTTGCCTTCGCGATACCAGCGGATGGCCTGCAAGCCCTCGGCCGTTTTTTCCACACCGAACGTCGCGTGAGCGATGGAGTCGAGTGAAAGCCGATGCTGCAATGTGTTCTGCAAATCCACCAGCATATCGAGAGTGGGTATTTGCGTGTGATCAAAAAAATCGTTGTGGCCGAGCAACACCTCGTAATCGAACCGCTGGTTGTTGAAACCCACAACCAGATCGGCGCGACGCAATTCGTCGATCAATTCGTTGACCTGTTTTTCGCCGTAGATTTTGTAATCGCCCCGCGCCGTGCTGTAGGTCACCCCGATACTCATTCGCATGTCGCGGATGTTGTCCCAGCCGCCCACATCGTCCGCGGACTTCTGTGTTTCCAGGTCAAAATAGACGATGTTTTTCATGGGCCGAAAATATTCTTAAGACGCCCGCGATTATGGCACGGCGCGCAATTGCGGAAAAGAATTTGTTACCGACAGATGACTTCCGGCGCCGGGGGCTGGGGGCCGGGAAACTTCAGGCGGGAAGATCAATTGAACGAAGACAACTGCTGACAATGCACGCAGCGCTGGCGCTGGAAAGCGATTTCGCGGTCGCCTCTCAAGCCATCCATCATTTGGACGCGTTTCCCGGACGAATCCACCGCTTCAAGACACTGCGGACAAAACAACAGTTGAGCGGGATCGGAAAAATAATCTGGCAACGACTCCGTCAACGGAAACATCGCCTCACGCGTGGCTGGCTCAGTCAGAATCGGAGCCGCTTCCTCCTGGGGAGCCAGCGCGCGTTGAACAGCCAGACTCAAATTTTGGATCTCCCGCTTCGACACATAGTCCGTCGCCCCTTGTTCGTACATCTTGACGACCATCGCGGGATCGTTGGAACCGCTGACGAAGATGAACGGCAGATCTGGAGACCTCTCCCGGACGATATTCAAGGCGGTAAATCCATCAAATGAGGGAAACCCGTGATCCGACAGGACAAGGTCCGGCTCGGATACATCCAGTTCGCGCCTGAGCTCGGCGGCGGTTTCAACCTGGACCAAATCAAAGGACAGCGCGGCCGTTTTCAATCCATGCTCGATCAGGCACACATCGAGAAGTCTGTCCTCAACCAACAATATACGAAGATTGCGTTTCATAAAATCCCCTGGGACCTTGATCACTCATACGCCTGTTTTCCGAACGGTCAAGTAAAGAAATCACGACCGAAAATCTCATCTGCAACCCGTGGGACGGAGGAGTGAATCGCCGCGCCCGCGCGAGCAGGTCGCCAAACCTGCCCGGGCTGAGTTTCCCTGACAATTGATCAGGACACGACGGCGAAACCCGAACGGTGAACCTCTTGAGGGATTCGGATTTCTGCGATAAACATCCCGGCGGAAACCAATCTCTTTATGACCACACCATCGCAACCCTCGCCCGATTTGGCCTTCGACACTCTCACCGCGTACCAAAAAAGCGCCGCGCTCAAGACTGCACTGGATTTGGACCTGTTCACCATTCTAGCCGACGGACCCGCGGGTGCCGCCGCGGGCGCCGCAAAATGCAACGCTGCCAAACGCGGGATTCGCATCCTCTGCGATTACATGGCCGTTCGCGGGTTCCTCACGAAAGAGGGCGATCAATACGCACTCACGCGGGACAGCGCGGTTTTTCTCAGCCGCCAATCGCCCGCCTACGCGGGCAGCGCCGCCGAATTTCTCATGTCTGATGAACTTCACCGCCGCGTTCGATCAACTCACCACATCCGCGCGCAAAGGCGGCACGGCGCAATCGCCGCAAGGCAGCACCGCCCCGGAGCATCCGATGTGGCTGACCTTCGCGCGCGTGATGGGCGGGCTGATGGTTCCCGCCTCCGAGGCATTGGCGGGTCCCGTTTCCAAGGTTCGCACCACCCCCGCCATGTCTGAAAACACGCGGTTTGGAAATTCCTTCTCGCGAATCTCATCCCACAAATGTTGCTGCGGATTGAGTTCGGGCCAACAACCGGGCAAACGGTCAGAAACGCGACATCTTCCTCCTGAGTGAGCACGACCGAGGTGGTTGTTTTGGCGGTCATTTGCGCCCGCTTGACGAACAGTGGATCAACGCCAAGATCGTTTCCGCTCCATTTTACCGGCTGTTTCTTCGTGGCGTGGCCAATTCCGCCGGGCTGGAAGCCCGGCTCCATGTCAGCCAAGATGGCTGACGCTACAGTTTTCAAACACGCCCTAAGGTTGTGGTCTCAAGCTCGCGCTGCCCCATCGAGAACTAATAAGCGTGGGAAGGTCTTTCGGATCCTGCCAGAAATAACACAGTCTCGATCCCGTCAGGCTCGGCGACCAACTGTGGAGAAACCGCAGCTTGTCAACCTTCACCCATTGCGCTGAACCATCGACGAATACCTGATTGGCTCCGGCGGGCAGAGGCGAGCTGCCATCCCGGTGAGAGGGGGAACTGCCAAAAATCAATTTATCGCGGGCATCGTAATCGAAGTAACCCCAGGCGTAGGCCGAGTTCCTCAAGATCATATCCGCCGCCAGCGTCCAATGCGGCTTGGAAGTGGCCAGTTTAATGGGACTGAAGCTGGGCCCCGAGTAGGCTGGCCCCGTCCAGGTGGGAATCCCGCCAAAATATTGATAGCCGATGATCCATGAATCAAATTGTGTTTCGTAAATGGGAAGGCTGGGCAAACGGCTCGGGCAATTCCAGATGCTGTAGGTGCCGTTGGATTGCACGTTTAATCCGACCGTTTTCCCCTGATCCGCCTCCGGCGCGTTCAGCGCCGCCTGCACCGAGCCGTCGCGCGCGACCAACACTTTGTCGCGATTGTCCCCGGCGTACATGATAACGCCGATGCCAACCTGGCGGAGGTTGTTGAGGCAAGCCACGCGTTTGCTTTTTTCCTTCGCTTTCGCGAGCGCGGGCAGGAGCAGGCCCGCGAGTATCGCGATGATGGCAATCACCACAAGCAACTCAATAAGCGTGAAGGCACGCGCCGGCACGCGCCGGAAACGACTGACTCTTTTCATAAATGCATCTCCTATTCCGCCCGGACAACCCTGTAAAACTGGGTTCCGTCTGACGGTTGGGCAAACTCCAATTGCACGGAAGTCGGACTGAGAATCGTGGAGGCGACGCCCGCAACCGGCCCGAACGATATCGGGGACAGGCTGTCGGTCTTGTCCACGCCATGCACTTTGGAGGAGTCCGGCGTCTGGACCGTCAACCGGACGTTTCCGCCGACGAGTTCCACTTTGCTCACTCGGGTGACCGGGAGCGCGATTCGCAACGCGTTGACGTAAACCGAGGCGGTGGCTGCTCCGGCGGGGTCGCGCCTGGCCTGGATGGTGATCTGGCCGTTCGCGTCGCTGGTGGCCGGAAAGGTGAATTGATATTGCGCATTGCTGGCGGGCAGGTTCGTCGCGACGAAGGTGTAATCATCGACGGTCAGAACCCCGTTGACATACCAGTCGGAAATCCGGTTGCCGGCAACCACGAGCGCATCAAACGACCAGACCGTTATGTTATAAACCTGGTTCGGGGCCAGGAATTTCACGCTCAGATCCAGGCCGTTGGTGCCGGAAAAAGTCGAGAACACAAAGTCCCGCAAAAGCCGTTCTTCGGTAAACGCCCCGGAATTGACCGGCGTGCCTCGATTCCTCGAATCTGCCGTGGTTCCTGCGGAGGCACCGATTGAGACTTCCACCCCTCCGAAGAGCCGCGCCGTCGGCGCGGAGAGGGCACCCGCCCCGCCCAGGGTGAACGACTCGAATCCCGGTTCCAGGTCAGCCGCTGAAGCGGTCCGATCGTTGAAATCAATGGAGAGCGACGACGGCGGAGCCGGCCGCGTTGTCACCAGCAGCGTGGCCGCCGCGCTGTTGGTGCCTCCAGCAGCGTTGCTGACGATGACGCTGTAAGCTCCGGCATTGGTCAATTGAACGTTGTTCAGAACCAAAATCGCATTGGTCGCGCCGCCGATCGGCGAAGCATCTTTGAGCCACTGATACGTAAAAGGCGCTGTTCCGGACAGCAGCACAGAGAAGGAGACGTCCGCGCGGGTGAGAACATTCGTGTCGGATGGTTGCTTGGTAATCGAAACCGGGATCGGCCCCAGCGAAGGCGGCACGCTCGTGTTCTTGACATCCTGGATGTCCGTATAGCTGAGGGCGCGGTTCCAGACGGCCACTTCGTCAATATTGCCAAAGATTATCGCGGAGGCACTCGTTCGAACCAAAGCTCCCACCGACGAAACGTTCAGCGTCAGCGAGCTTGGGTTGTAGGTGAAATCTGTTTCATCCAGGACGCCGTCCACGTAAAGTTTGCCCTGCCCACCTTTGTCCACCCAGACGATGTGGTGCCAGGTGCTTCCCCCGGCTTCAAAGACCGTTCGCGTTGAAACGCGATCCAAAAGCACGACATTGGCGTCGTTGCGGATGAAAATGCGGGCCGCGCCGGTCGGGCTGGCCGGAGCCGCCGTGCCAATGACGAAAACCGGATTGGCGACGAGGGTGGAGGCCTCTGAATAAACCCAGACGCCACTTTGCGCCGTTCCATCCGCCTTCACCCAAAGAGAAATTGAGTAACCGTTGCTCGGGTTGTAAATGGCCGACCCGCCCGAACGAACCGCGTGAGTGCCGCTGAGGTTGTCGAACAGGAGGGAATTGCCAAATTGCCCGGCCTGCAAGTTGTCCGCAGCCGTCATATTGGTCAGGCGCAGATCATTCCGGCTGTAGGTATCAATGGAATTGGTGAACCCGTCCGCGACAACGACGTCATTGAGCGGCCAGTAGGAAACAAGCCGATCCCGCAAATCGACCGGGCCATCGGGCAAAACCGTCAGCGTTGCGTTGGAACTGAGCACCCCGCCAACGGCGTTCGAAACGGCCACGTTGTAAACTCCGCCCGAGTAATCCGTCGTCAGGTTGAAGATGCTGTAGGTCCGATTAGTCGCATCCAAAACCGGGACGCCGTTGGACTGCCACTGGTAGCTGAGCACATTGTTCGGGCGGGTTCCTGCCGCGGCGACCGAAAAGTTCACAAAATCCTGGAAATTCCTGGTCGCGCTGGCTGGTTGGGTGAAGATCACAGCGGGCAGCGCCGGAACGGGCGTCGCGATGCCATTGGACATGACGTTCTGCACCTCGCTCTGTGTCAGTGCCCGTTCCCAGAGGGATATTTCGTCCATCGGGCCGTTCGTGTAAATATTGGCGGTTGCAACTGCGGCGCGAATCAAGGTGCCGATCGACGTGGTGTTAAACGAGAATACTCCGGCGGGCGTATAGCTGAAATTGGCCGGATCGAGATTGCCATCAACATACACCTTGGCCGCGCCATTGTCATCAACCCAAGCGATATGATGCCAGTTACCGTCGAAAACGACGTTGCTCGATACGACATGATTGACCAGAGTGCCGCCAGTGTCATTGCGGATGATGACATCGAATTTGTTGCTGTTGGCCGCCGCGTTTCCAGTCTGCAAAATCAGCAGTGGATTGTTATTGGTCGTGCTGCCCTCCGTGAAGAAATAGCGCCCGGCGACCGGCGCTCCCTTGATCCACATCAGGATGGAATACGCCCCGGCCTTGTAGATCGGGTATCCATTCTGCGCGTTGTTCGGATCGTGATCCAGGCGCAAGTACTGATTCGGCCGAGAAGGCATAGGTTTTTCAGCAGGGTTCTTTGAGTGGGAAACAGGTTGCGCGACCCTTCTCTGTCCTATCACCTACCCAACACCACAGA
>Ga0163144_10006616_pt1 | contig 25534 bp, 26 predicted proteins | sample OliLak19BULKMAT1_FD_123175 | JGI IMG/M metagenome (GOLD analysis project Ga0163144, IMG submission 123175) | Freshwater microbial mat bacterial communities from Lake Vanda, McMurdo Dry Valleys, Antarctica - Oligotrophic Lake LV.19.BULKMAT1 | ecosystem: Environmental > Aquatic > Freshwater >... | reverse complement strand
TTCGCGTCTAGTCTGAAGAGCCGGTGTCGAAAATTTTACAAGAGACCCTTTCTAAAAAATAATCCCCCTATATGAAACTTCATAGGCGGGGGATTTTTCTTGGAAAATTTTTGAATGTTACAATAATTTGCTCTGGTGGTCGCGGGGCATAGTGAGTCCGAGATGGCGATAACCTTCAGGGGTGACGACTCGGCCGCGCGGAGTACGAGCAAGGAAGCCGATTTGAATCAGGTAGGGCTCTACCACGTCTTCGATGGTATGCATTTCTTCGCTCGTGATTGATGCGATCGCCTGAAGTCCGGCTGGACCACCCTTGAACTTATCAATAATGGTTTGGAGCACGGCGCGGTCGGCTGGCTCAAGTCCGAGCTGGTCAATTTCAAAAAGTGAGAGAGCTTTACGGGCGACGTCTTGGGTGATGTGGCCATCGTGATGGACCTCGGCGAAGTCCCTGACACGTTTCAAGATGCGATTGGCGACGCGCGGGGTGCGACGGCTCGCGATCGCAATCTCCCGGGCGCCTTCTTCATCGAGAGTGACGCCAAGGATATTGGCCGACCGATGAACAATGGTTTGGATTTCGTCAGTATTGTAAAACTCGAGACGATGGATAGAGCCAAAACGATTGCGGAGGGGATTGGTGAGGGCGCCGAGCCGTGTCGTCGCACCGATGAGGGTGAAACGGGGGAGGTCAAGTTGAATCGTACGAGCTGCGGGACCCTTGCCGATGATGATGTCGAGTTTGTAGTCTTCCATCGCTGGATAGAGCACCTCCTCAATCGATTTATTTAGGCGATGGATCTCATCGATGAAGAGCACGTCCCCTGGTTCAAGATTCGTCAGGATAGAACCGAGATCACCCACTCGCTCGATCGCTGGTCCGGACGTCACTTTGATCCCGGCTCCCATCTCGCGCGCGATAATATGGGCGAGTGTCGTTTTCCCTAAGCCGGCTGGACCGTAGAGGAGGACGTGGTCGATCGCTTCACCGCGCTGCTTGGCCGCTTGGATGAAAATTTCGAGATTACGCTTCGCTTTTTCTTGGCCGATGTACTCAGTAAAAGCCTTCGGGCGAAGGGTATTTTCGATCACAATATCTTCATCGTTGTGTTCGGTCGTAGTAAGCATATTTTGCCTTTATAGAGCCACTTTTTGTGACATATACATGATTATTTTACCATGCTTTGTTGACCTAATACATACTAGTCCATTCTTGTTTTTTATGTCCTGAAAATTATTTTTTGAAAGGAAATAGAAGAAAAGCCTTAGATAAGCCACATTTAATGGTTGACAGATATTTCGCACTGTGCTATCCTATCTCTTCAAAAGAAAAGAAAAAACACCTCAACTTTTTTAGTCAGTACCGTTTTTATTTCTGAGAGTACCTTCGAAAATTCCTCACATGTAGACAATCTCGAGAGTCCTATCTTTTCTCTTGAGACTCGGAAGGGTCACGCTTCGGCGTTAGTCAAGATCGGGTAGGGTGGTTCCGGCTGCGCTATACCTCGACACTCTTCCATTCCCCGGGCTCCCATGCCCAGGGCCTTGTCTACAGGTGAGGGATTTTTGTTATCTTACCAACATTAACCTGAAGGAGATGCATCTTGGAAGACACTAAATTAGTCTTTGATGGGACTGTTCTTGTAATAGGCCTTTTTGCTTGGCTTATCTACATTCCCCAGATCAAGTTGTTGGTGAAAAAGAAGCGTTCGGATAGCCTGTCTATCGAAATCGTGTGGGGTGCTTTGTTCATTCAGAGTATGCTCTTCATCCAACAGGTATTACGTCACAACTGGCCGGCAGCTATAGCTGCAGTAGTCATGGCATCTTGTGTGGTCACGGTGTTGTTCCTGGTGTACCATTATCGGCGCTGGCCGGGTGGGAAGCCATAATTTCATTCAACCGCACGAATGTGCTGAAAGTGAGGACAATATGTGCCCTGTTCCATTTGAGCTCTTGGCGTGGTATCGCAATCATGCCTTACCGAATGGTGAGGACCTCTGCTTCGACCTTCGAACGGCCGGTGATCCGGAAGTGGCCGCAGTAGAGATCTCGGACATGTTCGCGAGCGGGACGACCCTGAGCAGCGACGTCGCTGTGCAGTCACTCGGAGACCTTTTTTCCGATCAAGAAGTCAGACTCATGAATCAACTCATGGGGCTTGAAGAAATGATCCTGTGCGACCAGGACCGCTCCGCCGGCGTTATCCGGCAGCTCTTTCAATCACTACTGGAGAAGGGAGCCGAGCTCGCGCTTCGTCACCAGGCCGAGGGTCGGTAGTTTCCTCCTTGATCGAGAAAAAAAGCCCGAGGATCGCGTATCATTCGGGCTTTGAAATTTTTATACGAATCTTTATTTATACGGTTTTCTCGGGGGATGTCGCCCCGGCAGCGGATACTTCCTCTCCTGATGTTTCAGCTGAAATATCGACATTCATATCATCGAGTTCCTTGTCGTCGAAGGTTTCATACAAATCACGGAGCGCGTCTTCCTTGCCGGAAGCGGACCAGACCTCATCCATTGTCGTGTAGCCTTCTAGGACTTTGATGAGGCCATCCTGGGCCATGGTGAGCATGCCTTCTTGGATTGCGATATCGAAGATCTCCTTTTCGGTCGCCATCTCACTGATGAGGTCGCGCATGGTTTGCGACATCGTGAGCACTTCGAAGATACCCCGGCGGCCATAGTAGCCAGAAAAATTGCAGTGGACGCAGCCTTTGGGCCGGTAAAGCATTTCAATATTCGGAAATTTCTTCGCTTTAGCTGACTCAGGAATCATCGCGAGGAGTTTCTCTATGGCATCGATTGTGCTCTGGGCAGGGATATACGGCTCCCTGCACTCTTCACAGAGGATGCGAACGAGGCGCTGAGCGATGATGATATTCATCGCCGAAGCGATGAGTGATGGCTTCACGCCGAGCTCGAGCAGTCGCGAGACAGTCGCGACTGCATTATTTGTGTGAAGGGTGGACAGGACGAGGTGACCCGTGAGAGAAGCCGATACCGCGACATCAGCCGTTTCGTCATCGCGGATTTCACCCACGAGCACGACATCTGGGTCTTGGCGGACGATAGCGCGGAGCGCCGCGGCAAAGGTATAGTTACGATCCTTTGAAACTTCAGTTTGGACGATGCCAGCGAGATTGTACTCGATCGGATCTTCGACGGTGATGATCTTGATGGATGGGTTGTTGATCTTGTTGATGAGGCTGTACAAGGTTGTCGTTTTTCCAGAGCCCGTTGGACCAGTGTTGAGGATCATGCCGTTTGGCCGCTCGATTGCTTTCTGGACTTCTTCGAACGCTCGGCCATAGATGCCGAGATTGGTCATGTCGACATTTACATCCTCGCTATTGAGGAGTCGCATGTTGATGTTCTCGCCGTGATTGCCGGGGATGAGTGAGATACGGATATCGATTCGACCGTCACCGTTTTGGATCGAGAAGTGTCCGTCTTGGGCGCGGTCACGGACATTGATACGCATGCCCCCGAGCATCTTGATGCGTGACAGAGCGAGCGTATACATATGCTGCGGCAAGTCGCCGATGTCTTGGAGGAGCCCATCAATTCGGTAGCGTAGACGGGCTGTCTTTTCGCCTGGTTCAATGTGAACGTCACTCCCGCGCATTTTCGACGCGCCGGCGAGGATAATCTCGATGATCTGCGTGGTTGAGACGGTCGCATTGTCTTTTCCGAGCGCGAGTAGATCCCCAAAGTTCTTCTCGAAGTGCTCCAGGTCATCGCCTTTGAGCGAGACACGGAGGATGTCGAGGCTCTCGAGGAGCGGTTTGTTCGAGTAGCTCGTCCAGATTTTTTCGAGTGATTGGCGCGAGACAACAGAGAGTGTCATCCGCCAACTATTGGCATTTGAGACTTTCTGGAGATAGTCGAGTACTGCTGGATCTTCGGGATTCTCCAGACCGATATAAACATGGGCGCCATTCTTTCGGAAGAGGGCGAAGCCGAGCTTTTGGGCGTCTTCTTTTGGGAGGAGGGCGACATCCTTCGGGTCCGCCGGAAAGAGGTGAAGGTCAAGGTAGGGGAGTCCGAGCCGTTCACCGAGCGCATGCGCTCGGTCTTCCATCGACTGCTCTCGGAGTTTTTTCAGGACGTCTTCGGCACGTTGAGTTTTTTCACTCAGTGTCGCAGGGACGATTCGTTTGCTGACTTTAGGCATAACAGATAGTTGATATGACTTTATTCTAGCATTTCTCGTGCCCCATGTGTGATCTACATTTTCCTCAGAGAAAAAATGCCCCGAAGGGCGGGGTCTTGAACTCGGACAATGGCTACTCTTTGACGCTCTCGAGCCATTCGCGGACCATGCGCTCAGCGACATCGAAATCAGCTGCCAAGAGGCTCCCTTCGAGCATATCGCCCACACGTTTTCCGTCGGCGAAGACGTGGATGAGGCGTTCGAGCCGATCCTCCTGCTGACTCTTGATATAGAGACGAACAGTAGTCGCGCTTTCTTTGAAGAAAAGGGCGAACACGGTTGCTCCGGCATAGTTGCTCCTGATCTTGTCGAGGACAGTCGGGAGATCTTCGGTCTTCGAATGTGATTCAACGAGATCTTCAATAGTGACCGGTGCCCACATAAACTTGAGTACGTCATCAGAGCGGATATTGCCCATCACCCGGCCCCAGAGCTTCAGGATGTGGAGGGGTTGGGTCTTGTAGAGATTCTTTACAATTTTTTGCTGATCAGCACCGTGACCCATGAGCGTCGACGCAAGCTGGAGAGTCTTTGGCGTCGTGTTCTTGTTCTGGAACGAGTCTGTTGCCGACATGATTCCGGTGAGGAGTGCTTCGGCAACGGTGACATCGATGAATTCCTTACCGGTCGATTCGATGAAGTGAGCGATGATTTCGGCAGCGGATGAGGCAGTGACATCGACGAGATTCAGTTGGCCATACTGTTCATTGTTCGAGTGTCGGTCGATGTTGATAATCGGCACTTCATAGAAGATGTCCGGATTTTCTTCGTAAAGCCGCCCAAGGCTCTCTTTGTCTGGTGCATCAATCGTGAGCACGACGTCAAATTTGTACTTTGCCAGGATGAAGGAAAAGTCTCGTGGGTCAATCGTTCCGCGCTCGGGAGTCAGGTGGATGCGGAGCTCATGGTCGAGCCGTTCGGTGCGAATGTCGAGTATATTGTTGTGCTCGGTGTTGAAGGAAAGGACGAAGTCGCGGGCACCAGAAATGGTTCCGAGGACGGCGACTGGACGGGGGAGGAATGAGAAGTCGCTGAAACGTTCTTCGATCCGGTCGGCGGCGAGTGTTGGCTTTTTCCCGAGGGTGGTGAGGAAATGAGCGAGAGCGATACCGGTCGCCAGGGCATCACGATTGGGAAAAGGGGGGAGGAGAATGAGTGGGTGCTCCGCTGGTTTGAGCAGTTCGAGGAATTGCGCTTCTTTCGTGAGGGACATAGGGGGAAAAGGGGGTAGATAAGTTCTCTACCCTAGCAAGATTCTGAGGCTAGGTCAAACCAGAGAAGAAGCCGTCCATCGGTCTTTTGATGAGTAATTTTCTCCTCAAAATACTGATTTTCGGCTAGAATAAAGGAAACTTTTCTCTGTTTATGCTAATGACTTCATCCAAACAGGCTACTCAGGCATTCGGTCGAACCTTGGCTGAAACACTTTGCCCAGAGACCCTCGTAACGCTCGAGGGCGACCTCGGTGCAGGCAAGACAACGCTCGTCCAAGGTATCCTCGCTGGTCTCGGTGCGCGAGCACCGTACCCATCACCGACATTCGTCCTCATGAATCAATATGAGCTACCAGTTCTGACGAAAACTGGTATCGCCCGCGTCTATCATGCCGATGCGTACCGGGTCGGCCGGGATGATTTTGAAAAACTTGGTTTCCTCGAGTGGTGTGCGGATCCCGCCGGGCTGGTAATCCTCGAATGGCCAGAGCGACTCGGTAACCTGGTGCCGCAGAATAAAACTGTCATCACACTTCGCTCGCTTTCAGAAACCGAACGTGAAATTACCCTTGAAACGAAGGAGATATAAATATATGGTGTCGAAGAAAAAAACCATGGTCCTCCTCGATGGAAACGCAATCATCCATCGTTCCTATCATGCCTTACCGCCGATGGCGACAAAAACGGGCGAGTCGGTACACGCGGTCTACGGCTTTGCCATGACGCTTTTTTCAGTGATTGAAAAATTCAAGCCAGATTACATCGCGGCATCATTCGATCTCCCGGGCGGAACGTTTCGTGATGAACTCTACAGCGAATACAAAGCGACGCGTGTGGCTGCGCCGGATGATCTCTATGTGCAGATCCCAAAGGTAAAAGAGCTCGTTGCGGCGATGAATATCCCGATTTATGAGCTAGCGGGCTTTGAGGCAGATGATTGTGTCGGGACGCTTTCTAGGCAAGGTGAGGCGGCGGGCGTCGATGTAGTGATTGTGACCGGGGATACCGATACATTGCAGCTCGTGACCGATCACGTGAAGGTGTACGCGCTTCGAAAGGGCATGAAAGATTTGGTGCTGTACGGGATTCCTGAAGTAACGGAGAAGTATGGGTTTCCACCAGAGCGACTCGTTGACTACAAAGGGCTTCGTGGCGACTCATCCGACAATATCCCGGGGGTGAAGGGAATTGGTGAGAAGGGGGCGACGGACCTCATTCGGGAGTTTGGCTCGCTTGAGGATATTTACGCAGCACTCGATAAAGTAAAACCGAAAGTACGCGAGAAGCTTGAGGCGGACCATGAGATGGCGTTTCTTTCGAAGAAGCTGGGAACGATTGATACGGCTGCACCAGTGGCACTCTCACTTGAAGCTGCGGTGACGCGTGACTTTGATCAGAAAAAAATTGAGGAGTTTCTTCGGACGCTTGATTTTTATAGCCTCATCAAGCGTATCCCTGGTAGTAGTGAGAAGGCGATCGAAAAATCGCTTGAAAGGCCGAAAAAGACGGTCAAAAAGACAGGTCGGATAGAAAGTGAGGCTGACGCGAAACTATGCCTCGACCGTTTCGGCGACGAGGCCGTAGCAGTCATCATCAATGAAAAAGAGGCCTCACTGTTTGGGAATGCAGGTATCGAATCGATCGGTCTCGCTGGCGCAACAGAAGCCGTCGAGATTGTTTGGAATGAGGCGACCGAAAAAGTACTCACAGCATTCTTTTCTGACACCCAGCGAAAAAAGATCGCTGTTGATAGCAAGGCCATCATGCATGTGCTTCGGCCGATGGATATTATATTTGCACGTGTCATTGAAGACGTGCTCTTGCTGGTGTACATCCTCCATGCTGGCCGGCGATCGGATATCGAATCGCTCATCATGGAGCACGACGGCAATGCGTGGGCTGAGCTGTCAGTTCGTGATAAAGCCGGTGCAGTTCGCACGCTCGCGCTCACTCTCCGGGCTGAGCTCGAGACACTCGCGAAAGAGCAGGGCAGCGAAGAGACAGTTGTGACGCTTCTCGATCAAATCGAACTCCCGCTCGTGCCGGTGCTCTTCAAGATGGAGACCAATGGCATTCTCCTTGAACCGAAGATTTTTAAAACGCTCTCCACTGAAATCGATGCTTCGGTGCAAACACTCGAGAAAGAAATTCACAAGCTTGCTGGAAAAGAATTCAATCTGAATTCACCAAAACAACTCGCCGATGTACTTTTCGTCGAGCTCGCGATTCCAACCGATGGGATTAAAAAAAATAAGACGGGTTATTCGACCGCTTCCACTGAACTTGAAAAGCTGCGGTCCGAATATCCGATTGTGAAGTTCATTGAAGACTATCGTGAGCTCTTCAAGCTCAAAACGACTTATGTCGATGTCTTGCCGGGACTCGTGAAGAGTGATGGCCGGCTCCATACGACTTATCGTCAGGATATTGCTTCGACCGGACGGCTTTCTTCGGCTGACCCGAATCTCCAGAATATCCCCATCCGGACCGAGTGGGGAGCACGCATCCGAGATGGTTTTGTCGCCGCTCCCGGGAAGAAGCTGATTGGTGCCGACTACTCGCAGATTGAACTACGCATCGCGGCCCACCTCTCGGGTGATGAGAATATGACACGCGCCTTTATTGAGGGTGAAGATATCCACCGGGCGACGGCTGCACTCGTCCACGGTCTCACACTGGCCGAAGTGAGTGATGGTCTCCGACGTGAAGCGAAGGCCCTCAATTTTGGTATCATTTATGGGATGGGGGCGTACGGACTGGCGCAGGCGACTGATATGGACCAGAAAAAGGCGGCTCAGTTCATCAAGGAGTATCTCGAGAAGTTTTCTGGTGTTGCAAAGTATATGGAGGCGATGCGGCAGCAGGCGCATGAACAGGGCTCTGTCGAGACGCTTCTCGGCCGCCGCCGGACGCTGCCCGAGATCCAATCGACCAATCAAGCACTGGTGCGGGGGGCTGAGCGCATGGCGATCAACATGCCGATCCAGGGGCTCGCAGCCGACATCATGAAGCTCGCGATGCTCGCCGCGGACAAGCTGGTCCGGGAAAAATACGCGCATGCAGCGCGACTCCTCCTCCAGATCCATGACGAACTCATCGCGGAAGTGGACGAAGGCGTTGCGGAAGTTTTTGCCGCTGACCTGAAACAGGTGATGGAGAGCGTTTACCCGCTTTCCGTGCCGCTCACCGTCTCGGTCGAAATCGGGGATAATTGGGGAGAAATCTAGGAAGTGATTCATACTTCTTGTTGTACTAAAATGAACCAAAGAAAAAACCAGTCAGTCGACTGGTTTTTTCCTTTACTAGTTTTGACCTTTTTGGATCAGGCGATCGAGTCTCGCGCGGACCTGAACGAGGGCCTCAAGAGTCTTTGTATCACCCGGTTTCTCATTGAGCTGAGCCTCCATTCGGTCTACAGCCTCTTCGAGCTCGCCCAGTTCGGCTCCTTCGATAGCGGCACTTCGAACAACTTCCTCAAAGGTGGTATCCGCACCGGTCTTTTTTGGATCGAGGTGAAAGTCAGCGGTTGGCTTCTTCCATTCCCCGGTCGGCATTTCTAGCGACATACTATTTTTCTTTTGTTAATTAAATAAAAAAGACCGGTCACCCGGTTCTTTTACCTTTACAGTATAGCAGAAAAATACCCTCGAGTCAATGAGGAGGTGTTCGTAATCAATGAAAAAAGCGACTACAATATGAATACTCAATATTGCTTCAGAGATATGCCAGAATTACCGGAAGTCCAAACCGTTGTCAGTCAACTTGCCAAAAAGATTACCAGTAAGCGGATTGCTGGTTTTTGGTCGGACTGGGAAAAACAGGTGAAGCCAGGACTCAAAGGACTCACGAAACGTGCTGTTGGTGGGACGGTGCTCGGGACGCGGCGGATTGGCAAACACATTATCATCAATCTCAACAATTACCACTCGCTTATCATCCATCTCAAGATGTCGGGACATCTCCTCTATAAGGAGCCGTCCAATAAGGATGCAAAAGAGTGGCAGGATCCGATGAATCGTTTCATTCATCACCGCATTGAGTTCGCTGATGGATCACAGGTAGACTTTTCTGATCTCCGGAAATTTGGCTGGATTGATTGTGTGGCGACGGATCAAGTTGAAATGCTGAAGTCTATCGCTCTCCTCGGTGTCGACGCGCTCGCTGACGAGTGTACGCTTGATGCTTTCTTGCAGCTGCTGAAAAACAGTCAGCAGAAACGCATCGCGGCGTTCCTCCTCGAGCAAGAGAAGATTGCTGGTATCGGCAATATTTACCGGAGTGAGATGCTTTATCGTGCCGGCATCCGGCCACTTCGGTTCATTAGGAAAATCACGAAAACGGAACGGGCTCGGCTTTTTCAATCGATGAAGGATGTACTGCGCGAGGCAGTCCGCCTCCGAGGGACGACGAATGGTGATTTTCGGGACACGGCCGGTAAGCCGGGTGGCTTCCAAAAGACGCTTTTTGTCTATGGCCGCGAGGGACTTCCTTGCAAGCGCTGTGATACAATAGTGATACGAAAAAAACTCGGACAAAGAAGTCTTTTCTACTGTCCGATCTGTCAGAAATAAATTAGCGTAAGCTCTCATTATGCAAACTCGGCAAAAAATCATCATCGTACTGATTCTCCTCCTCCTGGGTGGCATCGTGTATGTTTTTTTCTTTGGTCAGAGTTCAAAAAAATCGGGGAAGCAAATCGATATCAACAACACGCCCAAAGCAGTAGTCGTCGATGACAAACCGAAAAATCCAGAAAATGTCAGTGCTATCGCGGGCCTACCCTGCGCTGATTGGAAGCGCCGTCCAGTTGCTGTCATGCAGCCAGCTGATATCACAGCCCGGCCTGCAGCTGGGTTCTCTGAAGCTGATATGGTCTTCGAGATGCCGGTCATCACTGCGACCGTCAATCGTCTCATGGCGGTATATCAATGCAATCAGCCGAAAGAAGCGGGTGCGGTCCGTTCCTCGCGACATGACTTTCTCCCGATCGCGAAGAGCCTCGGTGCCATCTATGTCCATTGGGGAGGATCGCATTTCGCGCTCGACAAGATCAAGGAGGGTATCCTCGATAACATCGACTGCACGGGCGCGGCCGGGAATGGTGCTGGGACGGATGTCTGTTACCGAGCAGAGCGCGTCGGGGCGATGAAAGTGGAGGATACGAGTCGGGTGAATGTTCAAACGGCGTTCGAGCGATCCAAAGTACTCGGCTACGGACTCGAGAATATGTTTTCCGGATATCCACATCAAGACGAAGCGGCTGTTGACGCCCGACCAGCGAGTGGTCATATCCGGATCGGTTACCCCGGTACGGGCGAGGTCGAGTACTACTACGATAAGGAGACGAATACCTGGAAGCGACTCTGGGGAAATGTCGCTGATACCGATCGGAACAATGGTATGCGTATCGCTCCGAAGAATGTGGCAGTAGTGTACTCACGCTCGGAACAAATCGAAGGCCAATACAACAATATGCAGCTCGGTGACCCGTGGTATGATCAGACGGATTCCGGCGAGGCTGCCTACTACATAAATGGCAAAGAGACCAAGGGTTCGTGGAAGAAAGATAAGAGTAATATCGGCAGCAAGTTTACCTTCTTTGATCAATCGGGCAACGAAATCAGGTTTGTCCCGGGCCAGATCTGGGTGAACATCGTCGAGCCGGGAACAGCTTTTGTTTGGGAGCCAGGGACATAGCAGCAGGTTAGAGTTGAAGGCAACACCTGATGCCCCGCTGGAAAGCGGGGTTTTGCTATACTAAAGCCTATGCTGACTTTTCTTTTCGGTAATGATCATTTTCGTCTCCGGCTCCGAGAGCGCGCCCTATCGAGCGAATTTTTAGCTGCTCAATCTGGTCCTGAAGAATACTTTTTCGATGGTCGCGATGTTGATGATCACATTCTTTCCAAGCTTCAAGAGAGCCTTTCGGGAGGTCTATTCGCGAATCCACGAAGTATCCTGATTCGCCATGTTGAACTTTTCGACGAGAAGCTCTGTGATGCAGTCATCAATATTCTACCGAAGGCGTTGCCGAATGAAATCTGTATCGTTGCAAGCGCTGAGCCGACGGGGCGAGCAAAGAAAGGGAATGCGCTTCAACTTTGGCTCAGCAAACATGCGAAGACGGAAGATATCAGTCTTTTGACCGGAAGAGCCCTTTCACAATCGATACTCGAAATCCTCCACGGTATCGATGTGGAGATGCAAATGGAGCCCCATGCTATTGAGCGGCTCGCCTTTCGTACCAATGGAGCCACCGGACATATCTATCATGATCTCTTGAAGCTGGTGCTTGCCAGAGAAGGAAAGAGTATTGCTGAGGCGGATGTTCTACGATTGACTGAAGAGCCAGCAGGAGAAAGCGTCTCATTTGTCTTGCTCGACGCGATCGTTCGGGGAAACCGTGAACAGGCAGTTTCACTGCTTCGTCAGGAAGAAACGAGCCCAGACACAGCCTTCAAGCTTCTCGGACTTTTTGCTTGGCAGGTTAGGCAAGCACTCATGGCCCGGGACGAGTATGATCGGGGAGTAACCTCACCGGATAGCATCGCGACGGCGATTGGTGCCAAGCCATTTTCAGTCCGAAAACTCATGCCGCTCATCCCAAGGCTTCCTCTTGCTCGACTGAAGCGCTCCCTCGCCTACCTTTCTGATCTTGACCGTGAAATGAAAACGGGCCAGATTCGTCCCGGCGTTGCTCTCGATCTTTTCATTTGGAAATTCTAAATAAATATTTCAGAGCCCCAGTCTTTCTTTAATCAACTGGTTAAGGTCAGCTTTTTTTGCGGATTGCTTGGCGAAAGAAAAGAGTTGGCGATAGGTATCGGTCAGTGCCGTGCTCTTGATGAGAATAGCAGTATCGCGCGCCTGATCAATCTGGAGGAGGTAGTTGCGATACAAGATAATATCAGCAGCTGGTTGCAGGAAGTGGCTAGGAAGAACCCAGAGTATAACCGGTCGGCCATAGTGAGCCGCAAGGACTTCTTTTGGCAGACGAAGAAATTGCTTGACCGCCTCCTCGTTAGTGAGTGATTCAATAACAACACCGCGCTTCTTGATGATCTCCTGCCAGTTAATTGTTTCTCGCGATGAATATTTGATAGCCTTTTCCTCAATAGATGTTTGTCCCTCGATCGCATAGATGCGCTCCCCCTTTTTCAGTGACAAGAGGGGGCTGTACGATTGAAATACTTCATTTTTACCTTGGTAAATGCTGACTCGTGGAATGTCGTTCTCTCGTGAGGGACTACTTGTTCGGTATATTTCGGACAGAGCCGGAATAAGACCTTGAAATCCAACGTTCGATTCACGAAGACGTCGACCCAGCTCCTCAGGCGCGATGATCTCCCATTGGTATTTCCCCCGGATTTTTACCTTCGACACAACCTTCCTCCCGACAAGTTCTGCTAAAGCCCCATAGACAGTCGTACGGGGGATGTTGGCTGATTGAGCTATAACTGTCGCCGTTGCTTGTCGCAACTCAAAGAGTGCGGCAACTGCTCTGGCAGCATTTTTGCTGAAACCAAATTCACCCAAAGCGGTCAATAAAGTATTTTTCATAGTTCTCTATTCTGAATAGTAGTGTATACATGTTGACTAAATAGTCAACAAAACTATAAAGCGAATGGCTTGAAATAGGAATAGTCTGGTGGTCAGTCGGGTGATATTTAAAATAGATTTTCGAAGCCTGGCTTTTTGATATACTCTAGCGTTCTTTCACAACCGAAGAAACGGAGGCTTTAAAATGGCATGGAAAGTACGTGTAAATACTAGTGTTTTTTACTTCGCCAATGAACTAACACTCCAAGGCAGTTTTGTAATTCTCAGTGATGTATGGCGGACTGATAACAATACTCGGGAACCCATATACAATGTCGAGGTTGGTATTCCTAAAGAAGGAGTTGATGGCTGGGTAAAATACAAAGGCCGGTGGGGAATCTCCGAGCATTCCAAGGATCGTTACGAAGACCCGTTTCTTTTTCGAGAGTAACTCAAAATAGCAAAAACTCCTCATCTGCTGAATGGCGGGTGAGGAGTTTCTTTTTGACAGGAGAAAAGGCTATTTCGTAGCGAGCTTCTTCACCGCAGCGTTCAGGCGGGACTTGCGCCGGGCGGCATTGTTTTTCTTGATGACATTCTTCTCGGCACCTTTGTCGAGCGCCTTCTGCGCCTTCAGGAACCATTCCTTTGCACCGGCGACATCAGCCTTGGCGATCGCCTCGCGCGTCCCTTTGACGGCGCTTTTGATGACACCCTTTATCGAGCGATTGCGAAGCGTGTTCTTGGCGGTGACACGCATGTACTTCTTGGCGGACTCTTTGATCGGCATATGCTTTACTCAAACTAAAATCGGATGAAAAGACACTCTCTAGCAACAGAACAGAGAAACCTGAGACGTCTCCATTTTTAGCATAACTTCTTCGTTTAGGCAAGCCATTTCCTTGCATGGTAAAATAGGGGCACTTCTATGATACGAGCCCTCAAAGGAACCATCGGTTCCATCCATTCCAACTACGCGATTGTATTCACGGGTGGCATCGGCTATCAAGTTTATGCTTCACCCTATACGCTCGGCAAGGTGGCTGGTCTCACGGAGGTCATGTTCCACATCCACACTCATGTCCGAGAGGATCAGTTTAATCTGTATGGTTTTATCACCGATGATGAACTGTCCATGTTTGAACTCCTTATCTCGGTCTCTGGAATTGGTCCCAAAGCCGCAATCAGCATCCTCGCCATTGCTGAACCGAAGACAATTCGGACGGCGATCGTGAACAAGGATCCATCGATTCTGACGCGAGTTTCAGGTGTCGGGAAGAAAACGGCAGAAAAAGTTATCGTCGAACTTCAGAACAAGGTCTCGGCTGCTGATGTGACTGACCAGGCTGGGGCACTGGCCGAACAGGAATCAATCGAAGCGCTGACGGCGCTCGGCTACACGATCTCTGAGGCACGCGATGCGTTGAAGGGTGTACCAGCGGATATCACGAGCGTCGGCGAGCGGCTCAAGCGTGCGCTCAAAAGTCTTGGCAAGAAATAAGCGTGTGGCCTCACGATCTTTCCTCTCAACTTATACGGCCGATGGCGGACTCTTCCAATCAGACGAATGGGCCCGATTTCAAGCTGCGTCCGGCCATGAGGCGCATCCATTGTCCGGCGTCGGTTTCGAAGGCCATGCCTTTGTCCATGATCTTCCTTTGATCAATCGTTCCCTCTTCATCCCGCGTGGACCGGTGCTCGATATGGCCGGGCTCGCGAGCGAAGAGCTGAAAAGCGGGCTGCTCCAGATTGCTCGGAACACCAAGGCGGCATGGATCCGAGTCGAACCACAGACGGAAGAATCGCTTGCCGTGTTACGAACGATGTTTGGTGAGTCACAGGTAGTTCCTGCACCACGAGATACCAATCCACGCGAGACATTCATGGCGCCGCTCAATGGAGAACTTGAGAACTGGTTCGCTCGCATGAAGCCGAAGACGCGGTATAATATCCGGCTTGCTGAAAAGCATGGGGTGACCGTTCGTTTCTCGCGGAGAGCAGAAGACGTGGAGCAGTTTCTTGATCTCGTCATGGCGACGACGAGCCGGAAGTCAATCGCACCCCATCCGAAAACGTACTATCGAAATTTCTTTGCTATCTTGCCAGAAGACATGTGTGTTCTCGCATTAGCGGAGTATGACGGTCAGCCGATTGCTGGTGCGCTCCTCGTCTTCTTCGAGGGGACGGCGTACTATCTCCATGGTGGATCGGCCGACACCAAACGCGAGCTCATGGCGCCATTTCTCCTCCATTTCCGATCGATGGAAGAGGCCAAGCGTCGTGGCTGCCATCGGTATGATTTCGGTGGGGTGCGGGTGCGGTCGAAGCAGGGCGCGAATGACACCGACTGGGACGGTATCACTCGTTTCAAGCAAGGATTTGCAACAGGCACCGAGACGTTCCTCTTCCCTGGGACATATGATATTATCCTGTCGTCCTCTCGTTACGCGCTCTATCGGAAAGCACGCCGGCTTTCAGAGTGGCACCGAAAACTTCGAACTCTTTCTTCCCGTATTGCATCGTTATGATCAATCTCAAGCGTTCACTGTCGAAGTTCATTCCGCAAAGAATAAAGAATCTTGGTTATCACTGGCCGCTCGCAATTACAGCCAACCTTGCTTTTGGTTTTCCGAGCCGTGGACTGACGGTTATCGGTGTGACGGGGACGAATGGTAAGACAACGACGACCAAGTTCATCGCGGCTATCCTTAGTGAGGCTGGAAAGAAAGTCGCCTATGCTTCGACGATTGAATACGGAATCGGGGAGCGTCACTGGACGAATGCTTCAAAGTTTACGACGTCTTCAGCTTGGCAGCTCCAGCGATTCCTGTCCGAGGCGAAAAAGGTGGGCTGCACGGATATCGTTCTCGAGACCTCATCTCATTCACTCGATCAGTACCGGACCTGGGGCATTCCATACCAGACAGCGGTCATGACAAATGTGACACGCGAGCATCTCGATTATCATGGCACGATGGAAGCTTACCGGGCAGCGAAGCGGAAACTGTTTAACGGGGCAGAGAAGGCAATCGTGAATGCTGATATGGAAAAACCAGAGGAATATTTTATTTCAACTCCAGGTGAGACAGTTACCTACAGTACAAAAGATACAGCAGCCACAGTCTTTGCGAGTGAGATAGAGTTGGATTTCTCGGGAACGCGTTTCCTCGCACTCGGGACATCATTTCGTCTCAGCCTCCCCGGACTCTTCAATGTCGAAAATGCCCTCGCTGCTATCAGCGTAGGATACTCAATGAGTATTGTTTCTGAAGTGATGAAACGAGCTCTTGGAAATATTGCTGGCATACCAGGTCGGATGGAATCGGTACCGAATGATCGCCATCTCGACATCCTCATCGACTATGCCGTCACGCCAGATTCATTTGAGCAGCTCTACCAAGCAGTCAGACCGATGCAGATTCCGGGAACGAAAGTCATCCATGTCTTCGGTGCCTGCGGGGAACGCGATCGTGGCAAGCGGCCGGTGATGGGGAAGATCGCTTCGGAAAATGCGGACGTGATCATTCTCACCAATGAAGATCCATACCATGAAGATCCTGAGCGAATTATCGATGAGATCGCTGCTGGCGTGGATCGGAAAAGCAGCGAGCGATATTTCCGTATCTTTGACCGTCGCGAAGCAATCGCGAAAGCGATCTCGATTGCTGAGGCAGGTGATATCATCCTCGTGACCGGCAAAGGGGCCGAGGAAACAATGGCTCTCGGCAATGAGCGGATCCCATGGAAAGAGCGTGAGGTAATTGAATCGATATTGAAAAAAACATCCGCCTAGAGACGGATGTTTTCATGACAACTTCTTAGTTTGGGATCAACTGATAATTCGGATGAGAATAGTAGAGAGAAAGAAACCGACAAAGCCGCCGACGATGACTTCGCTCGTGCGATGACCAACGCGTTCCTTGAGGCGAGGGAACTGATCAGCAGATAGTTTGAGCGTCTGGACGAGCGTATTGAGGTAGCGGCCTTGGTCGCCGAGATACATGCGGAGCCGGACTGCATCGTCGATGATGAGAAAAGCGATGGCGACCGCAACCGCGAAAGCACCGGAGCCGATGCCCTCGTAGTAACCGATCGATGTGAGGAGTGAGATGGCAAAGGCGGTATGTGCGCTCGGCATATGGCCGTGCGTTGCGATGTACTCGAGTTTCCAGCCATGTTTTAGACTGTACATGACGAACTTCATGGCTTGCGTGATGACACTCACGATGATCGGGATGAGAAAGACAGCGTGGAGCTGGAAAAATTGTTCGGGAGTCATGCGCTCAGTATACAATACCCTCTCCTGGAACGAGAATAGCCTACTTTTCTTGGGGTGGGATTCTGCTATAATTAAGCTATAGAAAATTACTAATTTTACCCATATGCTGAGTCTCCCACTCATTCTCATCGGTGCTGCAGTCCTAGTGCTCCTTTACGGTGTGGCTCTCTATAACGGCTTCGTGAAGCTCGCTACTCGAGTAGAAGAGGCCTGGAGCGATATCGACGTTCAGCTGAAGCGCCGGTACGACCTCATCCCGAACCTCATCAATACCGTGAAGGGCTATGCGGCTCACGAGAGCGGCCTCTTCGAGCGGGTGACTGAAGCCCGGTCCAAGGCAATGCAGGCCGGATCGGTCGAGGACCATGGCCAAGCCGAAAACATGCTTACCGGTGCGTTGAAGAGTTTGTTCGCCGTTGCTGAGAATTACCCAGACCTCAAGGCCAACACGAATTTCCTCGAGCTTCAGCGCGAACTCTCTGACACGGAGAACAAGATCCAGGCATCACGCCGTTTCTACAATGGTACGGTGATGGAGCTCAATACGAAAGTTGACATGTTCCCATCGAACATCATCGCGAACATGTTCAAGTTCGTGAAGCGTGAATTTTTTGAGATCGAGGAAACCGAAAAGGAGCCGGTGAAAGTTGAATTCTAGCGGGTCGTATGACTCCTCGTTGGAGCAGGCGAGCGCTCGTGCTTGCCTGTTTTCTTTTGGCGGCTACTTTCTCTGGGACTGCGCTCGGTCAGGCACTGACAGAAATCGATGGAGCCGAATATATCGAACAGTTTGATGTCGAGCTCGTGATCGGTGAGAAAGGAGAGCTGGACGTGACGGAAACGATACGATACCATTTCGGACCTGGCGAAAAGCACGGAATCTATCGCGATATTCCAGAGGATTACGTCACTTCTCTCGGCACGCGTGAGTCGTTCGATATTACAGTAGCGAGCATCCACGATGCAGCCGGGGAAGATATCAAGTATGAAGAAGATCGCTCCGGAGGGATGTTCCATCTAAAAATCGGCGACCCAGGCAATCTTATTTCTGGTGTCGAGACGTACAGTATTCGGTACCGGGTCGATGGCGCCATCACTTTCTTTGAGGACTTCGACGAGCTGTATTGGAACGCGACCGGCCATGATTGGCCGGTTTCTATCCTCCGTACCTCGGTGAGAGTTCGTACGCCTGAACCAGTGACAGGGTGGCGCTTTGTTTGTTATGTCGGATCGCGAGACAGTACGGGGCGATGTGATACGAAGCCTTCCGCAGACGGTCCTGTTACTAAGCAGATTGGGACAGTAAACTGGTACGAACCGCTTCAGCCTGGTTCAGGTGTCACCGTCGCGCTCGGTTTCGATAAGGGCTATATTGATGAACCAACTCTTTTTGAACGAGCACTTCACTTTTTCATGAGCAATCCGTTTATCCCCCTCCCATTCATCGTTTTTGGTATGATGTTCCACCGGTGGCGGCGAGAGGGTCGTGATCCGAAGGGGCGCGGCACCATCATCTCCGAATACGATGTTCCGGCTGGTTTCACCCCGCTTCACATGGCTGCTCTCCAGGATGGCCGTGTGACTGGCAAAGCGATTCCAGCCGCAATCATTGATCTCGCGGTCAAAGGCTATCTTCGTATCGAGCGTATCGAACAGGATGGGCTTATTTTTAACTCGACTGACTACCGGTTTATCGAGACAGGAGCTCGGCCATCGTCTGGATCGATTGAATCCGATCTGATCGAAGCACTTTTCGGAACAGCTAAAAAACAAGGGCTGGATATGAGGCGACTACTCGCTTCCCCAGTGCGGAAGTTTCTCCCGGGGAGTTTGTGGCGGTCAATCGAGCCGAAGCTTTTGCTGGAGTCGGTCAAAAACGATGGCGAAAATCGTACGGTTGCGGTTTCAGATTTGAAGGACAAGTTTTTTGCGAAAATACCCGCCCTCCAAAAGCGGGCTATTGCTGATCTGATCGTAAGAAAGCTTTATGAGGCTAGCCCGCAAGAGGTCTGGGGGAAGTATGCGCTTGGCGGTGTGATAATTCTCTTTGGAGCTTTTTTTCTCGTTCCACTGCTCGAACTTCAAGGTGCGAGCATCGCGGCACTTTTTGTCACGATTTTGGTATACTCCGTCTTTGTCTATCTCATGCCGCGTGTGACACAGCAAGGAGCGATTGTGAAAGAGCAACTTCTCGGACTCAAAGACTATCTCCAGATTGCTCTAAAGCGTCGGATTGAATTCCATAATGCGCCAGAAAAGACACCCGAACTTTTCGAGAAACTGCTTCCGGCCGCGCTCCTCCTCGGCGTCTCCGATATCTGGGCTAAAGAATTCGCTGATATTTCCCTCTCGGAGCCGGAGTGGTATCGGGGCGGTAATGGGGCATCCTTTTCTGCGGTTTCGTTCACCACAGACCTCGGTGGTTTTGATGCTGCTGCGGGCGCGTCGCTTGCTTCGGCGCCATCAGGAAGCGGATCGGGTGGCGGTGGATTTTCGGGTGGCGGTGGAGGCGGTGGAGGCGGTGGAAGCTGGTAAACTAGTCTCGACAGGGTGAAAAACCTGGATTATAATAGGCGGGCACCTCCGGTGCGTGCTCATTTTACTTCTTATCCTTATCAATCCAGCGTATGGCCACGGCCTACTCTCATAGTACGAAAAATATCGAGCTCACGTGGCTCTACCTCAGTGTTTTCTTTTTGGTTGTCATCGGCGTCGGCTACCTCTTCGCTGGTATCTATGGCAACAGCATCATCCTCTACGTCGCCGTTGGGTTTTCCGTTCTGACGAGCTTCGCCTCCTACTGGTGGAGCGACCGAATCGTCCTTTCCATGGCTCGAGCGACCCCCATCGATCGCGAATCGAATCGCGAGATCTACAATCTCGTCGAAAACCTTTGTATCGTAGCCGGTCTCCCGGTACCGAAAATCTATATTACCGAAGATGCGGCCCTCAATGCTTTTGCTACCGGGCGGAATCCGGAACATGGTGTTATTTGCCTCACGACTGGACTCCTCGCCCGGCTCGATAAAACGGAGCTCGAAGGAGTCATCGCGCATGAGCTTTCACATATCAAGAATCGCGACACGCTCGTTTCGACGGTCGTCGTCATCCTCGCTGGGTTTATTTCGATCCTCGCCGATATGTTTCAACACTCCGTCCTCTTTCGCGGACGCGACAATGACAACCGTGGCGGCGGAGCCCTCATCATCGTTGGTCTACTCCTCTCCATCCTCGCACCCCTCGCCGCTCTCCTTATCCGGATGGCGATTTCCCGAAAGCGTGAGCTCTTAGCCGATGCTTCAGGTGCGCTCCTCACGCGCTATCCCGAAGGTTTGGCCTCTGCCTTGGAAAAAATTTCGTCTGATCCGCGTCCGGTTGCGACCGCGTCGGGCGCCACGGCCCATCTCTATATTTCGAACCCTTTTAAATCGGGGAACATTATGAAGCTTTTCATGACGCATCCGCCGGTCGAAGAGCGACTGACGGCGCTACGCAATATGGATCTGAACCGCTCATAACGAGTGAGCGACACGTATGCTTTCTTCCTGGGGTAAATCGAGTGCGGGCTTCGGTCGAAAGAAACTTGGAGCGAAACCGAAACTGCTCAGTGCGGGGAAATCGGGACGCTATCACTTCACGCTCCACTCCGAGTACAAGATGCGCGAATACCATCTGTCGCGTCAGCGCGTGATCCGGATCATCCGCGCGCCACATCGGACTGAAACCGGCATTGTCGAAAACACCGTGGCGGTCATGCAGCCGGCCTCGACCAAGCGAGTGAATGGTAAGGAGACATGGGCTCAGGAACTCTGGGTGATGTACAAGGTTATTGGAGAGAAAAAACTTTCGAAATCAATGCTCGAGAAAGCGTTGAATCAGTCGGAGCTCAAGATCATTTCCACCTGGCGCTACCCGGGCATTTCCCCGGAACGCGACCCCATTCCGTCAGATATCCTCCGAGAAATCACTCGGGGACTCGAAGAAAGTGAGCTCAATGAATAAATGGCATAAATCCATCCTTTGGCTTACTTGAGCCAAAAAACGAAAAATAACAGAAATAAGGCTTGAGAAAGCCTTATTTTTTGGCTTGATTGAGCCGTAAACGACACATTTTATCCTTGACGGATAGTTCATTTTGGTGTATACTGTATCTTCAGTTCTTTACATCACTGTTTCTTTTACCCACCACCCACGAAAGGGGTCCTATGCAAATCACGCTGCTTCACCTTCTTGCCTTGGCTGGCATCATGTATGTTATCGGTGCCCTCATCGGAATTGGCGTCATCGACCAGTTGCAGTATCTCAAGCGTCCGAGCAATCGGAACCGCACTATGAAACGAACCTTCGTTGGCGTCATCGTCGGTGAGCTGTCGGCTTTCGGCGGTTACGCGACCATCGTGATTCTTGTGTGGAATCCGATTACTCCGCCAGTTGGTGCGGTCGGCTGGGTGTTCACGGGAGTGACCATGGTGCTAATGGCTGGCTTCATGCAGGCGTTCGCCTGGATCGTGGCTCGCATGATCATCGACTACGACCCAGATCGGGCCAATCGGCCGACCGTCTTGCACTAGGCAGGCAATCGGGAGATGAAAGTCAATGACAATCATCCCCCCTCAACTGGAGGACGAATAGCAATATTCGAAATCCCAAGAGTCTCAGTTTCTTTCACAACTTTCTTTTCTTCTTACGGCAATAGGAGGCCGTCATCATGAACGTCATTCGTTTGTTTGTTCTCATTTCCGTCGTTCTCGGCCTTCAAGCCTGCAGCGTCTCTCCCTTGACCGGACAACCCGGCTACGGAGCGTTGCCGGTCCAGTACCATTCCGTGCCGCCTCGCCTCGACGGTGTCGAGACGATACCGAACCGCTACTACCTCGCGACCAAAAATCCGGACAATACGTGGACGGTCAACATGGGCTCACCCGTGAGCCCAGGGATCGCACCGAGCGGCAACCAAGCGCTCGCCTACTACGGCCATAACAAGCTGTGGGTCATCAACGGCAAGACGCTTCCGCCCCGGATGGTTGTCATGAGTCATGTTCCGCATGGCTTCGGTAGCATTCAGCAGGCGTACAGTCAGCCCTCCCTCGCTCACACTGGCATCAGCGCCGAAACAGCCAAGATTCTCCTCGAGGAGCTTAAGGAATATAACCCCTGCGCTCCCGCCGGGTTCTCCAAGAGGATCACCGCGGGCGGCGTCATCGGTGGCGTCATCACTGGCGTTCTCACCGGAGATTTCGGTCTTTCGCTCGTGGGTGCCCTCATCGGTGCATCGGGCGCACGAAACGGGGAATGGTGGAGCTGCATGGCCTACAAGAACACGCGGATCCAACTCCTCGGAGTGATCGATGCCGCCAAGGCCCGCTGCAAAAGTACGCTCTCGAAGCGTGAAGAAGATGGTGAATTGAAGACCATCAAGACAATGGAATGTGCCGCGGTCGAAGCAATGGACTTCGATCGTATCGGTCAGGGTGGCCAAACCAAAGAGGTTGCCCAGCCGCCAGCGCCGAAGATCGTGACTCAAGTTCGCGCATCACGCCTGCAAGAAGAAAAACCGCCGAAGTGATCAACTGATCAGGAAGGCAATCGATGGCGATCGTGACTAACCTCATGATCGCCATTTTTCTTTGTCTCAAAAAAAGTATCAATCGTTTGTTATACTGAGGATATCTCCTATCAAACATGAAACACACAAAAATAGTTGCGACGCTGGGACCCGTTTCCGGAAATAAAGAAATGATTCTTGCTTTGGCTACGGCCGGGGCGAATGTCTTCCGGCTTAATTTTTCACACGGTGAAAAGGAATGGCGACTCGCGGTTATTAAAGCCATTCGCGAAGTCTCGACGGAGCTCGACCGACCGATTGCTATCCTGGCCGATCTCCAGGGCCCGCGCATCCGAACCGAAGTCACGTTTCCAATCGATGTGAAGCGCGGATTTGCGGTCAAGATCTGTGACCTCTCCAAACGCAGTCTCTTTCCCAGTGAAGAGCCGATCATAGCGCTTGATACGCCCGAAATTATAAGTGAGATGACCGTCGGCGAGAGGCTTCTCATCGAGGATGGGATCATCGGTCTTACGGTGACGAAAATTCATGCTGACCATCTCGAAGCGCAAGCGGAAAATGATGGCACGATCAAGAACCGGAAAGGAGTTATTTTGCCTGATACGAAACTGACCCTTCCGATCCTCTCTGCAAAAGATAAGGAAGACCTCGCATTTATTCTCGAACAGGGGATCGAGTACCTCGGGCTTTCCTTCGTCGGATCGGTCGCCGATATAGAAAGTGTGAAAGAGGAGATGGTAAATATCGCGGGAGGAGAATCGAAGAAGCCACTCATTTGTTCCAAGATCGAGCGCAAAGCAGCACTCGAGCACCTCCGTGACATCATCCGAGCCAGTGACAGTGTCATGGTGGCGCGGGGCGATCTCGGGATTGAGATGCCGGAAAGTGAAATTGCTATCCTTCAGAAACAGATCATTGCTGAGAGTCTCCGCGAGGCACGGCCAGTGATCGTCGCAACCCAGATGATGCAGAGTATGGTCACGAACCCGCGGCCGACCCGGGCTGAAGTCTCTGACGTGTCGAATGCAGTGATCGATCATGCTGATGCGGTGATGCTCTCCGAAGAGACCGCCGCGGGTAAGTATCCGGTCGAGACGGTAGCTACGATGAGGGAAATCATCGAGAAGACCGAAGAGTCGCCCTTCGATGACTTATACCAGGCGCTCGACCTCAATTTGAAGACTGAATACGCGACGATGATCCGAAGTGTTTACGAGCTGTCCCAGAGCTTCAAAGTGAAAGCCATCCTCGTTCTCTCGATGAGTGGTTTCACAGCCCGTCTCCTCTCGCATTTCCGGCCGGATGCGCGCCTCCTCGTCGCGACAAATAGCCTGTCGACCTACCATGAACTCGCCCTCGTCTGGGGAGCGGAGCCATATCTCTTCGAAGGTGACCGTGATCTCGACACGCTCCTCGAGCGCTTCATCACCGAGTTGAAATCGAAAGGTGTGCTCGTCCCGGATGATCAAGTCGCCGTCTTCTATGGCCGGACGCCGGAGCAGTCGACGATGAAGCTCGTCGGTATCCGCACCATCCGCTAGCTTTTTCGGTTCCTGGCCAGGGTGTATACTGGAAATGTAATTTAACTAGTCCGCCATTGTTGTATGGAAGAAAATACTAATCCCGCTCCGGAACCGGAAAAGAACACTGGTGCCGGCCAGACAGACATGAGGAAAGACATGCTCAGCTTTGTGGGGAAGGTTGAGGCCTGGCTTGATCTCTACATGGTGACGAAGGCGCCGTTCCAGATTCCGATGAATGGCAAAGAAGTACTCGCCAAAGTCGCGCCTTACATCATCATTGTCTTCTCTATCTTGGCTTTGCCGGCGCTATTGGCCTTGCTCGGTATTAACAGCATGTTTCCAACAGTAGCTATGGTCGCTTCGGGAGGTGGACTTCTTGGATACCTCGCTCTCGTGAGCGCTATCACGGCAGTTGTTACGCTGGTTTTCAATGTCATGGCGATTCCAGGACTTTTCAAGCGGACCCATGCGAGCTGGCGACTCCTTTTCTACGGGACGCTGGTCTCATTCGTCGGCGGTGTACTCTCGATGAATCCAGTGGGGGCCATCGTTGGTGCGATTATCGGCTGGTACATCCTGTTCCAGGTGAAGGAGCTCTACAAGAACTAGTGATTCCATCAAAAGATCGTCCTTCTTTTTATGGCGGCCCGCCCGTATCGCTACGCGAAGCGTTTCGGGCGGGGGTTTTCTTTTCGTTGAAAGTCGAGTAGAATGCCTGCGTTTTCCTATGGAAAGGTGGCTGAGTGGGCCTCATGCGAGGGTTCGAACATGAGGCGGGTTTCGATGGAAACTCCGGAAGCGCGAGGGCATCAGTTTTTTAAGTCAGCGACAGTTGACGAACACGGAAAGGTGGCCGAGTGGTTGAAGGCACCGCTCTCGAAAAGCGGCATACCGGAAACGGTATCGAGAGTTCGAATCTCTCCCTTTCCGCCAAAAAACGAAATCGGGTTTGGAAGCAAAAATATGGTCGGCACGAAGTGCCGTCTGTTCTGAATTCCCCCCAAAATATCCTGAATCTGAAAGGGTTCGCCACGCAGAACGTGGCTCAAAAAAGACGGTTCGATCCTTAATTTGAAAGTTCGAACCGACTTTTTGAAGTAAACGGATTTTTTCTCCGTTTACTTCCTCGTTTGCCAATTCCATATTGTATTTCAAAAACTTTTCGGTAAGTTCGAACCGATTATTCGCTTTTTGCTC
>Ga0163144_10006615_pt1 | contig 25534 bp, 25 predicted proteins | sample OliLak19BULKMAT1_FD_123175 | JGI IMG/M metagenome (GOLD analysis project Ga0163144, IMG submission 123175) | Freshwater microbial mat bacterial communities from Lake Vanda, McMurdo Dry Valleys, Antarctica - Oligotrophic Lake LV.19.BULKMAT1 | ecosystem: Environmental > Aquatic > Freshwater >... | reverse complement strand
CAATCTCTGGAATATTTAACTCCAGAACAGGTGTATTTTAAGAAAAATATTGTATAAAATTATGCAGCAAATTGTATCTCATAATTTCTGATTTTTAGTCTAGACAAATTGGGCCACCTCAATGTTCAGCTCTCAGAATGCTGTACGTGCAGGAAGAAATATACGATGGATTACTTGAGATGATCAAGGGTGCTACTGAATTGTTAAAAGTTGGCGATACTTCTGATTTTAGTATAGATATTGGTCCAGTAATTGATAAGAAGGCACAAGATGCTTTAGAACATCATATACAAGATATGGCTGGTAAAGGATTTAAAATATTTGCTCACCCGCAAGCAGGAGCTGTAAAGGATGGACATTATTTCTATCCTCACATCATCGAAGTAAAGTCAATTAATGATATTCCTGATGAAAAATTTGGTCCTATACTTCACATTACAAAATTTAAATCAAAAAATTTAGATAAGGTAATTGATGAAATAAATAATTGTGGTTTCGGTCTAACATTTGGGGTTCACTCACGTATTGAAGAAAAAATTGAATATATCCGAACTAGAATGAAGGTAGGCAATATTTATGCTAATCGCTCTATCGTTGGAGCAAAAGTAGAATCTCAACCATTTGGAGGACAAAATAAATCTGGAACAGGCTTTAAAGCTGGTGGACCTCATTACCTACTTCGCTTTATGACTGAACGCACAACGACGGTTAATATGACTGCCTTCGGTGGTAATGTAGAGCTGCTAAATGGTTAGGATCAACTATCTAAACTTCAATAGCAAGTAGGGAATAAATTGAGAAATAGTGAGAGGTACTACCTCCAAGAACAAAAAGGTGCCAAATTGAATGGTTAAATGGTAATTTTTCCCAAAGGTAAAATATTACACCGATGGTGTAGAACAAGCCTCCAGCGATTAGTAAATACATACTCCTTGTGGAAATATTAACGAATAACTTATCTAGGACGATTACCACTAACCATCCCATTAGCAAATAATTCATAAATGCTAGCTTCTGCAATATTTTGTTTTTACTGAATTTAAAAATACAGCTCACAATAACCAACCCCCAGATTACTTTTATCATTATCCATCCAACAGGACCTTCTAAGCCTATTAGCATTAAAGGGGAATAGGTACCAGCTATTAAGAAGTATATAGATAGGTGATCAATCTTTTTAAAAAACTTATTAAATTTTGTATTAGCAAAGGAGTGATAAAGTGTCGATGCAAGATAGAGAGCTACTAAAGTACTACCAAAAACTATATAGCTCACTAAATGCAAGTATGTACCTTTAGAACTAGCTTGTTGATAGAGAACAACAAGGCCTATTATGCTTAGTAAAGTACCAACACCATGTGTTATGATATTAAGTAGCTCTTCTTTAAACCCGTATTCAGAAATACGGATTTTTGTTCTATCTTGTGTTATTTGGTTAGTGTGATTTTTATTCATGCTGCTCATTGTCTGCTCTTTTCTAATTTATTGCAAGCATTAAAAAATGGTAATGTTTTCTTATGGCTGCTCTATCAAATTTTCAAGAGATTGCTGACAGACTCCATATTCTTTCCAAGAACATCCATGGCAAGCTGTATGAAACTTCTCCACGCTCATGTTTTTTTTAATATGTTCTTTTGCCTGTTTCCAAGTAAAAATATCACCTACTTTAAGTGACAAAGCAGCGGAGTGTGCAGCATCTAACTTGCTGATTTTATCTTGTGTTTTGCAAACTATTTCATCAATTTTGTTTGGGCATGCAGAGCAAATGCTATCCATAAATTGAACTACTTCAATTTGCGTTTCTTCATTGTCGTTTAGTTGTTGGGCTATTTTTTTGTAATTGCGGACAAAACCTAAAGAGTACCCTTTGCCCCGAAATCCTAGGGTACACATAAAATGATGCGGTCTAAACTTTATTTTTTCTGCCATGAACTATGCTTTTTTAACAATTTCACAGAAGAAGCGGTAAAAATTGCTTTAACGATACCGGGAATAATAAATGGATATAAACCAAGCTCAAGCGCTTTCTCGCTACCAACAAAAAACGCAAGCTGAGGCACACCGATTACAAACAAACATGCAGAACCAATTGCACTATAAATTACTAGTTTTATCCAGCTATCTTCACCAAATTTCTCACGCATATTAGTTACTAGATATACACATAACATCATACCTAATATATATCCTCCAGTAGGACCAACTAAAACATGAGCACCACCACTAAAACCAGAAAAAACCGGAACACCCATAGCACCAAGGCTAACAAAGCCAACCATAGATGCAAAAGCTTCCTTTTTCTCATAACATAGTGCTATAATCAAAACACCAACACTATATAGAGTTATCGGTACTGGTCCTATTGGTATCCACACTTGTGCAGATAGAAAGATAAGCAATATTCCAAGTGCTACTCTAAGCACTCTATAATTGGTTATAGACTGAATTTTATTAGATAATACCCGCATAAGCACCTCTTAATATATATGAAAAATTATAGACGAATTCTATATACGTAATCACGATCTGTCAAATACTTGGCTATATTGACCTTTTAACGATGTCGTTTTTTGGAGTTTGGGCGCTTATGTTTCTTTTTACTTTGTGGTTTTGTTTTGGTTTGTACTAATTTCTTTCCAATTTCTTTTGCTTTATCTACTGTAACCTCTTGGGCTTGTACCTTAACAGGTTTTGATATTTTGTCATTACCAGATTTTGTACCCGCTTCTGGTAAAAATGTCTTTAATTGATCTAAATTATTATACTTAGAGAAAGGGTCGTGAGCTTTGACAAAATCTTTAGTATAATTTTTAACCGTTCCTACCACCCCTCTCGTATCTTGAATTACCTTCTCAGTTTTAAGGACTTCTTGTTTAGCAGCCTCAAAGGCGACAATAACTTCTTCAGCCTTTGCTCCACGAAATGATCCTTCATTCACCATTTTTTGAATAGCTAAGGTTTGTACCCTTTGGTCTCTTGTAGCTTGTGCAAGCTCAATTAAATCATTATAACCAGGGGTATCTGGTTTATTTCGTTCTTTATCAATATTTTGTTTAAACTGTAGGCCTATTTCTTCTTTGGGTGCTTGTTTTTTACTTTCACCATAAAGACCGAAAGCAGCTTTTCCTACCTTAGCTGCCCCTATAAGAGAAGGTGCAAGAACTGCGCTAGACACATTTTTAACAACATCTACTGAATTTTTAAGTAAAGCTTTGCCATAAGAACTAATACTTACAGGTGAATTAGGTGTTGTTTCTATGTATCTTTCAGTTAAAGAAGCTTGGTTACTCCTGCTGGGAACGTACAACTTATCTTGTAAAATTCTAGAAAGCGATGGTTCATTCTTAAGTAACTCATTCTGCTTATCTTGCGCGTTTCTATTTTTTGTTAAAAGTGAGTTTTCTTTTTTTAATAGTCGAAGAGTTCTAGTGTCCGAAGTGTCCATGGCAGCACCTACCGCCACGGCTCCAAGTCCAACTATAGTTGCAGGAACAGCTGCTACAGTAGCACTTGCAAGCACGGTAACTACGCCTATAGTACGGCCAACTGCACTGCCAGTAACTATTTTAACAGGTGCGGAGTCCTTTATGTAGTTAAAAGTATTTTTTAGAGTTGTTAAACTCCATGATTCAGGCCCTTCTTCTGGTGATTTAGACATATATTTAACATTTCTACTTAATTAAAAAGTATGGACAGTTAATTTGCTATATAAGTATTCAAAACCGTAGCTTTAGAAATAAAACCTTGGCAATAAGATTTAGATGGATTAACAAGTAGGCTTAACATCGCCGTTCTACCAAGCAACATACGATGATGCATAATATCTCTATTGGTAAGGGTAATCTCAATATCCCATCTATGGTTACCGATCTTAATTGGCGTACGAATAACTGGCCTGATCTGCTTATGACCATTAGAGCTTTTTATTGTTTTCATGCCAATTATTTCTGCCAAACATGGAACACATATCTTATCATTAGTTTGAATCGGGTGAATTACAAACTCTACAAATTCTTTCTGATCTGATTTGATAATTTTTATGTCATAGGCATGAAGTGCAGAAGTCTTCGCTCCAGTATCAACCTTAACTTTGATTAATGGTATGTTAAGTTCCGGTAGCTCAGCCCATTCTCTCCATCCAATTAACAAAGGTTCGGTTCTCTTCATTCCAAATCCTCTTGATAGTCTTCAACTCCTTCAGCAACTGCTTCAGCATTTTCAAATGTTGCAATATGAAATAAAGCATCCCCATTTGTCACCAGTGGCAGCATTGTTATTCCAATTATAACTCCAGTTTCTCTAGCTTTAACATAGTGCTTCTCTTTGCCTAGTGGATCAGAAATAAATCCTAAAACCTCATTTTTCTTAACTTTGTGCCCCACATTCTTTCTTGCATGTAAACTACCGCTGTGAGGAGCCCTAATCCAGTGGCTGGAAGCTGCATAAAATACTTCACGACGTTTAGGAACTTTTCTCTTTATTAGTTCTTTGTCAAGCATTCCTATGTTACACATTGTCCAGAGAATACCGTTTTCAGCTGAACGAATTATTTCTTCGTTGTATCTTAGCGCTTCGCCACCTTCAAACAGAAGTATTTTTACGCCTTTTTCAGTTGCCGCCTGACGCAGAGAACCATCTCTCATGTTAGAGTGAAGTATTACTGGTACGCCAAAAGCCTCGGCTAGAGCTTTGATTTCTTTATTGTCCAAAAATGCTCTGATTTGTGGCAGGTTGTATCTGTGAGCACTGCCAGTGTGCAGGTCAATCCCATATTCGCATTTTTCTACGATCTCTTTCATAAATTTGTAGGCTATTTGACTAGCAAGTGAGCCCTTCCTTGATCCAGGAAATACTCTGTTCAAGTCGCGTCTATCAGGTAAATATCTAAGATTACGGTTATAACCAAACACGTTGATAATAGGAACGGCAATCAGCGTGCCCTTTATGGATGAAAGTAATTTTTTACGTTGCAATAACCGTCTGATAGTTTCAACACCATTTATCTCATCACCATGAATTGCTGAAGAAACAAAAAGTGTTGGACCGTTTTCTTTCCCTCTGATAACTTCAACCGGAATAGTCATTTCCGTATTATCAAATAGCTTTGCAATATGCATTTCTAGATATTTTCTTTCGCCTTTTTTTATCGTAACGCCATCTATAGTCAAAGCTTTGGTCATGAATAATCATCCTTTCATAAATATTCTAGTTTTGGATTTCTTAGTAATATCTTTTTCAATAAATGCAATTATTGCATCTGCAACGTTTTTGCTAGTGGCTCCCTCAATTCCTTTTAATCCTGGAGATGAGTTTACTTCTAGTACAAGCGGTCCTCTGGCAGACCTTATCAAATCAACGCCAGCTACTTTAAGTCCCAAAACTTTTGCAGCATCTGTAGCCATTATACGTTCTTTTGGAGTTATTTTTACTGGATGTGCACTACCTCCTGCATGAAGATTAGAACGAAACTCTCCCTCAGGTCCTTGCCTTTTCATTGCAGCTACAACTCGGTCGCCAATTACAAAACAACGTATATCGCTCCCAGCCGACTCCTTGATAAATTCTTGCACTAAAAAATTTGCTTGTAAATCCAAAAACGCATTAATCAAACTTTCAGCTGCCTTAGTGGTTTCTGCAAGTAACACTCCCTTTCCTTGAGTGCTTTCAGTTACTTTGACGATCAATGGGGCCCCTCCAACAGACTTTATTATACTGCGAGTAGCACTCCCTGAGTGAGCATAGCTTGTAACAGGAATGTCGACACCTTTTCTAGCAAGAAGCTGGTGTGCTCTTAGTTTATCTCTTGACCTAGTAATTGAAACTGAACCATTTAATACATAAACTCCAGCAACCTCAAATTGCCTTAGAACTGCTGTACCGAAGACAGTAATAGACGCCCCGATTCGTGGAATTACCGCATCAAATTCTAGTAACCTCTCTATTTTATCACTTATATAGTGCACATCTGGCCTGTTGCCCGTGATATTCATAAAACATTTAAGTGGATCAACTACAGTAACGATGTGTCCTCTTTTTTCTGCAGCCTCAATGAGTCTACGAGTGGAGTAAATAGTTGGACCGCGTGATAAAATACCGATTTTCATATAATAATTAACTAAGTTTTTTAGATTTTTGCATTTTATTTTAGCAATGACTATTCTTATTTACTGTAAATACGTTTGTGTATAGTAAATTGATTGATACTTGGTGCTTTGTTACTCGTTCTTTGATTGTAGAGAGACTTTGTTCCATCGCACCTAGCACCAAATGCCCATGAATTTTACAGCAGTTTTTAATTAAAACTGCTGATTAAGATTGCGATTGATTTATAACTGAGAAAGCTACACATCCAAATTATTAACATTCAATGCATTAGCATTGATAAAATCTCTTCTTGGCTCAACGACACTACCCATCAATGTTGAGATTACTTGTTCAGCATCATCGACATTTCCTACCTTTACTTGTAATAATGTACGTTTTTCAGAATCAAGGGTCGTTTCCCATAACTGCTCTGAATTCATTTCTCCAAGGCCCTTGAATCGCTGAATAGCAAGACCTTTCTTACCAAGGTCAATTATCAATGCAAGCAGTTTGCTTGGTGTCGATAAATTATATTTCTGACCTTTAATAGTTAGTTTACACCCACCAATAAATAAATGCTCAAGTGCACTACCAATCTTATTAACCTGTATAAATTCAGGAGATTCAGCTTGAGCACGATGAAGTTTTTTGCTAGTCCTTACCCCTCTGACAAATCTATAAAATTCTATCGTATCATCAAATGTTGTAACTTCCCAATCTGTTTTATCTGGCTCAAGTTCCCCTTGGTTAAGAGACGATAAAGCGGCTAAAAGCTCAGACGTTTTATCAATAGAAAATGATTCTATACGAAGTAAATTATTGATTGCTAGACATTCGGCGATCAGTGGATCGAATTTTCTTGATAAGGAATTAAGCTTATCGCCTAAAATAGTAATTTGATGAAGCAACTCTTTCAAAGCTTCCCCTGTTAAGAAGCTGCCATCGTTAAGTTCAATCTGCGTATCATTCAGGGCACTATTGATCAAATACTCTTGCAAAGCTTGTTCATTCTTCAAATATGTTTCAGAACTGCCGCGCTTGACTTTATAAAGAGGCGGCTGAGCAATATATAAATATCCTTTTTCAATAATCGGCAACATATGGCGATAGAAAAATGTAAGAAGCAAAGTTCTGATGTGAGACCCATCAACGTCCGCATCCGTCATAATGACAATTTTGTGATATCTAAGTTTATTGGTATCTAGTTCTTGCCCTATTCCTGCACCAAGAGCAGTAATTAAGGTACCAACTTGTTCAGAACCAAGCATTTTATCAAATCTGGCTCTTTCAACGTTTAGAATCTTACCACGCAAAGGAAGAATGGCCTGGGTTTTTCTGTCCCTACCTTGTTTCGCAGTACCACCTGCAGAATCTCCCTCAACTATAAAGAGCTCAGATAGAGCTGGGTCTTTTTCTTGGCAATCAGCTAATTTGCCTGGTAAATTTGATATTTCCAGGGCTGATTTACGTCTAGTTAATTCTCTTGCCTTACGCGCGGCTTCACGCGCGCTTGCTGCCTCAACAATCTTACCAACAATAGTTTTTGCTTCAGTAGGATGCTCTTCAAACCACTCAAGAAGCTTCGTATACACCGCTGATTCAACCACTGGCCTTACTTCAGAAGAAACAAGCTTATCTTTTGTTTGTGATGAGAATTTTGGGTCAGGAACTTTTATTGAAAGAACACAAGCTAGACCTTCTCTTGAATCGTCTCCAGCTAGAGTAACTTTCATTTTCTTTGCCAAGCCGTTTTTATCAACATAAGAACTAATAACTCTGGTTAATGCAGACTTAAATGCCGACAGGTGTGTGCCACCATCACGTTGACGAATATTATTTGTAAAGCAAAGAATATTTTCATGATAAGAGTCGTTCCATTGCATTGCAAAATCAACGCTTATACCTTTCTCATCTTCACCCGAAGATAAAGAAATACATGGATGTAAAGAAATTTTACTACGATTAATGTACTCAACATACGCTTGAACACCGCCTTCATAAAGAAATTCGATTTCTTGTTTTTCGTCAAATCTGTCATCGATCAATAAAATACGTACACCGGAATTAAGAAACGCAAGTTCACGTAACCTGTTTTCAAGAGTAGAAAACTGAAATTCAATGATTTTAAAAATATCTACAGAAGCCATAAAAGTAACTTCAGTACCTTTTTTATTAACATTATCAAGCTCTAATCGAAGCGGAAATTCAGCTACCCCATCCTTAAACCGAATAAGATATTGTTTTTGATCTCGCCAAATTCTAAGTTCAAGCCAATCTGACAGAGCATTTACCACCGAAACACCCACACCATGTAATCCACCAGACACTTTGTATGAGTTTTGATCGAATTTACCGCCCGCATGTAGCTGAGTCATAATTACCTCAGCAGCTGATACTCCTTCACCTTCATGAATATCAACTGGAATACCACGGCCATTGTCTGTAACAGTTACAGAACCATTCTTATTAAGAATTACCTGTACAAGATCACAATGACCGGCCAGAGCCTCATCCACAGCGTTATCAACAACTTCGTATACCATGTGATGTAAACCAGAACCATCATCCGTATCACCGATATACATACCTGGTCTTTTACGAACAGCCTCTAGGCCTTTTAGAACTTTAATGGAGTCTGCATCATAGTCTGACACTTTAACTTCTTGTAGATTTGACATTGGTATCCCTAATGCGATAAAAAACTATGGGCTCACTATACTATAGGGTCATAGTTTTTAAAAGAAAAAATACTATAAAGCCAAAAATAACGCAGATCGATTTTATGTTCAGCTCCTTTACACTAGAAACAATATTTAGAGTCTAAGAACCAGATAATAAAAAGGTTATGAAAATTACCCTTGCCACTAACCAAAATAAATCTTTAATACCTAGCTTCAATAAAGAACCCTATTTTGTACCAAACAACCGATCTCCCGCATCACCAAGTCCTGGCACTATATACGCATGACTATTAAGCTTTTCATCCAGCGCAGCAGCATATATTTTAACTTTCGGATGTGCAAAAGTAAAGGTTTTAACCCCTTCTGGCGCAGCAACCAAAACCATAAAAATAATTTGATCTGGGGATACTCCAATATCTATTAACTTCTGCACAGCATAGACAGCTGAGTTTCCAGTAGCAAGCATAGGATCTACTACTATAAATAACTGATTAGTGACTTTTGGATGCTTAAACAAATATTCAACAGGCTTTTTCGTCAACGGATCATGATACAACCCAATATGCGCGATATCTGCACTAGGTATCAATTTATGTAATCCACCAATCATACCTAACCCAGCTCGCAATATTGGCACAATTACAACCTCTTGCGCCAGCTTTTTACCAACAGTACGTCCTAATGGCGTCTCTATTTTTAATTCCTTTGTTCTTATATGTCTGGTAATTTCATATCCCATCAACATTGAAATTTCATCAAGCATTTGCCTAAATATCATTGACGAAGTATGTTTATCCCTCATTATAGTAAGCTTCTGTTCAATTAGGGGATGAGTTATCACTTTAAAATTGGTATAAGTATTATCGAAAGATGTTACTGCCAAAGACTTATTTACCAAACAGACAAAAACCAAGCTAAAAAATAAAAATCTAGTACTCTTCATATATAATCAATCCTAAGTTTTAAAAAATTATTACTAAACTTCCGATTTTTACGTAATCAAAAGCAGAGAAAAACTACAGTAAAGAAATTTTTAGTCAAGTAGATATTGGCAACAAATTACTAGCTAAGTACTCATTTACTGCCAACAAGTTTAATTACATACATCGGGTCTGACACCTTAAATTTCTTGTAGATTTGACATTGGTATCCCTAACGTGATAGAAAATAGATATTTACTAAATTTACCCTTAGGGTCGTAAGCATTAAAAAGAAAAATATACAAAATATGGAGAACTTTATGTCTGAGTTAAATTTGACTCCTATCGAAGAGTGTATGGATGATTATGATCTATTTTTATTCGACCTATGGGGCGTTATAATAGAAGGTGGTGATACTTATCCGGGAATAGTTGAAGCGCTAAATAAAATAATAAAAAAGAAAGATGTTATTTTTTTAAGTAATGCTCCAAGACCAGATTTCATAGTTGCCAGAAATTTAAGAAATTGGGGAATTTTGGATGTAACCCCAGAGATGGTTATCACCTCAGGAGACCTAGCAAGGCAGCTTATAGTTGATTATAGGCAATCACTAAATGAGAACGTACCAAAAATATTCCACCTTGGCTCAGATAGGAACAATGATATTCTTCTTGAAATAGAACATACACCCACAAACAATATAAACGAAGCAGACATATTATTATTAAGCATCTTTCGTGACGAACATGAGGATATTCACGAATTTGATGCATTCTTAGAAAGGGCAGCAAAACTACCAAATTTGTTAAATATTTGCTCTAACCCAGATACAACTATACCAAAACATGGTATTTTGCGATACTGCCCAGGTCATTTTGCAAAGATCATTGAACAACATGGTGGAAATGTAATTTACACAGGCAAACCAGAAACATCAATATATGATCTTGTCTTTCAGCGTAAACCCAAGATAAACAAAGATCGTATATTAATGATTGGCGACACGTTTGAGACTGATATTCTTGGGGCTAATAGATCCGGTATTGATTCGGCTTTAGTACTTTCTGGTAATTCACTAACTATTCATAAAATGCATGAGTCCTTGGCGGATAAATTAACAGCACTTTCGCTCCATGCAAAAAATATTGGTATTGAGCCAACATTTGTAACCAAAATTGTTAGATAAATGTCAATTAAAGCTGGAGAGTATATTCTATATAATGAAGAAGATTCTACAAATTTAGCCATTCAAATATCAAATAATATTAAACCAGGGGATGTGCTAACCTTTAGTGGTGATCTTGGTGCTGGCAAGACCTTTATTTGCCGTCAGATTGTCAAACAACTATGTGGTTCTGCAACAAACGTTACAAGTCCGACATTTAACTTGCTCCAAATTTACGATTGGAAAGATTGTTCTATCTACCATTATGACCTCTATCGACTAAAAAATATTTCTGAGATTTATGAACTAGGAATTGAAGAAGCTTTTACATCTAATGTATGCCTAATTGAATGGCCGGAGCTTATAGATACTATTTTGCCTAATAATACTACTATCTTCAACATTGAAATAATTGATTACAATAAGCGTAGAGTTTTTGTCAAAACTAAATAATATTGTCATTAATGTTTAGCGTAATCAGTTGAATTAGGAGGTAAAATAAAATACCATTAATTAATAATTGAGCGTTTAAATAACATATAATAATGGGTTCTAATAAATGTCTAAACAAGAAGAAAATCCTAGGCAAAAGCTTGAGAATGAGCTCGTTAGCATGGTGCAAAAAACATTAGGTAAGCCTTTAAATAAAGACCAACTAGAACAAGTACACTTTCTAGCTTATGATGTAGCTCATCTTGGGGATGCACGGTATACAGAAGTAAAGCCATTGGATAAAGACCTTGAATCGCTTCTTACAGTTACTGGACTGAAAGCTAGCCAAATCACTTCGATTACTGAACTAGTTGCGAGCTATCATCCAGCAGGTAGCGCCCATGATGATGTAAATTCTGCTATTGGTAAATTTGAAGAAGTGCATAAGGTAGAACTTGCAGGAGCTAAAAAAGCTAATGACTTTTTGGGAGCTGTTATTAAAGATCTAGGGGGCTCAAGAAATTTAGACGACTTCCAGATGCAAAAGGTAGCTGAACTAACCTCAAGCCTGAAAAATATTGGAGATCAAGACGGTCCAGCCAGGTTCAGTATGGCGCTTAAAGAATTTGCTGAAATAGCACCTGATCACGTCAGTAGTGTTAGCGACCGTATCCAGGAATATCATAAAAGCGAGCCCACTAAACAAGCTCTTGTCACACCAGCTCTGGAATCCTTTAAAACTATAGGACTTTATAACCAAATTACTACAGAGTTAGAAGGATTAGCCACTAGAAAATTAACTGAACCCGAATTACTAATGGTCAGTGAACTAAGCCAAAGTGTAGGTCAGCTTAAAGATAAAGATGGCGTAGGAACTGTAAAGATATGCCTTGATGAAGTGGTCAAAAATCTATCTCCACAGCAAGCAAAACCTATCATTGACTTGGTTGATAAATATCATAAAAATGATCCAACCAAGCAAGCTCTTGTAAGCCCTGTTCTGGCACCTATTAAAGGTAATGAATTATTTGGCTCTATTACTAAAGATCTGGAAAAAGCCTCAGGAAGGCAGTTAGACGATTTCGAATTAGGCAAGGTAGCTGAACTAACTTCAAGCCTGAAAAATATTGGAGATACAGAAGGTCAAAAGAGATTCAACACAGCTCTTGAAGAATTTGTTAAAATAGCACCAGAACAAGCCAGCAGTTTTATCGGCCGCATCGAAGAATTTCATAAAAATGAGCCAGAAAAACAAACCCTTGTAGCCCCTGCTCTAGCGCCCCTTAAGGAATCTGTTAAAGCTAATGAGCTCAATCAACAGATTACTGGTGAAGTGCAGAAGTTAGTGAACGGGCCTTTAAGTAAGGAACAATTATTAGCTGTGGGTGAATTAAGTCAAAGTGTTGCCTATATTAAGGATAAAGATGACCTAGGAACTTTAACTCGGTGTCTGGATGAAGTGTTAAAAGACCTAACGCCAGAGCAAGTAAAACCCATTCTTGACCTGGTTGATAAATATCATAAAGATAACCCAATTAAGCAAACAGTAGTGGAATCCGCGCTGATGGATTTTGGGGATAGACATAGGTTAGAGCCCGTTGTAGCCACCAGAGATACATTTGGCTCAGCTAGTGTTGACGAAATTACTCAAGCTATTCGTGATGAAGTAATAACAAAACAACAAGCCTATTTACAGGGAGAGATCGCAAAGACAATGACTCCAGAAAACGGAGCTCTATTTAATCAAAAGACCCCTGAAGAGGTTCGAGTTTTTTTAGCCACTCCTGAGGGTAAAGACATAGTGAAATTGATAATGAGCAATAAAGATGCTCAGTTAGCAATGAATAAGATTGAAGTCGAAGGTTATAAAAAAGTACACGAAGCGCATAAAGATAGTTTTAAAAATGTTGGGTGGGCTCAGGAAACAGGCGCCAAAGTTCGTATTGCTGAAATTACAAACGAAGCAGGAGAAAAGGTTGCTTCTCTCAAAGAAACAACAGTTGATGCTACGCCAACACGAGTTACGCTTGAAGATGGGACAACAAGAGATATAAAAAGCTATAGACAAATAGATTTTCCACTAGAACTTAAAGATGGTAAAGGACCAGCACATTTTTCAATGGCAGTGAAAGATGAAAATGGTCGAAATATTTCAGCAAAGGATGCTGTGTATTTTACAGCCCATTACGACGATAACGGCAAGCTGATGGAAGTAAGCTCACCGGTACCAGTAAAATTCATGGGCGATGGAGATGATGCAATTGGTTATATCGAGCGTAACGGAAAAGTTTACACCTTGCCTGTAACCCAAGGTATGTATAAAGAAATGATGAAAGAGGTTGCTATCAATAATGGCCTAGGTGTTGATGTAGGGCAATCTGTTGATTCAGTTAGTGTACCACCACGTACTTTAGGACCAGAGCTGCAAAAACCAGAGATATTGAAAAAGTCTGGTCCTGTTGTTGATCCTAATGCTCTACAGCAAGTTGGCCCTACTGTTCTTGAATCAGAGATATTGAAAAAGTCTGGTCCTGTTATTGATCCAAATGCTTTACAGCAAGTTAGCCCTACTGTTCTTGAATCAGAGATGTTGAAAAAATCTGGCTCTGTTGCCATTGATCCTAATGCTCTACAGACGGCTAAGATAGTTACTATTGCTCCAGTAACAATAACTCCAACTTTTGCTGAGGAATTGCAAGCTAAGAAAGCAAGTCTAACTAAAACAGACCTTGGTGCACAAGTATATGGCTATGATAAACCAGCAAAAACAGGTCCGGATCAAGTGAAGCCTCTTAGTGCTGCTGAGGAATTGCAAGCCAAGAAAGCTGGTTTAAAGAAGACTGATCTTGGTGCACAAGTGTATGGCTATGACCAACCAACAAAAACTGGCCCAGATCAAGCAAAGCCTCCTACTGACGCTCAGAAATTTGAAGCGGAATTGCAAGCTAAGAAAGCTGGTTTAAAGAAGACTGATCTTGGTGCAGAGGTTTATGGTTACGATAAGCCTCTTACCTCTGTTGAAAAAGTTATTGCTAGTCCAACATTACAAACTATAGATCCAACGCTCGTTACTGCTAAAGAGTTGGGAGACAAGCAAAAAGGTGGATCTAATCTTATTGAACTTAATATAGAGATCCCACTAAAAAAGGACCCTGAGCCAAAGACTTTGACACAAATGCCCGGACCAGATATTGGGATTGTTACTAATCCAATTACAGGCGGTATAGTAAGTCCAGCAGTTATTCATAAGGTTCAAGAAATTAGGCAAGTACTCGACACTTCATTACCTCGTGCTCCTGAGGTAAATAATGGAGAAAAAGCTCTAGAAATGCTTAAAGGTAAATCTTCAGAACAAGCTATAAAAGCGATCTCTAGCGCAATAAGTAGAGGAGATGATAAACTAGTTAAAGCCATGATGGATGTTATTGACAAGCCTCCGGAAGGTGCAAAAATTCCTCCGATAGGGAAAGTTGCTCTCACAAAAGTCTATACAGACCAAATACACTCGACTAAAACTATGGATCCTAAAGAAAAAGCTCAGGTACAAAGAGCAGCAGGGGCAATAGCAGATAAAGCTGGTGTGAATCATACACAGCAAGTTGCTCTAGTTGGTCCTAAACAGACAACTAGTCAAGGACGGTAATATTTATTATAAGTCTGAGGGGTTAAACATGATGCTGAGCTTTATACCACCATGCTGAATTCAGATTTGGCGAAGCCCTCTGCCCCTCTCGGCCTAACATCTTCTTCCGCGCCGCCCGGGGTGATCCTGAGTCGAGCTCAGGATGAATATGTAGTAATTCTGTCATGCTGAACTTGAGTTCAGTATCCTTTTGCCGCTCGGGATCCTGAGTCGAGCTCAAGATGACTACCTTGCTGTTATTTATAAACTAAACTCTAGAATATTTTTCTCATATTTCTCTATCACTTCGTCTACTGGCCCATCGGCAATTATTTTACCGTGTTGTAACCAAATTATTCTTTTGCAAAAATCACGCACTAGTTCCATGGAATGTGAGCTTAAAATCAAAGTACACTCTTTAGATAAAAATTCCTCTAACTTTTTTTTGGCTTTCGCCGCAAACTGTGCATCGCCAGTACCCATGACTTCGTCAGCTACTAAAATCTCTGGTTCAATTGATGTAGACGTGGCAAACGCTAATCTAAGATTCATTCCTGTGGAATAAGTTCTGATTGGCTGATAAATAAAATCACCTAATTCAGAAAATTCAATAATTTCAGGTATTTTTTTCTCTGCTTCTGCTTTGCTTAGGCCAAGAAACATCAGCCTTATCATAATGTTTTCAATACCTGTTAGATGATCTTCAAACCCTGTATGGAAATCAAGCAATGGAGTTACTCTACCATTAACTACAACCTTACCTTTTAATGGATGAAAAATGCCTGCTATTGTCCTAAGTAATGTTGTTTTACCAGCACCATTTAGCCCTATAATTCCTAATTTCTCACCTTTTTTTACAGAAAAAGATAATTCATCTAAAGCCCTAAAAGTTTTAGCAGTCGGCTTTTGAGCCTTCGCATAAAAGTTTAGAACTGCATTTTTTATGCTATATGCATCGTCACTATCTAGATAATAATCTACTGAAACATTATGTAATTCAACTGCGTTCATGCCCAAAACGGTACAAGCCGTCCCCATCGTTTTGCTAGAATGATTTGAAAAATAAGCAGTACAGTTGTAAAACCAATAGCTATAGCATATTGAGTTAACTCCGCAAATTCTGCATTAATAATTGGATGCCTTACAACTTCAATTAAAGAAGCGAATGGATTCATGTAAATAACTATACTAATTCCCTTTTTTATTAAAATTTCAGAAGGAAATATTACTGGTGTCACAATAAATAATAATGCAAAAAGCCCTGTCAATGCATGCTGAAAATCTCGGTAACGCATCCCTAAATAGGCCATAGTACCACTGGCAGCGTAGAAATAAACTAACAAAATCAATAATCCTGGGATAGAGTATAAAACCCCAAAGAAACTAAATTTATTAAAAGCAATAAACACAACTAATGATGTTATTAAACCAATCATAAGATAATATGCATTTGTCAATAACGAACGGAAAATAAATACGGATTGAGGTAGTGAAAATTGCTTTAGATAGCCGCGTGCATTGATAAAAATACTGCAGCTTTCAACCATGGAAGATACGATAAATCCCCAAATAGCAATACCTACGACCAAAAATGGAATGAATGTACTACTGTCAACTCCAAACATTTTTGACCACACCATGTTCGCTACTAAAGCAAACATTAATTGCTGGATTACCAACCACCCAATTCCAAGATAAGAGCGCCTAAACCTGCTTTGTAAATCTTGCTTTGCTAAAAAATAGTACAAGTCAAAATACTTTATAGCGCTATGTAGTATACTTGATTTTTTATGACTCATAATATTGATATCTTTGGTGATAATATTTCAAAGTTTTTATTTGCCCATTTTCAACAAGCTTTGCAAATATTGACCATATTGATTCTTAGATAAGGGGGCAGCTAATTCTTCAAGCTTTGCATCATCTATCCATTCTAAATTCCACGCAATTTCTTCAGGACATGCAACCTTCAAACCTTGACGATGTTCGATAGTAGCAATAAATTGTGAGGCTTCTAAAAGTGACTCATGCGTCCCGGTGTCAAGCCAAGCGTATCCACGTCCGAGCACTTTAACTGACAAAGAATCTTGCTGCAAGTATAATTTATTTATATCTGTAATTTCAAGCTCACCTCGGAGAGACGGTTTGAGCTGTTTTGCAAATTTTATAACATCATTATCGTAAAAATATAACCCAGTTACAGCATGATTCGACTTTGGAATTTTTGGTTTTTCCTCAAGAGATATTGCTCTACCAGTTTTATCAAATTCAACAATACCATACCTCATTGGATCACTAACATTATACGCAAAAACAGTTGCCCCTTTAGTTTGCATACTCGTTTCTGTTAAAATTTGAGCAAATTGACTACCATAAAAAATATTATCACCTAGTACTAATGCGCTGGGGGAGCTGCCAATGAATTCAGCTCCGATAATAAATGCTTGTGCTAACCCATCTGGATGGCTCTGGACTAAGTAACTAAAATTCATTCCCCACTTACTTCCATCTCCTAATAACTCCTGAAACAACGGAATATCTCTTGGTGTAGATATAACCAAAATATCTCTAATACCAGCAAGCATTAACGTTGATAAAGGATAGTAAATCATTGGTTTATCAAAAATGGGCAGCATTTGCTTCGATATGCCAAGCGTTGCCGGGTACAGACGTGTACCAGACCCTCCAGCTAAAATTATACCCTTTCTGTTCATAAATATCTCATTTATTTTAGTCTTGGAATAGCTCATGCCAGCCAAAAGGCATTCTGAATTTAGTTCAGAGGTGGCTTTCTGTGTTATTGCTAGCTATTCTTGCTTTAATTTTATCTAACCAATTTCTATTAGCCAAATACCATTCTATAGTTTTTTCTATACCTTGCTCAAATGGGATTACTGCGGTCCAGCCTATATCTTTGTGTATTTTTTTTGCATCAATAGCATATCGTCTATCATGACCTGCCCTGTCTTTGACAAATCTTATCAAATCTTTATATGAATTAATAGTAGATGAAGGTATTAGTTTATCAAGGATTGAACAAATAGTCTCAACAACTTTAACATTAGTTCTTTCGTTATTGGATCCTATATTATAGCACTCACCAATCTTTCCTTTATTTAAAATCTCTCTAATAGCAGAACAATGGTCATCCACATGTAACCAATCTCTAATATTTTTCCCATCACCATAGATAGGTAACGTCTTTCCTTCTAGAGCATTTAAAATTGTTAGCGGTATAAGCTTCTCAGGATGCTGAAACTGTCCATAATTATTTGAACAATTAGTAATTAGCACCGGAAGATAGTAGGTATGGTACCAAGCTCGTACCAAATGATCAGATGCTGCCTTGCTGGCAGAATAAGGACTGTTTGGTTGATATGGGCTTATTTCCGTAAAAGCAGGATCATTCATTTCTAGAGATCCGTAGACTTCATCTGTGCTTACATGTAAAAAACGAAAGTGATTTTTCTTTTCTTGCGTTAAACTCAACCAATATTTTCTTGCACATTCTAAAAGATTATATGTTCCATTAATATTGGTGGCAATAAATTCTCCAGGATTTTCTATAGAGCGATCGACGTGACTCTCTGCTGCAAAGTTAATAATAGCTCTAGGCTTATATTCTAGCATCAAGGCTGATACTAACTTATCGTCTGCTATATTACCTTTAACAAAAATATGATCTTTATTATTCACTAGTGAGGCCAGGTTGTTTTCATTCCCTGCATAAGTAAGCAAATCTAAATTTACCACTTTGCCCAAAGACTGATTTAACCAGTTAATCACAAAATTTGAGCCTATAAAACCAGCTCCACCAGTGACTAATATTGTTTCATTTAGCTTCAAACTTGTCATAATCTTATAAAGAATTGACTCTAGAGTTGTTCCGTCAAAGCTATATTTTTGACGGGATTAATATCATAAGAAATCAAGCTTTAGAACGACTTTAGCTTGATTTCTAATTTATATATTTTGTTTTCTTAACTAGTCTTTGTAATTACCAGTTAACATGATAGTCTTTTGTCTTGCAACCATTATATACTTACTTGCGTGAGTTGTTTTGACACACAAACTAAACTATTTTCCTACTACAGCAGCAACTTCATAAGCAAAGTTTTTCTCTTCCTTCTCAATACCTTCACCTCGTTCAAATCTAATATATGATTTCAACTCAACTGAAGTACCGAGCTCTTTTGCTAGTAATGAAATAACATCAGAAATCTTAGTTTTACCATCCATAACGAACACTTGATCCAATAGAACTATTTCTTCTAGGAACTTACGGATTCTACCTTCGATCATTTTTGCAATAATATCATCTGGTTTACCAGAAGCTCTAGATTGTTCGGTAAATATGTCCTTTTCTCTTTGAATCATATCTTGGCTTACGCCCTCTTTATTAAGAGTTTGTGGTCTGCTGGCTGCGACATGCATCGCGATTTGTTTACCAGTTTCCATAAGCTTAGCCTTATCACCGCTTGACTCAAGAGCAACAAGAACTGAGATCATGCCCATATTCTCAGCCGAAGAGTTGTGAACATAAGATGCTATCACACCATCTTTTACAGAAAGAGTTTGCATGCGACGTAAGCTCAAGTTTTCACCAATTGTCGCAACATTGTTTGCTATTTCTTCTTCAACAGATTTCCCTGATTGGCTTTTAGCTACTTTTAGAGAATCAATATTATCTAAACCTACTGCTAATTCAGCCACATTTTTGACCAAATTCTGGAAAATTTCATTTCTTGACACAAAATCTGTTTCAGAATTTATTTCAATTGCTGCTCCTTGTGTACCCTTTACACAAACAGCTGTTAAACCTTCAGCAGCCACTCTGCCAGCTTTTTTTGCAGCTGCAGCTAGACCCTTAGTTCTAAGCCAATCAACAGCCGACTCAAAATCGCCATTGGTTTCCAATAGCGCTTTTTTGCAATCCATCATGCCAGCGCCGGTTTTTTCTCTTAAATCTTTAACTAGTGATGCTGATATAGACATTACTTAATCTCCGTGAATTGTTTTTATTAAGCTTTAGATTATTTTATAGCAGGAGCTTTTTTTGCCTCGACTTTTTCTGTCTTAACTTCCTCTATTCTTTCTTCTTTAACCGCTCCTGTTACAGGTTTTTTTTCAGAAACTTCAACTTTTGGTCTAGCCTTAGACACTTTAGCTACTTTTTCTAATTTGGTTACCCCATCAAGAGTTTTATTTTCTTTGGCAACCTTATTTGCCGAACCAACATCCACACCAGAATCAGCAAGGGCATCTTGTATTCCAGCAAGAGCAGCGTCAGCAAAAAGAGTGCAATATAATCTAATCGATCTAATCGCATCATCATTTCCAGGAATTGGATAATTGATATTGTCAGGATCAGAATTACTATCAACAACGGCAACTATTGGTACACCAAGCTTTACAGCTTCGCTAATAGCCAAGTGCTCTCTATTTGTATCGATAATAACCAATAAATCAGGACGTCCACCAATTTTTCTTATACCAGATAGTGATTTTAATAATTTACCTCTTTTACGGCTAAAATCAAGAATCTCTTTCTTTGTATAAGTTGCAATTAGTTCTTCATCTTCAAGAACTTTTTCGATGTGATCAAGTTTCTTGATAGATTTTGAAATGGTGCTCCAGTTAGTGAGCATACCACCAAGCCACCTGTTATTAACGTAAAACTGACCGCACTTTTCAGCATATTCAGCAATTAATTCGGTTGCTTGAACCTTGCTACTTACAAAAAGCACTTTGCCGTTATTTTTTACTGTTTCATAAATCTTTTGCAAACCAATTTGCATTAACGGTACCGTTTGTTGCAGGTCAATGATATGGACTTTATCTCTGACACCATAAATATATGGAGCCATTTTAGGATTCCATCGTGAAGTTTTATGACCAAAATGTATACCAGCGTCTAGCAAATCAGCGACGCTAACTTTAGGTAAGTTAGACATTATATATCTCCTATGTTTTGTTAGTTTAACCTCCGCATAAACTAAAGACCTGACTAGCAGACTAACAAAGCTTATGCGTGTGAATTTCTTAGCCCTTAAATTTTTAAAGACCAAGAGTGGCAAATAATATAGTAAATAAGCTAGGCGAGCAACAGAAATCTTAAGGTGCTGTAATAGCGACGCTAACAACATAGAGCTTTTAAGCTCTAAATCAACCTGTACATAATATTTATTGATCTTAAATATGAATTACATTTAAGACATCACACGTATCAAGTATTATAATACGCATATGTTATTAATTTAGGAAACAATAATGAAACCATTACCTAGATTGTTTGTATTTTTTCTTGCCTCATTTATGGGTATATTTATTTGGTGGCTGATGAAACCTGGAAAAATGGGAGCCCCGTTTGATTCTTATAGTATACCTGTTAATTTTATAGCCTTATTTGTTTCCAATTTTCTTATACTTGGTTTTATGAGGCCTCATGTTTTTTTAGGTTTTATTGGATTTACAGTGGGTCAAATTGTATATTTAACTCTTGCAGAGCCAAGTGACTCCCTTTTTATACTGGGCCTCGCTATAGCAATATTTATTTCAATAATTATATCAGCTCTAAGTTATGTTATCTTTTTGCTTATCGAATTTTTAAGGAAATTAATATTTGATAAGTAGCTTTGCCAACATTTCTTCAGAAACAGAATCCCAGCTATATATAGATTCAAAATCATTGAAAAAATTAACTCCCCTTTTAAGAAGAAGTGATGGATAAAATTTTGACTGAAAGGCTCTTATTACGTAATTTGTCTGCATATCAAACTCTGAACTCTCTTCTATTTTATAGCCGAGCTGAGCAAGATTACGTTGTAATTTTCTTATCATGTCACCTTTATCACCAAAATAGTATAGCTCCTTATATTCTAATCTAGATACATCATGCCAAATACCAAGGTCATTATTAGCACAAAATTGCCAGTCAAAAAATATCCCTGGATCGATTTTTCTATCCGGTGCCACATCAGAATGGCCAATAAAATTTATCGAAGGCACAGAATATTTTTGTACTAGTACTTTACTAAGAGTAAGGCACGAATTTATTTGTTCTCTAGAAAATTTATTATTACCTAAATTATCTAGCTCTATTCCTATAGAATTTTGGTTAAGAGCAGATTGGCCTTTCCAAAAACTTTTACCAGCATGCCAAGCTATTTTATCATCTGCAACGAGTCGAAATATCTCTCCATCTTCTTTAATTAAATAATGAGAACTCACTTCAGCCTCTTTGTCGATTAATCTGTTTAGGGCCAAATTAAATGGCATTTCGGTATAATGAACAATTATGTATTCAATTGGTTTTTTTCGATCGGTAAAGTTTGGTGAGGTGAAATTAGCGTTGATTAGCATAAAAATATGGATTAATTTTGCTTTGGAAGTTAGTATATCGCAAGATTTTACTTTTTTCTAAATAAATAACTTAAATTTAAAGGATCTAAATTGACTCAGCAAGAAACCTCTAATCATACTTTACAAGGATCTTTTAGATCCGAAGTGTTCTCATTGTTACTTGTTATCATTTTAGCTCTTGGGGTCAGAACTTTTATTTTGGAACTTTTTTACGTTCCTACTGGTTCAATGAAAGCTACAATCTTGGAGGGAGATTACATTTTCTCTACCAAGTACAGTTATGGCTATAGCATCTATTCTATCCCGTTTAATCCAGATATTTTTGAGGATCGTATATTTGCAAATAAACCAGAACGTGGAGATGTGGTTATTATGCGCCCACCACATGATATGCAAGAACGCTATATAAAGAGATTATTTGGCTTACCTGGTGACAAGATACAAATCATTGATGATCTTATTTACATAAATGATACACCAATTGAAAGGATAGAAGTCGGCAGTTATGTAGATGAAGAAGGAATAAACTTTAGAAAATTCAAAGAAACATTACCAAATGGTTCTAGTTACTTTTCTTATAAAATGAAATACCCATCAACCAAAGTTGCTGTTGATCACAGCAACTTTGGTCCTTATGTAGTAGAACCAGGTAAGTACTTTTTTATCGGAGATAATCGCGATAATTCTGGTGATAGTAGATATCAACTTGGCAGTGTACCCTTTAGAAATTTCATTGCTAAAGGGAGGTTTGTTCTCTTTTCAACAAAGCAGGCACTATGGGACTCAAACGAAAGTTTTTTTGGACAAATTAAAAGAGTTGGGACTTGGTTTATGTCTATAAGATTCAGCAGATTTTTTAATAGTTTATATGAACCAGATGTAGTTGTTTAATGATTGTCGACTTTACACAACAGATTGCAGGACTTGAAAATGCACTTAATTACAAATTCAAAAATCTCGCTTTACTAAAAGAAGCTCTGAGCCATCCATCTCTAAAACAACATGATAATACGATTGCTGATTATGAACGACTTGAGTTATTAGGTGACTCTATTCTTGGCTTCCTTATTACCGAAATGATTTTCAATAACTTTCTATTTTACGAAGAAGGTAGCATCGCAAAAATCAAAGCCTACGTTGTGTCCCGAGAAACCATAGTAAAAGTAGCAGAAACTCTTTGTCTTTCGGACTATATTTTGATGACAGCAGGCGAAGAAAAATCTGGAGGCAAAACCAACCAAAATAATATAGAAAATGTTATGGAGGCACTTCTTGCTGCAATATACCTCGATAGCGATATTCATCAAGTAAGAAAAATAGTTCAAAATTTATGGTTTAGATATATAGAAAACATAGATTTTAATTTAATAGACCCAAAATCTTCTTTGCAAGAATGGTTGCACCACAAAAATCATAGTACTCCTGCCTATGAAGTAATTAACAAAGAAGGCCCTGTGCATGCTCCTGTATTTACTGTACAAGTTATAGTTGGACAACACAAACAAACAGCAACAGGCAAGTCAATCAAGGAAGCAGAAAAAGAGGCGGCAAGAAAATTGCTGAATATATTAAAGAATAATCTATAGTAAATTAACTTAAAGTAGGGATAGTTAATTTTAGAGCATCGTCTCGCGCAGCCTAGGTTACTAGGTAAACAAAGCCGAGACTCGCTAAACTGGCTGTCCCTACTTCAAGTTAAGAAATTATATTATGAAAAAATCTCTTTCAGTCTGCATAGTTGGAAAACCAAACGCAGGCAAATCAACTTTACTAAATCGAATTATTGGTCAAAAACTTTCTATAGTTACACCAAAAGTACAAACTACTCGTTCAATAATCACAGGTATAGTAACACTTGATGATATTCAGCTCGTTTTATTCGATACACCAGGTATTTTTGAGCCAAAAAGGAGGCTCGAGAAAGCTATGGTACGTTGTGCTTGGTCAAGCCTTAGCAGCGCTGATATGATTGTATTAATAATTGATAGCTCATCTAAGTTGGATGACATTATGCAAGAGATTATTAAAAGAATAAGCTCAGTTGGTAAGAAAATAGTCATTTTGATGAATAAAATCGATTTGCAGTCAAAATACTACATGGAGAACATGAGTTCTGCTACGCAAATAGCGCCACTTGCTAAAATATTCAACATATCGGCTCTTGATGGTAATGGTATCGATAGTTTTCTCTCATTTTTGAAAGAAAATGCAACCGATTCAGGATGGATGTATGAAGAAGATGATATCACCAATTTGCCCGCCCGCTTTTTAGCTAGTGAAATTACTAGAGAGCAATTATTTCTTCAGTTACACCAAGAACTGCCATACAACTTAACTGTAGAGTGTGAGAGTTGGCAAGAGCAAAAAAATGGTTCGGTAAAGGTTAATCAAGTGATCATTGTTGGCAGAGATATTCATAAAAATATGATAATCGGTAAACATGGAAGCCGAATAAAAGAAATTGGCTCTATAGCCAGAGTCAATATTGAAGAGCTGCTTGGCATAAAGATTCACCTATTTCTCTTTGTAAAAGTTAGAGAAAATTGGGAAGACAACCCAGAATTATATCATAATATGGGTTTGAAGTACTAGGTGACTTAAATTACTTTAGGGCATTTTTTATTAATTACTATCTGAATTTCTCCCAAAATCCCTATCTTGAGATGGGTTTATTGACCGTGAAAATATTTTACTTTTTAATAGGAGCAGAGGAACAAAGGCGAAGATTGTCAAAGCTACGAGAGTATATTTGACTATAAAAATTCCATCAGCCCAAATCACCTTTTCGAAGGGGACTTTAGGAAAAACCCAATTGATAAACCAGAGCGAAACTATACCCATAACAACAGATAAAAAGTTACCACGTATCCCTGAGAGCATGTACTGCTTAGAATAAGGAGCGGCAAGTCCATAGCCAAGAAGTATTCCTGAAATACCAAGCATAAAAGGCAGTATGTCTTTAGTTGTCATGATGTATGCAAGGCAAGTAAGCGCATAAATGAGCCAGTAGGTGCTAGTTTTGCCATTTTGCCAGCTATCGAAAATTTTTTGCCCATATCTACCATATCTATTTTCAGCTACAAAGACAGTAGCAACACCAAAGAACAGACCACCAAAAACCTGATCAACTGTGTGAACCCCGAGATATACCCTAGACAACATTATGAGGTGGCCCAATTTGTCTAGACTAAAAATCAGAAATTATGAGATACAATTTGCTGCATAATTTTATACAATATTTTTCTTAAAATACACCTGTTCTGGAGT
>Ga0163144_10006612_pt1 | contig 25543 bp, 25 predicted proteins | sample OliLak19BULKMAT1_FD_123175 | JGI IMG/M metagenome (GOLD analysis project Ga0163144, IMG submission 123175) | Freshwater microbial mat bacterial communities from Lake Vanda, McMurdo Dry Valleys, Antarctica - Oligotrophic Lake LV.19.BULKMAT1 | ecosystem: Environmental > Aquatic > Freshwater >... | reverse complement strand
TATATATATATATATATAATATATATATATATATATATATATATATATATATATATATATATATTATTTTATTAAGTTAAAGAGAAAGAGTATAGTTCTATAATCAAATTATGGTTTAGAAAGCCATAGATATAGGTTTAAATCCTATTGCTCTCTTTTTAATTTCATTTAAAATAGTTTTTTTTCAAATAGGTTAATTTTTGTATATATGTATGTATTATACATTTTATAATAGAGTTATATAATACTATTCTACTAATGGGAGCTCGTTTAATAGCTGCAGGTTTAGCAACAATATCAATTGCTGGTGCTGGTGTTGGAATTGGTGTTATTTTTTCAGGATTTTTAACAGCTTTAGCAAAAAATCCAAATATCGAAAATAAATTATTTACATATGCTTTACTTGGTTTTGCTTTAACAGAAGCAATTGCTTTATTTGGTTTAATGATTGTTTTTTTAATCTTATTTGCTTTATAATAATAGTTATATTATAAGTATAATATAATTTTTTTTGATAAAAAAAATAAATTACGTAATTAATAAAAAATTTTTAATTAATTAAATAAATAAATTTAAAAAATTATTTAATGTTAAATAATATTTTATTATTTGTTACTATTTTAATTGACCCATTAGAACAATTTGAGTTCACTATGGTGGCATATTTGTCTATATTTAATTCTTTCATGTGACTTTTTTTTATCAATATTTTTGTTATGATATTATTTATGAAATTGTCAAATAATATTAATATTTTTTCATATATATTTAATAAGCTATTTAGCTTATTAAAAGAAATTTTTATTTCAACATTAGGTTTAAAAAATCAAGCTTTTTTTTACTTCTATATGTATCTATTTATGTTTATCCTAATTAATAATATAATAGGTATGATTGCTTATGCGCATACTATAACAAGTTTTTTTGTTATAACATTTTTTTGTTCATTTATATTAATTGGTGGCATATTAATTATAGCATTTGAAAAAAATAGATTTGCATTCTTATCTATATTTTATCCAAAAGGAATTCCTGTTATAATTAAACTTTTATTAATACAAATTGAATTAATATCTTATATTATGCGTTTGTTTAGTCTATCCATACGTTTATTTGCTAATATGGTTGCTGGTCATGCGTTACTTAAGATATTATTAAGTTTTTTATGAATTAGTTTAACGGCAATAAATTTATTGTCATGCATTAGCATTTTATTATGAGTGTTAATTTTAGTTATTACTGTACTAGAAATACTAATTGCATTTTTGCAAGCATATGTATTTACTTTTCTAGGTATGATATATTTATCTGAAGTTCTAAAATAAATTTAAACTAAATGTTAAAAATTTATTTTTTAATTTATTTTAGCATAATTTGACTCTTACTATTATTTGTTATAATAATTGTTTTAATAAAGGAAGAATATATAAAAATTGTAACTTTAGTTTTTAGTATATTATTATTTATAGTAACATGTATTCTTTTATTTATATTTAATACAGCAATAATTAATTCAAATATGTCGACGTTAACGCTTACTGTTTATTTGCCAGTGTTATCAGTTAATATAACATGTTCATTTGGTATTGATATATTTAGTGTCTATTTAATTTTTTTGACTAATTTAATTTTTATGTTATCAATTTACTATAGTATTTATACAGTACATTATAATTATAGAATTTATAGTTTATTTCTTGTAGTATTATGATTAATATTAAATCTTATATTTACTATTTTAGATTTATTAGTTTTTTATATATTATTTGAAATGCTTTTAGTTCCAATGTTTTTTTTAATCATGATTTGAGGTAATCGTACACAGAGTGTACGTGCATCTATTATTTTTTTCATGTATACTTCGATTTTTTCTTTAATCATGTTATTTGCATTATGTTTTATATACATATGATTTGGTACTTTTGATTTTATCATTATTAAATTAATTTTTTCTAAGTACCCTCATATGATATCAGCATTTCAACTAAAATTTATTTGCATTAGTTTAGCATTAACATTTATTGTAAAATTACCAATTATACCATTTCATATATGATTACCAGAAGCACATGTTGAAGCACCGACAGCATGTTCTGTTATATTAGCTAGTATTTTATTAAAGGTAGGAGCTTATGGTTTAATACGATTTGTTCTTCCAATTTCTAGTATACCTAAAATTTATTTAGTAGCGGTTATTACAGTCTTAGGTTTTAGTAGCTTATTTTATTCTGTTTTTTTAGCGTATTGTCAAGTAGACTTAAAGAAAATAATAGCATACTCATCTGTAGCTCACATGAGTTTTACATTAATTGGTTTAGCTTCTTTTTCTTCATATAGTATAATTGGTGCTTGACTTATGTTAATTGCACATGGTTTTGTTTCAGCCGCACTATTTTTTATGGTAGGTATGCTTTATGAGCGTTTTAATACTAGATTATTAAAATATTATAGTGGTCTTCATAATGTAATGCCAAAATTAAGTTTTTTTATGCTTTTTTTTATGTTTGCCAATATAGGATTTCCTGGATCTATTAATTTTATTAGTGAGTTGCTTATTTTTATAGGTGTTATACCAACATCAACTTTTATTTGTATTATTGTATTTTGTTTTAGTTTTATTTTAAGTTTACTATATTCAATTTGAATTTATAATAAAATATTTTTTGGTACATTTGATAATACAGTATTATTAGTATGATCTGATCTAAAACAATATGAAATTAATATTCTTGTTACGTTAATGAGTTTTACAATTATATTTGGTTTTTTACCAAATATATTTATACCAAATACGTTATTGCTATCATAATATATCTATTATATATATACAAAAAAAATGTTTATTAATACTAAATTAATATTTTTAAATAATTTTTCTTTTGATAAAAATAATATTGATGAGAAACAATTAGCTAAGTTAAAACAAAGGTTACTAGCTTATATTAAAGAAACTAGTTTTTCAGAAAACAAAGGATTTAAAGAATTTGGTCGTGTTATTTCAAATGAAAATGGTATTGTATTAGTTTCAGGATTAGCTTTAATAAAGGCTGGTGAATTAGTTGAATTTGAAACAAAAGAATTAGGTTTAGTACTAAATTTACATAAAGACTACATTAAAGTTACTGTATTAGGTAATGGTTATGACATCTTGGTAGGTCAAACTGTCGTGAGTTTAAATAAATTAGTAGGTCAAACAATATCACATGATTTTTTAGGTCGTGTTATTGATCCATTAGGTAATTTTCTTGATACTAACCCTAATAGTGAAAAATCAAAAATAGTTAGTTATAAAAAAGTTGATATTAAAGCAGCTGGTCTAAATACAAGATACAGAGTATCAGAATCAGTTTCTACAGGTTTATTGGTGATTGATAGTATGATTCCAATAGGTCGTGGTCAACGTGAATTAATTATTGGTGATAGGCAAACAGGTAAGACAACAATTGCTTTAGATACTATTATAGCACAATCAAAAATTTATAGTGATGAGGGTTTTAATTTATTTTCTGGTTTATTTTGTATATATGTTTCAATAGGTCAGCGTCAAGCAATGGTTGCTAATATTGTAAAAACATTACAACAACATAATGCATTATTTTATTCAATAATTGTAGCAGCTACAGCTTCAACACCTGCTAGTTTACAATATTTAGCTCCGTATGTTGGTTGTTCTATAGGTGAATTTTTTAGAGACCATAGTAGCCATGCATTAATAGTTTATGATGATTTAAGTAAACAAGCTGTTGCTTATCGTCAGCTTTCTTTATTATTACGTAGAGCACCTGGACGTGAAGCATATCCCGGAGATATTTTTTACTTACATTCAAGATTGCTAGAGCGTTCAGCTAAACTTAATGAAAAATATGGTTTTGGATCTTTAACAGCTTTACCTATTATCGAAACTCAAGCTGGTGATATAACTGCGTATATTCCGACAAATGTTATTTCTATCACTGATGGTCAAATTTTCCTCGAAAACGAACTATTTTATCAAGGTATACGTCCTGCTGTTAATACAGTATTATCTGTAAGTAGAGTAGGTGCTTCAGCACAATTTAAATGTATGAAACAAGTTGCTGGTTCTTTAAAATTAGAATTAGCACAGTACCGTGCATTAGAAGCATTTACATCATTAGGTTCTGATTTAGATGTATATACATTAAAAATTCTTTCAAGAGGTGCAAAATTAATTGAATTACTTAAACAAAAACCATTTGAACCATTACTTGTACATATTCAAATTATTTTAATATACGCGGGTACACATGGTTTTTTTGATGATGTAAATTTGGATCGTTTAGCAGATTTTAAATTTCAAGTTATAAATGATTTAAAAGATAATACTAATTTAATGTCATATAATTTAAATAATGATTTACCTGTAACTGAAATTGAAGAATTTTTAACAAATCAATTAATAAAATTTAATAAAAATTAAGAATTTCTAGTACATAGTATTTTTTTTTAGTAAGTTAATTAAGTTTATATAATATATTATGTATAATAGTGAAAATTTTTTATATTAGTTTATTTATAATATTATATATCACTTAGATAATCTATTTACAATTAAGTTTTTATATTTATGAAATAATGTTAATTTATATATAACTCCACGCATGCATATATTATATAATATAATATATATAGTAGATTAAAACAATTTTTTTATAAACAAATATATTTAGTTGTTACTCTATATCTAATAAATAATAAATAAATTATTTATTTATAAAAATATTTTAAAATTTATTATAAATTTTTTTGAATAGTTTAAGTTTATATCATAATAATATTATATTTGAATTGAATTTTAAAAAATTAAATTGATGAAGTTGCTATTTATATAGTATATTATAATAATGGTTTATAAATTATTTAGATTATTTTTTTTTTTTTGGATATAATTAAAATCTTTATTAATTATATTTATTTACTATATAGCAGGTTTATTTTTTTATAGAATAAATTAAAATTATACTATACAATATAATTTCAATTTCACTTTTGATTATGAAATTATTTTAATAAAAGTGTTTATAATATTTTAAATTCATTAACACATATTTTCTATAAATGCATTATTATCAATATTAGCATGCTATTACTATTACTATATATAATATTATACTATAAAATTTATTATAATAATGCTTGTTATATTGTTTCTTTAATTCCTAATAATAATTACAAAGTTTTATTTGACATATTCTATTTCAGTCAACAATTTATACTGTTAATAAAAAGTTATTATTATGTTACTACAATGAATAAGATTTTCAGAATATTTATTAACAGCGTTTATTTTTTATTAAATAAATTATTTTCTATAATAGGTATTAAATTATATAATGTTTATACCAACTATGCATATATATTATTAGTTCATTATCAAATTTATGTAGTATTTTTTATAGTTAATGTGGTAAGTTTTAGTAAATTTCAAAGAAGTTTTTCAGATTATCGACCACTTGAGCCTCCAAAGCCTAAAAAGCCTTGGGATCCTGTGCAGGTATTCTTTATTGCATTGTTTCTTGGTTTTATTCTTATTTTATATTGAGTTATTTGATCATAAAGTTTATGTTTATTAAATTCATAGAAAATTTTATAAAATGTGTGATTTACACTTGTCAGCATACATGTCAAATATTGATTTTTATAAGGAATATTAAATATATTTTTTGCAATAAACTATGTGTATTTAGTTCATGTTTACTATTAGTAATAAGTACTGTGATGTTAAAATTCATATCTAGAATTATAAATAATTTTTATAATATTTATTATATCATAATAGGTTATATCACAAGCAAAATTTATTTATTGATTCAATACTTATTAACAATTTTTTTTATAATTACGTTAATAATTTCTATGTTTATATTAGTAGTAGCTATAATTGTATTTGGTATTATAAAAATAATTAAGAAATATTTTTTAAGGCTGTTGATGTTAATAGTTATTTGTTCATTTTTATTAGTTTGTATATTTTATATTAAAAAGTCATCTATTATATTTGCAAGTAGTGTTGACAATAGTAATTGACTCATATCATATCCAGAATGAAAAACGGTAGTTCAGGATATAAAATTAACTGTATTTCGTATATCGCCTAATAATCAAATGGACAGAATTGTATATTCAATTAATTATGAATATATTAGTGCCATTGGTGCTATTATAGCATCTTTACATGAAATGTGACTTAGTTTTTATAATGAATTTTTTGCAGCTACACCTTTGATTATAGTCACATGTTTAAAAAAAAATTTTGATCTATCTATTTATGAGAGTTCTTTTTGTATATATATTAATGAAGGTTATAAAATCATTGTTATGGATCCTTTCGAATTTTTTTGGTATAGCTCTAATTTATGGCTATTAAATAAAAAAAGTATTATTATAGTTTTACAACCAGATGCAGTTGCTACAGTTGAAGGACAAGAATTTCTTCAAGAGTGAGCTACATTTAAAAATAACCCGGATGTTACTGGCAGTACTTGTAGATTAGCTCATGATATGTTTACACTAACATTTAGAGATTATTTATATGCTGGTACAGAAATTGGAGAGTTAATACTATGATAACAACTTCTGATTTTAATAATTATGATAATAGTTCTAATTATTTTTTTAATTTTGGTCCACAACATCCCTCAGCTCACGGTGTGCTTCGATTAATTCTTGGTTTGTCTGGTGAATATATTCAATCTGTCGATACGCATATTGGTTTATTACATAGAGGCACAGAAAAATTAATTGAATTCAAATCTTATCTTCAGAGTTTACCATATTTTGATAGATTAGACTATGTCTCCATGATGTCACAAGAACATGCGTTTTCTATTAGTTTAGAAAGTCTTGGTAATATTAATATACCTCTTCGATCAAAATTTATTCGTGTAATTTTTCTAGAGTTAACAAGAATATTAAATCACTTGATGTCATTAACAACACATGCTCTTGATGTTGGTTCATTAACACCGTTTTTATGAGCATTCGAGGAACGTGAAAAAATAATGGAGTTTTACGAACGAGTTTCAGGAGCGCGTATGCATGCTGCTTATATTAGACCGGGTGGAATTTCACATGATTTCCCAATAGGTTTACTTGATGATATATTTGAATTTTGTAAAGCATTTGTAAGTCGAATAAATGAATTAGAAGAAATTTTGTCATTAAATAGAATTTGAAAACAACGTTTAATAAATGTTGGTATTATATCACGCGATTTTGCAAATAGCTATGGTTGCACTGGTATATTACTAAGAAGTACAGGCTATGAGTGAGATTTACGAAAAACTAATCCATATGAGATTTATAATATTATCAATTTTAAAGTGCCTATAGGAAGATATGGTGATTGTTATGATAGATTTATTTTACGAATTGAAGAGATGAGACAAAGTATACATATAATTTTACAATGTTTATCATTAATTCCGTCTGGTCCAATACGAACTGACGATATAAGATTCACTATACTACCAAACTCTAAAGATATATCTACAAGAATTACAATGCAATTAATAATTGATCATTTCAAGTTTTATGTTGATGGGTTTAAATTATTGCCTATAAATTCATATACATGCGTTGAAACACCGAAAGGGGAATTTGGTGTTTATTTAGCTATTTCAGACATTGGTTGTCGTGCACATCGTTGTAAGATTAGAGCACCAGGATATTTTCATTTGCAAAGTTTAGATAATATTGTTTATGGTAGATTATTATCAGATTTAGTTACTGTGTTAGGATCTATTGACATAGTATTTGGAGAAATAGATAGATAATATAAAAAAAAGTTTAATTATGTTTTTTAATATAATTATATTAGAACAAATTATTATCAATTTTTTATTTATACTTCCTTTATTAATTGTAATTGCATTTTTTACTTTAATTGAACGTAAGCTAATGGCTTCTCTACAAAGACGAATAGGTCCAAATTTATATGGATATTTAGGTTTATTTCAACCTATTTTAGATGGAATAAAATTAATTTTTAAAGAGATTTTGATTCCAAGAAAATCAAGTTCTGGTATATTTTTATTAGCTCCAATTTTCATGATGATAATAAGTTTTTCAACTTGAGTAATATTACCATTTACTGGTTATTTATTATTATTTGATTCAAAATTTAGTTTACTAGTATTTTTAATGTTGAGTTCATTAAATGTCTATACTATTGTTTTAGCTGGTTGATCAAGTAATTCAAAGTATGCTTTTTTAGGTGCAATAAGAGCTATTGCTCAAATGATTTCTTATGAATTAGCATTTGGAGTAGTTATACTAATTTTTGTAGTAATAACAGGTTCTTTGAGTTTTACTGATATTGTGTATCGACAAACTGAAAATGGTATTTTTTTTTTCCCACTACTACCTATTAGTATTATAACATTTATTATTGTTATAGCCGAAACAAATCGTATTCCTTTTGATTTACCAGAAGCTGAATCAGAATTAGTAGCTGGATATAATGTTGAATACTCTTCAATTACATTTGCTTTATTTTTTCTTGGCGAATACAGTAATATCTTGGTTATGTCTACGTTAATAGTTATTTTATTTTTTGGTAATTATAATTATTATTTAATTATTTGATTCTCAAATTTTTTTTTTATTTTAAAAATTCTATTTTTTTGTGCTTTATTTATTTTTATACGCGCATTATGCCCACGTTATAGATTTGATCAATTAATTTTGGTAGGATGACAAGTATTTTTACCAGTAACATTTGGATTTCTTTGTTTCATTTTAGGTCTATTATTAATTACTAATAGCTTACCATTATTAAACGATGTATATCTAACTCCATATATAAAACCTTATGGCTAATGATAATATTATAAATTATATTAATTTATTACTTTTTATGGTATCAACATCCATTATAATTTTGATTTTAATAATTACAACGTTTATAGTTAGTACTAAACGTTATGATAGAATAAAAGTTTCAATGTATGAATGTGGTTTTGAACCATTTGATGATACAACGCAGCATACATTTAATATAAATTTTTATAATGTTGGACTTTTATTTTTATTATTTGATATTGAACTTATTATTTTATTACCTGGACTTATGTCATTCTCGATATTAACATCAATTGGTAGATGTTGAATGGTTTTGTTTATGTTTATATTAATCATAGGATTCATTTATGAATTTAATAAAAATATTTTAGTAATACACACAAGTATACGTAATCCACATAATATATTTGCTTTTACAAATAAAAATTAAAATTATTTAATCATGTAATACTTATATATATATATAAATGTGTTTTACACATTAATAATTTTAATTCATAAAATGTTATTATTCTTAGCTTGTTTAAAAACTGAAATTATATTTATCTTGTCATTTATTGATTCTATTAGTATGTTTGTAATAATCAGTGATTGGTTTTTTTTAACTTTTAGTATTTGTTTTAATTTTATATTGGATATTATACAGTGATTTAAAATCTATTATTTAAATTTATGGTTCTTAGTACCGGAATGCAGTTTATTAATATTACTAGTATACTTGATATTGAAAAAACGTATTAATGTGTTTTTTATATTACAATTTTTGTTGTGACTTTGTATATTTTTATGTATATGATTAATTACATTAGCAAGTGTATTATGATTATTTCCTGTAAAGTTTATATTTGCTTACTGTTATTTAAGTGATAAATATACTACATTTATAAAAATAATCTTTTTGTTAATGATTATAATTTATTTGTATGTGATGTCACAAAAATTAATTCAAATGGAAGATATAAATTTATTTTTAACTAAAAACATGGAATATTATCGTGTATTTTTTATCTTATTTATTATATTCATTATATTTGGATTATTTTTTTCAGCCGTATATGATATTTTTGGTTTTTATTTAATCCTTGAAGGTTTAAGTTTTTTATTAATAATTTTTTTTGTAATAAATTTTGATAAAAAAATATATTTATCTTCAGCTGTTAGATATTTTTGTTTAAATGCTTTTGCATCAGGGTGTTTATTATTTAGTATAGCTATATTTTATAATATACTTGGTACAACTAGCTTATTTTATTTAAATGATACAATTGATTTATTTAAAAGTGTACCAAAAAGTTTATTTGTTTTTGTTATATTCTTTTTAACTGGTTGTTTATTTAAATTAGGCTGTTTTCCATTTTCAGTGTGAATAACTTATATTTATACTTTTAGTTCATATGAAATTTTATTTTTATTTGGTATTATTTTTAAAAGTATATTTTTTTTCGTTTGATTCAGATTTATTACATCATTAAATTTTTTAAGTATGTTTTGAAGTCCAATATTATTTTTCTTTGGAATTGGTTCAATTCTAATTGGCACTTTAGGAGCATTTAATCAGAAGCAAATAAAAATGTTTTTTGCATATTCTTCTATAGTCCAATCTGGATTTTTAGCAATAGGAGTATCTACATGTCAATTAAGTATTTTTCATGCAGTTTTTTCTTATAATTTTAATTATTTGTTATGTAATATTATAATATTTATAATATTAATATTATTTCAAACTATAAAATCTAACCCATTATTTGTACTTTCAGATCTATTTTGCTTACGTAAGAATAATATGTTAATGGCTATTACATTTACAATATGTATATTTTCATTAGCTGGTGTACCACCAACTTTTGGTTTTTTTACGAAATTATTTTTTATTCAAATGTTGATTCAAGAAAATTTTGAAATAACTGCAATAATTATATTATTGTTAAGTACAATTAGTTTATATTATTATATAAATATTATTAGAAATATTTGAGTTACTGATTCAAATGATATTAAATTAAATGATTTACTGGAAAGACTTAAAAACTTACAATATACTCAAATAGTAACATGAATTTTTATTTATGCTAATACATTACTTTTAAGTGCATTTTTCATATTTAATGGTATAAATCAAATTTTTATGGATACAGTTGTTTATGGTTCAACAAGAGTTTTATTACAAAATGTATATAATGATTTCTTAGGTATTATTGATATATTTGCTGTCTGAGGTGCTCGTTTTGCATTTCCAGATGTTGAAGGTGTTACCAATTTATTAGTAAAAGTACCAGACTATAATTTTGATAAAGATATTATTGAGACAATATTTATACCTGATATGAATTTATTGATATTTTGATCATTTTTATATTTTTGTTTATTTCTATTAAGATGACATTATTTATATTTAGGATTGCATTATAAAAATAATTTTATTGTAGATTATGATAAAAAGGTAACCTAATAATTCTTTATTCCATATAAAATAACATTGTATAAAGTATAATTTATATTATATAGTATATATCCATTTATTTAATCAATTTCATGCCTCAATTAGATATTAATCTTCTATTACCAATTATTTATTGATTATGTTTAAGTTTTAGTATGGGTTTTATATTTATATATTTAACATCATTTTTTACATTTATAAATTATAAAAAGTTAGTATCAATATATAAATTAAAATTATACTTATTAACAGATAATGTACACAATGCAATACAATCAGTTAACAAAATAGATCCATTTAATTTTCCTTCATAAAATTTAGTAAATATGTCATTATATTCTAAAAATGTTTATTATTTATTAGTTATACGTTATATTATGTGAATTTTTATAAATCGTATTAAAAGATTAACCTGAGATAATAATTTGGTTATAAAAATTTATATCTTAGCTAAATCAATTAAACCAGTATTAACAATGCTTCGTGATCACTCGCTTATTAGGGCACAAGTATTAGTAGATATTACATGTGTTGATTATCCTTCATTACTAGATTATAGATTGCATGTACAATATTTTCTTTTTAGTCCAATATTTAATACAAAATTTCAAATTATTGTACCACTTACAGAATTTATGTCAATCCAGAGTATAACAACAATTTTTAAAAGTGCTCAATGACCTGAACGTGAAGTTTGAGATATGTTTGGTATTATTTTCACTGACAATAAAGATTTGAGACGTTTACTTACTGACTACGGATTTCTAGGTTTTCCATTATTAAAAAATTTTCCACTATCTGGATATTTAGAAATATTTTATAATGATGCTCAACATACTATTTTACGATCAAAGGTAAAATTAGCACAAGAATATAGAATTTTTCATTTAAGTTATCCAACTATTTAAATAATATGCCACCATTTTGATTTATAATTTATGCAATTGTAATTCTAAGTTATACTTATAATCTAGATAAAATTAATTGATATCTTAATAATTTTAAATTTGATAATATTTACGATAATCTATTTCATATAGTACCATCTTATCAATGATTTGCAATAACAATTATTGTTTATGCTGTAGGTCTAGTTGGAATTATATTTAATAATAATAATTTTTTAGTTTTAGCATTAAAAATTGAATTAATGTTCATTGGTATAATTATGTTTTTTATAGGTGGTGCAGTTTATTGTTTATTAATTGATGGTTTTGTTTTTGCTCTTTTAACATTTGGTGTAGTAACAGCAGAGTCAGCATTAGGTTTAAGTTTATTTCTTGCTTTTTACTTGGAAAATAAAACAATAACTTTTGATTCTTTTAATAACGAAGAACTTTTACTAAAGCAACTTTAAAATTATATGTTATATTCTAGTACTATTCCAGGTTATAATATTATTAAAAATCATTTAATTAATTATCCAACACCAAGTACACTAAATTATTTTTGAGGTTTTGGATCTTTAGCTGGGTTATTATTAATTATACAAGTAATTACAGGTTTATTTTTGTCAATGCATTATGTTCCAAATGCATTATTTGCTTTTGATAGTATTGAGCACATAATTCGTGATGTTAATTATGGATGATTATTAAAATCAATTCATGCAAATGGAGCATCATTTTTTTTTATAGTGGTTTATATACATTTGGGACGTTCTTTATATTTTCAATCATATAATACAAAATTAGCTTTTGTATGAATTTCAGGTATAATAATTTTTATAGTAATGATGTCAATTGCATTTTTAGGTTATATTTTACCATGAGGTCAAATGAGTCTATGAGGCGCAACTGTAATAACAAATTTATTTTCAGCTATACCATTTGTAGGTAAATCAATTGTTTTCTGATTATGAGGCGGTTTTTCAGTAGATACACCCACATTAATTCGTTTCTATACATTACATTATACTTTACCATTTATATTATTAGGTTTAGTTTTATTACATTTAATTTTATTACATTGATGAGGCTCAAGTTTTCCATTAAAAAGTACTGGATTTGAATATATAAGATTTTTTCCATATTTTTATTTAAAAGATTTATTTGGTTTTTTAATCATTACGTTTATATTTAGCTTTATTGTATTCTTTCATCCAAATATTTTGGGACACGTTGATAATTATATACCAGCTAATTCATTGGTTACACCAATACATATTGTACCTGAATGATATTTTTTACCATTTTATGCTATGTTACGTGCAATTCCTAATAAATTAGGTGGTGTTATATTAATGTTTAGTTCATTATTAATTTTATTTTTTATAAGTATATTTAGTAATTTATTTTTAATGAAAGAAAAATATTGTGTATTTACTAATTTTTTTATAAATTGTATTACAGTTAGATTACAAACATTTTATCAAATTTGATTTTGATTGTTAGTAAGTAATTTTATAACATTAGGATGATTAGGTGCTCAAACAGCAACGGAACCATATATTACTATAAGTTTATGTGCAACATTTTTATATTTTTTTTTATTTACTTTAGGTTGCTCAATTAGTCGTTATTTAGATTGTTATTTCTTATGTATTATGTCAAGGCCTATAATAGATTTGAGGTAAAAGTTATTATTAAATAATAAATATATATTACAAATTATATCATAATGAATGAGTTTATTTGTTATTACATATGTATTACTATTACAAGCAATTGTTTTTAGATTTTTAGGATATATGCTTGGTAGAAATAGTATTGTATATATATTTGTATTTAATTTTTTAATTCTTGCATTAATTATATTATATAATTTTTTTTTTTCATTATATGCAGACATACCCATAATTTATGAGATAGACCTTGGTATTTGATTTAAAGTAGGTCTTTTAAATATTTCTTGATTATTTATATATGACTCAGTTAGTTTACTTATGGGATTAATGATTTTAATCATTTCATTTCTTGTACATATTTATTCTGTTAGTTATTTATCAAACGATCCATTTTTAATAAGATTTTTAAGCTATTTATCTTTATTTACTTTTTTTATGTTTTTATTAATAACAGCTAATAATTTTATTATTTTTTTTTTTGGATGAGAAGGTGTTGGCTTAAGTTCTTATTTACTAATTAGTTTTTGAAACACACGAGTACAAGCAGGCAAAGCAGCATTAAAAGCTTTAATAGTTAATAGAGTTGGTGATTTTTTTCTATTAATTAGTATTTGCTTTTGCTTTAAATATTTTGGAAGTTTGGATTTTGATTTAATAATTAGTATAGCTCCATATTTTACTACACTTATATATAAAAATATTTTTGGTATAAATATATTTGTGATAGACTTAATTACTTTATGTTTATTTATAGGTGTAATTGGTAAATCAGCTCAATTTGGTTTGCATATCTGATTACCTGATGCTATGGAAGGACCAACACCAGTTTCAGCTCTTATACATGCAGCAACAATGGTAACTGCTGGTGTATTTTTATTAATAAGACTATCATATTTATTTATACTTAGTAAAAATGTTCTTTTAGTTATTACAATAGTTGGTTCTATAACAGCTATTACTACAGCTTTGATAGGTTTAGTTCAATATGATATAAAAAAAATAATTGCATATTCAACATGTAGTCAACTTGGATATATGGTTTTTATTGCTGGCTCTTCAAATTTTGTATTGAGTTTTTATCATTTATTAAATCATGCTTTTTTCAAAGCATTGTTATTTCTTGCTGCAGGTTCAATAATACATGCAGTAGCTGGTGAACAAGATTTACGTAAATTAGGTGGGCTAATATTTTTACCACTACAAACTATAAGTTTTTTTATAGGTACATTAGCTATTACTGGTTTTTTTTTCTTTTCTGGGTTTTATTCAAAAGATATTTTATTGAGTAATATGAATATTCTTTCATCAAATACTATAGCGTTATTTAGTTATTGAGTAAGCTTGACAACAACATTATTAACATGTTTATATTCTTTTAAACTTCTGTATATTATTTTCCAAAAAAAATTTAGAGGTAATTTAGCAATAACTAAAATTATTTTTTCAAGTTCAAATAAAATAGAAATGTATATTGCATACCCTTTAATTGTTTTAAGTATTTTAAGTATTTTCTCTGGTTATTTATTACAAGATTATTTTATAAAAAATAGTTTATTTTTTAATTATACAATTGTAGCAGATTATAACTTAATAGAAGCGGAATATATTCCAATAGATTTTAAAATTATACCTGCAATTTTTAGTTATTTTAGTTTACTATGTATAGTTTTATGATATCACTGAATTAATAAACATTTATATAAGATAAAAATTATGTTTATACTTGCAGGTAATAAATTTTTTATTGACAGTTTATATGTATATGTTAGTAATTTATTTCTTAATTCAGCTTTAACATTATATTTTTTTTTAGATAAAGGTATATTAGAATTATGAGGACCTTATGGTATATATTATTTATTAAAAAAATTGTCAATTAATATTACAATATTACATTCATTTAATCTTTTCCTAAATTTATTTTTATTATTAAGTATTTTAATATTATTATTATTTTCATATTTCTTAATAAATTAATGAGAACATATGGCTAGTGAAACTATTTGAAAAGTATGTGATAATTCAGGTATAAAAACAGCAAAACAACTTAAGATTAAATTTACAAAGTGTAATGTTGCAAAGCCAGGTGATCTTTTAACAGTTTTCCCACGTAAATTCAGATATATAAAAGTTATACAACGTCAAAAATACATAGGATTAGTTACTGTTATAAAACGCAAATTAAAACGTTATACTGGTACATGTATAAAAGGTTCATATAATGGTATTGTTATTTTGAACGACAAAAAAAAATTTTTAGGTTCAAGAGTTTTTGGACCACTTTATAGAGAAGTTAGATATAGACGTAGTTCTTATGTTTATAAAAGAATTTTTGCACGAACAGCTTATTTTATATAATCCGTAGTATGTTAAACCGTTTATTACATAATAAAACATTAAAATATAATTTTAAAGCAGAGCAAAGTCCGAATCATGTTGTTGATCCGAGTCCTTGACCTTTGCTTACGGCGTTATCAATTTTTCAATTAGTTTTGAGTTTAGTGTACTATATGGAAACTGGTAAATACTTTATATTATTTATTAGTATTATTCAATTAATTTTTTATTTAGGAAATTGATTTATAAATATAGTTATAGAAGCAACATTTGAAGGTAATCATACATTAATTATACAACAAAACATAAAATTTGCAATGATTTTATTTACAATTTCTGAGGTTATGTTTTTTTTTGGTTTTTTCTGGAGTTTTTTTTATTTCAGTTTGTCACCATCAATTTGAATAGGATGTGCATGACCACCTTTAGGTATTACACCAATAGATTGTTTTGGATTACCATTAGCAAATACTATATTACTTTTGTCATCTGGTATTAGTTTAACATATGCACATAAAATGATTTTAACTGGGAAGCTTCATAGTTTCAATTTCGCAATGCTTATAACGATTATTTATGGTTTTATTTTCTTAGTTATTCAATATTTTGAATACAATTATGCACAATTTAGTATTAGTGATAGTGTTTATGGGTCAATTTTTTATTTATTAACTGGGTTTCATGGTCTACATGTATTAATTGGGTTAATTTTTTTGATCATCTGTTTATATAGGGGTGCTAATTATCATTTTACAATTGAACATCATGTAGGTTTTGAGTGTGCTGCTTGATATTGACATTTTGTTGATGTTGTATGGTTATTTCTTTATATATTTGTTTATTGTTTATGTAATTAATAATAATTATAAATTTCTCGTATATTTAACTATGTGACATTCTGATAATTTGATAAATTATTTAGCTAGCTTAAAAATAGCACAAGAAAAAAAAAAAGTAAGTTTTACTTATTTCTATGTTACAAAGTCTATTATTGCAAATACAAAAATTTTATTAAAATTAGGTTATATATATTCATATGAGCTTAAAATTTATGGGATATCTAATAAAAATTATATTATAGTATACCTTAGATATTCACCTACTTTAGGTTCACCGGTAGTACGAGAATTTAAATTTTTTTCTACGATAGCCTCTAAACATTTTATTAAAATATCAGAATTGAGACGTATATGTAGACGTAATCAACAAGCCACATATATTATTTCAACATCAGAAGGTCTAATGGATGGTTATAATTGTTTACAAAAACGAAAATGTGGTTTACTTTTATATCGTATAAATTAATTATTTATTAAAAAATAGTTATGTCTTATCACTTATATAAATTTTCTATTGCATATTTAGCTTATGATCTAAAGATATTTGTATCAAAAAAAAGAAATTGATTTAATACATGTATTATGCAAGTTAAGAATTTTGGATTCATTAAACTAATTTTTTACAATAAAGGTTTTCATTTTTTATTACATGAAATTCTTTATAATATTTCAAAATTTATTTGAACCAAACTATGAACAATGTTAAAGAGCTATTATACTTGACTTTTGGTTTTAAAGCGTGGATATAATAAACGACACAAAGTAAGATTACGTTTAGTTGGTTTAGGTAATAGAATTGTTGAACTTGAAAGAAAAAAATTGATACTAAGATTGGGTTATGCACATTACTGACTAGTATATAAACTTGGTAAAATGAAATTTTATTTTAAAAAAAAAAAAAAAAATTCTTTTAATATATATTTTAATAATATTTTTTTTTTAAATAATTTTGTTTATATTGTAAAACGTTTAAAATTTCCGGATTGTTATAATGCTAATGGTGTACGTTTCTTAAAAGAAAAATTTAAATTAAGAAAACGTAAGAGGTGAGGTGTTTTTTAGTTTAACTTAAAGTGATTTTAATAAATAATTTTAAGTTCTTGTTATTTTTTGTTATAGTTATATCAAGTATTAATAAAATTGTAAATAGTATTTATATAATTTATAATGACAGGTAATCAATTAATACTTAAGAGTAGAATAAAAAAATTTCATAAAAACAGAAAAAAAGATTTAAAAAAATGTCCTCAAAAAAAGGCTCATTGCTTTAAATTAGTAATTAAATCACCTAAAAAACCAAATTCAGCTAGACGTAAAACAGCTTGAGTTTTACTCCCATCAACTAAAAAATATGTTTTTTGTTATATTCCTAGTATTGGTCATTCTTTACAGAAGCATTCAGAGTTTTTAATACGCGGTGGTAGGCGACGTGATATACCTGGTATGAAATATACTGGTATACGCGGAGTAATGGGTTTTTCTTCACCAATTTTTCGAAGAACAGCTCGTTCAAAATATGGTATTCAACGTTTTTTTTAAAAATATGTCTAATTTTATATATCAATCAACTGTATTTAATAAATTAATTAATAAATTTGTTAGAAAAGGTAAAAAAGAAAGGTTTGAAAATATGTTTTATAGAATGTTTCTTAGAATCTCTAGAATTACTAAAATACCTAGTATATTTTATATATTTGAGATTCTGGAAAAACAAAAACCAATTTTTGGTAAGAAAGCACATTTAACTAAAAAAAAAACGTTATATGTACCTGTTATATTAACATTACAACAACAGTATTTTGTAGCAATAAGTTTTTTGTACCAATCAGTAATTAATAGTAGATTGGCTATAGGTAGACCTATTGAAAAAAATATTTATAATGTACTTTTTTCATATTATAATTCAAAAGATAAATTATTTTTAAAAGGATTACAGCTAAAAAGGGATTTGTATATCTCAGTAATAAAAAATAGATCTCTTAAACATTTTAGATGAAAATAATGTTTAATTATATATAATTAATAATAGTATAGGTAAATTATAGGTAAATATTAATCTTATGAAGTCAGTATTGTTAATATATATTATCATAGCTTTTATATTGTCATTTGCTATATTATTACTTTTTTGCGCTAATATGATATACCTAATGATTTTATTCATTAGTTTAGTAATAGCTATTTCTTGACTTATTTTATGTTTACATCTCGAATTTTTTGCAATTATTTTTACCATAATATACTTAGGTGTTATTATTGTTTTTTTTCTATTTACAATTATGGTTTTAAATTTACGCTTAAATATGAGATTTTTTTTTATGGAAACAATAGAAATTCATTATGCTGGATTTTCATTTATCATATTAGTAGGTTCATTACACTATTTTATTTTATCAGATTTTACAAATTTAGAGAAATTAATGCCAGTTGAGGATAAAACAATAAAAAATTTGTTTTTGATAGAACAAATTAAAGATACTATTGACATAAAAACAACTGGATTTTTTTTATATACAAAGTACGGTTTTTATATTTTTATTGTTGCATTATTATTATTAATCAGTTTAGTTGCATCAGTTCAGATTATAATAGAAGTTAAAAAGAAATTAAAAATTATTAAATAAATTTATTTTATAAAAGAGATGATGACAAATTTATTATTTTATAAATTAAAACTAGATATAGTTTATGCTTTGTTCAATAATGATCTTCCAAAATCAAAGATACTAGTAATTAGTAATAGTACTTTACTAAATTACGAGTCTCTATTAGAATTTACTATACAAAATATACAAGGTCAAATACTTGATTATTATAAATTTTTTTGAAAATTTCGTATAATAAAATATTTTTTTAGTAAGATAATATTAAAACATATTAAAAATTCTATTTTAATAGTTGCTGAATCACCAGAATTTTTTAACTTATTATTATATTTTAGTAAAAGATTTAATCAACAATATTTGTTAGGTTGATATAATGGTTTATTTAGTAATAAAAAAATGATTAAAACATATTTACATAAACGAAATTTATTATATTTATATAATATTAGTAAGTTACCGGATATACTTATAGTAATTGAAAATATTACAATTAAACTCTCTAATGCTTTATTCAAAATGTTTTATAATGCTTGAAGTCTACCTATAACATTATTTTCATTTAATGATTTGTATTTATCTGAATTTACATTCTGTACTGAAAAAACTGAAATTAAAATATATTTTTATTTATTAATTTGTTTCTCATTACTAATATACCCAGTTAATAGAAAAGTTGGAATATTTCAGCAGTTAAAATGTTTACATGTTAAAAATTATAAAAAATATTCAAAAATTAGATGATTCTATAGACATTCAGTTAATTTTGAAAAAAAAAAAGTGTATAAATGAATTTTCAAATGTCAACATAGAAAAAAAAGATCAAGATCTAAATTTTTTAGCAATAGTTAGTATAACTCTCTCTTTGTATACTATTGTTACTATTAATATAATTGTAACATCGGTATCAGCATGTTATTATCTATATAAACTACAACTTAGAAAAACAAATTTAAAGCAGGCTTATTCTAATAGTGGAAGAAATAAACCAATGACGTCACAAATATATAATGTTAGCAATAGTTTTGTAACTATGAAATTTGGAAATAAAATTTTTGGCAGTAATTATGAAAAAAAGCATTTTCAAAATCAAAATAACCAAAATAATATTTATGGCGAGTTTAAAAATAATTTGAAGCAACAAAGATTTAATATTAATCAAATTGATGATAAATATATTGATTACTATAAATATAGAGGAAATTTAGATACTACAAATAAAAATTATATACAGTTTAGAAAATCAAAACGTTATTATAATCAGTCAAAATCTGGTTTTAGGAAATATAAATTACGTAAAAAAAAAATTTGGGGTCGACATTGATATAAATGTAAAAAACCATATTGAAAGCGTAAAAGCTATAAATATATAAAATTTTATTATTATTTTTTACAAAATTTTTATAAAGTTGCTCAAAATAAGTCTTTAAGATTAGTGCGTAGTATGGAGCCACAAATTTGATCTACATATTATAAAAGAAAACGTGTTAAGTTTTGATTTAAAAATAAAATACTTTTACGTGCGGCTTGAATGAATCGTTATGGTCATTGAACACAGCGTAAATTATTTTTTTTAGTAAAAAGTTTTAAAAAAACATATAGTACTCTAAATAAGTTTTTACATAAATATGAATTTACATTAGATCGCTACGTTTTAACATGAGGACTTATTCCTAAAAAAATTAAATCAATAATAGATGCTAGAATATTAATACAGCATGGAACTGTTTGAGTTAATTTTATAATAGTTACTTCACCATATTATTCTGTTAAGCAAGGAGATTGTGTTTTCTTTTTTCTATTAAATTATAATTACAAAAGTTATTGATGCTTAAGATATGTTAATCAATTTGCAACAAAATTTAGAAAAGGTTATCGTACAAAATGATTACCTAATAGAGTCAAAAAAAAGTTTAAACGCTTTAGATTTAAAAAACTTTTAAATAAAAATGTACTAAGCTTAAAGAAACGTTATAGTAAGCATTCTAAAAGATATTTAATAAATAAGCGAATGAAAAATCTATTTATGCGTAAATATAAAGCAATAAATTATTTAGCGAGTAGATATTATAAACATTTTTTAGCGTATCATTATCAATTTGAATGTTCATTTAAATATAAAATTTCTATTAGCTTAGAACCAATTACATGGTTTATATGATTGTTTTCTGGAGCAGTTCCAACGAATATACATTTTAAAATAAGTGATTTATTTATAAATCGTAGATATTATGGCTAGTCGAATTCTTGCACCAAATTTTCGTTTAGTAACTACAGCTAAGCTTTGAAGTCGTATTACAAAAAAAAGTTATTGATTAAAGAAATTAAAAATTAATTTATTTTTTTCAACTATGATGTATTATTATTTATTACAAAATTATATGATGATACTCTTTACTTATACGCTTTATAAGGATTATTTACAATGAAATGTAAATTTTTTTGTTTTTAAAGGTTTGATGCATTATAGAACATTTAATGAGATATTTTTAAGGTTTCCAGGTATGAGAGAAAGAAAAAAATATGTTTTTTATAAAAGACAGCGCCCTCATACTATTTTTTCTAGAGGTTGATTTCTTATTATGTATGATGCTTGTGACTTAAAAGGACCAATACGTGTTGATTTGATAACAGAATTTAATAGATTGTTAAAAAGCAAAAAAACAAAAAATACTAGAATTAGAAAAAAGAAATTAAAGTTATTAATTCAATTTTATAAATCTAATTACAAAAAATATTTGTATTATTATGATAGACACAAATTTGGTAATACTTATTATAATACAAAAGCAAAAGTTTTATTTAAAAAGAAGTTCAACTCTTTCATAAATAGAGCTTTTGAAAAACGCATTTCAGTAGTAACATGCAATCAGAAAAAATTATTTTTTAATCTACGTAAGCAAGATAGTCATTTTAATACTATAGATAAGTCAGCGGATACTTGAAATAAAAAACGTGATTTATTCATACACTATAATATCATTAAATTACACAATAAATTAGGATTTTATAATGAAAAATATATTTCGTTAAAAAATACTTTTATTAATAAAAGAAAATTTATTAGGTGACAAAGAAATAGTTACAGGAGAAAAAAAGGTCAATGATATGCAAAAATGCGAAAAATGTATCCAAATGAGCCAGCATTTAAATTTATTTCTAGATCTAAATTTAAAACTGAATTTAGGCTTAGATCTGAATCTAAACTTAAGCCAAAATCTAAACTTAATCAAAAATCTAAACTTAATCAAAAATTTGAATTTAATAAATTTTTTAATTGGAAAATTAATAAACAGTTATCAAAGCAAAGTAAACTTAAATTTTTAAAGATTATTAATTCTCGTAAATCTAAGTTGAATTTTAGATTATTGAAAAATAAAAGAGTACTTTTATATAGAAAAATAAAATTTAAGTTGTTTACTAGCGTATTTAAAACTAAATATAGAATTAACCGTAAAATTAACCGTAAAAATAACCGTAGAACTAAACATAATAGAGGTTTAATGCTGAGATGAGAAGATGTAATTGCATCTAAATCTCAAACTAAATCTCAAACTAAATTTAATGACTCAACAGTAGTAAGAAAGCAGAATATTTCATTATCAAAAATTAGTTTTGTAAATAATCGTAATAAAAATTATATAAAAAATATTTTAAAATCATTTAAACATAATGTTAAATTAAATTTATTTAGTTCAAAGTACATTATAAAAAAGCAATCTAACTCTAGAAAACAGAAAGTAAAATCTAAGTACCATGCATTAGTTAAATCAAATAATATATTAACCAAACAATTAACCATAAAACGATTTAATAATAAACATAAGAAATTAATTTTTAATAATAGGAATAGAAAATGACATAAATTTAGAAAAACTAAATTTTTTACTAGAGTATTACGTTTATATAAAAAATTAAAGATAACCGACAAACAAAATCTTAGTACTTTTAATAAATTTTATAGTAACATGATACTACTTTGTCAGAAGAAATATATAAATAATTCTATAAAAAAACATAAATTACGTAAGTTAAAATTAGATATGTTTTTTAATGATACTAAAAAAATATTTAACTATAAAAATAATATTATACCATTAAATATTCTAAAAAAGCGCTTAGCAAGAATTTTATTAACATCAAGTAAATTTAGTGGATATAAAAGTAATAATAATATATTATATAAGCGTTCATTATTATTAGGTTTCAGTAAAAAGTTATGATCATATATTAAAGTTGATAATAAATTAAAAAACATTGGTTATTTATATCCTTGGTATACAGCTAAAAATAAAATTAGTAGTTATAATTTGTTAAAATATATTTCTATACCAAAAATTGGTGCTAATAATAACAGCTATGATAAAAGAAGCAATAATGCTATTGTTAATGATTATGATAATAATAAATATTTGGAAACAAAGAAATTTAAGTTTAAACATTTATCTTACTATAATAAACAAACTACGCAGACATTATCTCGTTCTAAAAAATATATAAAGCGTATATATTATTTTCAACGATATATACTTAGGAATTTAGCAAATAAAATGTATAAGTTTATTATTATGAATAAATTACTTAAAATATCTAAATTATTAACAAAATCTTGCGTTCTATATTTCTATAAAATATTATTAAAAAAATTAATATTTAAAACTTATTGACTAAAATTATTTAATATGAGAAAATACTTTAGGTTCTTAGTTACAAAAAATAATTTTTTTTTGAAAAAATGAAATTTTTTTAGATATTTACATAAATACTCGGTGCATAGTTATATGCTTAAAAAGTTGATTTTGTTACCAACATGTAATAATTTATTTAATAAAAATTTATATATGCAGTATTTAACACATAATTTTTATGTTAAACAAAATGTAGGATTGCAGCTATTAAAATACTTGTTAGTATATTTAAGAGATAGTTATAAGTCAATATTACTTAGAAAAAATATTTTTTTTAAAAAACGTATTTGACGCAATAATTACAAGCAATTATTAAAGAAATCACAAAAACTTAAAATTCATTTATTAAAATCTAAAAAAAGTTGATTACTACGAAAACAATTAAATTTAGTTTTAAGCATAAAATTATCATTATTATTTAAAGGTTATATTTACTGTACATTATATTCATTATACAGATTTATTGGAAAAAAAGGTCGTAAACTTTACAGTAAAGCATTTAAATTATTTAATACTAAAATGAAATTTCCAAAAGATCAACTTTACTTAGTTAAACGTATAATTTTTATTTTCCTATTAAGTTTTAAATTTAAAAATTTCTCACTATTTATGCGTTATTTATGTTTCATATTTTATAAAAATACTCAAAAACAAAGATTAGTGATTCATTTTTATAAAAGATTATTGAAAAGCAAACTTTTTGTAATGAGAAATATACTTGGAATTCAATTTTCATTAAAAGGAAAAATGAATCGTCGTCCAAGGGCACGACGAATTATGTTTATAAGAGGTAGAAAGCCAGGATTTCAAAATCTAAATTTAAGAGTTTATTATGCTGCGCGTCAGTTTCTTACTCATTTTGGTACATATTATATGAGACTATGAATTTATTCATATTAATAAAGAAATTATATGAAAAAGTTAAAACAATCACCAAGATCACGACCTTATTACTATCGTTTTAATAAAAAAATTAAAATTTCTAGATTAAACTATACAAAGAAAACGTTACAAACAAATGGTACTTTTATAGTTAAATTTACGGAAACTTGCATGCTAAAGTATACACAACTTACTAAGTTGCATCTAGCTTTATTACCATTTTTAAAAGCAGGACAAATTAAATTATGAATTTTTGGATATTTTAAGATACCATTAACAACAAAGCCAGGTAAACGAATGGGTACTGGTAAGGGTAAACTAAAATATTTTGTTACTCAATATAAAAAAGGTGAAATTTTTATGGAATT
>Ga0163144_10006610_pt1 | contig 25545 bp, 18 predicted proteins | sample OliLak19BULKMAT1_FD_123175 | JGI IMG/M metagenome (GOLD analysis project Ga0163144, IMG submission 123175) | Freshwater microbial mat bacterial communities from Lake Vanda, McMurdo Dry Valleys, Antarctica - Oligotrophic Lake LV.19.BULKMAT1 | ecosystem: Environmental > Aquatic > Freshwater >... | reverse complement strand
GAGGCGGTCAACCGTTCCAGCCGCATGGATCTCAAGTACGAACCGGTGCGCGCGTAAAAGCTGGTGGTTGGACAATTGAGTCATGGGGACCTGAGCTTAGAAATCCCGAGAGTCCTATAATGCTCATTAGAAGCAAGTGCCTAGCGGGAACTGATTTTCTTACACCCACCCCGGCCATTCGGGCCTATTCTGTCCCGTCCCCCCATTTGACTTCCGGGGAAATATCCGACGAATTCAGGATCCATGCCGAAACGCGCCGTGCTTCTTGTCAACTTGGGGTCGCCCGAATCCACATCCGTACCGGACGTACGCCGCTACCTCGAGGAGTTCCTGGGGGATGAACGCGTCATCGACCGACCGCCCCAGCCGTTTCGGTCGATGCTGTTCAACGGCATCATTATCCCGCGCCGGGCGCCGAAGTCCGCCCGAGCTTACGAGGAAGTCTGGACGAAGGACGGCTCCCCGCTGATCGTCACTTCGAAGAGCGTGCAGCAGAAGCTCGCCGCCAGCCTCGGGCCCGACACTCCCGTGTATTTGGCAATGCGATACGGCAACCCGTCCATCGCGTCGGTCATGGCCAAAATCGTCGCCGACGGCGTCGAAGAACTGCTCCTCTTCCCCCAGTATCCGCACTACGCCATGTCGTCATGGGAAACCGTGGTGGTGAAGGTCTACGAGGAGGCCGAAAAGCAGGCCCCAACGCTGCGCGTCACCTCGATCCAGCCGTTCTTTCAGGACGCGGATTACATCGAGGCGCTCTATGCGGTCACGGCTCCGTATTTGAAAAAGCCGCACGATTACGTGCTGTTTAGTTTTCACGGCATTCCGGAGCGGCACCTGCGCAAGGGCGATCCCTCGCACGCCCACTGCCTGACGGTGAACGACTGCTGCAACACCTGTTCGCCCGTCCACGCCACGTGTTACAAGGCGCAGTGTCTCGCCACCACACGGCTGCTCGTGGCTCGCGCCGGCATCCCGGCCGAACGTTTCTCCATCTCCTTTCAATCTCGTTTGGTCGGCGAACCGTGGCTCAAACCGTACACGGATTACGAACTCGAACGGCTGCCTGCCGAGGGCAAAAAAAACCTGCTCGTCATCTGTGCGGCTTTTGTCGCGGACTGTCTCGAAACCATCGAAGAAATCAGCGGCGAGGGCAAAGAGACGTTTATGGAAGCCGGCGGCACGACCTTTGAACAAATTCCCTGCCTCAACGACCATCCTCCGTACATCGATTTTCTCGCCAAACGCGTCCAGCGATGGCTCACTGATTCCCACGTGTGAGTGATCCCGCGACGCCGTCTACGATTTCGTCCCCCCCACCAACGGCGAAGCCGGTGAATTCTTGCGCCGTCCTCGTGCTGGACGAGGCCGGCCGCATCACCGGAGCGAATACGTCCGCCCGCCGCCTCTGGCAGTCCGCCGGCCAGGAACTCGTGGGCGAACGCTACGCATCGCTGTTCGCGTTCGAAGTCGTTTCCACTGACCCGGATTTTCTCGAGAACGCGTGGCTGGCCCTCGCCAGTGATCTCGACCGCGATTTCGTCCTCGCGTCTCACCCGCGCCCCGGTGTTCCGTCCGAACTTCAGGTGCGGCTCGAGCGGCAGTCCGGTGGACCCGGCGGTTACATCGCCACGCTCCAACCCGCACGACCGGCACCGGCCAGTTCAACCGAGATCAGTTCGGACCAACCCGCTTGGGCCATCCTGACGGAGAAAGCCGCCGCCGGGTTCTTCGATCTCAATCTGAAAATTGGCCGCGTGGAATTTTCCCCGGCCTGGAAGCGCCTGCTCGGTTACGCTCCGTCCGAACTTCCGGACGTCATTGAAACCTGGAGACAGCTGATTCATCCCGAGGACTCCGCCGCTGCACCCGACAAGGTCGCCCGAAAACTGGCCTCCACCGGAATTGCCGCGTCCCGGCCATTTAGCGTGGAGTTTCGCATGTGGCACCGAAGCGGACATTGGATCTGGATCCACTGCATCGGCGTGCAAACGCTCGCGGCCGATGGCGAACTCGAGCGCGTTGTCGGCTTTCACCTTGATATCAGCGAGCGTAAGGAGATCGAGGATACGTTGATCGCGAATGACGCCCGGCTGCAGGCCCTCACGCAGGACGGTCCGCTGGCGGCCTTCGAAATCGATTTTGCCGGCGGGCCGTGCTGGTACTCGCCGGCCTTTGCCCGGCTGCTCGGGCATGGCGGAGAATCGCTGCCCGCCACCTCCGAAGCGCTACTGGATGCGCTCCCGGAGGACGCGGGCGAAGATCTGGAGAGCTGGCTGCAAACCCGGGCGCCCGGTGAAAGTGTCTTCACGGAACCGGTGCGCCTGCGAGCCTGCGATGGGTCCACCATTCCGGCGTTGCTCGGTATCCACCGAATCCTTACACGACGTCGCGAGTTACTGCGCGTGATGGGTTTTGTGGTGGTTCTGCCCCCGGCTCTTTCGGACCTGAGCGGAGTGGTCTCACCGCAGCTGACCGCGGTGGCGATGGATATTTTATCGGAAGCGATCGTAGTCGCGGATGCGCGGGGCGTCATCCTTTTGGCCAACGCCGCCGCGGCCCGCTTACTCCGACTCGCCCCTGCCGCCATTCGGGGACACGCTGTACCCGACGTGTTGCGCTTGCTCAATCGGCAGACGCAACGGCCGAGCGAAAATCCGGTGGCCCGCGCGCTGGCGGCCGACACCACGCTCCCGCTTTGCAGTGACGATTGCCTCGCTCCCATCGATGGTGAGCCGTTCCCCGTGGTGTGGTCTGCCCGCGCCGCACGAAACGCGGACGGATTGCCGGTAGGGGTTGTGATCGTCCTGCGCAACCCGGAGGAAATGACCCTCACTCCCGAGGAACTCGTGCGCGCCAATCGTTTTGAAACGCTCGGCCTGCTTGCTGGCGGCATCGCGCATGACTTCAATAATCTTCTCACCACCATTCTTGGCGCGGTGTCCCTCGGACGGGACAATCGCGATTACTCCGCCCTCGGTGATGCCGAGCAGGCATGCCTCGCGGCCAAGGCGCTGACGAAGCAACTGCTCGCATTTGCCAAAGGTAGTTCCAGCGGAACCCGCACCGTCTGCGCGCCCAAAGACATTCTCAACGATTCTGCCAAAATTGCGTCCGCCGCCTCCAGCGCCGAGATCACGATCACCGTTGCCGAGACCACTGCGACGGTTCTGGTCGAGCGCGGACAGATGCTGCAGGTCTTCCAAAATTTGATGGTCAACGCGTTGCAAGCGATGCCACCGGAGCCGCATCAGCCGCAGGTACAAATCAGTGCTCGCAACGCTCTGATCGAAGCGCATCAGGTGCAGGGATTGGAAGCGGGAGAGTATGTCGAATTCGAAGTGCGCGACAACGGTAACGGCATCCCGCCGGAGTATGTGGAGAAGATCTTCGACCCTTTCTTCACGACCAAGAAACACGGCACCGGGCTGGGGCTCGCGACCGTGTTGTCCATCGTTCGCAAGCACGGCGGTCAGATTACACTGGATACTCAGATTGGAGTCGGCGCGGTCTTCACGATCTATCTCCCGCAAGCCAACGAAGCGGCTAACCCGGAAGCGCGACGCGCGGCGTCCCTTCGCTTCGGCACCGGTCGGATCCTCTTCATGGATGACGATCCGCGGATCTGTTCGCTGACCGCGACGATGTTGGAAAGCCTGGATTATCATTGCGACCTGGCCAAGGACGGCGCGGCCGCTATCGCCTTGTATAAACGTTATCTGAACATTGGCCGCCCGTACGACGCCGTGATCATGGACTTGACGGTGATCGGAGGAATGGGCGGTGAGCAGTGCTATCATGAGTTGAAGCAACTCGATCCCGACGTTCGGGCCATCATTGCCAGTGGCTACGACAACGAGGACATGGCGCGAGGCTACCTCGAGCAGGGATTCTGCGGATATCTGACCAAGCCCTACCGCGTCGCCGACCTAGGCAAGCTGCTGAAGACCGTGCTCGGATAGAGGCAAGCGGTCGATCGACGCGGTGGCCCAGACATTCCTGTCTGTTGATCGGGGTGATACAGACATTCCTGTCTGTTGGTCGGGGTGATACAGACATTCCTGTCTGTTGGTCGGGGTGATACAGACATTCCTGTCTGTTGGTCGTGGTGACACGGACATTCCTGTCTGTTGATCGGGGAATCACAGACAGGAATGTCTGTGTCACATCGGCCGAGCTTCCGCTCGCTATTCGCGCCAGGTATACGCGTGACAGAGTGCCACACCTGCGGCATCCGCTTCATCCAGTGCCAGCGTGCGTTGGTGTCCCAGCAAAGCCATGACGGTGCGAGCCAGCTGTTCCTTGCTCGCTCGGCCGGATCCTACAATCGCTTGTTTCACGCGCAACGGTGCATACTCAAACACGGGGCGTTGCCGCACCGCCGCCGCCGCGATGGCGGCCCCGCGTGCGGCGCCGAGGATCTGTGCGGTCTGAAAATTCTGCACATAGATCGTCTGTTCGAGCGCCACATGCCGGACGTCGCTGTTCTCCAAAAAAGCGGAAACCGCCTGACTGATCTCGCCGAGCGCCACGGCCATCGCGTGTTTCGGCGGGACTCGCACGGTCTGGCAGCGCAGCAACAACGGCTGCCGCCCCGGACGAAACTCGATCAGCGCCAACCCGGTGCCGCGCAAGGACGGATCGATGCCCAGCACCACGCCAACGAAAGGCGTGCGAGCGCGCACGTCCGATGACTCGCGTTGGCTGGCAGCCGCTGCGCGCGGCACGGCCAGCGCGGTCGGCATCGGTTTCCCGGCCAACTTCGCCGCCCATAATTGCCTGACGTTCATGCGCCCCATTTTGTGTTCAGAAGAGAAGCTTCAAACCGGCGACCAGGCTAAGGGCGAGCGCGATGTTTTCGAACGCCCGCTGATCGATGCGCATGACCAGCTTCCGACCCAGCCAGCCGCCCAGCAGCACGACGGGCACGAGCCACAGGTTAACCGTAAGGCTCGCCGCGTTGATCAACCCGAGATTCACCATAAACGGCACCTTGAAGAGATTGAGCAGGAGAAAGAAGACGGCACCCGTGCCGACGAAGTCCATCTTGGGCAAACGCATGGCCAGGAAGTAAACGGCCATAAGTGGGCCGGCCGCGTTGGCGACCAGGGTGGTGAATCCGGCCAGAACACCGATCGCAGGCGCAAACCAGCTGCCGTGCTCCGCTTCGTTTCCGGCCCGTCGGCGACGCAGCAGGTGCAAGCCCACGAGCGAGAGGACAATCACGGCGATCAAGACGCGCGCTTCCCGTTCGCCGAGTCGACCCAAGGCGAAATAGCCGATTAACACGCCGGCGGCGGTCCAGGGGAAAAGCCGCCACACGTGTTTCCATTTCGCATGCTGACGATACGCGAGCACCGCGAGAATATCGCCGAAACACAGCAGCGGCAGGACGATGCCGGTTGCCTGTTTGGCCGGAAGAATCTGCGCGAAGATCACGACGGCGAGCATGCCCAGGCCGCCGATCCCGGCCTTCGAAAACCCCACGATAAATGCCGCTATCGCCGCCAGCACCCATTGCCCCGGATCGAATTCCATCATACGGCAGGCTTCTCCGTAAACCCACCATCGGTGACTTGAAAGACCTGCCACTCGCCAAGCTCCGCGTCGGGCAGATGCGTGCCGGTGGCGATCACCTGCGACTCCGGATTGATGGCCGCCCAGAAACGAGCCCGACGGGCCGCATCGAGTTCGCCGAGCACATCGTCGGCGAGGAGCACGGGACAAATCCCGCTGCGGGTGCGAAACCACGCCGCCTGGGCCAATCGCAAGGCAAGGACGAGCGAACGCTGCTGGCCCTCGGATGCGAAGTCGCGTGCCTCGGTGCCCTTCACCTTGAACCTAAAATCATCGCGGTGCGGGCCGGACAGCGTGGTGCGAAATTGCGCATCGCGGGCGCGTCCCGCTTCGAGCCGGGCGAGGTAGGCCTCGGCGGACGGATCGGTGAAATTCGGTTCATAGGCGAGCCCGGCCGGCTCCGCGCCCTCCGTGAGTTTCCCATAAGCGACCTGCATTGCGGCCGCGAGTTCGCGGAGCGCGACCGCCCGCAGACCAATCAACTGCGCGGCGGCGGGGGCGAGGGTTTGCTCAAAGGCGCCAAGCTCCGCCGAGGAGGCGCGTCCGGTTTTCAAGAGTGCGTTGCGCTCGGCCAAGGCGCGGGTGAACGTTTGCAGTGCGCGCAGGTAAACTCCGTCCATCGCGGAAAGAGTTAAATCGAGCCATCGACGGCGATGCCCGGGCGAACCGCGCACGAGCAGAATGTCCTGCGAGGAAAAAACGACGGTGGGAAATTTGCCGATGTAATCGGCGAGACGGGAAACACGCTCCTGATCGCACCAGAGCTCCTTGCCGTCACGGCGGAGTTTGATGGTGATTTTGGTTTCGTTGAGCCGCTCGTGATCCACCTCACACGCGATTGCCGCGGTCAGGTGGCCATGCGAAATCAGCAGCTTGTTATCCGCCGCGCGAAACGAGCGCAGGGCGGTGATGAAGCCGGCGCCCTCGAGCAAATTGGTCTTTCCCTGTCCATTGGACCCAACGAGAAACTGCTGGCGCCCACGGAATTCGAGCGTGGCGAGAGCCACGTTACGGAAGTTCCGGAGGGTGAGTTTACGCAGGCGCATGGGAGATGCGCGGATTACGGGGAAAACCCCACGGACCTAAAGAGCAATCTCTGCGGGACGGTCGCGACCAAACGAAAGCGATTAAGCATGATCGGGCGCTCCGGCCGTCGAGGCAGAGAGGTATGTTCGAAGAGAAGAGGCTCGCGACGGTTAAGACTCGGGGCGGCCGACGGCGGCCTCGTAAGCGCGGGGGGGGTAGCGACCGCTTGAGTGCAGTTTCCTGTATCAATCAAAGCGTGACGATACTGTCGCCGACGCGAATCACACCATCGGGGAGAATTTCCGCTCTTGAGCCGCCTTTATGAACCAGGCCTTGGAGTGTTTCCGGGAAAGTCGTTTGGGTGGGATAGCTGCACGGCTCGCAGAGACGAACACCGCGAATCCGGACACCGCCGACGAGGAACCCGATGCCCGCCAGCGTATTCAGATCAATACCCTCGGTCACAAGATTTTGTCGGGCATGAGACGCGGTGAAGGGCAAGCCCGAGTCACGCGCGAAAGCGTCAATATTCTCCCTTTCGATGTGTAATCTCAAAATCGGCCTTCCGGGGATGAGGGGAGAACGTACCGGTGCCGCTAAAGTAACGATCGCCTTCCAATCCTTTTCCGGGGACCGCGCGCACTTCGGAGCAGCTGCCCATGGGGGAAGCCGGTGAGACAGCGATCAGGATCTGGAAAACGGAGGCCATAACGAGATGAATGATTGTTCCCGCGTGACCGGGATCAAATCGAGTCGGCTAGGAGCCTGTCGGACTTAGGCCTCAGTCTCAATAAAGCACCGTCTGTAGGGCGATAGTGTCAATTCAATCCGAATCTGAAGTCATATATGCTGCTATAGACGCCTTGGGCAGCCTAAGTCCGACAGGCTGCTAGCAGGCAAATCGAAGGACTCTACTCGTAGTAGCCTTCAGGGCAAAGTGAACGGCGTTGTTTCGTTGCGAACGAATGGTTACAAGACGCAAAGCACGTGGCTGGCTTGGGAACCGTTCTCGTCGCTAATATATTCAATGAAAAGACGTGAGGCCCATTTGCTCGAGCGCTGCCCGCCCAAGGAGGCCATACGGATTTGCGAGGGTTTCGATGATTTCGAAATGGTTGTAATCCTCCGCCACGAGCAATTGAACTGGCTTTCCAGCATTTGCTACGGCAGCGGCGAAATCGCGCGACTGACGCTGGAACTCAGGCGGCTCGAGCGAGCCGTACGCCACGATAATCGGGGCATGAAGCTGGTTGAGATGCCGTTGCGAACTAAGCGCCTCTTCCATCTCGTCTGTGAAGGCGATATACTTGCTTCGCGCCGACAACCGCACCGGTTTCAAATCGAACATCCCGCTGCAGCAAAGTCCACCCTTGACGGTATCGCTCGGCAGATTGAGTTCCTTGCGCCAATCCGTGGTGAGCACCAAGCCAGCGAGGTGACCACCCGACGAGTGACCTGACACATGGATGCGGTTGGGATCACCGCCAAAGTTTCGGGCATTCTGATACACCCACGCCACAGCTCGACGCACTTGGTCAACCATTGGCGTCAGGCTGCCCCCCACGTCCTGCACCGCACTGAAATCGACTACCGCAAAATGGGCGCCGGCGTGAACAAATAGTTCTGCGGCGTAGGCGAAGTCCTTGGCGACGCCGCTGCGCCAAGCCCCACCATGAATGAAGACGTTGATGGGCGCGTTGGCCGAGGTCGTGGGAAAAACGTCAATTCCCTCAATCGACCGCGGACCATAGGCAAAGCGCAGAGGGTTCCCCAAGCGGGCCCGGACGCCTTCGCTGTTGGTCGCGTAGCGCTTGATGATCTGAGGTAAATTCGGTGCGTAAACGCCCTGATCATACGCGGCGTCGAGTTCTGCCTGATCCAAGTCGAGCCAGATGCGAGGCCCCTTCGATACCGGCGGCACGGGTGGCATGGACTGAGCCAGAGCTGGCCCGGCGGTGACAACGGCGGCGGTCGCGGCGCCATTCCGGAGGAAGGAACGCCGGTTAATTAGGCGGTGGGTGGACCTTTGGATGTGTTTCATGGAGGCGTCGCTCAGCCAACCGCGTAGCAAGCGGTGTGCCTCATCCATCAACATCCAGCTCAGCCGGCCCGTTAGCAAACGCCCTGGGATCACGAACCTGTCTCACAAGAGTTATTAACCTGTCCCTTGTACGAACCCCAAGTGTTATTAACCTGTCCTCTTTTGATGACTCACCGGAAGTGAGCACCGGGGAGCCGACTATGTCCCAGGCCGAATTGACCTGTCCCTTTTGATTCCGGGGATCACATGAAGGCATCGCATCCATCGCGTTTGCGGAACTATGGGCGCCAAATGACCCAGTCGTTCCGGGGAGCGTATCTATCGGGAGAAAATTGCGCTCCGCGCTCAGGGTCGCAAACGTACTTCAAGCTAAGCTCGTCGCCCTTGTACCCCGGCACCCAGGGTTAGGGTTACAAGATGGCAGACCCTCCCCGGGGCAAGCCCCGAGGTATCACAGAAAGGGGCTTCGCCCCAATAACAGCGGGCGGCATCCATCCTCGCGGCGAGCCGCGTGGAATTGAGCCGTCCCGATTAAAAGCCAAAACAGCGCGTCACCGAGCAATGTGTCTAACGGCAAAGCCGCCGAATCGATAATCAGCCAAAGGTCCGCTGTCGTAAACCTCGCAGAGTTGTCAGATCACCCCACTCCACTACCGGCGGAATCGCCCGAGGTTCGGTGCGTTCGCGCCGACCGGTCTTTTCTCGGTATTTCGCCAAGTGCAATTCTACGAATGCGCGACCGCCCAGGACTCCCCCATCCGTGAAATAACGAATCCGACACCGAAGAATGGTTGCAAGCGGGAGCTGTCCCCCTTCCGCCATCACTTTTTCGAAATCGGCCATAGGAATCGCCCTGGCTGATTCACGCTCACCTGCGCCGGTCCCAAAAATTATTTCACGGTAGTGCGCCTGCGCTTCACGCCAGTCCTTCCCTCCTATCATGGAACGAATTCCTTCCTGAGCGGCCTCCCTGCCCGCGACCGCCTCGGCGTATCCACAAAAACGATAGTCCTTGGGATCGAACGCAAGGCCCGCCCGCGCGCAGTTAAGGTCGATATAGGCCGCCATGGTTTGAAGGACCCGGTCGGCGGGCTCAACCAGTACGCTCTTGAAACGTTCAGACCAAAGGGTACCGAAGCGACGGTGCGACTTGTTATACCAGATAGAGAACCGCTGTTTAAGCAGCTTCATGAACGGCGACACATCTCCCATCAGAGCAAGCTGGCACCGCCGCCACTGCACGGCATCAGGTCCGTTGCGACTCAGCTCCGCCTTGATAATTTCGTGCCGGGCGGCCTGGTACTTGGTCGGTCTCGGATACAGCACCTGGTAGCGACGGAGCAATTCGTCATCGGATAGCGCTCGTTGCTGCGGCACTCGGAGGAGAATATGAAAATGGTTCCCCATTATTATATAGGTAACGACCCGCACGCCACAATAGTCCGCCACCTGCCAAATCTGCCGCCTGAGAATCTCCTTGTCGACATCGTCAAACAACATCTCCCCGTTCACCGTGCGGCTGATGCAATGATAAACCGCCTCGCTCTCCTGAGATGAAACCTTGATCCGAGCTTGTCTCATGAAAGCCGACAATAACGGTCAACATGACCTCCGCAGCCTCTGATTTAACCCAATCTCAGGTATACCCGGCCTGTCCCTTTTGTTGATACAATTAACCTGTCCCTTTTGAAATCGATGATGGCGACGAACGTTCGTCCCACGTCTCGGAAATGACCTGTCCCTTGGGGCGGAGGTCATCGGAACGGCGACGCAGAATCGCCATCATTTCATTTTTCGCCCAGATAGCTCTCCGGAAAAGGGAGGTTCTGGATGCGGAAGAACGTGAGCTGATCGAAATACCGGCGCTGAACTACAATCTGTCCGTCTTTCACCTGGAAGAAACCGTCCCGCAATCCCAGAGGGTCACTCCACTCGAGCACCGCCCAATCACCAGACTCCAGAAGGTTCTCCTCGCTGCACACCATCTTCGCCCGGCCAAGCTTCACGAGAAACATCTCCCGGATCTCCGCGCGCCCACGAAGTGGCTCCATGACCACCTGGTGATTCACGGCGTCCGGAGCATACAACGCCGCAAGGCCTTCCACGTCTCCCGTGTTGAAGCGCCGGATCCATTCTCTAACCAGTTCTTTCGGAGTCATGGGATACTTTGCGAGACACTTTATCCGTGAGCGACGGACCAATCGCCACAAAAGAAATGCGGCTCCAGACTATTCCCGCCCGGTAACACGAAAACCGACTCGAAGCCGCGCACCGCCGGCCCCCCCTGGATCGGGCGCGTGAAGTCGACATCGCGCGTGCCCCCCCACCCACCAACCAAGCCATTTATATGGAATGGTTTACCGCGCAAAAAGCCTCCGCTTGGCTTCGCGAAATTAGCCCCTAACCTGGAAATTTCACACCTATCATTGTCATTGCGAGCCCGGGGAACGAGGGCGCGGCAATCCAGCTCGATGGATTGCTTCGTCGCCGCGCTTCTCGCAATGACAGATGAAATACCGTTCGTTGCATGTTTACGAGTTAGGTATGAAAGATTCGGGCTAAATGCCACTTACCCACGGCAGCCGTTCGATAACCACTGCGCTTCAACAGACTGGCCACTGTTTCGCGACCCGGCTCAATCAACGGCTCTTCGTACTTCGTCCACAACACCATGCATTTAAGCCGGGTTCGCCAGCAATATCGCCCGGTCAGGGCGCCATAACGCGTCGGCGTACAAACCGACGACAGACTATGCGCATCCGTGAACCGAATACCTTCAGCCGCGAGCCGATCCATGTTCGGCGCATGGATCTTCGATTCGGCATTATAGCAACGCGGATCGCCATAACCCAGGTCATCAGCCATAATGAAAACGATATTCGGCCGAAATCGAAGTCCCCGCCGCCGGAGCCGCCATCACGCCGGCGGACACGCCAACAATACCCAACAGCGAGACGACGCTCCAATTCAGGACGCTAAAATCAATTGCGTGGGAGCGGATGGAATGATCGAGCATGGCCGAAGAGGTGATCGAAACGGACAATTAGCAATGGACGACGGATAGACCAGGACGCACCCCGCTTTCTGCCTCTGAACGGCGGGCCCGGCAGTCACGTCCTTCCGCCCGGCCCCACCCTGCAACCCGCGAGCTCACACCGGCAGTTCAGATTCGGATGAAACCTCAGGGATTACCTGCTGGCCGAACCTCCGCACCCGCCGCCGGCTGAGCAACTCCCGACGTCGCCTCCACCGCAGGCTTTGGTTTCATCGGGTGTTCTTTCAAGAGTTCTTCGACCATATAGAAGTTCACCCGATCTTTCGTTGCCTCGCGCACCCGGCGTACCGCTTCCGCCGATACGAGCTCGCCATCGTTGCCAAAGGACTGACGTACATAGCTGAGCACCGCGGCCAACTCAATATCGTTAAGTATCCCGCCGAAACCCATCATCGGCGGAACGCCTTTGCTCGGGTCGAAGTGAACGCCATTGACCTCGAGCGGCCCCCACAACCCTTTGAGCACGATCTTGATCAACCGCTCGTCATCATCAATCCACTCACTTTTCGCGAGTGAAGGATAGATGTTCCCCAAGCCTTCACCATTTGGTTGATGACAGGTGGCACAGTGCGCATCCCGCAAAAAAACCTCCTGGCCGATGCGATACACCCGGTTGTCCTCACCCGCGAGTTTTCGCGTGGGACCATAGCTTTTTTGGGCTTCGGACTTCGGCGGAATCGGAAACTCAAACGTCCCGGCGAAATAATCGCGCGCGGCGGAATTGTCCGCAAAGTCCACGCCACTGCTCACCCGCAAGGCGTCGATTTCATCATTCAATGTATATTGCAGGATGTGCTTCGTCACCGGTCCCATCCAGGGATCGAGCGGTTGCTTCAGCGCTTCGAGGACAACGCGCGCACCCTCGGTATTATCAAGCCACGACGCCGCAACAATCGCTTCAAGTCGAACCCGGGCATGCGGGTCACGCGCGGCCTGCATGAACAGCGCCGTAGCATTGGGAATCTTGTCGTGCGCAAACCGCACCACACTTACCGCCGCCGCCCGGGCCTGGTGCTGCTTCGCACCCAGGAGTTGTTGCAGGAGCTTCGCATCGGGTTGATTCTGAGCCCATGTCGCCCAGAGCGCTTCACACAGGTGATGCTCGTAATCGGCATCAGCCGGGTTGAGTTTCGCCACCCACGCACGCACCGCCGGAATGACTTCGGCCGCCAGCCGGGCCCGCAACTCCCGGCGCGTCCGATAACGCGTGCGATACTCCGGCAATTTCAAGTTCTCCAGCAGCTCGGGAATGGATGCGCCCGCGACCTTCGCCGGCTTCACCAATGGGCGTCCCGGATACGTGATGCGATAAATCCGGCCATGATCATGATCTCGATTCGGATCCCGCGCATTGTGCTGCATGTGCCCGACCAGCGCATTATGCCAGTCGACGAAGTAGAGCGAGCCATCCGGAGCAAACTCGAGGTCCACCGGCCGATAGTTCGGGTCGTTCGACGAAACCAGATCGCCCGCACCTTTCCCGAGGAAGCCCGCGCCATCTTCGTCCACCGAAGCGAGACTGATCCCGAGAAACCCAATGCTGTTACACACCATAAACTGGCCTTGCAGGTGATCCGGGAAATGCCGGGATGACACGAACTCCGACCCGGAAATGGGCCGCGACCGCTTGGGCACAAAGGGACGAGTCTTGGGGTTCTCAATTCCATAGGGCATCTTGGCCGACAGCGGCAGCCCCCACCAATTCATGCCATCCGAAGCGTCGGAAATGAAACACTGTTCCCAACGATCGAAGGCCACGCCCCACGGATTATTATAATCGGCCTGACTATAACGCTCGAGCCGGAAGTTCTTCGGGTCAAACCGCCACACGCCGCCATCATTACAGCGGCGCGGACCATAGGGCGTTTCAACTTGCGAATGCAGGAATCGCCCTTCGCTAAGATAAAAAGCACCCGACGCATCCGCGGTGTAAGCGGAAATGGCATGATGCGTATCGTGCGTATCAAAACCATGCAGCAGGATCTCCATCCGGTCCGCGCGGTCGTCCTTATCGTCATCGATCAGCAAACAGAGATTGGGCTCCTGCGAAATATAAACGCCCTCCGGCGCGATCTCGAAACCGATCGGCAAGTGCAGGCCATCGGCGAATACGGTCTGCTTGTCAGCGCGGCCATCTCCATCGGTATCCTCAAAGATGAGGAGTTTGTCGTTCGGACGAGGATCGCCTGGACGCCAGTGCGGGTACGTCGGCATGACCGCAACCCAGAGGCGGCCGCGACTGTCGAACGACATCTGCACTGGATTCTTCAAATCAGGGAACTGGCTCTCCGCAGCGAACAGCTCGACCTTGAAACCGTCCATCACCTTGAGATCACTGATCGCCTTGGTGCCGTCCTGGTACGTCGTCGTGCCCATCGCGCCGCCCGGAGAGAAATTTGTCGGCACATCCGGAAGCGCATGCGTTCCGCTGTCATCCACCGCAAGGTCGCGCTTCTTTCCCGACGCGACGTCGTGAATCAACGTGTCGCGGAGCGCCATCATTTCGCGGGTCTTCTTGATTTCGTCCGGATAGTTCTGCGGTCCGAACGGCGCATAGCGCTGGCCGTGGGTATGAACGCCATTGACCAGATTATAGTCATTACTCCACAGCCAGTCCTTCTCCTGCACCGCGGCATGGAGCAGGGCAGCGTCGGCCTCGGACCGCACGGTCTGCGCACCGAACAGTCCGTCCGCGAGTAGCACCGCAAGTTCGCGATAGCCATTTGTCGTGGGCGCAAAGCCGTTGAGCGTCAACGGAAGCGCCGCCTGTTCATAGCGCTTCAGCGTGGGATTGAAAAAATCAACAAAGGTGAGGCCGTGTTTCTTCGCGACGCGTTCCATCGCCGCTGTATACAGCGCGAGATTCGCATTCTCCTTTTGGCCGCTGGGCAGGTCGCGGGTCGCAGAATGATTTTCGAAGGCAATCGGCGAAACGAGCACGAGCCGCGGAGCGGCCTTGCCATTATACGCCTTGCTCAGCGTGTGCAACACGAACGCTTCCAACTCAGCCTCGTAATTGCCCACGCGCTCCGGCCCGTCGAACGATTCGTTAAACCCAAAAAACGCCACGATCGTATCAGCCTTCAAATGCGTCAGCCATTGATCGGGCATGGGAAAGAAGCCTTTGCCGTTGTGCAGGGCGAATTCCGGCCGGAACTGCTCGGCGCCGGGAAACGCCCACTGCGAAACCCGCGCCGGATGCGGACGGAACCCGGGGGTATCGCCCGGCCGCCCCATATTACGGACGAGGAGCTGCTGATCGGGATACCGGAGATGCAGCTCAGTCTCGAGCCGGCTGTAATAGACGTCGCGCTCCGCGAGTCCGTTGCCGATGAAAACAATCCGTTCGCCCGGCGTCGGCGGAGCGATCCCCTGCCCCCTCACCTCAATCGCCGGACCCGGTTCATCCATCTGGGCATGCGGCCCGGGCGCGGCAGTCAAGGGCGCTTGGCCTGCCGGGACGGGTGCCGGCGTCTCCGCCTTGGCCCTTGGCCCTGGGGTGGCCACCGCGGCCAGCAAGGGCGCACGCAGGAGAAGACAAACGACGAGGATAACGAGGTGACGGGTCATGTGCAGGGGATTTGAAAGTGGGGGGGGCAACGTCGAGGCCGGCGACGGACCTTTTTAGAGTTTCGAATTTAAACGTTAAGGCGCTGAAGCAGGAAGGTCCAGTTTAACGCCAGGTAGTTTTCGCATGAACGGAAGCCTGACTCAGCCTGACTTGAGAACCCGGCCTCGGAGACTGCACGAGCCCCGTGGGTAGCGGGAGCGGATAGCACGCGTTCGTCCACCTGCACCTATTTCAAGCGCCTGGCGCTGTGCTCCAGAATGAAATTCACCACCGGCGTTGAATCATCGAGTCCATGCGGGTGGTGCCCCACTCCCGGTTTGTGGAGCACGACCATGTGTCCGCCGAGTTCGCGATAACGCCGCTCGATTACCGCGGTGTTCTCGGCCACCGGTACCACCTCATCCGCATCGCCGACCACGTGAAGCAACGGGATCTTCGCTCGGGCCAGCGTCGCGAGAACGTCCACCGGATTCCTGGCGTACGCGAGCGCCTCGGAATCCGTCAGGAAACCATAGTGACTCAGTAGCGCGGTCCAATCTTTTGGACTGCCTTTGCCCGAGCCCTTGCCTCCGGGCCAGCTCTTGAAATCCCCCACTGGCGCGTCGCCATAAATCGCCGCCACCTTCTCCGGGTTCAAGGCCGCCCAGTTGTACGCATAAAGGCCGCCGCGACTGATTCCGATGAGCACGGCTTTTTTCGCAAGGCCGCGCTCCATCAACGTCCGGTAGAACACATCGAAATGCCGCAACGCCGCCGGCGAACCGAAGGTGTTGCCCACTTTGATATACACATGATGGAATCCTCGCTCCAGCAACTGCGGCACTCCGGTCCGGTCGGTGAACGCATCCGGAAATTCCATACACCACGTCCACGGTTTGCCCGGCGCGGCGACGCGCGGCTCGACCACCCAGGCTGTGCAGCCGTCCACGACGAAAGTATGTCGCTTGAACCCGCGCCACACATCCGTGACGACACCCGCGGAATCTTCAGCCGAAACCGTGGTCACACCTGGGCTCGCCACCGAGGCGTCGCCCCACGGTTCAGCAGCTGCCCGCGCAGCAATCACGACCATGAATGCCACCAAAACCCGTTGTAGGAAGATATTGGACATGTTCATCTGGGGCCCGAAACTTAATCCGGGAACTTTCCGAAACCGACCCTTTTCTTCTCCAGGGTAAGTCGATCTCTCCAGGCCCGTCGGGCCCTACCGCCCCCGAGCGAGCGGGAGAACGCTCGCTCGAGGCGATCAATGCTTATGGCCAACCGTCTCCCCCATCGTCGTGGCGTTTATTTCTTCGCCGGTGCCGCCGGCGGCACCCACTCCAATACCTGCTTGTCTTTCAGCAAACGCACCCGCAGGGCGGCATAGTCCACTTTTTGAACGGAGGTTCTTGCGTCGATCGCCAGCGCGGCCGCCGTCGCGGCACTTTGTCCCAGCAACATGAATACGGGCTCCATCCGGATGCTCCCGAACGCCATGTGACTCGCGGAGAGCGCCACCGGCACCAACAGGTTCGCGCATTCCCGTTCCCGCGGCACGATCGCGCGGTAGCTTACCGGATACGGCTGCGGCGTGCGTTGCTCGACATTGCCCTCGGCCTTGACGACGCCGTCAACCACCACGCGCGAGGTGTGATGCGAATCCATCGTATAGCTCGCCAGACCCACGCTGTCCTTCGGCACTTCTTTCCCGAGGCAATTATGCTCGGTCATCACGTAATCCGAAATCATCCGCCGGCCTTCCCGCACGTACAATTCGTGCGGCCAGCCGGTCGTTTCCTCAAACTGATCACGCGGCAAACCGAATGTGTTCACGTGCGCCCGCAGATGCGCCGGCACCGCGGGATCATTCGCCAGGTACCACATCATGCCTTGTTGATAGGTCACGTGCGCCTGAAAGATCCTCTCCCGCTCCGCGTAACCCGCTTCCGGCCAGCGATTGCTCCCACCGATGAAGTCCGTCGAGACAGGCCCTGCGTTGTTGCAGTCACCCAGGTTCAATTTGATTGGGCCATGTCGATAGGTCCAATCCCACCCAAAGCCTTCCGGAGCACTCGTGATATAACGATGCAAGAGGGCATAATCATCTGCACTATAGCCATGCGGCTGAGGAAACGGACGGCCCTCCCCGGCCGTGGTGAGCCACATCCGGAAGTTATACGCCTGAATCAACGAATCGGCCGAACCCCGCTCCCGTGGCGGCTCCGGGGAAATGCCGGGCAAAAGCCCGCTGCCGGGATTGCCCGGCGTACGATAGGGATCCACCGGAAAACGAAATTGATGCTTATCCGCGATGAAGTACCCGTTGTACTCTTCATTATAAGCGGCATTGCCCTCGCGTCCCACATGGAAGGATACACCCGCACGCGCAAGCAGGTCGCCTTCATACGTCGCATCGACAAACATGGCCGCCTCGATGCGATCCCCGTTTTCAAACACGAGCGCGGTGATGCGATTGCCCTGTTTCTCCACGCGCTCAAGTCGGCGCTCAAACCATACCGGAACGCCCGCTTCTTCCAACATCGCCCGGAATGTCGTTTCGGCATCCGCCGCGCGGAATCCGCTCCACTTGCCCATGCGATCCAGGAACTCCGCCGCCATGCCGGCGATCGACTCTTTCCTGCCGAGATCGACCGCGGTCAGGCCGGCCGCAGTCAAGCCACCCACGTGCCGGCGGAAAACGGCGAGCGCCGTTGTTTTGCCCATCCGTCGCGCCTGCACGGCGGCCCCAACACCGCCCGGCGTTCCGCCGTACACACATACGTCCACCCGGAGCGTCTGCGGATTTGCCACCCGCGGCACTTCATAGTAATGTCGCAGGCCGGGATTGGGTGACGTCGGAGCAATCGCGGCGTGAACCGAGGCCACGCCGACCAGCCAGCCGAAGAAGACCGCGAGCGCACGATGGGTTATATTTATAGACGCCACCACTGCCTGAACGCCGGGCCAAATCAATCCCCGACATTCATCAATTACCGCGCGTCCCTTTTTTCACGGAAATGATGGATTCGCAATTTCATCGAGTATCCGCCACCGCACCCCGTGTCTATTCGCGGCAATGTGTCGCCACGAATTCTGTTGCCCATTCGCGATAAATTCGGCCCGCTGAATCGCCCCTCCTCCGCCGCCCTGCGGAGCAACCCTAATATAGACCTGCTGCCTCCATGCGCACCCACCCGACCGCACTCACCCACTGGTTTGCCCTCTCCCTTGCCCTTGGCGCCGTGGCCGCCGCCGGAGCTCAAACCGCCCCTGCGCTTGCTCCGGCGGCACCGACGACGGCGCAATCCGCGGATGCGGTGGTGGAACTGAGTCCATTCACGGTCAACACCACTCAGGACCTCGGCTATCTCGCCGAAAATACGCTCGCCGGCAGCCGCCTGAATGCCCGGCTGCGCGACACCGCCGGGTCGGTCTCCGTCTTCACGAAGGAGTTTCTCGATGATCTTGCGATCACCGACATCGCCCAGTTGCTCGATTATACAGTGAACTCCGAGATGGACACCAATGCGTGGCAGGCGGGTTCAGGACAAAACCCGGCCATCACGGGGGAGAATCTGCTGAATCGCACGTTGATCCGCGGCCTCGCCGCCAGCCAGGGCATCGACTACTTTAATAGCATCACGAATCCCGACCCGTACCGGGTCGCTCGCTTCGACGACACGCGCGGCCCGAATAGCATTCTCTTCGGCATCGGTGCGCCCGGTGGTCTGCTCAATCAATCCTCGAAAATCGCCCTCACCCACAGCAACAGTGCCAATCTTCGTTACGGCTTCGGCTCATGGGATCGCAGCCGCGCCGAACTGGATGTGAACCGCGTCCTGGTTAAGGACAAACTGGCCGTTTCGGTCGCGGCGCTCCACCAAGAGAACGGCGGCTGGCGGCAATTCGACTTTCAAGACAAGGAACGCATCTTCGCAGCAGTTACGGCTCGGCCGTTCCGCACCTTGACGCTGAAGGCGATGGGCGAAACCGGCCGTGATACGAGTGCCGTGATGAAGACGATGCCACCCAGCGAAGAGATGCTCGCCTGGTACGACAACCGGGAAGTCCGCGGCGTCACTGCCGTGACGGTCGCGCCCACCACCGCAGCCCCGAATGCCGCGCTCGCCGCGTTAGGTATCACCACGCGCAACGGCACCCGGGGTGGCCAGAATCGCCGGGCGGTCTTCATCGAAAACAATGGGACGATCTTTGACGCCGTCGGCACGTATCTGACCGGCAGTTACAACAACGCCGCCGTCCGCGGCCCGGACGGCACCCCCGGCGTAACCGGCTCCACCCTCGTGATCAATGACCCGCAGCTCTATCCACGCTGGGCGAACGCCGGCGGACCGGGTATGCAACGCACGCAAAATCTCTATAACTTCACGCTCACGGCCGACTGGCAGCCGACGAAGAATTTGGTCTTTAACTTCGGTCATCATTACCAGCAAACCACCCTCACCAGTCGCATCCTCGTCGGCGCCGATCCGGTCCTGCGCGGCGATCCCAACCGCACGCTGGGGATCAACGGCCCCGCCAACCCTTTCGCGGGCCAGCTCTACTTCGATGGCAACTGGCGGGGCGACATTCACTATGGAGATTACCGCGAGTCCCGCGTGTCCGCCTCGTATGCGATCAGCTCGAAAAACAAATGGCTGGGACGGCATCGGGTGGCAGGATCCTGGTCGCACTCCGATCAGTCCGACCTTCATGCCCTGTCTTGGCTGTCGCTCGCCGGGCGGCCTTTTAACGCTGTCCCAAACAACGCCAACAACCGCGTCATCTCCCGGAATTATGTCACGGAGGGCGACTACAACACCTATCGGGTGGGCGACTGGCGGACGTTGCCGTCGCAATTCACCTTTGACGGCCGGGCCTTTGACACCGCGTTCGTCAATGACGTCGCCGGGGCCAATAACAGCGGGATGAAGCAGGGAATGGATTCCCTCCTCGCCGTCGTTCAAAGCTATTTCTTTTCCGACAAACTGGTCACAACGCTCGGCTACCGGGAGGACCAGGTCACAATCAACCAGCTTGGATACTACGTTGATCCGGTGATCGGCGATGTAATTGATGCCGACCCGGCCAAGGCAACGGTGACGAAATTGACCGCCCGCACGGAGACGATTGGAGCGGTCTATCATGTGACGAACTGGTTTTCCCTGATCGCAAATCGTTCCTCCAATCTCGGCGTTCCTCCGCTCGCCCGGACGGTCTTTCCCCTCGGCAACCTCGCACCGCTCTCCCGCGGCAAAGGCGAAGACTACGGCATCGGGCTCGATCTGCTCGAAGGACGCGTCAGTGCGCGCTTCGTCTACTTCACCGCCACCGAACAGGGCCGGATCACAAGCGCCGGACTCGGCGGCGCACCAGCTCGAAATGCGCGCGTCATGAACGCCTACGGTGAAGTCCTGGCGGGGCCCGGTCTGCCGTTTTCCGCCACTCAATGGGCGGATCTGTACAAGACTTATAATCCACCGGCGAATGCCATCGCGTCCGATTTTTTCTCCGAGGGCTATGAAGCTCGCATCACCACCAACCTCACCCGCAACTGGCGGCTCGTCGCAAACTACTCTTATACGGACTCCGGTCGCACCAATCTCGCAACGGAAATGATCGACTGGTATGGTCTCAAGGCGGCGGACGGCGCCCAATTGATTCAAGGCGTGCGACAAGATGCGAGCGGGCGTTATATCATCGATCCCTCCGCCTATGAACCGGGCGGCACCGTTGCCAAATGGATCGAACTGGGAGGCACGCTCCCCACCGCGAATCCGTCGGATCTCGAATCGAACACGAACGGCGTTACCGTGGCACAGGAAATCTTCAATCTTGTCGACACGTTGAACAACGAAAAGGAGCAACAGGAAAAGCGCTGGGGCGTGCGTCCGCACAAGATCAGCTTTTTCACGGCGTACGATTTCAAGGAGGGCCGGCTCAAAGGGTTCACCCTCGGTGGAGGCTGGCGTTGGCGCAGCGCCAATATCATTGGCTCAAACTCGAGCGGAGCGGAGATCCGCGGCGAAGTCATCACCGCGGCCGACATGATGATGGCCTACGGCATGAAGTTCAAACGCCTGCCCGGACGCGTTCGGTTTCAAGTCAATGTTTCCAACCTCTTCGACCAGACGGATATCATCCCGGTGCGTCTGTCGACCTCGGCCACTGCGAGCGATGGATTCGTGCTGCCAGGAAATCGCGGGATTGCCTACAGCCGCTATGATCTGGTCGCGCCGCGCGAGATTCGGTTCACGACAACGTATTCATTCTGAGTCGCGTCGTCATTTAGGCTCATCCGCACAGAAGGAATTGGCGGACTATAGTTCATCAGAAAACCCAATCCCTCGTCGTTTCTCCTCCGTTCGCTTCGTTGCCTCCTGGAAAAACAGAGAGAAATCCGAGCTCGGACGAAAAAGGCCTAACCGTCCCCCGGTGAAGCACGTGCCGCTCTTGTGGGGCACGTGCCCGCCTCCTCCGCGGGTTCCGCGCTTACGATTTCTTCAACGCGACCCGCTTCAACTTCGTGAAGCGTCCGACGAAATTCCAATCCTGCACAAAGAGGTTTCCGTCTTTGTCGAACGAGACTCCGTGCGGTGCGATAAAGATGCCGTCCTGCCAGAACTGCGGCTCCAGTTTAAACTGCGCCCATTGCTTTTGATCAGGATTATCGCCGAGGGTTGACGCGACCGCACCTTTCTTATCCACGATCACCACGCGGCCCTGCAGCTCTGCCACCGCCGCCACGTCACCCATGATCGAAATCGCGCAGGGGCGCCGGAGCTCGGTCGCATGCACACCGATCCACTTCCCTTCCATATCCAAGTGCACGAGGCGCATGTTTTCCCGGTCGGCCACCAGCAAGCGCGGAGCACCATAACGGGTGTCGAGCACGAGACCGTGACAGGTCTTGAACTGTCCGACGCCCTCACCGCGGGTGCCGATCGTCTTCAGGTATTTGCGGTCGGCGCTATAAACATGGATGACACTCGCGCCGTAACCATCGGCGACATAGATCCGGTTATCCGGGCCCACCGCGATCGCGGTCGGCCGATACGCCGTCGGTTTCTTCGTGGTATCGGCTGGCTGGTTATAAAAGCCACTCTCCGTCGGCACCCCGATCTTCCACTCGACTTTACCGTCGAGCCCAAGTTTTACCGCCTGGCTCCCCTTCACATGCGCGGCATAGATAAACTCTTTGTTGCCCTCGCTGCGGATAATAAAGCCGTGGATCCCGCTCAACTCCGGCGCCAGTCCCCGGAGGAACTTACCACTCGCATTGAATACAAGGATCCCATTGGGACCGTCGGAGGATACGTAGATATTCCCCGCTTTGTCGACCGCGACACCGCCATGCGTGGGCCCAAGCGAGATGCCTTCCGGTACCTTGGCCCAACCCGGGACCACGTCGAAACGCCACGCACCCTGGCCAAGCGGCCCGGCGGGCAGAGCGACGGATTTGGCGAGGTCAGCCTGAGCGGCCGCCGAGGAACCGGTGGATTGCGCATGCGCAAATCCACAGACGAATGACAGCAGAAGAACAGAACGCGGGAACATGGGTGAAAAACGAGCGAGTGACGTTACGACGCAGAGGCAAAGAAGACGACGGGAGGCTTGAACGCGAGTCCGGCGGCGTCAAGCGGCCGAAACCAAGTGAAACGGACATTCCTGTCCGTTCCCTGCGTTCCCGACGGCCATGCCTTGCGCGTAACCTGCACTTGTCGCGCGGGAATTGTGCCCCAACCTTTTCATTCCCGTTCAGCGGAAGCCATCGCGCCCTCCCCTCCCTCCCGTCCCCATGAAAATGTTTCGTCACATCCGCCTCATTGCGATCGGCCTTATCTCCTCCCTCTCAGCCTTCGCCGCCGCGACCAGCCGTCCGAACGTTCTCCTCATCCTCGCGGAGGATATCGGCCCGCAACTCGCCTGTTACGGCGAGCCCCTCGTGAGCACGCCCAACCTTGATCGTCTCGCGGCGCGCGGGGTGCGTTTCACCCGTGCGTTCACGACCGCTCCCGTCTGCTCGACCAGCCGCTCCGCACTCATGACCGGCATGTACCAGACCACGATTGGCGCTCATCAACACCGCACCTGGGCCTGGAACAAGCGCCCCTTGCCCGAGGGCGTGCGCACTATCACCGACTATTTCCGCGACGCCGGCTACTTCACCGCAAATCTCAGCGCGCAACCCGGCCGCCCCCGAACCGTCAACGCGAGTGGTCTCCGCATCAGCGGCGCCGATGGCGGCGGAAAAACCGACTTCAACTTCCAAACGCAAAAGCCCTTTGATGGTCACGATTGGAACCAGCGCGCCGACGGCCAGCCGTTCTTCGCCCAGATTACGATCGTCGAAAGTCACAAGGGCGATGGCTGGACGCTCGCCCGCTCGAAGGATTCGCCGGTGGGCCACGTCGATGCGGCGAAAGTAAAACTCCCGCCGTACTATCCTGACCATCCCGTCGCGCGCGAAGAATATGCGAACTACCTCGATGCGATTGCGCTGATGGATTCGTATGTCGGCGAAGTGCTCGCCCGGCTCGAACGCGACGGTCTGGCCCACAACACCGTCGTCGTGTTCATGGGCGACAACGGTGCGTGTCTGTTTCGTTCCAAACAATTTCTGTACGACGGCGGCATTCACGTGCCGCTCTTGATCGCCTGGCCGGATCGGCGCCGCGCCGGGACCGTCGATGGGCAGATGATTTCGAGCATCGACATCTCCGCCGCGCTGCTCGGTTTCGCCGGGGTGAAACCCGGACCCGTTTTCCAAGGCCGCAACTTCCTCGCCCCGGATGCGCAGCCCCGCGAGCACATCTTCGCGGCCCGCGATCGCATGGATTCCTCGACGGATCGGATGCGCGCGGTCCGCACCGCGCAGTGGAAATACATCCGCAATTATTTCCCCGCAATTCCGTATCAGCAGCACAACGCGTACAAGGAACTTCAATACCCGACATGGAATCTAGTGAAGGAACTGGGCCGCGCCGGCAAACTTTCGCCAGAGGCCACCCTCTTCTCCGCCGAGCGCAAGCCCATCGAGGAGTTGTTCGACCTCACCAGCGATCCGCATGAAGTGCGCAACCTCGCCGAGAACCCGGCGCATTTCGCGACCCTCCGCACGCTGCGCGCACGGGTGGACCAATGGGTGGTCGAATCCGGTGACCAAGGCGGCGTAATCGAGGATCCGCTCGATATCTATCGGGGTTACAACGGTCAGTTGCCGGATCAACCCGGCACGAAGAAAAACGCGAAGAAGAAGCAATAGAGACGATCCCGCAAACCTGCTGGAATTTCACGCCTCGCGTCGTCATTCCGAGGAGAGGCAAAGGGAAGCATTTGCGTTGAGGCCGCATTGCGGAGGTCGAACCTCGGCCGTCCCTCCGCACCATTGAAAACCTCGCGCGAAGCCGCGACGGGAAAACAAGGAAAGCTTCCCCCCCCTTCCGAGCTTCGCGTCTTCGCGTCTTCGCGTGAACCGTTTACTGGATTGCGCATACAAGATTTGCGTCGTCTCGTGCGCCAATTCCCGCACTTCGCACCCCTCACCTCGAATCTTTGCCTCACTCCTCGCTTTTGGTTTTCGCCCAATACCCCAGCGAAACGAGGAACGCATCTGCGGCGGCGAGCGTAGCGCGATAGTTCTGGTTATCGCCCCGACCGTAATTGAAAAAGCCATGCGGCTGGCCGTCAAAGCCCACCAGCTCACACCGATTGCCCACTTTTTGCATCACGCGCGTAAACGCCTCAACGGTCGCATAAGGTACGGTGGTATCCGCCCGGCCGTGAAATATAATCGTCGGCGGCGTGCCTTTCTTCACGTGGTGAGCGGGCGAGAGGTTAATGGGATCGGTCCCCATACGGTCCGCTGAGACGCGGGCCTCAAAGCCTTCGAGCGCCACGCCCGCCATCGGCGCCATCACCAACGCTGGATTAAAAAGCACCAGCGCATTGGGAATCGCGCTCAACGACCGGTCTTCACCCGGTTCATCGAATCCGGGCAAGGTGGCGGTCGCCGCCGCCAGATGCCCGCCCGCCGAACCTCCGCCCGCAGCCACGCGGTTCGGGTCGATTCCAAGTCGCGATGCATGTTGCCGCACCCAGCGAATGGCCGACTTCGCATCGGCCACGCAGGTCACCGGCTTTACCCCATGCCGCGATGCCACGCGATAGTCGGCGGTAATCGCGACCATGCCGCGCGCGGCGAGATGCCGGCAGTGCTGCTCGAACTGCTTTGGGTTGCCATTCGTCCAACCGCCCCCGAAGAAGAACACAATTGCGGGTCGGTTCGTCTTG
>Ga0163144_10006609_pt1 | contig 25545 bp, 30 predicted proteins | sample OliLak19BULKMAT1_FD_123175 | JGI IMG/M metagenome (GOLD analysis project Ga0163144, IMG submission 123175) | Freshwater microbial mat bacterial communities from Lake Vanda, McMurdo Dry Valleys, Antarctica - Oligotrophic Lake LV.19.BULKMAT1 | ecosystem: Environmental > Aquatic > Freshwater >... | reverse complement strand
GAAAATAATTTTTTAACTATTCCACCTATGACTACGCCCACGCCTACGGCGCCAGCCAAAGTCATTACAGGGTTTTTTTCTATTGTTCTAGCAGCATTTTTAACTGCTTTTTTGGAACTATCAACGGCATTATCGACTGTTTCTTTGCCGGCATCAGCAACTTTTGACACCAAGTCTGCAGTGTGAGAACGCAATTTTTCAACATCTGCTTTTAAGGCGCCTAAATCACGTTGTATATCGCTTGTTTTAGCCATTTTTATCTCCCTTTAAAAATTTTGTAAAAAAAAATTAATCATACGAAAATCGTTTCTAAAACCGATTTCAAATGAAATTTTAGCATAAAAATGATTTTTTTTCTATAAAAACCAAATAATGACATAAAGCTACTCCATTCTAGATTTTAAACCCGCCACAATTTTCGATAGATGCTGCCGAAAAAGCGGCTGGGGCACTCACAATAACGTTCTTATCGCTTAGCTTGACGGCCTATGATTAGTGGATTTCTATTCCTTAGTATAAAAAGCTTTTAACAAGGCGCAGCTCATAAATCCAGCGCCAAAAGCCCATAAAAGACTGGAAAATGGTCGGTGTGTAATTTTTTGTTCAATACGACCCACAGCAGATTTATGCAATACATGAGCTACATCAGTGCTTAATTTATCCAAATCAGCTCTTAAATCTTCCAAATCATTTTCCAAATTAAATTTTTCAATATCTTCACGCATAAAAACCTCCTTAAATTCATTGACTTTAAAAAAGAATAGCATAATACAGAAGTCTTCGCTAAAAACAGGGTTGCCCCAAGTGACAAGTATGGCAAAATGCGATCATTGAGCGTCAGCAAGCAATCTAAGAAGATGCATAGAATCATTTTTTAAACGAAATAAAGACAATATACCGAGGGTGGGAATCGAACCCACACAGTGTCGCCACTACCGGATTTTGAGTCCGGCGCGTCTACCAGTTCCGCCACCCCGGCAATATTTTTGAAGTATAACAAAATTTATCCACTAACTACAATATAAAAGTCAGGCGATTCCCAGGATATCGGGTTAAAATTTTGTAGCCGCAGTGCTAATGATCAAAGTGCAGATTGCCTTGCTGGCTGCTGACACTGACAAATTGATATCCTTTCATTGACTTATAAATAGAGTTGGTGGTTTTCTAGTATTCAATTGCAAATTGGTCGGGTGGGCAAACTTGGCGGAGGGCAGTCAGGAGCTCTTCATTCAAATGAACTCGCCAACTTTCTCCCAAGACTAGCTGAGCTTCAGCTTCCTGACTTTGGTAACTCACTACAATTTCACACCGGCCGCCTCGGAAAATTTGAATGACATTAGCTAGTTTACTCATAAATGTAGGGACTTCTTCCGCTTTCATTAGTTTAATTTTTAATCGGCGGGCAAAACGGTTCCGGATGTTGTCTAAACTATCCAAGGTCTCGGCAACTATGCGCACACCGCCCGTGTAGGAATCATCTTCTATAGTGCCTCGAATTAAAAGAACTGTATCAGCAACCAGAAATGTCCGTACTTGTTCATACAACTGGCTAAACAAAGTGACTTCAATTGTTCCCGTTAAATCTTCCAAAGTAATGACCGCCATTTTATTGCCTTTACGAGTCTGGATAACCCGCTGACGAATCATCATTCCGCCGCATATCACTCCCTGTTTACTTTTTTGTATCTGGGCGATGGGAGTCTGATTTAAACGACCCAATTCGTCTCGATAACCTTCTAAAGGATGACCACTTAAATATAAACCTAATACTGCTTTTTCTTCTTGCAATAGCTTATTAAACGCCAATTCTGAACAGGTCACATAACTGACTGTTTCAGAAATGGGGGCCTCAGAGAATAAATCTTCCTGACCCAAATCTAAATCACGATGGTATTGCTCTGCTGATTTTAGTGCAGCTTCTATAGTGGCCAGTAAACTCGCTCTATGTTGATTAAAGACATCCATTGCTCCAGCATATATCAAAGGCTCTAAAACTCGCCGGCTTATTTTTTTTTGATCCAGACGGCGACATAAATCAAATAAACTGATAAAAATTCCATTTTTTTCGCGATCCTCGGCAAGGTGCATAATGGCAGCTTCACCCACGCCTTTAATTGCACCCAAACCATATTCAATATCCCCTGCTTCATTGACCGTAAACTTATAATGTCCCGCATGGATATTAGGGGGCGACACTTTAAGTTGCATTTGCCGACATTCGGCTAAAAAATTAACGGTTTTATCAGTATTGTCCATATCAGATGACAAAACCGCCGCCATGAATTCCGCAGGGTAATGAGCTTTTAACCATGCGGTTTGATAAGCAATCAACGCATAAGCAGCGGAATGCGATTTATTAAAACCATAGCCGGCAAATTTTTCCATTAAATCAAAAATAGACTCAGCAGTTTTAGCATCAACGCCACGCTCAACTGCGCCTTTAACAAATTTTTCTCTTTGCTTATGCATTTCCTCAGGCTTTTTCTTACCCATAGCCCGGCGCAAAATATCAGCTTCTCCTAAGGAATAACCCGATAAAATCTGGGCTATTTGCATGACCTGTTCTTGATATAAAATAACTCCATAGGTCGGTTTTAAAATAGGTTCTAATTTAGGATGCGGATATTGCACTTTCGCTTGTCCATGCTTTCGAGCAATAAAATCATCCACCATTCCAGATTGTAATGGCCCGGGGCGAAACAAAGCGACCAGCGCGGTTATTTCTTCAAAAACATTTGGCTGTAATCTTTTGACGAGTTCTTTCATGCCTCGAGATTCCAGCTGGAAAACTGCGGTAGTGGCGCATTTTTGCAGCATAGCGAACGTTAAAGTATCATCTAAGGGAATTTGTTCGATATTGATATCCGGCTCATTTTTTTGGCGGCGCTTTTTATTGATTGTCTGCAAGGCCCAATGGATAATGGTTAGAGTGCGAAGACCCAGAAAGTCAAATTTGACTAACCCTACCGATTCGACATCATCCTTATCAAATTGCGTGACTGGATGATGCCCTCCAGCTTCACAATATAACGCGGTAAAATCCACTAAACGGGTGGGCGCGATAACTACACCTCCCGCATGTTTTCCTGCATTACGGGTCACTCCTTCCAATTTTTTTGCTAAATTAATAAGACTGGCGACCTCTTCTTCATTTTGATAACGAGCGGCCAATTGCGGCTCTTCCACTAAAGCTTTTTCTAAAGTCATGCCTAATTCAAAAGGAATGAGTTTAGCGATCTTATCCACAAAACCATAAGGCATACCTAGAACTCGACCCACATCCCGGACCACCGCTTTGGCAGCCATGGTGCCAAAAGTAATAATTTGAGAGACTGCTTCGCGGCCATAACGCTGAGCAACATATTCAATCACCCGGTCCCGGCCTTCCATACAAAAATCAATATCAAAGTCAGGCATCGAGACTCTTTCTGGATTTAAAAATCTTTCAAATAATAATTCATGCTGTAATGGATCCAATTCTGTAATACCTAACACATAGGCAACCAATGACCCTGCGCCTGAACCTCTTCCAGGGCCCACAGGGATATCCTGCTCTTTAGACCAGCGGATAAAATCAGCCACAATCAAAAAATATCCGGCAAATCCCATACGGTTAATCACTGCTAATTCAATTTGCAGACGCTCGTCATATTCAGGATGTTTATGCTCAGCAATATTATCTTTATATAGCCGTTTTTGCAGGCCTTTTTGCGCCTGGGCGGCAAAATAATCGCTGATTGAAATCTGGTTGTCCGGTAATGGAAACTTAGGCAGATGGACTTCACCTAAACTTAAAGTCATGTTGCAACGTTGGGCGATAAGAACGGTATTTTTTAAAGCTTCTGGAATATCGGCAAATAATTTTTCCATTTCTTCGGAACTGCGTAAATATTGTTGCGGAGAATAATTTTTTTGCCGTTGCGGGGCTGCTAAAATTTCTCCCGAATGGATACAAGTTCGGGCTTCATGCGCTAAAAAATCTTCGGATTTTAAAAAACAAACTTCATTTGTCGCTACCAGCGGGGCTAATTGCTGGGCTGCTAATTTTAAAACAGCATTAATGTAACTTTCTTCCTGTGGACGTCCGGTGCGTTGGATTTCTAAATAAAAATTTTCCGGAAATATTTTCAGCCAGCGCTGTAGCTTTTGTTCAGCCTGTTTTTCATGTCCCGCCAATAAAGCCTGACCAATATCACCATTTCGTCCGCCGGAAAGGACTAACAAACCTTCTTTTAATTCTTCAAGCCAGCTCAATTGTAAGCAGGGCTGTCCTTCATTATCCTGGCCATCTATGTAACCGCGTGATAATAATTGCAATAAATTGCGATAGCCTTGTTGATTTTTGCAAAGCAAAGTAATGCTAAATTTAGTCTCTTGATCCAAAACAATTAAATCAGCGCCAATAATGGGCTTAATCCCTAAATTCAAGGCTTGACGATAAAATTTAACCAAGCCAAATAAATTACAATGGTCGGTAATAGCGACAGCAGGCATCTGTAGTTTTGTCACCTGGTCCAGCCAGGGTTTAATCCGCAATAAACCATCTCTAATCGAATATTCGGTTCTACATCTTAAATGGATATATCTTATCTTATTCATTACACTCCAATGCTTCATTCAGTTTTCCTAATGAGGCAAAGCTGCGGCGATGGATAGGTGAAAGGCCTAATTTTTTTATGGCGGCAAAATGTTGTTTTACAGCATAACCTTTATGTTGGCCAAATCCATAACCGGGATAAAGTTTTTCATACTCTTGCATTTCACGGTCTCGAGAAACTTTAGCGATAATGGAAGCAGCGCTAATTGAGGGTATTGTTTGGTCGCCACGGACAAAACTACGCGTCAACATCAAAACCTGGGGACAATGCAAACCATCCACCCAGACTTCGTCAGGAGCTATCAGCAACCCTTCGACAGCCCGCTTCATCGCGAGCAAAGTCGCATGGTGTATATTTAATTCTTCAATTTCCGCCACTTCTGCCCGGCCAACAGCGAACGCTAAAGATTTTGTTGTTATTTTATCATACAACTTATCCCGTTGAAGAGGGGTTAATTGTTTTGAATCTGCCAAGCCATAAATTTTACGTCCGGCATCAAGAATGACTGCCCCAGCGATAACCGGGCCTGCTAAAGGACCTCGACCCGCTTCGTCGACACCAGCAATCTTAATTAATTTAATGAGATCAGACATTAATTCACTTCGCAAAAACGTCTAGTCTATCGCTTGAATTAGAAAAAAAAAAGTGTCAATATCCTTCCCTATGGAAAAATTAAGAACAGCTGTCATTGGCACCGGTTATTTAGGCAAATTTCACGCTCAAAAGTACGCCTCATTACCCAATTCTCATTTGGTGGGGGTTTGCGATATTGATTTTGATACGGCGCAATCTATAGCTCAACAATTTTCTTGCCCAGCATTTACTGATTATCGCACATTAATCGGATTGGTAGACGCCGTCAGTATAGTGACGCCGACTCCCTCTCATCATGCGATTGCTCATTTTTTCTTAGAGCAAGGGATTCATGTATTACTTGAAAAACCGATTGCTGTAACACTTGCGGAAGCCGATGACCTTATCCAGATTTCAGAAAAAAACCAATTAGTTTTACAAATCGGCCATATTGAACGATTCAATACTGTCATTCAGGCAGTCACCCCTTTATTGGTTAATCCGCGGTTTATTGAATCTTTACGCCTGGCGCCATTTAAATTGCGGGGCAGTGAAGTCAGCGTCATTTTAGATATGATGATTCATGATATTGATATCATCCGGTCTATGGTCCGATCGCCGATTCAAAAAATTTCTGCTACCGGCGCTTCTGTTTTGTCGCCATTTATTGATATCGCCAACGCCCGGATTGAATTTAAAAACGGCTGTGTCGCTAACGTCACGGCTAACCGGATCAATGCTAAAATTTCCCGTCGACTCCATATTTTTCAACATGACGCCTTATTTAATCTAGATTTACAGCATAAAAAAATGACCACTCAGCGCAAAGGCAAGCAGGAAATGCTGCCTGGCATTCCTTCTTTGGTTCGTGAAAAAATCAGCTTTCCTAAGGATGATCCTCTTAAAGAAGAAATTATGGCCTTTTTAAATGCAATTATTGAAAACAAACCTCCTTTGGTGACAGGTGAAGATGGCAAACAGGCTTTATTAATCGCGCTGCAAATCACTGACTCCATTGAGAAAAATAACTCTATTCACAGTATATATGCCTAATAAAATTATGTTGGTCGCGGGCGAAGCTTCAGGGGATTCACTGGGAGCCAATCTCGCCTTGGAATTAAAAAAACTCCAAGTCGATATTAAACTGTCCGCCATGGGTGGCGAGCAAATGCGCCAGGCGGGAGTGGATATTATTGTCGACAATCAAAAAATGGATATCATTGGTTGGCTAGGCGTTCTAAAAAACTTGATCATCATAATTAAAGCCTGGCTGACCATTAAAAAAATCTTTGAAAGCAGTCCACCCGATTTGCTTATTTTGATTGATTATCCAGGATTTAATTTACGTTTAGCGAAACTTGCTAAAAAATATGGCATCAAAGTGCTTTATTATGTCAGTCCGCAGATTTGGGCTTGGAAATATGGGCGTATTGAAACTATTCGCCAGTATGTCGATCATATCGCAGTGCTATTTAAATTTGAAGAACAAATATATCGTCAAGAAAATATTCCAGTTACTTTTGTCGGCCATCCTTTAGCTCGATTAGTTCACCCGACTGAAAATAAAAAAATTCTTTGTTCACGTTATGGGTTTAATCCTGAATTTCCTGTCATTGCCTTATTTCCAGGCAGTAGAAAACAAGAGATCCAGCGATTACTTCCGGTCATTGTTGCCGCCATTCAAATTATCAAACAATCAATTCCTCATGCTCAATTTGCCTTGCCATTAGCCAGCACTTTGCAAGAAGAGGATTTAAGACCTTATTTAACTCAAGATATTATTTTAGTTAAGAATGATACTTATAATCTTTTATCTATTTGCACGGCGGCCATAGTCAAATCCGGCACCAGCACTTTAGAAACGGCATTGAGTCAAACCCCATTGTTAATTATTTATAAAGGTAATTTTTTAAATTATTGGATCGCTCGGACCGTGGTTAAGGTCACACAAATTGGCTTATGTAATATTGTCGCGCAGGAATCTTTAGCTAAAGAATTCATTCAATATGATGTCACGCCTGAGAACATTGCTGCGGAAACTATTCACCTGATTACCGACGCAGATTACCGCCATCAGATTTTATCGAAGCTTGCAACTTTGAAAGCCAATATGACGGCCGAATCTCCCAACTCACGACAAGTCGCCGCCATCGCCCTAAATTTATAAATCTTGATCTGCTTTATTTTTTTAAGTGTTTTTGTAGTCTTTTGACTAAACGTTCGCGCTTAAGGGAAGATAAGCGATCCAAGTATAAATATCCGTCCAAATGGTCGATTTCATGTTGCATACATTGGGCCATAAAACCTTCGACTTCCATTTCAAAAGTTTCACCTTCGAGATTTAAGGCCTGAACTTTGATTTTCATCGACCTTTTAACATATTCGAATAATCGGTCTTCCAGCGCTCCACCTACAGACATGCAACCCTCAGGAACTATCTGTTCCCCTTCTCGATAAATAATTTTCGGATTAATAAGACAAAGGGGCTGATCTTTAGTGTCAGAAAAATCGATCACCGTTATTCGGAAGGGGTCTGAAAAATCTAATTGGGTTGCAGCTAAGGCGGCGCAATTCTCAGCGTTATAATGAGTTTCAAACATATCAGCAACCGCTTGGCGGACTTGATCATTTATTGCGTCAACCCATTTAGCTTTTTTCTTTAAGCGTAAATCAGGATACTGTAAAATTCTAATTAATGACATAAATTCCTTCTAATTTATACTATCAATCGAAGCTCGATCATCAAAAACAAAACATTCGCCATGGAAATATTCGCTGCCACATTGTTCAAAATAATTTAAAATTCCGCCCTGTAATTGATACACCTGTGGGTATCCCATTTTCTGCAACCATAACGCCGCTTTTTCACAACGTATTCCTCCGGTACAAAAAGTAACTATGGGTAGCTGTTTAGCTTCGGGAGGTAAATTCTCCACAGCTTGTGAAAAGCTACGAAAATTTTTAAGCCCTAAATGAACCGCATCTTGGAAACTGCCGCAATTTATTTCATATTCATTGCGGGTATCTAAAATAACCATTGGCCGTTGTTGCTGGAACCATTCCCGCAAAACCGTAGGCTCTATATAGGGCGCGGGGCTTTTTTCAGGCTGAATCTCCGGCTGGCCCATGGCAATAATTTCTTTTTTGATTTTGACCAATAAACGTTTAAAAGGCTGAGCTTCCGACCAGCTTTGGCGAAATGATAGCTCTTTAAATTGCGAGAAATTTTGCAAAAAATTCTGAAAGTCTGTAATTTGCCTAACATTCCCGGCTAAAAATAAATTAATGCCTTCCTGACTTAATAAAATTGTGCCCTTTAGTTCACCCAGGCTGGCTTGATTTTTCAATAAATCACGCCACTCGGACAATTTCTCTGGCGGCAATGAAATAAATTTATAGCCCGCAATATTTAATATCTTATTCATTACTCGATCTACGGAAAATCAGATGGCCGGTTTGGTCCGTTGGAGTGACAGTAATTTCCTGGACAGTAACATGTTTTGGTCTGGTTGCACAGTAAACTACAGCATCCGCAACATCTTCTGGGGCTAAAGGGATAAATCCGGCAAACAAAGCTTCGACTTTAGACTGGTCACCTTGTAAGCGAACATCAAAAAAATCAGTTTTCACCATTCCGGGGTCAATTAATGAGACTCTTACGCCGGTACCATTTAAATCCATTCGCAAGGTATCCGTTAATCCCCGAACAGCAAATTTAGTTGCGCAATAAACGCTACCGCCCACATAGGTCTGACGGCTGGAAACTGAACCAATATTAATAACATGGCCTTGTTGACGCTTAATCATATTAGCGACCACAAAGCGGCTCATATAGACTACGCTCTTGATATTGGTATCAATCACTTTGTCCCAATCATTCAAATTACCTGCGTATAATTTATCATAACCCAGAGCCATGCCAGCATTATTGACTAAAATATCAATATTCTGCCATTCCGGAGTTAAGCTGGTTAAGGCTTCTTCAATGCTTTGAGCATGAGTAATATCAAAAATTAATGGCAAAACTTTTATGTAATGATTTTTAGTTAAAGCATTGGCTACACTTTGCAAACGCTCAGCGTTTCGGCCACATAAAATTAAATGAGCACCTTCTTTAGCGAAGCCTTCTGCACAAGCTTTGCCTATGCCGTTAGAAGCGCCGGTAATTAAAACTATTTTTTCTTGACAGCTCACAATTCACCTCATTCTGATTGAATCATAAAAGAAACCACTTTTTCTTGTCCTTTTGTCTTTTCCCATGGCCGTTTATATTCCAAAATAACTTGAGTTTGTTGCTTGGCAGTGAAGGCGCTGCGTTTGAATTTAAACTGCCAGACACTATAACCAGGCGCACCGATTAAATGAGTATCAGGAGGCAGGTAATGGTCTATTGGTTTTTCCATAAGAGTTTGATCATATTTAATTAAAACCCATTGATAACCTGTTGTAGGGTTAGCGGGTAATTTTATACTCACTTGGGGCGAAGAAGGCTTTACTTGAATAATCTCCGCAGCAAAAGAAATCGTACAAATTATACAGGCCAAAACAGCAAAAGGATAATATATGATTTTTATTTTTCTAATTCCCATCATTATCACACTATAAAAGAGACCAGTATATCACAGAATAGCAGTGGATGTTATAATGGGTTTTTTACACTGGAGATCGGCATGTCCTTGACTGCTTCAAGTATGTTAGCCCTAGGTACAAAAGCCCCTGATTTCAATTTGTTAGATACGGTTTCAGGTAAAATGCTGAGTTTATATGAACTCAAATCATCTTTTGGTACTGTCATCATATTTATGTGCAACCATTGCCCTTTTGTAATCCATCTTCAAAAAAAACTGGTCGAAGTGGCCGATTTTTATCAAAAAAAAGGCATTCATTTTATTGCTATCAGTTCTAATGACGTTGAAAATTATCCGGATGATGCTCCGGAAAAAATGCAGCAGGTAGCGAAAGAGTTAAATTACCCTTTTCCTTATCTTTATGATGAAACTCAAAATATCGCTAAAGCTTATTGCGCCGCCTGCACTCCGGACTTTTTTGTCTTTGATGCTAATCTTTCTTTAACTTATCGCGGCCGCTTTGATGATTCCCGTCCAGGAAAATCTACACCTATTACGGGTGAAGATTTAACCGCTGCTTTAGATGCTTTATTGGCAAATAAACCTGCATCTACCGAACAGCATCCCAGTATGGGCTGTAATATCAAATGGAAAGAATAATCTGGCGCCATGAGTTAAACCGAAGAATTATTGCTTACCGATTCGATTTTTCTTTTACTTCAGGTTCTTTTCTATTGATCCACTGGGGAGTATCGCTAGCTGGAAACGATTCTTTAGAAGCCTCTTCAATAATTTCATCCGCTTTAGTTTTGGCCTTTGGAGGATTTTTGTCCTGGCTAAATAAGCGATGAATCCATGAAAATATACCCATGTCTAAACTCCCCTGAACAACTTTTAGTCTTAATATTTATTATATATTAACATATGGATTATGCCCAGACTTTATGCCATTGAACATTGCTGCTATACTCCGTTCGTGAAAGTTTAAAATTAAAGAGAGTTTTATGAAAATAGAAATAGAAATGCAAGAATTCAAGAACAAAAAATCAAATGAATAAAGTTACAACTTGAAAAAATCGATTTAATTCAAAAATTTATGCCTTCCCTTGGCCTTGATTCCAAGATTAATTACAGTATTTTTCACACAAAAAGGCTTGCTCTGGGAACGCCCTCGCCACATAATTCTTCTCCTGGATCTCTCGGCTATCAAATGCCCAATGTAATTTGGCCGTTAATCATGGCGCTTTTAGATGATAAATCTTTATTAAGATTAATAAGTACTTGTAGAAAATATTATAAGATTTCCGATGAACATTCCAAAACCAAAGTAAGATTAGATTTAATTGAGAAAACACATCAGAATGAGCTTTATATATCGGAGTTGATACAAAGAACTCAAGCTAGACTAAATCCTGGATTATTTCCTATTGGTCTAAATCATGGCCTATTTCTGACTGGCATGCTTATGCCCCCTCCACGCTTATTTTATTAGATGAGCGACAAAAGCGTCCTGACGGTGAGCTTAGACTTTTTACAAACTAATACTGCCTCGGAGATATAAAACCGCTTTAGCCTTAAGTAGTACTCGATTACCTGAAATTTCACATTTTAAATAACCGCCCCGCTCGGAGGCCTGATAAGCGACTAAAGTATTTTTTCCAAGCCTTTTTGCCCAATAAGGAGCGAGCATACAATGTGAAATGCCGGTGACAGGGTCTTCCGAAATCAGTTTATGAGGATAAAAAGTGCGTGAGACAAAATCCACTTTTTCACCAGGAGCAGTGGCCACAATACCTCGGCATTCATAACCTTTTAACATAGACATATCGGGTCTTAAATTTTCAACATCACTTTGGCGCCGAAGTATGACTATACATCGCTCTTTCTGATACTGGAAAACAGCTTCCGGCTCTGTATTTAAGCCTTGCCTCAAAAGATCATCAATCGGTTTTGGCTCGCCTGATTTTTGCGGGAAATCCAAGGTAATAAAATCCTCATCCTTTTTAACCAATAAAATACCAGAAGACGAATGCAACCTGATTTCATTAAGCTGCTTTTCTAACTCATTAAAAATGACATAAGCCGCTGCTATACTGCCATGCCCACATAAATCAACCTCCGCAGGCGTAAACCAACGTATAGCATAATCACTGCCCTTTTTAACTAGAAAAGCCGTGGCAGGAAGATTATTTTCACGAGTAATCGCCAAGAGCTTTTGATCTTCAAGCCAATAAGGCAACAAACAAACAAGCGCTGCATTTCCACCAAAAACGCGGTCCGTAAAAGCATCATCTGGCATTAATCCCGAAAATTAGTGTATTGTAGAGGCAGGCTGAAATCTTCTTTACGAAGCAAAGCGATTGCGGTTTGCAATTCGTCTTTTTTGGTCCCGGTGACTCTGACTTGCTCACCCAAAATCGAAGCCTGGATTTTTAATTTACTCTCTTTGAGAAATTTAACGATTTTCTTGGCAATTTCGCTATTAATACCATTCTGCATGGTTATTTCCTGCTCTACCGTATTGCCTGAGGCTTTAGGCGATTCCGGCTTCTTCATATGTGACAGCTCAATATTACGCTTTACCAATTTTTTACGAAGGATATCCATCATTTGCTCGATCTGGAATTCGCTTTCCGCTTTTAAGTGAATAACGTTATCCTTATGGCTAAAAGAGGCTTTCACCCCTTTAAAGTCAAAACGAGTGGCAATTTCTCGGCTTGACTGATCAATAGCATTGCTTAATTCATGTAAATTAAGTTCACAAACCACATCAAAACTAGGCATATTTTTCCTCGATTATAAGGTTTTGGCGTCTGGTCCGCCCGCTCCACTGGAAGGGCACCTCAGCAGCAGGGCCTCAGTTTGAAAAGTAAGTCCGTCATACCGTACTTGACCACGGTATCAATGCGATCTTGCAAGTATTGAGATCCGCGATCAAGTCGCGAGATGACAGGTTTATTCGCGCGATGACGGATTTCTGTTTTTTTACAAACTGATACACCGCACTATTCTACCACAGCTTTATTTAAAGAAAATCCTGAATTTCCACCCAGATCAAATTCTTCAAGCCAAGTCAGCAGACTCTCAAAATCTCGAATCTCTTGACTTTTGGCATAAATAAAAACGATTTATTTATTTAAATTGTCATAATTAACAACTATTTATATAAGACTGTTGACATATAGGTAAATGATTATTAAAATAAGGAATGATTTAAGATTGTGTTAATAAAAAAAGGTTAATATAGGTTTTTAACAGGAACAAGCTTTTGGAGGCTTTAAACATGGCAAGATATGCTTATAAAATATCAGATTCAGCATCTGAAAATATGAATGCAAGCGCAGTAAATGCGGCTAATCACCCCAATGGCGTTTTTAATGAAAATGCTTTTACTAAAGCAATATACCAAACTATCGTCCAGGGCTTGCAGGAAGCAGAAAAAGCTCATCGCAATTTACAAAACCAATTGACCAATTTACATTTGGAATTGGCTTCCGAAAATACCCATTCCTTTTCTGCAACTCGTTAAACTCAGACTTAACTAATAACCTCGTATTAATACGAGGTTATTAGAACTTTTGTACCAATTTTCATAAAAGTATTTGACAGCCATTGCGCAGAAGGCGTTGTTACGCGGACGCAGCCATGACTTGAGTTCATTAATGAGAGCTGAGGCGAACCGTGTATGGCGCTACCCCCATTAAAGAACATGCAAAAAGGCATAGGCGCACCACCACCCTGATCTATCGGGAACGTTTTTGAAATGCAACCCGAATCTCCCTTCCGGTAAACTCGAAATTTACCGCCTTCAGTTAAACAGGGCTCACCTAATTCCGCACAGTAACTAGCCCCACCATTAGCCCGGCCATAACCGACTAATTGGCCTGTGCCATTATAAGCCGCCCATTGACGCGCACGAGGACTGAAGACAAATACATGCTCCCCCGTGGATCTAATGCTTTTAGGCATGAGTAAAGGGTCGTTATATTGATCTTGCCAGATAAAACCAGCACCAATATCATCACCGCTAGTATCATTGATTGAGCCGATAGGACTTGCAAAAACGGGCGCGCTCATCGCCCCCAGAATCAATGCACATGCAAGTTTAGTCATTTTTCTCATTTTAACTCCTTTCTTCCTTGATTTCCGTCTGCTTGTTAAATATAGTACAATTTTTGTAAAAATTTAGAGCTATTTCAGCGTCACGCGTTTACTATAACCTAAAAAGGGCTTGCTTCACAAATGGAATTGTTAGCCTATGTTTAGCGCTCATAGCGTCTTGATCTAATTTTTCTAAAATCGAAAATAAACTATTCATATCTCTGGAAAAATGAGTCAGCAAAAAATTTCCGACTTCGGTCGTTAATTTTAAACCGCGGTTATGGGCGCGCATTTGCAGGGCAAATAATTTTTCATCGTCTAACAAAGAACGAAGGTTTAACACCAGCCCACTACTTAAGCGGGAGCGAAGATCCGCCATCCGGCAATTTAGACCAGCGGGAGAAGTTAAAGCGGCTACCAGTAAATGACCGCCATATTCTCGCGCTGTATTGTAAAAATTAAATAAAGCCAATTCCCATACCGGCACATTCATGACGGCGTCCAGATTATCCAGACAAATTAAAGGGAATTTTTCTAAATTAATCAATACCTCAGGACTTAGATCAGTTTCAGCCAAATCCAAATAAATAGCCTGGGGAACAGCATGACAGCAAGCCTGCAAAAGATGAGTCCGGCCTGAGCCTGGAGAACCCCATAAATATATGAAACTTTCATTTTTTTGTTCAGCAAACGCTCTGAGCTGAACGAGCAGATAATCATTATCACCGGCATAAAAATTATTAAACGTAGCTTCATCGCTCAGCGCCAGGCCGAGAGTAAATTGCTTCACGTCAGGGGTTCCATTTGTAATTTAGAACATTATCTGAGCCTTGATCATCAGCTGTGATAGCCGTGAAATGGTCGGTGGCCGCCAATGCCTCTTTTAATGGGCCTTCCCCTTGGCCAACCGTGGTCATCTGAAGCAATAAACCGTGACTTCCGACATCTTGAACCATGACCCCTAAAACAGGTTGCAATCCTTTTAGCAGGGTTAATACGGAATTATAATCCGCTAAATTATCAATACCCATTATCGCTAACCAAAGATTATTGGCTGAAGAACCATCTAAACGTACCGCTAGTTGCCCAGCCATTAAATCAGTTAACTTATCTATTACAGCAGGCAAAATAACAGTTTCAGGCCCTTCATTATGCCATTGCCAGGTTTGTCCGTGCCAAACTAAAAACCAGTTAGCCGACCAGCCGCCATTCGCGGGGGTTAATTCACCTGATAAAATAGCTGGTGATTGATAATGCTCAGCGATTTTTTCCAGAACCAGCTGATCTATGGGCGTACCGGCGAGCTTTGCCTGCCACACTTTTTGATCACTCTCATCCATAATGGGCAAACGAATGGAGGCCCCCCGTCTATCCGCATTAGCCTGCAATAAAGCGAGCAAAGAATTCGAAACTGCTGTAGCCGCAATCGGAGTCTGACCATTGACAGAAAGCCAGATTAATGTCTTCGGGCGCTCAGTCAGCCATATGGGCTGTTGTAATTGGATTAAGAAGGTGATCAAAGCATGTTGATCAAAAGTCACCTGAATGCCTCCTCCTTGATAGCTATATTTTTGAACCAGTTTTTCTATGGAAGGCAGTTGCTGCGTAACCTCAGGCAGGCTAATGATTTGAGAATTGCCGGTTATTTTTATTAATGCTTGTAGAAAGGCGTTCGTCAATGCCGAATGAAGGTCGGTAGCCGCTTGACTTTGAACAGGCACAGTAACTGTATTAAAATTAGTCGGCATAGTCGCAGCGTTTGCCCATCCTATAAAAAAAAGCGCCATTAGTAAAAATTTTTTCATTGCATCATTATACCGGATTTTGCTAATCTTTTGTTATGAAAAAATCATCTTTGAATTATAAATCCGCCGGTGTCGATATAGAAAAGGCCAATTCTTTAGTCGGCGATATTCGCAAAATAGCTGCTCGCACCAAAAGGCCAGGGGTGATGGGCGCTATTGGCAGCTTTGGCGCTTTATTTGAAATACCGCCCCAATACCGGCAACCTATTCTGGTTTCTGGGACAGACGGGGTCGGCACCAAACTGAAACTAGCCATTGAAATGAATAAACATGACACCATTGGCATTGATTTAGTCGCCATGTGCGTTAATGACATTGCCTGCTTAGGGGCTGAGCCTTTATTTTTTTTGGATTATTTCGCGACAGGGAGATTAAACTCTGAGCAAGCGCTGGCTATTTTAACCGGCATTGGTAAAGGTTGCGAAATCTCAGGCGCTGCGCTCATAGGTGGAGAAACAGCCGAAATGCCAGGCCTGTACCAGGAGGATGATTACGATTTAGCTGGTTTCTGCGTCGGAGTGGTCGAGAAAACCAAAATAATAGACGGCAGCCAAGTGCAAGTGGGTGACTCCCTTTTAGGCGTCGCTTCCTCGGGCCCCCATTCTAATGGCTATTCTTTGATTCGTAGAATCCTGACAGATAATAAAACTTCCTTAAACCAGGAGTTTGAGCAAAGCACTTTAGGCGAAACGCTATTGCAGCCCACTCGAATCTATATTCCCGCCATTAAGGCTTTACAAAAAGCGCTTAACATTCATGCTATCGCCCATATTACCGGCGGCGGTTTAACCGAGAATCTCCCCCGGGTATTGCCTGTTCAAACCAAATCAGTTATCGACACCCAAAGCTGGCAATGGCCCGGCATTTTTCAGTGGTTGCAGAATCAGGGGCAAGTGAACATCGAGGAAATGTATCGCACATTCAATAATGGAGTAGGCCTGGTTATCTGCTTAAGCAAAAAGGATGTGGACGCCGCCTTAGATATTTTAAATGCGACCGGTGAAACCGCCTGGGTTATCGGTCAAATCAAGGCAAATTCTGAATCCGCTCCCTTTGTTGAATTCGCATGAGTCCTGTTCATAAACTCAATATCGTTATTCTGATTTCAGGCAACGGCTCCAATCTTCAAGCCATTATTGAAGCTATTAAACAAGGCCTTGCTGTCACGATTAGTGCGGTTATCAGCAATCGTCCAGAAGCTTATGGCTTAGAACGCGCCAGAGAAGCAAAGATTCCGGCTTTAACGGTCGCCCACTCATTATTCCAGAATCGTCAGACTTTTGAAGAGGCATTGCAAAAAACCATTGATCAGTTCCAACCACAAATAATTGTTTTAGCCGGATTCATGCGCAAATTAACGGCTGGATTTGTTCATCATTATCGGGGAAGAATGATAAATATTCATCCTTCGCTGCTACCCAAATATCCCGGGCTGGACACTCATAGCCGCGCACTGGGCGCGAAGGATAGCCATCATGGCGTCAGCATTCATTATGTCACTGAAGAAGTGGATTGCGGCCCCTTGATTTGCCAAGCTCAATTTAAAATTAACCCAGAAGATAACGAGGCAAGTCTACAACAAAGGGTTCACCTTCTGGAACACCGTTTATACCCTCAAGTTTTGGCCTGGCTGGCCGCCGGCAGATTACAGTTGACCGCGAAAGGAATAGTTTTATTGGATGGTAAGCCCTTAAATCCAGAATTATCTGCTAATTCCTAGTTGAAAGCTAAAAAAAAGTAGTTCATAATCAAGAAATTACTTTCTACGAGAATTTATATGGTCAAATCCGAATTAATTCAAAAACTCGTCAATCGCCAAAAATCCTTACTTCTTAAAGATATTGAATTGGCAGTCAACCATATTTTAGATCGAATGAGCAGCAGCCTTTGTGAAGGGGATCGTATTGAAATACGCGGTTTCGGCAGCTTTGCACCGAGATATCGCCCACAACGTCGCGCCCATAATCCGCGCACCGGGGCCCGAGTATTTACCAGCGCCAAATATACCCCCCACTTCAAACCAGGCAAAGAGATGCGGGAACGAGTTGATCAAAGCCGCCTGACAATTCCTTTAAAAGAAGATAAAGAAGAAGAATAATTCTTCTATAGGCTAAGAGATGAGAGCACCAACGAAGCAATGACGTGTGGCAGCAGCAATTGCTGTTAAAACCATTCTTTTTTTCGGAAAAGCCAGATAAGAAGGCCACCAAAAAAAATCATTAGACTTAACGGCCAAAGATAGCCATATTTCCAGGCAAACTCAGGCATGGAAAAATTCATGCCATATATACCGGCAATTAATGACATCGGTAAAAAAACCGCGGCAAAAGCAGTTAAGACTTTCATAGTGTTATTCATTTTTTGCATCAAAACATTATCAATCTGATCCAGAGTGCTCTTTAAACTATCTCGCACTGAATCGAATTGAACAAAAATCATTTGACTATGAGTAAATAAATTTCTTAACGATAGCCGGCAGGATTTGGAAACGACAAAAATTTTCCGCGAAGAAATTCGCATTAAGGTATCACGGATACTCGAAATATAACGTTTAGATTTCATAACCTGTTTTTTAATATTAATGACTTCACTGTAAATTTTATCCTGCATTTCCCGAACTTTTAGATCTATCTGATCAGATTGTAATTGAAAATCATGCAATAATTTAGTGTAATCATTAATGATATTATCTAAAATTAAATAAAGTATAAAGCAAGAGGTTTTGGCGTAAGGCAAAGCTTTAGTATAATTTTTTAAAAATACTAAAAGAGCAGGAATAGACTGGCTGGATGCGGTAAAACAATATCTTGATGTGAGATAAATAATTAAACTTTCAGAATCTGCCTTCTGCTGTTCATTCAAAACCGTATCTAATAAACATTCCACTTCAATAGTTAAAGAAAGCTCATCTTCAATGAATATGGGCTGTTTTTCCTTGCTCTGACACCACTCCATAATGTGTTCAGGCAATTTTAATTTATCTTCGAATTTGGCTAACTCTCCAGCTTGATTTAAATCGCAATGGATCCAATAAACTTTATCTTTATTGTCATGATCGAATTGCAGACTATCCACAGCAATATCTTTAAAAGAATGCCCAATTAAATCAAATTCAATAATAGTAGAGTAGAGTTTCGCCATATTATTCTCGATTATCCGCAAATAACGCTAAAATCTAAACCTTTCTTTTTAATCCCCTCAATAATTTTAGGCAAGGCATCTACTGTTTGCTGCCGTCGGCTTGGGCCGTCATGCAATAAAATCACTTGCCCGGAATGAGCATGACTGATGACTCGCCTGGCGATAACTCGTGAACCCGGTAAAGAGTAATCTTCCGGGCTATAATTCCAATATATAGGCCTTAATCCCTGAGATTCAACAAAATCCCTTACTTTTTTATTTTCGGCGCCATAAGGAAAACGAAATAATTTCGGTCTTTTGCCGGTGATTTTATAGATAATATTTTCCGGAACCACTATTTCATTATACAACTGTTTTCTACTCAACTGAGTTATTTTGGCATGGGTTAATGAATGGTTGCCAATCGCATTGCCGTCAGCAAACATTTGTTTTAGAAATTTGGGATTAGCTTTGGCTTTTTTCCCCACAACAAAGAATGTCGCTTTAACATGATATTTTTCTAAAATCTGCATGATTTTTTTAGTATAAATTGAAGGGCCGTCATCAAATGTCAAAGCCACAGTGCCTTGAGCGACATGCGCCGAACAAAGATGAGATTTTCGAGCAGCAAGACCAGGCAAACAGACACAGATCATTATTAAAAATAACACCACCCTCCTTAGCCTCATAAAATACCTCCTTTTCGCAATATCATAGTAGGACGGTTTAGTCAATACTTCAAATTCAGTATTTATCGAAGTTCGGTACTGGTCGCTTCCCCTTCGCTTTGCTCCGGGTCACAATGACAACCTCGATAACAGGCTGATGCAAATCTCAATTATCGGCTAGGGCCAGGGGAACTGACTGTTGAAGGTGAAAGCTCTTGAAATGAATTTAATATGTCTTTATATAAATTAGCTGTATTATCATATCTATAGTTAAAAAAACCCAAACCACTCTTAGTTTTTTGGCTTACAGCTCCCTCTACAGTTTTTTTAAACGTTTCAAAATCTCTATCTTTTTCATATACTGAGATCGCCTGATAAATTTTATGGGCCCCTGTAGAAACTTTTTTTCCCATATCAGAAACGTGTATTCCGCCACCGAACAACTGAAAATCATGCCTAACTATTTTTTCCTTAATTAATTGGACAATCCTCTCTTCCTTCGGCATGGTTTCTCGCAATTGAGTGATGATATTCTTTTTACTCAGACCCTTGCTTGAGTCAAGAAAGGAGATCTGAACCTCTGGGAACTTCTGAATCAAGGAAGCAGTTAACTTCCCAAACAGTTTTTCGTCCCCGATAATTAAGATACCAGTCGGTACTGCAGGGGTTTTTGCCGCAAGGAATGCTGATATTTGACCAGGAATTATTATTCCACCACCTATTTCACTTGAGTTTATTGAAGTAATCATAGGCTGACATTGTTTTTCTGTTTTTTCATTAACTGAAAATATAAAATATTTTTTTGTCAATTTTTTCATAGGGCTACTCTTTTAAAAAAATTAAATTCTTGGACTTATCCCAACAGAAGGCGATTCTATTGCAAGTGGTGGACGAACCTTTAAGGTCTTCACCACCTCCCTAGGCAACCCAGACCTGCCCATGCCATCATAAACAGATTGGATTATCGTAATATCTCTGCCGTTTTGATACTTTGAGGCGGCAGAAAAAAAAGATGACTTATCAGGCGCTCGTTCAATTAATCCTAGCCGATAATCAATGCCTTCCCCCTGCCAAACAGGACATTTCGGATCACAGTATTGTTCTAATAGATTTGCGGCCTTAATGATTTCTTTTTTCCCGTCCTCCATAACGGAAACAAAACTCTCCTCAAATTGTGAAATTTTTTCATTCCTCATTTTTTGCGCATTTTCATAAACAGGTAATAAGCTTTCAACCATTTTTATAATTTCTTTGGGAATGATTTCTTTATTTCCTATTAGAGATTTTAAAATAGCTTCTGTTGAGCGTGGAAGCAGACCTTTTTTATAAGCGTCAATTAACTTGTCTTCATCATAAAAACGCTGATCATAAATTAAGCTTAAGCCATAGGCAATGCTATTGATTGGCCTGATAAGCTCTTTTAAAGTACCTATCTCAGCAGATTTGTTCATAGTTTTAATAGCATCTATACCTATTTTAATGTTAAGAACGCCTAAAATTTCTTTTTTAGGTGTTAATTTATGCCATTCTTTAATATATGCTTCAAATAATTTGAACTCATTTTCAGGATCAGAAGAATAGACTGGCCTTAAGATATTCAATTCTAAACAAGACACATCAATTTCAGGGATAACCGGGATGCCCGAAAAACTAATTCTACTTTCTTCTCCCATCATAGCCTTTACTTTAGGATTATGCCCTAGTAAAGCACGTTCAGCTAATTTTTCAGGTTGATCAATTGCATCACCGCCCTCAGGATTAATAAATCTGTATCCCATATTATCTAGTCTCATAGAATGCCATACTAGATCAGTTTGTAAGGTTACCATCAGAATACGTAATTTATTGAAGAAAGTAACGTCTGATTCCGAAGGTGTTTTTTCTAAAAGAATAGCCATATCTAAATCAGAACCAATTACATCATTGCCCTGGGCACTAGAACCTGAGATTGCAACTGAAAATTTAGGCAATTCGATTCCATAAAGCTTATAAATTTTCTCAATACTTTTAAAAAAAGAATTTAAAATTTTTGTCGAAACAATGGTTTTTTTCAATCCGTTTGAATGATTCAAACAATATTTTTTCTTTTTTTCCATCAACGGCTTGATCACCTGGACCATTTCAAGGATAATTTTTTTTAATTCACCAGATTTTTTACTATCCAGTTCATTTTCGAATATTAATTCGACACTTTTACATAATGCATCAAGAATCCGGTCTTCGTGAATGGGTGAAATTTTATTTAATGCCTCTAAAGCCGCAATAACACTTACGGGCCTTGAGATTATTTCTTCTCCATTGGGATCCAATTCTCGCAGTAAGAGACCAGTTTTCTTACATTCCGTTTCCATCCAACCATAAAGTCTTGCCATATTTTCTTTAGGTAACAAAGATTCAATTTGAGAAATAACTTTAATATCAAAACCGTATTGGTTGTTCAAAATATCTAATTTATTAATTTTTGGATTTTCAATCAGCCTCGCTTTAGTACTTATTTGTAATTCTTTATAGGCTTTCCATACTCTTTCCAAGCTGCTTGTAAGCTCCAAATCATCTTTAAAACTATCACTACTCATTTTCATTTCAAGAAAATCACATAAACTTTCGTCTTGCTTTGCTAATGATCTCTTCCATTCAGGACCATAGCTTTCTTTGGACGTAAAGGTTTTTATTAATTCATCAGCTAATAGTTTTATATTTCTTCTGCTTGTTTCTTTTTTCATTTGAGTATATAATACATTACTTAGCTTAATGGAGCATTAACTACAGATAATAGGCGAACTTACGACGCGAAAGGCTATGCCCTTTATTTTCTTGCTGACACAGTAAAATTATGGCGATTATTAATAATAATTGTAATTAATTACCTGCATTTTACTCATTACCGTCAGACTTATATGGGCTAATGGATCCGCTGATGCGACATTTAAATTATACTCAAGCAGTTCTTTTTTCTTATAGACCTCAAAGAATCTATCGCATAAGGTAAGGCGAATTGCTCACCTAAAAATCCAGTGACAAAACGTCCGCCCCGAATTTCACCCCGCTCCTCTAAACGTCTATAAAACCTCAATAATTCCCGCCAATTAGGCAAATGCGGTTTTTTTACTAATAAATCACGAAAAACTACCCCATAACGTTTAAGCAAAATCCAGCATAAAGCTTCCAAACGTTGATCATCTTCAAAATGCTCAACAGTCGGCAACAACGACCACCGTCCCGCACTATGGTAAACCCGCGCCCTATGACCCTGCTTACCACAGCGGCGCAAAGGATTAAGCAAAGCCCGCAGATTATCAAAACCATCCGCAGTCACTATGCCCGCCGCCACCAAGCTTCATCTTCAGCTAAAGGTGAAGCCAGCCTACCCCAGCCGATCAAGCCCTTTAAACAGAGATTATCCAGCATTTGACCAAATCGGCCCTGAATGGAATAACCAGCCGCGTATCATATTCACCAAAGCTGAGCCGTAGTCATCACATTGGCCTTGTTTGTCATTCTGAAAATAAATCAGGGAAAATTCTGAGAATTTTTCCGCAGCCCACCAAAAAATTTTTCCATTAATCAGAGAGTGGCCCGCTCGTTTACCGGCACAGAGTTCAGTGAAAAAACTCCGAAAATTTTCTTGTTCGGGCCAGGCAATTAAGGTTTGCAGAGTGTCATGCAATTCATCCGCATTTCTCACATCCGGCCACGCCTGCTCCTGAACCTGCGCGATCATCTCGGGGTCCAAACGGCCCATGGACTGTAAAACCGTATCCGGCAATAACCGCCTCATTTCTACCGCCCTCGCCCGCCGCTCCTCCAAAGGGGCGTCATCCAAAAAAGCAAAGGGGTTGGCGTTTAAAATTTCATGGGCAAAACAACTTGGCGTGGGCGTATCAACTGCTAAACATTGAATGCGACCATCCGCCATTGCTTTCAATTGCAAAATCTTCATCTAAAGTCCCCACCATGACGCCTTCCGGTTCGGCAATGACGGTAAATAAGCCATTTTCGGGAATAGCACCGCCGCTGGTAATAGCGGTTAACCGACTACCGCGACGAGCACGGACTACTCCATTAATCTGATCACGGAATAAATAAGCACCATATCGGCCACGATTCCCAGCAATACCTTCGGAAAGCATAGTTAAAATGGCATCGAAACTTTCTCTGGATAAATTAGCGTAAGGATAAGCCTTTTTGACTAAATTGAATAAATCATTTTCCAGCCAATCTCCGGTCGCGCAGGTAGCCACTATTTGCTGAGCCAGAATATCCATAGGCTGAATTGGAAATCTTAATTGATCTAAATCACCTGTGCTGATAGCCTTCACAAGAGCCGTACATTCTAATAATTCATTTAGGGTTGTCGCAAAGATCCGGCCCTTGGGAATAGCACCCGCCAATGGCCTGCCCGGCCTATTCGTTGTAGAGCAATAGAGATGGCCCGCGGCGAACCGATTTGACAGACTAAATCAATCACCCCAATATCAATGCCTAATTCCAAAGAAGCGGTGGCGACTAAAGCTTTTAATTCGCCGTTTTTTAATTTGTTTTCTACGGCTAATCTTAATTTGCGTGATAAGCTGCCATGGTGCGCAGCCACCTGATCTTCCCCTAATCTTTCAGCTAAACGATGAGCGATACGCTCCGCTAACCGCCGGGTGTTGACAAAAATTAAAGTCGAGCGGTTTTGCTGGGCTAATTCGGCAAGGCGATCATAAATTTCATCCCATATTTCATTGGAAGTGATGGGACCTAATTCACTTTTGGGAATTTCAATCGCTAAATCAAGTTTACGTTTATGGCCTATATTGACAATCGTAGGCGCCACCTGATTATTGCCCACCAGAAATTGAGCCATTTTTTCAATGGGCTTTTGTGTGGCCGACAGACAGCCCGATTCTGACCGGCGGCGCAAAAGTGAGCGCCTGTAATCTTTCTAGCGATAAAGCCAGATGAGCGCCGCGTTTATCATTAGCGACAGCGTGAATTTCATCTATAATCACGGTGTTCACAGTCATCAACATTTTCCGGCTTTTTTCTGCAGTCAGTAAAATATAGAAAGATTCGGGGGTAGTGATGAGTATGTGCGGGGGATGTTTCAGCATGGCTTGCCGATCGCGATTTAAAGTATCACCTGTGCGCAGCGCCACTCTGATTTCGGGCATATTGATGCCTTTGGCTTGAGCTAAAGCAGCCATTTGCGCTAAAGGGGCCGCTAAATTTTTCTGAATATCGTTACTTAATGCTTTCAAAGGCGAGATATAAAGTACTTCAGTGCGCTCTATGAGTTCTCCGGCTAATGCTTGCCTGATCAGACGGTCAATACAAGTTAAAAAAGCGGCCAGGGTTTTTCCAGAACCTGTAGGCGCAGAAATTAAAGTGCTGTGGCCAGACAGAATCGGAGGCCAGCCTTCTCGCTGCGGCTGGGTAGGCGCACCGGCGAAGCTATAGAACCATTCTCGAACTATAGGATGCGCCCATTCTAAGCTATCAATATCGTTTTGCATAAATAAACCATTATATCATATTTTATTCCTGTATTGCTTACGCGCGGGAAACATTATATTGTTATCTTATGAAAAATTTTGATCCTAATGCGGCTGCCGATAAAAACGCCGGCATTTTTGGCCTGCCTTTTACGGTAGATGAAGCTAAATTGGTTTTATTGCCCGTTCCCTGGGAAGTCACTACTTCTTATGGGGCTGGAACTTCTTATGGACCGCAAGCTATTTATCAAGCCAGCATGCAAGTTGATTTGTATGATCTGGAACTGGGTAATTTTTTTGAAGAAGGCATCGCCATGATGGCTGAATCTTCTGAAATTCAACAATGGAACGCCCAAGGTAAAACAGCAGCTCAGCAAGTTATTGCCGCTCCAGGGGATGAAAGCCCTAAAATCAACGCCGCAATTCAAACTGTGAATAAATATAGCGAGCAATTAAATCAATATATTTATACTGAAACCCGAAATTTATTGGCTAACGGTAAACGGGTAGGGATTATCGGCGGGGATCATTCCACTCCTTTTGGCGCTATTCAGGCTTTTTTAGAAAAATATCCAGAGATGGGGATTTTACATTTTGATGCCCATGCCGATATGCGCAAGGCTTATGAAGGCTTT
>Ga0163144_10006608_pt1 | contig 25545 bp, 24 predicted proteins | sample OliLak19BULKMAT1_FD_123175 | JGI IMG/M metagenome (GOLD analysis project Ga0163144, IMG submission 123175) | Freshwater microbial mat bacterial communities from Lake Vanda, McMurdo Dry Valleys, Antarctica - Oligotrophic Lake LV.19.BULKMAT1 | ecosystem: Environmental > Aquatic > Freshwater >... | reverse complement strand
CGCCGGGCGTTCCGGCGGACGATGGGCCGATCGCCGCGCCCTACAGCCTGACTTAACCAATCAGCAATCCATCCTTGACTACTCTGCTCTCGAACACGGGGCCCGCACCGATGTCAGGCTCCAACGAGATCGGACGATCCGAGCATGGCATCGCACTCAATCACCTCCCCTGACCGTGCACTCAACGATCCCGGCGCCACGCCGGAATCGGTTTCCGTCACGGCAACTGCTGCCTCGTCCGTGCGCGTCGACACCGACAAGCTCAATCGGCTTGTCAATCTGGTCGGCGAGCTGGTGATCACCCAAGCCATGCTGGCGCAGCAGGGCAGCGGCCTGCCGGTGGAGCAGTATCCGGCGCTGGTTCATGGCTTGGAGACCCTGTCGCAGCACGCGCGCGAGCTTCAGGAAAGCGTCATGGCGATCCGCGCACAGCCGGTGAAATCGATCTTCGCGCGCATGGCGCCGCTCGTTCAGGAGCGGTCGATCCGCTTGGGCAAGGAAATCAGGCTCGTGACCAGCGGCGAAGCCACCGAAATCGACAAGACCGTGGTGGAGCAGATCGTCGATCCTCTGACCCGGATCATTCTCCATGCCGTCGACAACGGCGTGGAGACACCCGGCGAGCGCGAGCTCCAGGGCAAGAGCCGCGAGGCGACGATCCATCTCTCCGCCAACCATCGCGGCGGCCGGATCGTCATCGAGGTCGCTGATGATGGCTGCGGCGCCGACCGCGATTCCGCCCTGCAGCAGGGCGACGGCCTCGACGCGCTCATGATGCAGACTGGCGCATTACCCGGCACGACCACGATCGACGGGCCGGCGGAAGCCGGGGACATCATGGCGATCAGGTGCAAGGTCCAGGAGCTCGGCGGCCGGATCAGCGTCACGTCGCGCCCGGGCCAGGGCTCCTGCTTCACGCTGTCCCTGCCCCTGACCCTCGCGGTTCTCGACGGCATGGTCGTGGCCGTGGGGCCCGAGACCTACATCATTCCCCTGACCAACATCATGGAAAGCCTGCGGCCGAAGTCGGCCGAAATCCATCGCGTCGTCGGCAAGGGCGATGTCCTGTCGATCCGTGGAGAGTATGTGCCGCTCGTCTATCCGCATCGCCAGTTCGGCATCGTCGACGCCAGCGACGACCCCTGCAAGGGAACCGTCGTGATCGTCGAGAGCGACAATGGCGGCCGTGTCGGGCTCGTCGTCGACGAGTTGCTCGGCCAGCAGCAGGTCGTGGTCAAAAGTCTCGAATCCAATTTCGGCGCTGTCCCGGACATCAGCGGCGCGACGATCCTCGGCAGCGGCCGTGTCGCGCTCATTCTCGACATCGCCTCCCTGGCAGGCCCCGCGCGCGCCGGTCCGGCAGCCCAACGAGAGCGATCCGCAAGCCGAATTTCCCAGCGCATCAACTGAGTCGACCGAAGGAATCACCACATGCAATCACTCGAAACAGCGAGCGCGCCGGTCGCCGGGTTTGCGCCCCCTGACAGGAACGCCGCCGGCGACAACACGCAGCAATTCATCACCTTCACGCTCGATGCCCAGGAATACGGCATCGACATCATGGTGGTGCGCGAGATCAAGGGTTGGACGGAGACGACCACCATCCCCAACGCCCCGCCCTATGTGCGCGGCGTGATCAATCTGCGCGGCGTCATCGTGCCGATCTTCGATCTGCGCGCCCGATTCAGCATGGGCCAGACCACCCCGACGCCGATACATGTCGTGATCATCGTCAATACCCGCGCCAAGACGATCGGCCTGCTCGTCGACGCGGTGTCCGACATCATCTCCATCGAACCCTCAGCGATCAGGCCGGTGCCAGAAATGGGACTGAAGACCGACGACCGCTGTCTCGATGGCCTCGTCTCGATCCAGGATCGCATGGTGACACTCGTGTCGCTCGAGGGCCTGTTTGCAAACCTGACGAGCCAGGCCGGCCGTGATCCCGAAAGCCAGACCGCATTGCCAAAGGGATCGCCAGACGCATCCCGAACAGCAGCCTAAGACCCAGATTCACCCAGGAATTGCGCGCCGCGCAGACAAAAAGGAAATTCAAAATGGCAAAATCAGCGAAAAACAAATCCACATCGGCGAAGGGCGTCAAGCCCGCTTCGAATGACGTCTCGAAACTCAAGGCGCAGCTTGAAGCGATGCGCGCGGCTCAGGCTTTCGTCGAGTGTTCGCCGCAGGGGCAGATCACCGATGCGAATGCGGTGTTCGTCGAAATAACCGGTTTTACCCTCGACGAACTGAAGGGTCAGGAGCATACGGTCTTTGCAGATCCCGCTTGGCGCGCACAGCCTGAATTCCGCCAGTTCTGGGACAAGGTGGCACGCGGGGAAACCCAATCGGGGCTGTACCGCTTCGCGAGCAAGGCAGGCAGGGAAGTCTGGTTTCAGGGATCTTACGCTCCAGTGAGCAATGCGAAGGGCGTAGTGATGTCCATCGTGATCACGGGCTGGGATGTCACCGCTCAGACGCAGAAGGCGCAGTCCGATGCGGTCGAGCTCAAGGTGCGCACGGACGTCATGGACATGACCAGCATCGTGTCCTACGCCGACCTCAAGGGCGACATCGTCACCGTCAACGACAAATTCATTGAAGTCTCCAAGTACAGCCGCGATGAACTGATCGGCAAGCCCCACAACACGACACGCCATCCGGACATGCCGAAGGAAGTGTTCAAGGAACTGTGGAGCACGATCGGTCGTGGACGCCCGTTCCGCGGCGTCATCAAGAACCGCGCAAAGGACGGCAACCCCTACTATGTGGACGCCGTGATCATGCCGATCCTCGGCGAGAATGGAAAGCCGAAGAAGTACCTCGGCGTGCGCTACGACATCACGGCCGCGGAGATCGAACGTCAGGCCATGCGTGGCCTCTTCGGAGCCATCGACTCAAGCTATGCCTACATCGAGTTTGATACGGCTGGAAATGTGCTGCTGGCCAACAAGAACTTTCTCGACACGCTGGGCTACCAGCTCGACGAGATCAAGGGCAAGCACCATCGCCTCTTCGTTGAAAAATCCTTCGAGTCGTCGCCCGCATACGCGCAGTTCTGGGCCGACCTGAACGCCGGCAAGGCATTCAACGATGTTTTCAAGCGCATCTCGAAGTCCGGAAAGGAAGTCTGGATCCAGGCCGTCTACGCGCCGGTGAAGGACGAAGTGGGTCGGGTCTTCAAGGTGGTCAAGCTCGCGACCGACGTGACGGAACAGCGCCTGAAATCCGCAGACTTCGAGGGCCAGCTCGCCGCGATCTCCAAGGCGCAGGCCGTGATCGAGTTCTCGATGGACGGCAAGATTCTCACGGCGAATGAGAATTTCCTCAACACGCTGGGCTACAGCCTCCAGGAAGTCCGCGGTCAGCATCACAGCATGTTCGTCGATCCCGTCTCCCGGCAGAGCGCCGAGTACCGGATGTTCTGGGACAAGCTCGGACGCGGCGAGTATGACGCCGCCCAGTACAAGCGCATCGCCAGGGGTGGACGCGAGATCTGGATCCAGGCCAGCTACAACCCGATCCTCGATCTCAACGGCAAACCCTTCAAGGTCGTCAAATACGCCACCGACGTCACCGCTCAGGTGCTCGCCGCCCAGACGTTGCAAGCCGCCGTGCGTGAGACCCAGGAGGCGGTCAACGCCGCGAAGGACAACGACCTCAGCAAGCGGATCCCGCTCGAGGGCAAGACCGGCGAGATCGAACAGCTCTGCAGCGGCGTCAACGGTCTGCTCGACAGCATGAGCGGCATCGTGGCGAACATCATCGACTCGTCCAACGAGATCGCCAACGCCGCACGCGAGATCGCCACCGGCAATACGGACCTCTCGCAGCGTACCGAGGAGCAGGCGTCGAGCCTCGAGGAGACGGCCGCGAGTCTCGAGGAGCTCACCTCGACGGTGAAGCAGAATGCCGACAACGCGAAGCAGGCCAACCAGCTCGCGAGCTCGGCCTCGGAGGTCGCCATCAAGGGCGGCTCCGTCGTCACTCAGGTCGTGCGCACGATGGACGGCATCACGGACTCGAGCAAGAAGATCTCGGACATCATCGGCGTCATCGACGAGATCGCGTTCCAGACCAACATCCTCGCGCTCAATGCCGCGGTCGAAGCGGCCCGCGCGGGCGAACAGGGTCGCGGCTTCGCGGTCGTGGCGGCGGAAGTCCGCAATCTCGCACAGCGCAGCGCGAACGCCGCGAAGGAGATCAAGGCGCTGATCTCCGACTCCGTGAGCAAGGTCGAGACCGGCTCGAAGCTGGTCGAGAGCGCCGGCAAGACGATGGACGAGATCGTCACCTCGGTGAAGCGCGTCACCGACATCATGGCCGAGATTTCGGCCGCGTCGCAGGAACAGAGCGGCGGCATCGAGCAGGTCAACACCGCAGTGACCGAGATGGACAAGATCACGCAGCAGAACGCTGCCCTCGTCGAGGAGGCCGCGGCAGCGGCTAAGTCCCTCGAGGAGCAGACGGGAACTCTTGCCGCGATGGTCGCCGGTTTCACGCTTGCGGAAGGCCAGCCGGCAACCACCGCGCCGGCCCCGCGTCCGGCTCCGACCGGCAACCCTGTCGTCGACAACGCCGTCCGGCGGGCGGCGTCCGCCGCGGCGATCCGGCCGATGGCGAGCCGGCCGGCGGCGGAGAACGCCATCAAGCGCACCCCCGCGCCGCGCGCAGCCGCGAGCGACAACCAGCCGAAGCAGGCGCCCAAGCGCCGCGCCGCGAATGGCGGCGATGCCGATTGGAAGGAATTCTGATCGAGTCCAAGACGCCGATCCGAAACGGCCGCACCGTCATGGTGCGGCCGGCCTTCCCGCAGGGAGCGCGAGTGAGCGATGCAGCCCGCACGACAGACTGAGTTCACGCTCGACGACGACGACTTCAACACCATCGCCAAATTCGTAAAGACCCAGACCGGCATCGTTCTCAGCCAGGCGAAGCGCGACCTGGTCTATAGCCGGCTCGTCCGTCGCCTCCGCGCGCTCCATCTCGACAGCTTCGCCGCCTATTGCCGCTACCTGGAGGGACCCCAGGGCGAGGACGAGCACGGATCGCTCATCAACGCGATCACGACCAACCTCACCGGGTTTTTCCGCGAGGCGCATCACTTCGCGCATCTTGCGGATTCGACGCTCAAGCCACTGATCCAGACGCGGCAGAACCTGAACCGCCGGCTTCGCGTCTGGTCGGCCGCGTGTTCCACCGGCGAAGAGCCGCACTCCATCGCGATGGTGCTGCGCAGCGTGTTGCCGGAGACCGGCTCCTGGGACGCTCGCGTGCTCGCGACCGACATCGACACCGACGTGCTCGCCCGCGCCAAGACGGGCCGCTATCCAGCCGACGCCGTCGCACCGGTCCCGGCGGCGCTCAAATCGCGCTTCGTCACATCGGAGTCCGGCGGCAATGTCCTGATCGATCCCAAGGTCCGGTCCCTGATCACGTTCAAGCAGCTCAATCTTCTGCACGACTGGCCGATGAGCGGTCCGTTCGATGCGATCTTCTGCCGCAACGTGGTGATCTACTTCGACAAGCAAGAGAAGCTCGTGCTGTTCGATCGGCTTGCGGACATGCTTCAGCCCGATGGCTGGCTCTACATCGGGCATTCCGAAAACCTCCTGGGCATCTCTGACCGTTTTCAACTGGTGGGCCGCACGATCTACCGGCGTATCGGCTGATGAGCGCCCGTCCCAATCTTGCCGAGCGTCGACGCACGACCGTCGACGAAGACCTCACGCTGAACGCTACGATCCGTCGCTATCGCGACCCCGAATTCAATGCGACGGCGGTCAAGGTGCTGCCCGGAGAGCACTACGTCACGGATGTCCCGGATGAGATGCTGGTCACCGTTCTGGGCTCCTGCGTGTCCGCCTGCATCCGCGATCCGATCATCAAGTTCGGCGGCATGAATCACTTCATGCTCCCGGAGAGCAGTGACGGGAATTGGGGGCACGCATCGGCGGCGATGCGCTACGGCAACTTCGCGATGGAAGTCCTGATCAACGAGATCCTGTCGCGTGGCGGCCGGCGCGAGCGCCTGGAGATCAAGGTCTTCGGCGGCGGCAACGTGCTCGTAGGCTCCACGCCGGTCGGCACCCGCAACTCGGACTTCGTCGAAGCCTACCTCGAGGCGGAAGGCCTGAAGAGCGTCGCCAGCCATCTCCGCGGCAATCATCCACGCCGCGTGCATTATTTTCCGGCGACCGGCAAGGTGATGATGCGCGAGCTCAAGCGCAGCAACGACCTCGTCGCGCTCGACACCGAGAGTATCTACCGCTCGTCTCTCAAGACGCCGCCACCGGCGGGCGACATCGAACTCTTCAACTGAGGTTCCCATGGCCAAAACGATCCGCGTCCTCGTGGTCGACGATTCAGCTCTGATGCGCAAGATGATCTCCGCCATGCTGACTTCGGAGACCGACATCGACGTGGTCGGCGTGGCCCATGATCCGTTCATGGCCCGCGAGCTGATCAAGGCGACCAATCCCGACGTCGTCACGCTCGACGTCGAGATGCCGCGCATGGACGGTCTCACGTTTCTCGACAAGATCATGAAGCTGCGGCCGATGCCGGTCGTCATGGTGTCGTCGCTGACCCAGAGCGGCACCGACGCGACGCTGCGTGCGCTCGAGCTCGGCGCGGTCGATTGCGTCGCCAAACCGGCCGGCGGCCTGGTCGCCGGCAATCATGCCAATTTCCGCGAGGAACTCATCGCCAAGGTCCGCAGCGCTGCGATCGCGCGCATTCGTCCGCGCCAACTGGTCGAGCGGGCGACGCGGATCTCGGTTGGCCCGGGCTATTCCTCCAGCGAAGTCATCGTCGCGATCGGCGCCTCGACCGGCGGCGTCGAAGCCTTGCACCACGTCGTCCAGGCCCTGCCCGCGGATTGCCCAGCCGTGGTGATTACCCAGCACATGCCGCCCGCCTTCACGGCGAGCTTCGCCCGACGACTGGATGCGGAATGTGCCGTCGTCGTCAGAGAAGCGAGCGACGGCGTGCGCGTGCTGCCCGGCCATGTCTACATCGCCCCCGGTGGCCGGCATCTCGAGCTGTCGCGGTCTGGCGCCAACTACATGTGCAAGATCACCGATGCGCCGCCCGTGTCCGGGCATCGCCCATCCGTCGACGTGCTGTTTCGTTCGGTGGCGCGCCACGCCGGCGCCAACGCGGTCGGCGTCATCATGACGGGCATGGGACGCGACGGCGCGGAAGGTCTCGCCGAGATGCGCGCGGCCGGCGCGCGAACCATCGGTCAGGACGAGGCGAGCTGCGTGGTCTACGGCATGCCGAAAGCCGCGCGCGATGCCAATGCCGTGGAGATCGAAGTCAGCCTGTCACGGATCGCGGAGGAGCTGCTGCAGCGCTGCTACGCCTCGACACCGCGGCGGATGCGCATCTGACGCGAGATCATTCACGCTGCTTGCTCGCTCGCCGGCGGCAACGCGAAGTTCGCAATCGCGATGACATCGTTGCCGGCGCCGATATAGGTCAGCGTCTCGAAGCTCATCATGCGCGCCATCGCGATGCCGCGTCCGTTGGGTGCGAGCATGCGCGCCGGATCGAAGGTCAGGAAGCGCCGAAAATCGAAGCCCACGCCGGCGTCGCGCACCTGAAAGATGGCGCGATGCTCCTCACGCCGGAACTGAACCGTGGCGAGCCGATCGCGGTACTCCGGCAATGCAAGCCGCCGCTCCACCTCCGCCGCCCAGGCACCGCGCGTCACGAGCGCGGTCTTCTCCTCGCACGTGATGCCGAGATTGCCATGCTCGATCGCGTTGACGATCAGCTCGCGCAGCCCCACCACGATCCGACCCGGGTCGGGGCAGACGACTGACAGCATGGTCGAGAGATTGCGGGCCTCCGACAGCGTGCGAACTTGGAACATACCACCCATGATCAGGCCGATGGCGGAACTCCGCTCGGCAACATCATTGCGCAGGCGCGTGATCTCACGGAACTGCGCCAACGCCGTGCCGAGCAGCTGCGGCAAACTCGGCGACAGGAGATCGTCGATCGCATAGTGATTGGGACCGGCGAGGCTGCCATCCCTGCACATCGACGCGAAGAGACCCTGCGTCTCCGCGATCATCGGCAGCTCGGTCATGCCGCAGCCGGTGCGCTTGATCGCGGCGCACAGCGCATCCGTAGCCGAAGCGGCGCCGACGATCACGGCATCGATCTCGCCGACGCCCTTGGCGTCTTCTGGATCGCGCAGGACGATCGCCTCGAACTCTGCCGCCGTGAGCCGTCGCGCGATCGCGTCTTCACGCTCTGCGCCGGCGCCGATGATCAGGATCCTACTCATGACGCGGACTCCTTGCGGGCCGGACGGCCCAGAACGGCGATCGTGAGGTCGTCTGGCGGTGGCGACGGAATGCCGCCACGCAGTTGCATCCACAGGCGATCGAGTGTGACGGCTGGATCGGCATGGCGCGGGACATCCGCCACGATCTGACGCAGACCATCCCACCCCGTCGGCTTGCCGGCGCCATCGGGCGCATCGGTCAAAGCGTCGCTGTAGAGGAGCAGGAACTCGTTCGGCAGCAGCTGGGTGTAGCGGTTTTCATAGGTGGCGGCGGCAGAGACCCCGACCGGCAGGCCCCGCGCTTCGCAGAGCCGGGCTTCACGCTTCGTGAAATGACCGATGATCGGCGGTGGCGCGCCGGCAGTCGCGTAGATGAATTCGTGGGTCAGCAGATCGAGCGTGCCGACGATGAAGGTCGCGAACTCACCGAGCTCCAGCGTCCGGCAGAGGATTTGATTGATATTGGCGAGCGCGGTTGCCGGATCCAGCGGATCGAAGTCCCCCGTGATCACCAGCGTATGGACGCGAAACGCATTGATGGCCGACACGATCCCATGTCCGGCGATGTCCGCCGTGAACACCGAAACGCGGCGCTCGTCGATGCGATTGATGCCCCAGATGTCGCCGCCGATCTCCGAGCTCGGCTCAACCGTTCCACGCAGCAGCAGACCGGTCGACGCGGCGAGCGCATGAAGATCGGGCTCCGAGGGAACGATACCCGCCTGCAAGCGCCGCACTGCAGCGAGCTCGCGCGCGACCCGACTGCGATAAGCGACCAGCCGCTGCTCGACACGCCAATGCTCGAGATGGGCGCGCGTGCGGGCGAGAAGTTCGGGGATATGCACGGGCGTGCGCAAGAGGTCGGACGCACCGACCGCGAACACGGCTACGATGTCGGTCGGATTCTCGACGGAGCTGTGGACCAGGATCGGCAACCGCGCCGTCTGCGGCGCAGCGCGCAATTGGCGACAAACCTCGAACCCGTCCATCTCCGGCATGTGCAGACCCAGAATCACGAGATCGGGACAAAGCAGGGCGACTTTGGAAAGTGCCTGAAGCCCGTCTACAGCGGTGTCGATATTCGAAAACCCAGCTTTCTCGAAGGCTACCCGGATCTGATTTCTCGCCAGTCGCGAAGCATCCACGATCAGGATCGAGCAATCATGAAGCGCACCCACGGCGCTCTCCGCCTCCGGCGACGCATCGACGCCCGGAGTCGCCGCACCGTGATTCCCAGTCTGCCAGCCCATGGTCGGCGCTCAGCCTGCGCTACATCCGGATCGTGATGATCTTCGACAGATCCGCAAGCTCGAGCACACGCCGAACATGCCCCGTCGGATGATCGACGGAGAAGCTGTAGTTGGAGTTCTTCGCGACCGAGAAGGCGATCAGCAACATCCCGATGCCGGCCGAGTCGATCGACTCCAACTCGCGGAGATCGAAGGCGCAATGCCTGGGTTTGCGCTGGCTGACATCCGCCAGCATGGTGCGGAAGGCGGCCTGATCGTTCATCGTCAACGCGCCGACGAAGCGGACCTCCACCTCCTCGCCGAGCTGGATCGTTGTCTGTCGCATCACGCATCTCCGAAACTGAATTCAGAATAACTCGACATCGCCGGACTCCTGTACCGCCGACGCTTCGCTCGCCGGCTTGTCGTCGAACAGCATCGCGGAGATGAATCGCTCGCGCATTTCGCCCAACGATCTCTGGGCGATCAGGCCGCGCAGCCAGGCCTCGTCCGGCTCACCATCGGGCAGGCCCGATGTGGTCGCCGATTTGCCCTGCATCGACTCCAGCGCCGCCTGCAATGTCGACAGCGCGTCGACGACATTCTGCAAACGTTGCGTCGCGCGATCCTGGAACTGCATGTCGACGACGCTGCGCGAGATCAGGCCGGAGGCCTCGCGCGACAGCGTCATGGCCCCCGAAACCGTGTCCGTGAGGCTGCGGTACTGGCCCAGAATCGCCTGCATCAGCAGCACGATCTCCTCGCGCGCGACGATGAAATCGGTCATGTCGACGTTCGCCGATTCACGAACGGCCGCATGGCTGGCGCGCACGCCGCTCACGATCTGCCCGACGCCGCCGCGCATCCGCGTAGCGATCGCGTTCATCGATTTCGAGAGTTCCTGCACCTCGTGCGCGACGACGCCGAATCCTCGGCCCGCGTCGCCCGCGCGCGCCGCCTCGATGCGCGCATTCAGCGCGAGAAGATTCGTCTGCTTGTTGATGCGCTCCACGTCCGCAATCAACTGATCGACCTGCCCGAGATTCCCGACCACATCGTCCAGCGAGCAGACGACCTGCACGCTGTACTTCGAGTTCTGGATGATCTGGGCTATCAGCGCACCCAGCCGGCTGTCGATGATCTGCATCACCTCGGCGGTGGCGATCTCACGGTCATTGCACTTCACCCGCGCGGTGGTCTCGATCACCTCGTTGAGCTTGACCGACTGCGCGAGGGTATTGGCCGCGAGTTCCTGGAACTTGCGCGAGAGATCCACGACCTTGGTCTCGACCAGCTGCGACGTCGCGCCGATCTCGCTGCACACGGCGTGGATCACCTTGCGATGCGTCGCCGACAGCCCCTGCCAATGGCGCACGAGATCCGCGAGCATCGGATCGGCGGTCGCCGGCTCGGGCCCCCTAGGCTCGGCCGCGTCAGGCGCGGCCGCGACAGGCGCGGGCGGCGCGTCGTTGGCGGGCGTCGTGGAACTCTGCTCCGGCCCCGACCACCTGACCAGGCGCGCCAGAAGGCTCATGCTGCCGCCTGCTCCCGCGGGACAGGGGCGCTCATGACCACCGGATGGCCCGCCAACGGCCGCATGCGGGCCAGGCCGTCGACGTCCAGGATCATCGCGACGCGCCCATTGCCGAGAATGGTCGCGGCCGAGATGCCTTCGATCTGATCGTAGTTCTCCTCGAGACTCTTTATGACCACCTGCTGCTGTCCCAGCAGTTCGTCGATCACGATCCCGATACGGCCACGATCCTCGGTGTCCACGAGCACGATCAATCCCGCCGCGGGATCGCCGAGCGCATTTGCGACGCCGAAGATCGAACCGAGATGAACCAGGCGGACATAGTCACCGCGGATCGACACGACATTCTCGCCGTTCGGAAGATGATAAAGATCGGCTGGGCGTGGTCGCAGGCTCTCCACGATGCTGTTGATCGGCAGGATGTAGCGTTCGCCGCCCACGGAGAGGATCATCCCGTCGAGGACGGCCAGCGTCAGCGGCAAGGTCAGCGTGAAGCGCGAGCCCTTGCCCGGAGTCGACTGGATCGTCACCCGCCCGCCCAGCGCCTGGATGTTCCGCCGCACGACGTCCATGCCCACGCCGCGGCCCGAAAGATCGGTGACCTCATCGGCGGTCGAGAAACCCGCGGCGAAGATCAGATTGTCGACTTCCTCGTCGGTCAACTGCGCCGTCGGCGCAACCAGCCCCCGGTCGCGGGCGAGGCGCAGGACCTTCTCGCGATTGATGCCGCGGCCGTCATCCTCGACGGCGATCACGATGCGGCCGCCACGATGCGCGGCCGAGAGGTGGATCACGCCTTCGGCGGGTTTGCCCGCTGCGATGCGCTCCTCCGGCGTCTCGATGCCGTGATCCATCGAATTGCGGATCATGTGCGTCAGCGGATCGGCGATCTCCTCGATGACGGTCTTGTCGACTTCGGTGTTCTCTCCGTTCGTGACCAGGCGTACCTGCTTGCCGAGCTTCGCGGAAACGTCGCGCACGATCCGCGGCATGCGGGCGAAGACCGATTTGACCGGCTGCATGCGGATCGCCATCACGCTTTCCTGCAGCTCGCGCATGTACATCGCGATGGATTCGAGCCCCTGCGCGATCATCGGATGGCTGACGTCGGCCATGTCGCTGATCCGTTGCGCGACCATGGACTGCGTGATCACCAATTCGCCGACCGTATCGACGAGGCGATCGACGCGATCGAGATCGACGCGGATCGACGTCGTGCGCGAAGCGACTGGCGCATCGGGCCGGAGGTCGTTTTTCGCGCGCGGTGCGGCCTTGGCCACGGGGGCGCCGTCGGCCTCGGGGACCGTGGCGACGGCCGTGGCGACGGCTGGCGCCGCTTCGCCGGCGTCGATCTCGTCGATCGTCAGGTCGCAATCGTCGACGACGAACTCGAAAACCTCCATGACCGCAGCGCGATTCGCCGAACTCTCGAGCTCGAAGTTCCACGCGAAATACGCTTCCTCGGGATCGAGTGCGTCGAGCACCGGGAGCCGCGACAGATCGATCGCGGTCCGCAACCGGCCAAGTGACTTCAACTCCCGCACCAGCAGCAGCGGCTCATTCGCATGCCGATAGAGCGCAGCCCCCGGCGCGAAGCGGATCTTGAAGCCACGCGACGCTGCCGGCTTGTCCGACACGGCGGCGCTCGGGCGAGCGGACGCCTCGGCAGCCTTCGGCCGCTCCTCGCCTCCGATCGCGGCTTCCAGCTCCGACGCCGTGTCCGATCCGTAATCCGCGGGAAGCTCGGTGTCCGTCTTGGCGGCTTCGACCATATCAGCGAGAACATCACCGGCCTTGAGGAGGAGGCTTGTCACCTCATGCGTCGGCGCCAGTCGCCCATCGCGCAGATGATCGAGCGTCGTCTCGAAGCAATGCGAGAATTTTACGAGCACGGTGAATTTGAACGCACCGGCGCCTGCCTTGATCGAGTGGACGGCGCGGAAGATCGCGTTGAGCGTTTCCGTATCACTCTCGCCGGCGTCCAGCCGGGCGAGGTTGCTTTCGAGCGCGCTGAGCTGCTCGACGCATTCCTCGAAGAAGGTGACTTTGAAGCGGCTGAAATCATCCATGGCGGCCTACTGTCGAGTGAGTTGATTCACCGTTTTCTAGGGGCAGACTTTCTGGACCACCTGGACGAGCTTGTCCGGCTCGAACGGCTTGACGATCCACCCCGTCGCTCCGGCGGCGCGGCCCTCGTTCTTCTTGCTCGCATCGCCCTCGGTCGTCAGCACGAGAATCGGCGTGACGCGATGGACTGGATCGGCGCGCAGATGCTTGCACAGCGTGATGCCGTCCATGTTCGGCATGTTGACGTCGGTGATGACCAGGTCGACCTTGATGCCGGCCAGGCGCTCCAACGCCATCTTTCCATCGTGCGCTTCGATCACCTCGTAGCCTGCACCCTTGAGCGTGAAGCTCACCATGTCGCGCATTGTCTTCGAGTCATCGACGGCAAGAATCTTCTTGGCCATGCTGGCATTCCTTCGCGAAAGATCGCGTGTTTCGGAGATCAGGCAGTCGGCGCTGCTTGCGGCAACGGCAGCACCTGCGTGAGACCGAGCTCCTCGATCGCGCGACGCAAGGCGACTGAAGCGGAGTTGAGCGTGAAACGCTTTCCGCGTGCCCGTTGGCTCAACGCCGTGGCAGCCAGGATCTGCAGGCAGGGGCTGGTCACGACGCTCACGCCATCCGCGTCGAGCCGCAGATCGCCGCTCGCATCCACCGCCTCGCGGAGCAGGCGATGCAGGCTGGGCGCGGCGGTCATGTCGAGCTCGGCCGGCAGCGCGATGGTCAGGAGATCATCCGATGGGGTCACATCAAGGCTCACTGGAGTTCTGGTTCAGGGGATCGTGACGGCTTCGACCCTAACTTGCGCCGGGATACGTAAAGCTCGACTTAACTCGCGGGCGATGCGCCGCGACCGGTCGAGGAAACCGAGCGCCAGGTGGAGATCTTCAGCCGCAGCGGGCTGTTCGATTTCTACGACATCTCCGGCGGCGGCTAATTCGCCAAGCACGTCTGCGTGACGCCGATGACCTCCGATCAACCCCAGGACTTCCTCGCGGCCCAGGCGAAGCGGATCCACGTGATCGGCGGCGGGCCCCCGCCGGAATGAAGGCGGCGACGCGCGCGGCAGAGCCTGATCATTCGGTGTCGCTGATCCCACGCCGCACGACACTCGGCGGTCGTCTGGTGCGGCGCGCCGCCCTACCGCTGCGCACGCGCTGCCAGGTCGCGATCGACGACATGCAGCGCGACGCCGAGCGCGCGGGCATGGCGCTGCGGGTCGGGTGCGAGGCTGCCGAGGCGAATCTCGATGCGGTGATCTACGAAGGTGAAAAGACCGGCCGCGAGATTTGAAACGGTACCTTCCGCCGACCGCAGAAGATGACCCGCCACTTCAGCAAGCCTCGAGCGATCGCCGGTCTGCACGTCCCCTCCTGGTCGCGAAGCGGCTAGGAGGGGTGGCATCGCGCGAAGCGCGCTGACGGGGAGGTCACGTGGGACCTTTTCGTGTTCAAGGCATCTCCCCGTCACGCGCTGCGCGCGCGCCACCCCTGCTATCGCGTGCCGCGACAGGAGGGGATGGGTCCCCGGCTCGTCATTGGCGCCGCCAGGGGGACGCGTCGCTTCACGTGGAGACTGGTCCCGAGATGCACCGGCTTGATGTATTTGTTCATGAGTTCGCCGCGCTCGAGATAGTGGATGCCAAAGGCCTTCACCATCAGCTCGGAACACCAATTCGTCATGATCATGCCGTCGGCATTGACCTGGTCGAAGCCTTCCTTCCTGGCGAAATCCGGATCGGTGTGGATGTTGGAGTCGACCTGCCGCAGCTCGTTGGCGGCGGCGGACAGCATCGCGCCGTCGTACCACTCGATGCGCTGCGAGGTGATGATGCGGACCGGTCCGGCGATCTCGTCGCCGACCTTTCTCCTCGAGGATCCGCATCTTGTCGACATGGCCTGCTGCCGGTTCGCCAGACGCTCGCCAAAGAGCCGGCGATCCAAGACAAGCGTTTCTTCAAGGTGGCCATCGGCGAGGCGGCGACTTGGTGGATGCCGCCCTTCGCGCACAAGAACAGGACCAACTACCAGGACAAGATCGCGCCGCACTGGCAGCAGGCGCTGCGCGAAGAGATCACCGTGAAGCAATTCCACGAACAGGCTGCGAAGTTCCTGCGCGGTCAGGCCTGAGTCGTCACGACGCGCCGCAGCTCGCGGCGGTCCTGGAATCTCACGGCTTCTCCCACGCGCTGCTGGTCGGCGCGCAGTCCTACGACGCCGACAATCGCTGCATGCTGCGCTCCAATGGCCGCTTCCGCGACATCGCGCTGGTGAAGTCCGAGGCGAGCGAGGGCGCGCCGCTATGGCTGCCAACCCCGGAGCACCGCCGAATAGTGCTGTGGCGGACGCCGGCCCGGCTCTTCGGATTTCGCGACGCCTCATCGGATCGATCGCTTCGCGGCCATTGCGGATCAACGCTCGTCGTGGTCAGCAATGAAATCCATGTCGAGGCGCAACCCGATCCCCGGTAAATCGGGCACCGTCATGTACCCATCGACCGGTACAGGCGCGTCCTTGAACACCTGCCCCGTCACGCCTTCGAACATCAGCAGTCGCTCGAGAAAGAGCGCATTGGGAATCGCCGCGACGAGATGGAGATGGATGTTCTCCATCGCGTGAGGCGCAAACTTCACGTTCCATGCCTGGGTCAGCGCGGCGCATTTCAACATCTCCGTGTAGCCGCCGACGCGCGCGCCATCGACCTGCACGATGTCCGCGGCGTCCGCGAGCAGCAGGTCGCTCACGCCGAACTTCGTGTATTCGTGCTCGCCGGTCGCGAGTGGAATGTCGGTGCCGCGGCGGAACTTGGCCAGGCCCGGGATGTCGTCGGCGAAGACCGGCTCCTCGAACAGCGTGATGTCGCACTCGCGAATGCGGTTCGCGAGCTTGATCGCCGTGGCGGCATCGAAGCAGTTGTTGGCGTCGATCAGGATCTGGATATCGGGGCCTACGGCGTCGCGGACCTTGCGCACGCGCTGCACGTCGCGGTTCGGCTGGCGGCCGCCGTCGAAACCGACCTTCATCTTGATGTGCCGGAACCCGCGCGCGACCATCGACTTCATCTCGTCGACCAGCTGGTCGTCCGAGTACGACGTCCAACCGCCGCTGGCATAGACCGGCACCCGCGTCAGTTTGCCGCCGAGCAGCCGGCAAACCGGCAGGCCCGCGATCTTGCCCTTGAGGTCCCACAACGCGATGTCGATCGCGCTGAGCGCGCAGAAGGTGAGCCCCTTGCGGCCGATGCCGCGCAGGTAATGGAAGAACTCCTGCCAGATCGCCTCGCTCTCCAGCGGATCTCAGCTTCTCAGGCCGGGCGCCTCGTGGCCAGTGCGCGCGACGTATTCCGTGTAGCCGCCGCCATATTGGTGGATGCCCTCGGGCGTCAGCTCCAGCACGCGATTGGAGAGCGCCGCCAGGAAGTGACGGTCGTGCGAGACGAACAGCATCGTGCCCTCGTACTGCGACAACGCCGCGATGAGCATCTCCTTCGTCGCCATGTCGAGATGGTTCGTGGGCTCGTCGAGCACGAGAAAATTCGGCGGGTCGTAGAGCATCAGCGACATGACGAGGCGCGCCTTCTCGCCGCCCGAGAGCACACGGCACTTCTTCTCGACATCGTCGCCGGAGAATCCGAAGCAGCCTGCCAATGCGCGCAGCGAACCCTGGCCCGCGCGGGGGAAAGCGTCTTCGAGTGACTCGAACACCGTGCGATCGCCGTCCAGCAGCTCCATGGCGTGCTGCGCGAAGTACCCCATCTTCACGCTGCCACCCAGCGCGACACTGCCATCATCCGGCTGCGCTGAGCCCGCAATCAGCTTCAGCAGCGTGGACTTGCCGGCGCCGTTGATGCCCATCACGCACCAGCGCTCCTTGCGGCGCACACGGAAGTCCAGCCCTTCGTAGATGGTCCGCTTGCCGTAGCGCTTGTGCACGTTCCTGAGGTTCACCACGTCGTCGCCCGAACGCGGCGCCGGCGGGAAGTCGAACGAGAGAATTTGGCGACGCTTCGGCGGCTCGACCCGGTCGATCTTGTCCAGCTTCTTCACGCGGCTCTGCACCTGCGCCGCGTGCGAGGCGCGGGCCTTGAAGCGCTCGATGAACTTGATCTCCTTGGCGAGCATCGCCTGCTGGCGTTCGAACTGCGCCTGTTGCTGCTTCTCGTTCTGGGCGCGCTGCACCTCGTAGAATTCGTAGTTGCCCGAGTATGTCGTCAGCGCGCCGCCGTCGATCTCGATCACCTTGGTGACGATGCGGTTCATGAACTCGCGGTCGTGCGAGGTCATCATCAGCGCGCCGTCATAGGCCTTCAGGAAGCCCTCCAGCCAGATGAGGCTCTCGAGATCGAGATGGTTGCTCGGCTCGTCCAGCAGCATCACGTCGGGGCGCATGAGCAGAATGCGCGCCAGCGCCACGCGCATCTTCCAGCCGCCCGACAGCGCCCCAACATCGCCGTCCATTATCTCCTGGCTGAAGCTCAGACCCGCGAGGACTTCGCGTGCGCGTCCCTCGAGCGCGTAGCCGCCCAGTTTCTCGAACACGCCCTGTACCTCGCCGAAGCGCTCGATGATCTCTTCGAGATCGTCCGCCCGGTCCGGATCTCCCATCGCGGCCTCGAGTTCCTTGAGCTCGGCCGCCACGTCGCTCACGGCGCCGGCGCCATCCATCACCTCGGTCACCGCGCTGCGGCCCGCCATCTCGCCGACGTCCTGACTGAAATAGCCGATGCTCACCCCGCGATCGACGATCACCTGGCCCTCGTCGGGCTGTTCCTGGCCCGTCATCATCCGGAACAGCGTCGTCTTGCCGGCCCCGTTGGGACCGACGAGGCCGACCTTCTCGCCCTTCTGGAGCGCCGCGGAGGCCTCGATGAAGAGGATCTGCTGGCCATTCTGCTTGCTGATGTTGTCGAGACGAATCATGTTTGTCCGGAGCCTGGAAGAGTTGCGGCGCGCTTATGCCACGTTGCGCGCCGCGGGAAGAGTGTTCCGAGTCCGACAATGCGATCCCAACAATGCGATCCAGGCTGGATTTTGACATCTGGGGGTCGGCCCCAGGCCGCGCGCCACCGCGGCACGCGCCTGAGCCACCGGGCGACTTGCACTCGCGCGCACGACGTGCGTGACGACAGCGCGTCGTTTCGCCTACATGTATCATCGTTGCATCGAAAAATTGTCGTGAGGGTCGCAATGTCACCAGGCGAGAGAATGCGGGCGTATCTGTCCGAGCCGGGATTCGTCGTCATGCCCGCGGTTTGGGATGGGCTCACCGCCAAACTCGCGGCCGCCGCCGGATTCAAGACCGCTTTTCTGTCCGGTTCGTGCGTCGCGGCGAGCCGACTGGGTGGCCCCGATCTCGATCTCGTGTCATTCGGCGAGATGGCCGATTCCTTCGCGATGGTGCGCAACGCCGCCCCCGACACGATGGTGCTGGCCGACGGCGATCACGGCTACGGCAACGCGATGAACGTGCAACGCACCGTGTCGACCTACGGGCGCGCGGGCGCCGCCGCCGTCCTGATCGAGGACAAGCTCACCCCGCGTGCGTTGACGGCGGCGGGCAAGCCGTGCCTTCCCTTCGCCGAGGCGCGCATGAAGATCCGTGCCGCCGTCGCTGCCGCTAGGGAGTCCGGGATCCTTGTCATGGCGCGCACCGATTGCCGCCCCACACAGGGCATCGATGAGGCCGTGGCGCGCATCGAGATGTTCCGCGGTGAAGGGGCTGACATCCTTTTCCTCGACTCGCCCGCCGACGAGAACGAGATCCGTCGCGCGGTCGCCGCGGCCGGCGGGCGTCCGTCGTTCGCGGTGCTCTCGCCCGGTGCACCCCGCGCGATTCCGTCGCAGAAGGAAGCTGCGGCGCTGGGGCTGAAGATCGGCACCTATCCGACGGGCATGCTTGCACCCGCGATCACGGGAATGCAGGCGGGACTGGCCGCGCTTGCGGCGGGCGAAGCGCAGGCCTCCAGCGCCCTCGCGCCCAAGGCGATGCGCGAAATCCTCGGCTACGACGACTACGACGTCCGCGCGAAGCCCTACGTTCTGGAGAAGTGACGCGCTCTTCCCGACGTGAATCCGAACAAGGAAGTGGCGCACAAATAGGACGCTGCTGGAGAGGCACTCGGCCAGCGCTTGCCCGCCTCCAGAACATCGCCGGCTCCGTCAGCGGCGGCGGCAAGTCGCAACGTGGCGGTTCGTCACGCGGCCAACACAAAGTCGATGAATCCGCGTTCGACGTCCGTGGAGACAAGCTTGACACGGAGCTGCTGGCCGACGTCGAGGTCCGCGCCGCGCCCGACGAGCTTGCCCTCCACCGGCGGCGTGAAGATCCGCACCCAAATGTCGCTCGCCGAGCGGCCGGTGACGATGGCGTCGTAGACTTGGCCGACATGCGACTCGAGCAACAGCGCGGCCTCGGATTTGCGCATACGCCGCTCCACCTTTCGCGCCGCGTCCTCCTGCTGAGTGCAGTGCACCGCCAGAGCCTCCAGCTCGGCAAGCGTGTAGGACGGTGCGCCGCCGCTCAACACGGACTTGACCATGCGCAGTGTGATCAGGTCCGGGAACCGGCGATTTGGCGCAGTCGAGTGCGTGTAGTCACGTACCGCCAGGCCGAAATGGCCGATCGGGGCGCCGGCGGGTTGTTCCACCACGTACTCGCCCGAGCCCATGAGCTTGACGATCACGAGCGACAGATCCGGGAAGCGCAGCGGGTCGGCCTTGTGACGTTGCGCCAGAAACGCTTCGAGCGCGCGCGAGTCCGGCGTCGCGGGCAGCGGCTCGCCGTAGCGGCGAGCCACCTCCACGATGCGCATCCAGCGCTCGGGCGAGCGCACGACGCGCCGCAGCGACGCACCGCCAGCACCCGCCAGGAAGCGCGCGGTGCTCGTGTTGGTGGCGATCATGAACTCTTCGATCAGCTGGCGTGCGCGGTTCTGCGCCTGTTGTTGAATCCCCACCACAATTTCACCTTCGAACACGGCGCGCGGCTGGAAGGTCTCGAGCTCGAGCGAGCCCAGGGCATGACGCCTGACGCGCAAGCGCTGCGCAACGGCGTCCTGCGTGCGCAATTGCTGCTCCATGCCGGGCACGGCTTGGGCAGGCTGCGGCAATGCACTGCCCGCGTTGATCCATGCGGAGACGCCGTCGTAGGCCAGCTTGGCCTTGTTGCGCACCAGGGCCCGGTGCACGCTGGCCTGAGCGATCGACGCGTCCGGCGCGACGATCATCTCGGTCACGAGAGCGAGCCTGTCTTGGCCAGGATTCAACGATGTGAGGTCGGTGCTCAGGCGCTCAGGCAGCATCGGGAACACCTTGACTGAGGTGTAGACCGAGGTGGTGTTGATCCACGCGTGTTTGTCGATCGCCGAGCCCTTCTTGACCAGCGCATCCACGTCGGCCACGGCCACGAGGAGCTTGACGCGGCCGTCGGCGAGCAGCTCGCACGCGGTAAGCTGGTCGAGGTCGCGAGAGTCGTCGTTGTCGAGCGAGCACCAGGGCAGCGCCGTGAGATCGCGGATCTGCGGGTCGGGATCGCGGCCGGGGCCGCCGATCGCGGCCATTTGCTGCTGAACGCCGGGCGGGAATGCCGGCTCCAGGCCGCGCTCGGTCATCACCTTGGTGGCGATAAGGACGAGGTCGCTGCGGTTGCGGGGGCGTGCTGAGCGCATGGGGTTCTCGGATTCCTGAGGATCACTGCCAACCGAAACGGCGAACGTAGAGGCGCTTCATCCCAGTGACGAGCACGGCGTAGCCAAGCAGGATGCCGGCCAGCCACGCGAAGTACGCCCCGGGCAGCGCGCGCAACTTGAAGTACTCGGCCAGCGGCCCCATCGGCAGCCACAGCCCGACCACGATGATGCCCACGGTCGCGGCCAACAGCGGCCACGCGGCGCGGCTCTCGATGAAGGGCAGCTTGGGCGTACGGATCATGTGCACAATCAGCGTCTGCGTCAGCAACCCGACAACGAACCAGCCCGACTGGAACAGACTCTGCTGCGCCACCGTCTGCGCGCCGAACACCCACCACATGACGGCGAAGGTGGTGATGTCGAACACCGAACTGATGGGCCCGAAGAACAGCATGAAGCGGCCGATGTCGGCGGGGTTCCACTTCAGCGGCTGGGTCACCAGCTCGGCATCGACGTGGTCGAAGGGGATCGCGGTTTGCGAGATGTCGTAGAGCAGGTTCTGCACCAGCAGTTGCAGCGGCAACATCGGCAAGAAAGGCAGGAAGGCGCTCGCCACCAGCACCGACAGCACGTTGCCGAAGTTCGAACTCGCCGTCATGCGGATGTACTTGAGCATGTTGCAGAAGGTCGTGCGGCCCTCGACGACGCCTTGGTCAAGCACCATCAGGCTCTTTTCGAGCAGGATGATGTCGGCCGCCTCCTTGGCGATGTCGACCGCCGAGTCCACCGATATGCCGATATCGGCCGCGCGCAGCGCCGGCGCGTCATTGATGCCGTCACCCATGAAGCCGACCACGTGGCCCTGCGCCCGGAGCGAGCGCACGATGCGCTCCTTGTGCAGCGGCGCGAGCTTGGCGAAAACTTGGTGCTGCTCCACTGCCTTCGCCAGCGCCGTGTCGTCCATCTGTTCGATCTCGGGGCCCAGCAGCACGCGGTCCACGGCCAAGCCGACCTGCCTGCAGACGCGAGCGGTGACGAGTTCGTTGTCGCCGGTGAGCACCTTGACGTGGACGCCGTGGGCCGCCAGCGCCTGAAGCGCCGGCGCGGCGGTGTCCTTCGGCGGATCGAGGAAGGCGATATAGCCGACGAGGGTGAGGTCCGCCTCGTCGGCCACCGAGTAAGTGTCCTGGCTGGGCGGAAGCTCCTTCATCGCCACCGCGATCACGCGCAGGCCGTCCTCGTTCAGGGTGCGCGCGATCTGCTGTGTGCGCTCCAACATTGCGGAGTCCAGTGGCGCGTCTTGCCGTGCTTCCCCCTCCTTGGTCCGCACGCGGGTGCAGCAGGTCAGCACCTCCTCGAGTGCGCCCTTGCAGATCAGTTCGTGGTGTTCGTCGCGATCCGACACGACCACGGACATTCGCCGCCGCTCGAAATCGAACGGGATCTCGGCGAGCTTGCGGTGGTCCTGCTCCAGCTTCAGCTTGGTGGGCAGTTCCACGCGCGCGAGCACGGCGCGGTCGAGCAGGTTTTTCAGGCCTGTTTGGTAGTGGCTGTTCAGGAAGGCGAGGTTGAGAACCTCCTCCGACGTGTGGCCGAAGGCGTCGATGTGGTGCCCGAGCGCAACCTGGTCCTGCGTCAGTGTGCCCGTCTTGTCGGTACACAGGACGTCCATCGCGCCGAAGTTCTGGATCGCGTCCAGGCGCTTGACGACCACCTTCTTGCGCGACAGCATTATTGCGCCCTTGGCCAGCGTGGTGGTCACGATCATCGGCAACATCTCGGGCGTGAGGCCCACCGCGACCGACAGCGTGAACAGGAACGCCTCGGTCCAGTCGCCCTTGGTGAAGCCGTTGAGCAGCAGCACGATCGGCACCATCACGAGCGCGAAGCGGATCAGCAGCCAGCTCACGCTATTGACGCCGGCCTGGAACGCGTTGGGTGCGCTGTCGGTGGCCGTCACGCGCGCGGCCAGCGTGCCGAAGTAGGTGCGGCTGCCGGTGGCCACCACGAGCGCAGTCGCCGAGCCCGAGACGACGTTGGTGCCCATGAAGACGAGGTTGCTTTGCTCGAGCGGCCCATCGCTCGCACCGCGGCGGTCGGCGAATTTTTCCACCGGCAGCGACTCGCCCGTCATCGCCGCCTGGGCCAAGAACAGGTCACGCGCGCCGAGCACGCGGCAATCGGCCGGGATCATGTCGCCGGCCGAGAGCACGACCACGTCGCCCTGCACCAGTTTGCGCATCGGTATCTCGACCCCCGCGGCGGCGTGCGCAATGGCACCCTGGGCCGGCGCCGCGGACGCGCGGCCGTCGCGGCGCAGCACGGTGGCGGTGTTGCTCACCATCGCTTTCAGCCGCTCGGCGGCACGGTTCGAGCGGCCCTCCTGCACGAAGCGCACGCTCGTGCTCAGCAGCACCATCACGGCGATGACGATGGTGGCCTTGACATCCTTGGTGGCGTACGAAACGCCGGCCAGTGCGGTCAGCAGCAGATTGAACGGATTCTTGTAGCAGCGCCAAAGGTGCAGCCACCAGGGCAGCGGCTTGTCGTGCTCGACTTCGTTCGCGCCCTGTTTCCCCAGGCGTGCGGCAGCTTCGCGGTTGCTCAGCCCGTCTTCGTGCGACTTGAGCCGGGCCAGCGCAGCCGCGGGGTCGTCGTGTGCGGCGCGCAACAGGTCGCGCGCAACAACGTCCGGAACCGCCTGTGCCGGGCCGCGGCCTGCCAGCTTGTCCTGCAGCGCGTGGCGGCCAAAATGCCGCAGGACGCGTCGGCGACGCAGTACGCCACTCAACCATTTCTTCAGACCGTTGATCACGCCGGTCTCGCGCATGCAGTCAGCCCTCGTGCAAGACTCTCCGTCATCGTGTTTGACTCGGGTTCGCTCGGCTGAAGACGCAAAGCTCGGTCAAGGAAACGTCTCGAGCGCCACCTGGTCCAGACGCGCGACGACCAATCCCGGCGAGGCAAGTTGATTGCCGACGACCGTTCTTGAGAAGAGGACGCTGGCATTTTCGTTGCCCGACGACTCCCGTCAGGTGCCCGGGATGAGCAATGGGTCCGTGCGGCATTTCATAGGGGCCAGAGATTGAGAAATGCACGCTGACCCCATTTGTCCCTGCCAGGGGACGTCTAAGGCGGTTCGAGACTTTGGTCGGCGCGCCGGCTACGCCGCAAGCTCGGGGGGAAGCAGCCGGTCGTACTCTTTCTTCACCACCGCATAGCATTCGCAGGACCGCTTCTCCAGCCCCGGTCGGTCGAGCACCGTGATGTGGCCGCGCGCATAGCGGATCAGCTCGGCCTTCTGCAGCTTGAGCGCGCTCTCGGTGACACCCTCGCTGCGCACACCGAGCATGTAGGAAATGAGTTCCTGCGTCGTCACGAGTTCGTTGCCTTCCAAACGATCCATGCTCAGCAGCAGCCAGCGGCAGAGTTGCTGATCCAGCGTGTGGTGACGGTTGCACACCGCTGTCTGTGCCATCTGCGTGATTAGTGCCTGGGTGTAGCGCAGCAGCAGGTGCAGCACCGGCGCGCGGCCGAACTCATCCTTGATAACCTTCGCTTTCATCCGAAAGCCCTGGCCGGCACTTTGCACCACGGCCCGGCTGGGCGTGGATTCGCCGCCCATGAACAGCGAGATCCCGACGATGCCTTCGTTGCCGGTGATGGCAATCTCGGCCGACCCGCCGTTTCCATCACGTACAGCAACGAGACAATGGCCGTGGTTGGAAAGTAGACATGGCTCGGGGTGACACCGGATTCGTAGATCACCATTCCAAACGGCATCTCGACACAGTCCAGTTGCGGTAGCCAGCGTTGCCACTCCGCATCTGGCAACGCCGCCAGCAGGCGGTTCTTTCGTGGGTCGGACGGCATGCCGGACTCAGCCGTTTTTGTCGACTCGGCCTTCAAGTCGTGTCCAGCCTGGGGCGTTCTTGATCTTGGCATGGCACTGATCATCGACGCCCGTTCGACATCGGCGCTGTCGAACAGATAACCTGGCCGAACTCGGTGTGTCACCCCACTTGGTCGCCGACCTTGAACTCTCCGATCACGTCTTCAGTGTTCTCATCCACCGTCGTTACCGGGTTGAAGTCGCCCTGACCTTGCCGCGCGGCACGGGTGGACCGAACAGATCGGCCGAGCGGCCCATGAGCGCACGCAGCCTGGCCGCGATGGCGTTCATCACTTTGCCGCCGGCGACTCAGGTGGATGTGCCTTTTGCGTCGGTGAAAAAAATGAAACCTCCGCATCCCAGCTTTCATCAAGCCCGACGCGCAGGCGGCCTTGCGGTTCCTTGGCCAGATCAGGGAATTCCGCGGCATTGGCCGTCAGCCCGGTGACTGACTGCCCAGTCATGTCGGGCTGCCCCATTTCCAATGGCGGATCTCAGGCATGTCTGCACCATGCATGACAATGTACTGTCTGTGCGCAACCAGCTTCGCCTCGAGTTGCCGCTGGAGATCGAGGCCTCTGTCGCAGGCCTGCGGCAGTCGGTCGATGGTGTTCATCACGAGGTGGAAGCGGGGGTCGCGATTTGACAATCTTCATCGATCATCGCGCAACGCTACGACGCCACGCGTCGCACCGGAATACCTCGCCCGCACTATTCAACCAACTCCGATTCGGCTGTTCCCTGACGAGCCCTAACATTACAGTTGCCGTGTTTCTCTTTACAGTGCGCGCGCTGAGCGACCGCCTGGTGAGCTCTGCGCCAGAGTGACCATGCGATGATGTGCGCGGGTTGGATTCGTTTTCGGGCGAGTCTGATGGCGAGGCGGCGGATTTCCTGG
>Ga0163144_10006606_pt1 | contig 25551 bp, 21 predicted proteins | sample OliLak19BULKMAT1_FD_123175 | JGI IMG/M metagenome (GOLD analysis project Ga0163144, IMG submission 123175) | Freshwater microbial mat bacterial communities from Lake Vanda, McMurdo Dry Valleys, Antarctica - Oligotrophic Lake LV.19.BULKMAT1 | ecosystem: Environmental > Aquatic > Freshwater >... | reverse complement strand
GGCGCCACCTGCGCTTCGAGCCGCCGCCGCGCCTCGCCCAGCCATTCCACGCGCGTGCGTGGCGAGGTCGCCGGCGCCGGCTGCCGCGCCGCCAGGCGCCGATAGCCTTCGGCGAAGAGCTTCGCGCGCAGGTGCAGCGGCTGCACCGGCACGATCGCATCGCGGCGCCGGCGCAGCATCTCGATGTCGACGTCGGCGACCAGCAGGTCCTCGCCGTGCGCGCCGCATTTCTCGACCCCGAGCGGGTCGACCATGGCGCTGGCGGGTGGCCCGACCCGCGGCGTGCCCGCGCCGGCGCCGTGCACGGCGCTGGCCGTCGCGACATAGGCGTGGTTTTCCCAGGCGCGGGCGGTGCGTGCATTGCGCCGCGCGTCGAACAGCGGATCGTTGAACTCGCGGGTGGGATTGAGCAGCACTTCGCCGCCGGCGAAAACCGCGGCACGCACCAGCTGCGGGAAGAGGATGTCCTCGCCGGGCAGCACCACGACCTGCCCGAGCGGCGTCGCGCAGGCGGCGTACCCGGTCGGCTCGCCCATCGGGCTCGTCGCCCCATCGACGAAACCATGGACCAGGTCCGGCGAATGCTTGGGCGTCGCGGCGAGCAGTTCGCCCGATTCCGAAATCACGAACCCGGTCGTGACGGAAGTGCCGGGCGTGTCGCCGCTCACACGCAGTGCGCCTGCGACGAACAGACGCCCGGCGCGCGCCATTGGCGCCACCGTCGACACGAACTGCGCAAGGCTGCCGGCGGGTTCCGCTGCCGAAGAGAGCGGCAACAGCAGCAGCGGCACCGGCGCCGGGTCGGTCAGTGCGCGCGCGTGGTACGTGCCCGCGGCGTCGGCGATCAGCGCCGCCAGGCCGTCCGTGTCGTGTGCGTTCCAGTCACGCTGGGAGATGATCAGCATCGGAGTCACCCCGCCGCACGCAGCCAGTCGCGAATCTCCGGACGATGCTTCCAGAGTTCCTGCAGGTAGGCTTCGGGCAGCGTCTCGACCGATTTCGCCTTGATGCCCGACGCGTGCCACACCGACAGACCCTGGTCCGGCGGCATGCCGAGGAACTTCCGGAATCCCATCATGAACGTCGAGTTGAAACTCATCTCGAGACGCGGCGCATCGAACTGGCCCGCGGCGCGGCGATCCAGCCAGTGGGTCGCATACTCTCCGGTCGGCGCCGGCGTGCTCGCGGGCCGGTCCTTGTTGCCCGCCATCAGCACGGTGTTTTCCTGCGCGGCCCACTCGAGGTGGATCACGCCTTCGAACCCGCCCTTGATGCTGGTCTCGGTGATGCCGCGATCGGTGAGCCGCACGACCGTTTCGGTCGAGCCGATGTTGGGCTCGACCACGACCTCCTCGGACGTGAAGGGATTGCGCCAGCGCTTGCCGGACAGCGGCTCATTGGTTTCCGGATCGTTGAACGACGTGAACAGGCGATACTGGAGCTCGCATTCGCGCGGGCCGCGGCGCAGCAGGCGCTTCATTTCGCAGCCCTCGAGCCGGAACAGGATCTTCGGCTGGTGGCCGGGCACCACGCCCAGGTAGACCCCGCGCCACCACTGCGGCGACACGCGCCCGGACAGGTCGCCGGTCGTCCGCAGGAAATTCTCGAACCGCTTCTGGGGGTCCTTCATCCAGTCGTCCTGCGGACCTGGCGTCATCGATGCCGCCGGCGCAGCGGCGAAGCCCAGGCCGGGCGCCAGCATGGCGCCCGCGAGCAGCCCGCCGGCACCGCCGAGCAGTTGGCGCCGCAAGGCCAGGGGCAGGTCCATCGGATCGGAGTTCGACGACATCTGGGAATACCTCGGGGAGTTCTCGGGCATCAATCCGTGACGGTGCGAAAGCCTTGCGGCGTGCGTCCGATCCGCACGCGGGTGGGCGTCGGGAAGTGCGCCGGGATCAGCAGCGCGGAAGAGTCGGCCAGTGCTTCGAGCAGCTTGATCCGACTGGCCACGGCCTGCGAGGGTTGTTCGCAGAATCGCGAGTACCAGTCGGGTCGATCGACCTGGATCGGGTGGTGCACCACGTCACCGGTCAGCCACGCGGTAGCGTGGCCGTCGAAGAGCCGGATCATGACGGTACCTGGCGTGTGCCCGGGCGCCGGATGCAGCGTGACGCCGGGCGCCACCTCGTGGTGCTCGTCCACCAGCTCGGCGAGCCCGGCGTCGAGGATCGGTTGCACGCTGTCCGCCCACATGCCGTGGTGGATGCCCGGCCCCTCGTTCTGCAGGCGCGTCCGGAAGTGATCGAGCTCGCGGCGCGCGAACAGGTAGCGTGCCCGCGGAAACGTCGGCACCCAGCGACCCCGGTCGAGGCGGGTGTTCCATCCGATGTGGTCCGCGTGCAGGTGGGTGCACAGCACCAGGTCGACGTCCTCGGGCCGTACGCCGAGCTCGCCGAGATCGTCGATGAACCGGCCACTGCGGGCGTTCCACTCGGGCACCATCGGGCGCGGCTTGTCGTTGCCGAGACAGGTGTCGACCAGGATAGTGTGGGTGGGCGTGCGCACCAGCAACGCATGGAAGGACATGATCAGCAGCCCGCGCTGCAGGTCGTAGAAACGCGGATCGTGGCAGGTCGGGCAGGCGAGCACTTCCGACTCGGTGGCCAGCGGAAACAGATGCCCGGCCGACCGGAACGGCCCCTCGAACTCGACCAGGCGATCGATCCTGAACGGCCCGGCCAGCGCTCGCGTACCCACAGACATGATCCTTGGCCCTCCCACGCGATCATCGGGCATGCGGTGTCGCCCTCCAGCGTCGGATCAGACGCATTTCACCACGTGAAATCGACCCCGCGCTTCGCGCGCCTATGCTCGGGGCAATGAACGCCAAACGGCCATTCCTCATCATGTCGCTCCTGTTGTCCTCGCTGCCCGCAGGCCAAGCAGCTGAAAGCGCCGGCGTACGGTACACGTCCGTCACCTCGACGGATGGCGTCGTCCTGAGCGTCGGTGAAACCGGGCCGCGGGACGCCCCTGCCGTGCTGTTCCTGCACGGAATCGGCCAATCACAGACGAGCTGGCGCCGGCAACTGGTGAGCCCCCTCGCGCAGCGACTGCGGCTGGTGGCGATGGATCTGCGCGGGCACGGCGATTCGGGCAAGCCGTCGGCGCCGGAGGCGTATCGGCGGGCCTGCCAATGGGCCGACGACGTCCGCGTGGTCCGCGAGGCGCTTGGACTCGAACGTCCCGTACTCGTCGCGTGGTCGTTCGGCGGACTGGTCGCGATGAACTACGTACGCTGCGAGGGCGCGCAATCGCTGGCCGGGCTGGCGCTGGTCGCCACCGCTGGCGGACGCCTGGTGGCTCCGGTTCCGGCCAGCACGACTCCGGCCAGCGCAACCCCGACTGGCCCATCCCCGGCGGCGAGCGCCGGCCGGGACATGACGGTGCCCGATCTTCGCCAGAACCTCGCCGGCGCCAAGGCCTTCGCGCGGTTGATGACGGCCACGCCTCCCGATGCTGCGTGGGAGGACGAAACCGTTGCTGCGCTGCTGCGGTTGCCCGCCTACGTACGGCGCGCGATGGGTGGCGAGCAAGTCGGACCGACCGGCGAGCGCATCACCACCAACGAGGACCTGGCGCCGCGCCTGACGCTGCCGATGCTGATCGTCACCGGCGCAAAGGACGCGTTGTCCGATGGCACGGCCCTGGCCGCCGCGTATCGCGCTCGGTTCCCCGCGGCGCGGGTGCTGACGTATCCGGCCTCGGGGCATTCGCCATTTGCCGAAGACGCGGAGCGCTTCAACGTCGACCTCGAGTCGTTCGTCAACGCGACTCGAACTGCGCCGCGAGCCGCCGATTGATGTCCCGCTGACGCACCAGCGACACGTCGAGCCGCCCGCTGACGAAGGCCACACCGGCGGCACCGACGGCACAGAATACCGCGACGAACCACGCGAGCTTGTTGATGGCTTCCGGCGCGACCTGGCTCAACGGCACTCCGGCCGGGAAACCGATCAGGTCGAGATAGATCCCGGTCACGAACGACATCACGCCGCCCGCCGTCTTGATCGCCAACGTCATGAAGCCGCCGACCAGCGCCTGCTGGCGACTGCCCGTATTCGCTTCGTGCTCGTCGGCGACGTCGCCGCCGATCGAACCCACGGCCACGAGGTACATGCCGAGGAAAATGCCGCTGATGAACAGCATGCCGGCCACCAGGTTGGCGAGCTGCGGTGAACCGGGCGGCGGCCCCACGCCGAACACCGGCAGCAGCACGGCGAGTGCATTCAGCAGCGTGAAGCCGCCGATACCCCAGACCAGCGCCTTGCGCCGATCGAACTCGCGCAGCAGCAGCGGCAACAGCAGGGCGCCGAGTCCGCCGCCGAAGCCCTGCATCGACATCACCCACTTCGCCGAGCCTTTCGGCACCTGCCACACGTAGGTGAGCACATGGATCTTCAGCACGGTGATCGACACCAGGCAGATGAACACGAAGATTGCCAGCACGAACACGCGCCGCACATTGGCCGTCAGCGTCAGGGCACGCACGACCTCGCGAAACGCGGCCAGGGGCGCCAGGCTCTGCGGCGGCCCTGCCGGCTCGGCACGCTCGTCGTCGAGCAGCGGGCGAAAGGTTCCGAGCACCACCAGCGCCATGCAGACGACCATCACCAGCGCAGCGCTGATCGCGAACGGCGCATAGTTCGCCGGATCCAGCTGGCCGCGCTCGTAGCGCGCGCTCTCGCCGAAGAAGAACCCGAAGGTCGCCAACGGCACGACGATACGCGCAATGGTGTTGCCGATCGCCGCAGCTGCGACGATCCGCGGCCGCTCGATCACTGAACGGCTCAGGTCTGCACTGATCGCCTTGTAGGGGATCGCGAAGAACGTCAGCAGGATGCGGGACAGGACGCCGAAGCCAAGCAGCCAGGCGAACAGGCCCGCGTGGCCCAGGCCCTCCGGCGGCGTGAACAGCAGCACGAAGGCCCCGGCGAGCGGCAGCGCCGTGGCGATGATCAGCGTGTTCCGCCGACCCCACCGAAGCCCTCGCCACTTGTCGGAGAGGAATCCGACGTACGGATCGGACACGGCGTCGACGACCAGGGACACCAGGATCGCGAGGCCCGTCAGCGAGCCGGACAGGCCAAGCACCTGGGTGTAATAGAAGAGTACGAACAGGTCCCAGGCGTAGAAATAGATGCTGTCGGCAATCGATCCCGCGCCGAAGGCTGCCTTGCGCCAGAGCGGAACGGTCCGCTCGAGGGTCATGCGCGACCGGCTGCGGCCACGCGCGTCATCCGAGTGCGTAGGGGATCTGGCGTGGCCCGTGATATTGCTCGACGGCACCCGAGCTGGCGTCGAAGATGTTCTGCACGAAGCTGCCGCTGCGCTGGCTGCGCAGGATCAGCGCCGCGGTGCTCACCGCGCCGTTGACCTCCGCGTGCACTTCCCACGGCCGGATGTAGTCGATGTGCCCGGGGCCCACGTCGGATTCCTCTGAGACGGCGACTCGTGCGCGCGCCAGAAGGCCCGGCTCGGGCGCATCGACCAGTGGTGCCGCATCGGACACAGAGTAGCGAACCACTTTCTCGGCACCCGTAATCACGCCATATAGAGTGACAGATCGCCCGTGGTCGTGGATCGTGGTACGCGCACCGGGTGGCTTGATCAGCCCGTTCAGAACGAATCCGTGGTCCGGGTCTTCATAGAAGATCAGGTTCGCATGCTTGCCCTGCAGGCCAAGCAGCGCGGGGCTCGTCGGCCAGGTCTTGGCATGGTCACGCAGCTCCGGATCCGCGAGCAGCTTGCGCATGCTCGTGGCCGCTGCCTCCCAGCGCTCTTCGGCCGGCATCGGTGCGGCGCACAGCGCACGCACTTCCTTGATGAGAGTTTCCACTGACGGCAGCATCATGCAGTCATCGTTGAGCGTGCGGCAGCGGGAGACAACCTTGCCGGCGCGGTGTTTCACCGAGTGAAATCCCGGTTGCACTGCCTGACCGCACCGGTTTTCGCATGGATGGTGCCCCGAGGCAACGAAACCCGCCTTCAGTTGCCGGGCGCCTCGATCACATACCCCAGCGCCGCAAACTGCACGAGCACGCCATCACGACGCAGCAGTCGCTGGATCGGCGTGACGGCCAGCGCCACCCGGTGCTGCTCGAGCGACTGCCGCACCGCGTCGAACCACAGCTGGTCGAAGTCGCGCGCCATCGCCGCCATGCGCGGTCCGCTCATGATGGCGCCGAGACAGGCGTCCAGCTGGTCGTCGGCGGTCGCCGATCGCAGTGCGTCGATGTCGCCGACGGTCCATGCGATCGCACGCGCACGCATCGACGGCAGGTCCTGCTCGATGCGTGCCAGCGTGGCGGCGAGGCAGGACTGCTCCGCGGCGGGCGAGACGCGCCCGATCTCGGCGAGCAGTGCCTGCGGATCCTCGACCCGCTGCTCTGCTTCCCACACCGGCACCTTGGCGCGTTTCGCGAGCTTGAGCACCTGGCCATCGACGTCCGAGTTGAAGCGCAGTCCGCTGCCCTCGATCGCGGCCTGGAAGATCTCGCCTGCCGCGAGCAACGGCCGCAGCCGTTCCATCTTGCGATCGCGGGGCGCATAGCGTGCATGCGCGTCGCGGAAGCGGGCATAGAGCTCGGGCGGGAGCACTGCGTCGAGGCCGACGCCGTCCGGATTCAGTCGCAGCTTGCGCCAGTCCCGATAGAGCCGCACGAGGCGGATCGGGCCTGCCTTGACGTCGACCGAAGGGCGCGTCGGTATATAGAGCTCCGCCTTCGCCAGCACCGCTTCGAGCTCGCGCGAGCGAAACGTGGTGCGGCGCGGCAACGGGCTCGTCGTGCCGAGCACATAGACCGTGTTGTCACCGCGACGGATCTTCCAGAGCCCCGGGCCCGGGCGTTCTCCGGAAACCTGCACTTCCATCAGCGGTTCGTCTGCGGCGACCGCTTCGTCTGCGGCGACCGGCTGCGCGTGCAGGGCTTGGGGGAGCAGCCCCAGCAGGACCGGCAGTTGCACGAGGAGGCCGGCGATGGCGCCCAAAGCGCGCGGCCTGGAACGACGGACGAGCATGCGATTAGTCTAAAGCGGCCGGCGCCATGACGACCAATAAGAAGTTGGCGCATCCGGGGGACTGGACCACGGCGCAGACCCGCCAGACCCTCCAGGCTGGAGCCGAACGCCCGCCTAGTGGATGCCAGCGCCCCCTAGTTGGGCCGTAGACGGTCCCAGGCTTCCCGCCGCCGGGTCTATTGCCTAGCTGGCACGGATTGCGCACATTGTGCGCCGTCTCAGCCGCAGCAAAGGGACTTGCAGCCTTGGCAGATATCTCCAACATCCGGGTTCGGGACGTGTTCACGTGGGCGGGCCCGATCATCGGACAGGACCGGGACTTCTTCGTCCTCGCCCTGGTTTACGGTGTAGGCATCGGCCTGCTGGCGCTCGCGACGCCGATCTCGGTGCAGGTGCTGATCAACAGCATTGGCAACACCGGGTTGGTGGCTCCGCTGTTGACCCTGGCCGGCATCCTGCTGGTCCTGCTGCTGCTCTGGGCGGTGCTGAACGGGTTTCGCACCTACCTGATGGAGATCTTCCGCCGTCGCTTCGTCGCGCGGCTGGCCGCCGAAATCACCGTGCGCGTGGTGCACGCCGAGAGCCCCTTCTTCCAGGACGATCGTCGCTCGGACCTGATCAACCGGTACTTCGAGTTGATGACGATCCACAAGGCGATACCGTCACTCTTCATCGGCGGCTTCGCGATCCTGCTCCAGGGCGGGATCGGGCTGATCCTCACATCCTTCTATCACCCGTTCTTCCTGCTCTTCAACCTGCTGTTCGTGCTGTTGCTGTGGATCATCTGGCGGGTATTCGCGCGCAGAGCCATGGTCACCTCGATCGCGTCATGCCGCGAGAAATACGCGCTCGCCCACTGGCTCGAGAGCGTCGGCAGTTCGGACGGCTTCTACAAGTCCGGACGCCACCTCGACTACGCGTTGCAGCGGACCGAAGAACATTCCGCCGACTACATCAGCGCGCAGCGCAATCACTTCGCGCGCATGTTCCCGCAAAACATGGCGCTATATGTCCTCTATGCCGTAGCCAGCGCATCGCTGCTCGCCCTCGGCGGCTGGCTCGTCATCGAGGAGGAGCTGTCCCTCGGGCAGCTCATCGCGGCGGAGCTGATCCTGTCGAGCGTGTTCTACGGCGTCTCACAGCTCGGCGCCTATATGGAATATTTCTATGACCTGGTCGCCGGCCTGGAAGAGCTCACGCTGATCTATTCTCTGAAGCAGGAGAACCGCGGCGAAGGCGTGAAATATGCGCCGCACCCGTCGAGCGCTACGCTGACGCTGAACAACGTCCGCTTCAAGCACGATTATGGCCCGGTGCGCTTCGAGCTGACCATCCCCGAAGGCGCCAATCTCGTGGCCTCCGGGGACCCCGGGATGGAGCGTCTCTTTTCGTACTTGCTGAAGCGCCACGTGGTGCCCGACGGCGGCATCACCCTGCTGGGCGGCATCGACATCACCGTACTCGACATCCTGGAACTTCGCAGCGACATCATCGTGCTCGACCGGCCCAACATCGTCGAGACGACGATCCTGGAATATCTCAACCTGTCGAACGCGAGCGGCAACTCGGGCGACGTCGTCGCCGCGTTGAAGCTGGTGGGCCTGTTCGATCGGGCGGCGCTGCTGCCCGAGGGCCTGCAGACAGCGTTGTCGTCGACCGGCTGGCCGCTCTCGCTGCCCAAGACGATGCAGCTGAAACTCGCCGCGGCCATCCTGTCGAAGCCGCGCATCCTCGTGCTCTCGCCGCTGCTCGACATGGTGTCGCTGCACCGCATGGCGGCGGTGTTCCGCCACCTGTCCGTCAGCAAGACCACGGTGATCTACTTCAGCAACCGGCCCGAGGACGTCACGCTCGACGGCTTTCTGTGGGTCGGGCGGGAGAACCAGGAGATCCTCAGCAGTCGCGAGGAATTCGACCAGCTGCGGTCGAAGGTCGGCAAGGGGCCCGCCATTGTCACTGCTTGAAGAAGACCTGCAGCACTTCCCGACCTACCGCAGCATCCGCACGCCGCGGGTCGCCCGCAGCCTCGCGCTGCTGATGCTGGTCGCGATGAGCGGCTCGATTGCGTTCCTGCTGTTCGTGCCATGGGTGCAGACCGCGCAGGGCCAGGGCCGCGTCACGGCGCTGGACCCGCGCGATCGGATCCAGACCATCAGCGCCCTGGTCCCCGGCCGCGTGGCCGAGTGGTACGTGGCGGAAGGCAGCGCCGTGAAACAGGGCGATCCGATCGCACGCCTCATCGACAACGACCCGAGGCTGCTCGAGAGCCTGGGCGCCGAACGCGACCAGGTGTTGGCCGAGATCAGCGCTGTCCGGTCGGCGCTCCGTGTCAGCGAGATCGACGTCGCACGGCTCACCACGCTCGTGAACGAAGGACTGGTTGCGCGGCAGGAGCTCGAACTGGCGCTGATCAAGGTCAGCGATTTTCGCTCCAAGGTGGCGCAGTCGAGGTCCAAGATCAACGGCATCAACATCCGGCTGAGCCGGCAGAGCGCGCAGATCGTCAGCGCGCCGCGCGACGGCCGCGTGCAGCAGATCATCGCGGGTGACAGCGCCACGATGGTGAAGGAAGGCGACACCCTCGCCACCTTCGCTCCCACTCGCACCGAGCACACGGTCGAGCTGTACCTCGACGGCGTGGACATCCCGCTCGTGCATCCGGGTCGCCGCGTGCGGCTCGAGTTCGAGGGTTGGCCGGCCGTGCAGTTCAGCGGCTGGCCGTCGGTGTCGCGTGGCATCTTCGACGGCGAGGTCATCATCATCGATGCTGCCGCGTCGCCCAACGGGCTCTACAGGATTCTCGTCGTGCCGTCGGTGGACCGCCCGAATTGGCCGAAGGAGCCTGCCGTGCGTCTCGGCGCGAAGGTGCGCGGCTGGGTGATGATGGACACCGTCAGCGTCGGCTACGAACTTTGGCGCAAGCTCAATGATTTCCCGCTGCAGTTCCAGCGGCCGATCGATCGCGATCAATCGCAGCCCGGTGCAATCGCGCCGTCCAACGATGCCGGCTGAGCGCGCCGCAAGCCGCCTGCGGCTCGCGGTCGCAGGGCTCACTCTCGCGGGGCTCTGCATCGCATCGAAGCCGCTGGCGGCACAGACGCTGACGCTCGGGGAGGTGCTCGCCTCGTCGCGGGCGCACGTACCCCAGGTGCTCGAGGCCATCGCTAGGGTGCGTGCGGCGGAGGGCCGTCGACTGGCCGCGGACGGCGCCTTCGACGTCGTGTTCCGCGGCAACACCGACGCCCGGCTCGGCGGCTTCTACGACGGCAAGGTCCTTGGTGGCACCGTCACGCGTCCGCTGCAGAACTTTGGCGGCGAGGTCTATGCCGGCTACCGGCTTTCCGACGGCCGCTTCCCGGTCTACGAGGACGAGCGCTTCACCAATGAGCTCGGCGAGCTGAAGGTCGGCGTCATGTTCGCGCTGCTGCGTGATCGCATGATCGACGATCGCCGCTTCGCGCTGAGCCAGTCCGACGCCGACATCGACCTCGCACGCAACGAACAGCTGATCGTCGCCATCGGCGTGCAGCGTCGCGCGATGGACGCCTATGGCGCCTGGGTGGCGACCGGGCTGCGGCTCGCCGTCCTGCGCGACCTGCTGGCGCTCGCCGAGAACCGGCAGGACGGCATCCGTCGTCAGGTGGCAGGCGGCCAGAAACCGAGGATCCTGCTGGTCGAGAATGACCAGATCATCCTGCGCCGCCAGACGCTGGTGGTCGAAGCGGAACAGGCGCTGGCTGTGGCAGCTGCCCGGCTGTCGCTGTTCGTGCGCGACGAGGCGGGCAAGCCGCTGGTGTCCTCGTCGGCCCGCCTGCCGCCGAGCCTGCCGCCGATGCCCATGTCAACGATCGATCTCAGCGCGGTGGTGGCGGCCCGCCCGGACCTGCGGGTCATCGATATCCGCATGCGCCAGGCGCGCGAACGGCTCGCCCTGACGCTCAACTCCTTTCTTCCCCGGCTCGATCTGGTACTCGAGACCTCGCGCGACCTCGGCGCGGTCGGTGCCGGTGGCCCCCCGCGCTCGGGAACCGAACCAAGTATCGGATTGCGCTTTTCCGTGCCGCTGCAACAGCGCACCGCGAAGGGCCAGCGTGCGGCGAATGAAGCGGAAATCGACGTGCAGGCGCAGCGCCGCCGCCAGCTCGAGGACCAGATCGGGGTCGAGCTCGAGACGATCCAGACCGACCTCGCCGCGACGCGCCGGCTGGTCGAGCTGGCCGTCGCCGAACAGGCGCGGGCGGCCGAGGTCGCGCGCGCGGAACGACGCCGGTTCGAGCTCGGCGCAAGCGACCTGTTCCTGGTCCAGCTCCGTGAAGAGACCGAAGCCTCCACGCGCATCCGCGCGATCGAAGCGTCATGGCGCCAGGTCCAGGCCCGCGCCGAACTAGCCGCCGCCACCGCAGACCTCCCCGCCCTCGGACTCTAAAGGGGACGCTACCCTTTCCCTAAGGGTAGCGTCCCCTCTTGCTCTTCGAACACGCCGAGGATGCTCTGGTACTTCTGGATGTACCAACGGTTCTCGTTGTTGTACTTCGGGATGCTCACCGGGCGGATCCCTGCTTCGCCCTCGCTCCAGAGGCAAGGGCAGGCGACGGGCTGATCTTCCGGCTGCACTCCAGCCGGGCGCAGGTCTTCCAGGTTCACCTGCATCCGCTGGATGACGCGGTAGAGCTTGGTAACGTTGCGGGGCCCGCCGTTGTAGGCCGCAACTGGAAAGATGCCCAGCACCTTCTTGTTGGCCTGATAGGCCACGCGAATCTCGGGGGACATCTGATACAGCTCGAGGTCGAAGAGGCAGATCGCCGCCTTCATCGAGTTCAGCAGGTCGGTCGCGCCGCGCTCGAAGTTCCGCTCAAGCCGTGCCGCGGGGTAGCGCCGCACCACCAGCGAATAGGTGCCATTCCCGCGCCTGTTGGTGAATTGCATCGGGCCGATGGCGGAGGCGCGCGAGACGCTGTATCGATAGGCCTCCTCGCGCTTCAGTCCGTACTGGCTCAGGACTTCCTTGAACGCATCCGCTTGCTTGCGTTTGTAATCGGTGTCATCCGTCTGCTCGATCACCGCCAGCGTCGTGATAACTTCCGCGGGCACGACATCCGCCACAAGCTGTCCCGGGAATGCCGAGGAAGGCACATTCGCGAGGCGCAACTGCTCGATCGCCTTGCGCGCCGTGGAGAGCAGGAACTCCCTGCCGCCGCTGACGAAGAGCGGGTCGAGGGTGTCCTCGGTGAACGGCAGATAGACGATGGGCCTCGCAGTCTGGACCACGGCCCGCCACCGCTTCTTCGCGAGCAGCGCGCTGTCGAACACCGGGAACTTCCGGCCGTAGACCTTCAGGGGTTCCCCGCCCCTGGAAAATGCGAACATCAGCCGCTCAGCGCCCGTGCCTTTCACGTGCCGCGCGGTCACCCCCGGCGTGCGCAGCGCGAAGCGCAGGGGCCTGCCGCCGGGCTTCCATTTGATCGGCGGGCGGGGAATCTCCACGTGCGCAACGGTCCATTGCTCTCTCGCCTCGCTCCAGAGCGCAAAGGCCACCGGACGCCCGCGAAGCGCTTCTCGCCGGCCCTTGCCGGTGAAAACGTACTGGAGCTCGACGTCGCGCAGCAGCGACTTCGCTTCCGCGACGAGATCGCGAATCACCTCATCGCGACCGCGCGGCCGCGCCTGCACGACCACCTCAGCCTGCTCCTCGGAAGGCCGGGTGTCCTCGCGAGGCTCGGACTCGGCGACTTCAGGAGCAACTTCTCCTTCCTCGGCGCCGGATGCCTTCTCCCCTGGTTCCTGCATGGAGGACTCCGCGCCTTGCCGGGCGGTGGCTTCGTCCGGCAAGTAGACGGGCTCGCCTTCATCGGCGGCGTCCTCGAGCGTCGCGCAGGCGGTCAACAGCAGAGAACAGCCTGCCAGCAACGCACAAGCGACGGTCCGGATCGCAAGATTTTTCATGTTGTCCCGCGAGTATGGAGCGGTGATCGGAGATCTACCGCGGATGTTACTTAGAATGCCGCGGAGAGTGCGGACGCAGTCGACGAACGCTGCAACTCGATCGTGGCGCGCGCCTTTTCGGACCAGACGTTGATGCTGACGAGAGCACCAGACTGCGAGTGGAGCCAGGGCATGGGGCCGCGCCTATTCAGACGAGCGTGACGGCAAGAGCCGCAACGCGCCGCCCGCCACCGGCAGGAACAACCAGCTCTCCAGCACGCGTCGGCGCGTCGCGGTTTCGATCGCGCGCGCATAGGCCGCGAGCTGGCCGCTGTACTTGATCGCGACATCCTGCCACTGCTCCGCGGACGCTGGCCCCGACTTGTGGTCGATCAGGATCCAGCCCGCATCGGTCTCGAGCAGCAGGTCCACCTGGCCGCGCAGCAGCTGCCCGGAATCGAGCACGCTCTCGACGGCGATCTCGCTGTAACGGCGGTGGCTCGGCCAGCGGCGGTCGAGCCAGTCGATCAGCGCGTCGATCTGCTCCCGCACATGGGCGGGATCGACGCGGCCGTGTACGCCGGTGGCCTGCAGCAGGCGCTCGATCTCGGCCAGGTCGAGCGGGCTGCTGCCGGTGGCGACCGACGCGGCGATCGCGGCATGCACGGCGGTGCCGAGGTCGGTGACGTTGGTGCCGCCCTGCATCGGGATGCGGCGGCCGACAGTCTCGAACGGGCCGACTTCGCAGGGCAACGGCTCGCTGAGCGACGGTGACACGAGCAGCATCGGGCGCGGCGGCGGCAGCTCCCAGGGCGCGAGCCAGTGCAGCGGCGTGGTCATCGTGACGCGCACATCGGGCGGATCGCAGGGCAGCGTCTGCAGCGTGCAGCGGATCCCGCGGCCGCCGGGCAAAAGCAGTTCAGACTGCCCCTCCGCAGTCAGCAGCCATGGCGCCCCCAGCGCGTCGATCCATGGGCCGGCAGGCGATTTCACCGGACGGGCGAGCAGCAGCAGGTCGCGGGCGCGCGTCATGCTGACGTAGAGCAGGCGGATCTCCTCGGCGCGAGCGCGCTGCGCCCAGTGCCGTCCCGGCTCCGATTCCTCGATCTGCCCGGCGAAATCGAATTTCTCCTGCTTGGCGAATGCCCAGGGCCAGAAGCGGATGAAGCGGTCGCGCAACGGATCCGCGACATCGGTGACGCCATCCGAAATGGCCGTGATCGACCAGAGCCGATTGCGGATCTTGTCCGCGAGGTCGGTGAGGATCACGACCGGCCATTCGAGGCCCTTGGCGCCGTGGTGGGTGAGCACGCTCACGGCGTCGAGCGCCGGGATGGCGATATGGTCTTCGCCATCGGTCGCCTGTTGCTCGAGCCAGCGCAGCAGCTCCGCAACGGTGCCGACGCGGCGGCGCGAACGACAGACGTCCTCGTATTCCTGCGCCAGTTCGAGCAGCCGGTCGAGGTTGGCAATGTGGCTGCGACCGACGGCGGCTTCACCGGACCAGCGCAGCACGCGGCCGACGAGCCCGCACCGCACGATCACGAGCTGCAACGCCTCGCGCGGTGCCGCCAGCATCAGCTCGGGCCGCAGCTGCGCGAGCTTCACCAGCACGGGGTGCGCATCGGCGTCCGACTCGCGCCAGGCGAGCTTGTCGCCGCCCTGTTCCAGATGTCGCAGCCGCTCGGCGAGCCAGTGCGCCGGATCGGCGCAGTCCGCGAGCGCGAGGATCTCGGCGCTCGCGAGCGTATCGGCGCGGTCATACAGCCGGCGCAGGCAGGCGAGCGCGAGCACGCACCCGGGCTCATCGAGCAGACCCGGCTGTCGGGTCGAGACCGGGATGCCGGCAGCGCGCAACGCGGCGGCGATCTCGACCACCTTGTCGTTGGAACGCGCCAGCACCGCGATGTCGCCGAAGCGCACGGGGCGATCCTGACGCGTAGCGGTGTCCTCGACCTGGTGGCCCGAATCGACCAGTGCCTGGATCCCGCGCGCGAGCGCGCCCTGGTGCTGGGTCTTGTTCCTGCCCTCGAGCAGCCAGTTGCCGAAGGTCAGCAGACCGTCCGGCTCGCGTCGCTCCGGGACGAGCTCGACGGCCTCGCGCTCCAGCGCATCGGCGAACGCCGGCGTGAACACCGCATTCACGAGCGCGACGAGCGAGGGACGGGAACGCCACGATTTCCCGAGAATCTCGGTCCTGGCGCCGGCTTCGGGCAATGCCTTCAACACCGCCTGCATCAGCGCCGCGTCGCTGCCGCGGAAACCGTAGATCGCCTGCTTGAGGTCACCGACCCAGATGGTCTCGCGGGCAAGTGCCGCAAGCTTGACGAACACCGCGAGCTGGATCGGGCTGGTGTCCTGGAACTCGTCGACCATCAGCAACTGCAGCTCCTCGGCGAGCACTTCCCGGACCGACGGAATCTCCAGCGCCTGCAGCAGGCGCCGCTCCTGGTCGACGAAGTCCATGACCCCGAGCTCGCGCTTGCGCGCGTCATAGATCTCGAGCACGTCGGCGCAGGCACCGAACATCAGCGCGAGGTAGCGACGCAGGTCCTCGCGCAGCCGCGGATGCGAGGGAAAGCGCGCCGCGACGTCGTGGACTGGGACCACCGCCTCGCGCAACGCGGCCTGCACCTTCACCTTCGAGACCTTCACCCAGTCCGCCCAGGCGGCAGCGCCGTCCTCGAGCTCCTGGCCGAAGCGCAGCAGCAGATCCAGGCAATCCTTCGTGGCGTTGACGACGGTCTTCTGGATCTCCGCTTCGAGCCGAGGCACGAGCTGATCGATCGCCCGCCGCATCGCGCCGTCGAGGTCGTCGCCCGTCGGCGGCGGAAACTGGCAGAGAAGCTCATCGGCGTTGCGCCCTGCCATCGCACGCAGCACGTCACCCCCGAGACCATTGGCGCGCGCAGCCTGGATCAGATTTTCAAGCTCGTCCTTCCAGTCATCGGCGTCCTTGCCGCGGCGGCGCGCCACGATTTCCGTACTGAGGCGGCGCGCGAGCTCCCCGATCTCGTCCATCCGCGGCGCCTCGATCGCCGCATCGATCGATTCCGCGATCAACGCCTTGGCCGCAATCTCGTCGAGCACCTCGAGCACCGGCGGCAGCCCGAGCTCGAACGCGAACCGCCCGACCAGCGCACCGCAGACACTGTTGACCGTGCCGACCCGCGCCTGGCCCATCGCCTGCGCATAGCCATGCTCGCCGGCCTTCAGCAGGTCGGTCTGCACCCGCTCGCGCAGTTCGTGCGCGGCCTTGTTGGTGAACGTGGTGGCGATCACGCCGGCTGGCTCGGCGGAGCGCGCGCGCAGCCGCTCGAGCAGCAGCTCCGTCAGCTGGTAGGTCTTGCCGCTGCCTGCACCGGCGCTGATGAAGGTGATCGTCGACGGCAGACTCATGAAGCCCACCCGCGCAGATGGCGGTAGGCGTTGTAGTCTTCCTTCAGTTCCTCGAGCGTGAACCCGTCCGCGGGTGGCTCGGCCGCCTGCTCCGGCTCGATCTCCTCGCCGACGATCTCGATCTCGCCGCGATCGAGCTGCGCGCGGCGCCAGCGCCAGGATGCGCCAAAGCGATTCCACAGCGCATCGAGCGTCTGCGGATCCTTGACGATCACCGGCCGGGCATCGCGGAAGAACCGCTGGTCGCAGGCGATCAGGTCCGCCTTGTCGAGGATCAGGTAGGCCAGTTCCGGCAGCTGCGGCGCGCCATTGCGCGCGCACCAGCCGTAGAGCACGAGCTGCAGGTGGCGGTTCTGCTCGAGCCGCTCGCGATAGCGCTTGCTGCCCGACCACTTCATGTCGATGATCGCGCTCTGCCCATCGTCGCGGACGACGCGCAGGTCCGCCGACCCGGAGAGATCGCCGCCATCGAATCGGCCCGCGAGCCGGCACTCCGGCTCCACCGCGACGATGTCCGCCGCACGCAGCGCCTGCTGCAGGCGCCGCATCGCTCCGCGCAGCCGGTGCTGGAAATCCGCGAGGTAGGCGCGCTCGCCGGGCATCAGCAGCGTGGCGCCCTCCTCCTCGATCACGCGACGGAAGTTCGGCTCGCACCAATCGTCGATGTCGTCCGCCGTCCAGTGCACGGCCCCCGGCTGCCGATAGCAGCGCTCGACCAGCCGGTGCGCCAGGTTGCCGAACAGCCGCGGCCGATCCGGCGGGCTCAGGATCGGCGAGCGCGACAGGCTTGCCGGATACTGCAGCACCCATTGCGAGGGATCGTTCAGCATCAGGTTCAGCGCCGAGTACGACTCCGAGGGGCGCACCGGGATGCGCACGCCACCCGCGAGGCGCCACCATCGGTGCCGGCCCGGCAGCGGCCGAGGTGTGACCTCGGCGGACTCCACCACGGGCACGGCACGCGGTGCCTGCAACAGGTCTTCGAGCGACACGACCGGCAGGCCCTCGACGCGGTCGCGAATCATCAACCACAGCGGGTGGGACTCCTCCGCGTGCGGCGGCAACACCAGCAGCAACTGCTGGCGCGCGGCGAGCACCGGCCGCACCCAGGTGGCCGCGAGCGCCTTCAACTGCCCGTCCATGTCCGGCAACTCGACACCTGCCGCGCGCAGCGCTTCGATCTCGCTGCGCGACCACGGATCGCGCACCGGCATCGCCGGCGCCGCCATCTGCCACCAGACGACGAGATCCGCCGGCTCGATCACCGCCGCGGGACAGTGCGCGACCCCGGCCGCACCGAGCTCGGCCTCGAGCAGCGGGTGCGGCAGGCCGCGCGCAGCGGTCTGCATCAGCAGTTGTTCGAGCTGTCGCGGCGGGATCGGCCCGCCACCCTCCAGGCGCAGCCGCTCCAGCGAGCGCACCACCTCGGCCGCCTGGTCGTAGGCCGCCGCATAGGCCGCGCGCTCGGCGCGGTCGTCCGTCTTGAGCTGATCCTGCAGGAACTGGCGGATCATTTCCGCGCGCGCCCACGCCCCTTCGCGGGTCACGCCCGGGGTGCGCGGGTGACGCTCGCATTCCACCCAGCGCTGCACTTCGCCGAGCACCCACGCGGACTCCGCGCCGTAGTGATCGGCGATGTCGGCCAGCGCCTCGGTCCAGGCAGCGCCGCGAATGCCCGGCCGTTCGACCAGCTTTTCCGCCAGCCTGCGCGCCGCGAAGCGCGGCAGCGGACAAACCGGATGCGTGAGGAACTGCACCATGGCACCGACGTCGAGCGGATCCCAGAGCAGACCCATCGCGAGCGCGAGCACCTGCGTCGCCGGACGGAACGTGCTCGTCTCGCGGAAGCCATTGCGCGCGACGCCGTGCTGCGCGAGCGATTCATCGAGACAGACCCCATGACGGTCCGCGACGACCACCGTGCTGCCGGGACGGGAACTCAGCGGACCGCGCAGCCATTCGGCGGCGAAGAGGCGCGTCTCGGCGCGCACCACGCGCACCGTGCCATCGTCGCGCCAGGCGACGCGTTCCTGCGGCAAACCGCCCGACGCCATCGGCGCCATCACGCGCTGCAGCTCGCCGAGCAACCCCGGCGCATGGGCCGCGTCCGCGGCGGGAGGCGCGTTCACGGGCAGCCGGGCCAGCACCTCGCGCCAGCGTTTCGGCAACGCGGCGTCGGGATCGACGACGACGACCTCGTGCACGGGTGCGGGCCGCACGGCGAGCGTCTCCGCCACAGCCGCCAGTCGCTCGCCCAGCGACAGCGCCAGCTCACCGCCCAGCGCCCGCTCGATCACCGCGAGATCGCGCAGCCGCGTGCCGACGCCTGCCGCGAATGAGCCTGTCCAGCCATGCAGGCACCAGAGATCCCGCCACTCGAGCAGCGTGGCGGCCGTGCCCAGCGCATCGGCCGCGAACGACGCGTGATAGAAGCGCGCAGGAGAATTCGCGGCCTGAAGCGCCGCACGATAGGCCACGACGCGTTCGCCGTCGCGCGCTAGCAGGTGCCGGATGCCGAGCTGGGTCTCGAGCAGGGTCAGGAAACCCATCGGCCCGAGCGTCGAGTCGCCCAGGCGGTTCGCCGGCGGCCAGCCGCGGGCCCCGTCGAGGTCGAGACCGAAGCGGACGCGGATGCGCAGCGGCGGCATTCCTGCGTCAGGCGCCATGCGCCAACGAGCCCTGGCGTTGTGGTGGTCGGCGACGCGTTTGCACCGCAACCCATCCGCACGGCCGAAACGGCGACGGTCGCTGCGTCATCCCAAACTCCCTGCAGGCCGTGATCCGGCACCGTTTGCATACTCGGGCCCGATTCTGCACGGGTTTCGACGCACCCGCAGGATCTGGATCCCGGCGGCAGCAAGGCCACCCGAGCGCGCACGGTTCATTGCCAGGTGGGGTCGAGGGCTTGGTAGCGATCCTCGAGACAACGAATGTGGACGTTGCGCGGGACGTGGACGTCTCCCGCGCCGCAGGACAGGCCGAGCGGCTTGAGCATGCGGTCGGCGACGGCGTCAGGCACGGCTGTACGGACTCCTGACACTGGGCTATAAGGACCCCATGAACGACAAGGATGCCCTGCCGAGGCCTGACGAGAATGCCAACCTGCCGGCCTCGGAGCGGATCCGGACGCGCCTGACGCAGGCCAGGCAGCGTTTCCACGCCAACGACAACATTGCCGCATTCGTCAGGCCGGGTGAGCTGGATGAGCTGATGCACGAGGTCGCCGCGCAGATGACCCTCGTCCTGCGGAGCCTCGTGATCGACACGGAGAACGACCACAACACGCAGGATACGGCACGCCGCGTGGCCAAGATGTACGTCAACGAGGTGTTCCGCGGTCGGTACACGCCGATTCCGCCGGTGACCGAGTTCCCGAACGCCTCCAGCCTCAACGAACTGATGATCGTCGGCCCGATCACAGTACGCAGCGCCTGCAGTCACCATTTCTGCCCCATCATGGGTCGGCTCTGGGTCGGCCTGATGCCAAATCAGCACTCGAACCTGATCGGGCTGTCGAAATACTCGCGGCTCGCAGAATGGATCATGACCCGGCCGCAGATCCAGGAAGAAGCCATCTCGCAGCTGGCCGAGTTGCTCGTCAAGATGGTCAAGCCCGATGGCCTCGCGGTGGTGATGGAGGCGGACCATTTCTGCATGCACTGGCGCGGCGTCAAGGACACGGCGTCGAAGATGGTGAACAGCGTCATGCGTGGATCCTTCCTGAAGAACGAAGCGCTGCGCCGCGAATTCCTGTCCCTCATCAATCTGAAAAACTGAGGCTCCGATGCTCGTCCGTTGTCTTTATGCCAGCCGCTTTGCGAAAACCCTCTCCGCGGAGGCGCTCGATTCGATCCTGGTGCAGTCCTCCAGGAAGAACCCAGCGCGCGGCATCACCGGCCTGCTGTGCTTCACCAATGATCTCTTCGTCCAGGTCCTCGAAGGAGGACGCGATTCGGTCTGCGACCTGTACAACGCGATCGTGTGCGACGAACGCCACGTCAACGTGCGCCTCCTCAGCTACGAGGAGATCTTCGAACGGCGCTATGGCAACTGGACCATGGGACAGGTGAACATCCAGGAGATCAATCCTGCGCTGATGCTGAAATATTCGGAAACTCCGCAGCTCGACCCCTTCCACTGTTCAGGCCAAACCACGATGGCGCTGCTCGACGAACTCATCGCGACTGGAGCCATCAACAACCGCGGCAGCTAGCAAGAGGGGACGCTGCGACCGCAGCACGGCGAATAGACGGGCGGTGCGTGACGGGAAAGCGCTCCGGAGCCTCGACTATTTTTTCCACGGCAGCCTGGATCTCGGCGAGATAGCGCGTTCCAAAACCAGCTTGCCGCAACTCGTACCACGCCACCTGGTCCAGATGCTCGGCTTCGGCCCCGGGATGGAACCCGAGAGTCACTTCAGGAGCGCGCGGGCCTTCGCAAACACCTCGGCTGCGGGTACGAGAGCCACCTCGCCACGATCGATCTGCCCAGCGCGGCGTTCGGCCTCTTGCAGCCAGAGACGATCGATTGCCCCGGGCGGGAGAGCCTCGAGGCTTTCGAGAAGCCGACATCCCCCCGCTTTCATTAGCACAGGGGTCATGAGCGTCCGTTGCGTCTTCTCGCGGCGAAACTGCGTCACTCGCACGGATTCGAATCTGGGCCGGCGTACGTCTAGAGTCGAAAATCGAACTTCAGCTCCAAGAGGTGCAGCCTTGATGACGGAACTGCAGTCCGTCGAATACGTCAGCGAACGCATCCTCGTGATCCGCGGGCATAGAGTCATGCTCGACTCTGACTTGGCCACGCACTACAGCGTCACGACGAGCCGCCTAAACCAGCAGGTCAAGAGGAACCCCTCGAGATTCCCCAGCGATTTCATGTTCCGACTGACGGCTGCAGAAGTCGCGGAATTGAACCTGTTGCAGGTTGTGATGGGTGCGCCAGGACATCGAGACCCTCGCCTGCGTCCGCACGCATTCACGGAGCATGGCTGCCTGATGCTTTCCAACGTACTCAGATCACCCCGCGCCGTCGAGATCAGCGTGTTGATCGTCAGGGCGTTCGTCACTCTTCGCGCCGCCGTCCTTGCCAACCACGACCTCGCACAACGCCTTGGCGCCCTTCAGCAAGAACTGAGACGACGCCTCGGACGACAGTCTGAAAAGCTGGCGACCCACGAGAAGGCAATCCTGAAACTCCTCAAGGATATCCGCCGACTCACGCGGTTCCCGGAGAACACTCCGCGTGGCATCTGTTTCACTGCGAAAATTGACTGAGGATCGCGTCACTCCTCTGCCTGCGCAAGGCTCCGCCCATGCAGGTTAGTGACTAGCAGCGGGAGACACTCCGTCCAGCCACTGGCGATATCAGTCACTGTGAGCGTGTGGATGAAGCCGCCGGCTGCGACGTCGCCGCAGTGCGCGACCAGATCCATCTCCTTGAAACCCGGAACAGGCTCGTGCAAGTCGGCGAACGTGCGAATAGGCACACTCTTGCGCAGCGCTGTCGGCGTCATCCTGACTCGGCTGCGGCCGGAGACGGAACGGACCTCGCGCAAAAGCCGGTCGATGGTTGCCGCACTCATGGCCATCAACCTCGCCCGGATCCCCTCGTCGAGCTGCAGGTGATCGTTGCGCTCAAGTGCGGGGAACAGTACGGCGAACAGAGCCTTGAGGCGCTTGCCGCACACGCGGTCGCACGGCGTTCCGTTGAGAACCCGAATCGCCGACTTGCGGTGATAGCCGCTAACCGCTGCAAACTCCCCCAGAATCAGCTTCTTCGCCTCACGAGATCCAGCGCGATATCGTTCGCGGACTGCCTGAACCAGTTCGTCCCGTGCTGCCGTCGTAAGTGCTCGTGACATGGTCGCCTCCACGGCTGCTACCTTCGGTAGCAAATCAAGCGAGGCAATGCGCCGGCATTTCTAATTGTCGTCAACCAGTCACCCGGCGCATCGCGCCAAGAAGGTGAAGAGCTACGTCGAAAGCCTCGCTGGCAAATTGCGACTGTTCTTCCTGCCTCCGTATTCCCTGGAACTCAATCCCGACGAACTGGTCTGGAACGACGTGAAGAACAACGCCGTCGGTCGATCCAGGCTCGATGGGCCGGAAGATTTGCACCGTGCCGTCGTCAGCCGTTTACGATTTCTACAAAAGAGCCCGGCCCGCGTACGCAGTTTCTTCCAAGCCCCCGACACCCGTTACGCAGCCTGACATGTATACATACTTACGAACTGCTTAGTACGTCAACGAAATCAATTCTTTAACGCGGCATTCGCAGCCGAGCCGTTGGCAACGGGAGCTCAATCGTGACCCGCTGGTGCTGTCGGACGAGCCGATCGCGGCGCGCCCGGGTTGCGACGAAGGGTCACCGCGGTCTGACGAGTCTCGCGAGCACGATCCGCATTGCCCGGCATGCGGCGGCATCCTGAAGACCGACACGATCTCGTCCCTCCAGCCGCTTGTTCCCGAGGTGATCGATCGCGCCATGACGGTGGCCGCCGAGTCCGAACTGCTGCTCGCTATCGGCACGACGGTGCAGGTGCATCCGGTGGCGAACATGGTGCCGATCGAGTCGCGCGCTGGCGCCGACTTTGTTATCGTCGATGAGGGGCCGAAAGCGATGGACGCGCTGGCGGAGGAGGTGATCCGGGCGCCGATGGGCGATGTGCCGGCGCGAATCTGTGCAGCAAGGACGCCCGAAGCCAACTGATCGCGAAGCGCGGGTTCCCCATGGTTTGAAGCTTTGCAATATTTCGCTGCAAGATCGGACCGTACGCCCGCCAGTCATTGAGGACGAACCCTGATGCAACGTGCCAGCACGCTCGCCACCGTCGCCTACCAGCCGTCGGTGTCGAGCGAGGACGAGGTGCACGAGTTGCGCGCCTCGCGCGAGGCCGCCGAAGCGCGGCTCAGGCAGATGCTGACGGCCATGACCGCCTGCCGCGACGGCGACTTCTCGGTCCGCCTGCCCGCCGACTGGGAGGGCACCGAAGCGCGGATCGCTGAGGCGTTCAACCACGCCTTGGCGCACGACGACCGGATCTCGCGCGAGGTTGGCCGCCTGAGCACCAGCGTCGGCAAGGAAGGGCGGCTCAAGCAGCGCATGTCGCTGCCCGGCGCGATGGGCGGCTGGGCGAGCACCGTCGACGCGCTCAACACCCTGATCGACGACCTGGTGCGGCCGACTACCGAGATCGCTCGCACCATCGGCGCCGTCGCCAAGGGCGACCTGGGCCAGTCGATGGAGCTCGAGGTCGACGGTCGGGCGCTGAAGGGCGAGTTCCTGCGCTCGGCCAAGCTGATCAACTCGATGATCGAACAGCTCTCGGTGTTCACCTCCGAGGTCACCCGGGTGGCGCGCGAGGTCGGCACTGAGGGCAAACTCGGCGGTCAGGCCAAGGTCAAGGGCGTCTCCGGCGTGTGGAAGGAGCTCACCGATTCGGTCAACCAGATGGCCGGCAACCTCACGGCCCAGGTCCGCAACATCGCCGAAGTGACGATCGCCGTCGCCAACGGCGACCTCTCCAAGAAGATTACGGTCGACGTGCGCGGCGAGATCCTCCAGCTCAAGGAGGCGACCAACTCGATGGTCGAGCAGCTGCGCTCGTTCTCCTCGGAGGTGACCCGGGTCGCCCGCGAGGTGGGTACCGACGGGCGCCTCGGTGGCCAGGCGGTGGTGCCGGGCGTGGCCGGCACGTGGAAGGACCTCACCGACTCGGTCAACGCGATGGCGACCAACCTCACGGCCCAGGTGCGCAACATCGCCACCGTGACCACGGCCGTCGCGCGCGGCGACCTCTCGCGCAAGATCACCGTCGACGTGAAGGGCGAGATCCTCGAGCTCAAGCAGACCATCAACACGATGGTCGACCAGCTCAACGGCTTTTCCTCGGAAGTGACGCGCGTGGCGCGCGAGGTTGGCACCGAGGGCAAGCTCGGCGGCCAGGCGCAGGTTCCGGGCGTGGCCGGCACGTGGAAGGACCTGACCGACTCGGTCAACTCGATGGCCTCGAACCTGACCGGTCAGGTGCGCAACATCGCCGACGTGGCGACGGCCATCGCCAAGGGCGACCTGTCGTCGAAGATCACGGTCGAGGTCAAGGGCGAGATCCTGGCGCTGAAGAACACCCTCAATACGATGGTCGACCAGCTCAACGGCTTCGCCTCGGAAGTGACGCGCGTCGCCCGCGAAGTTGGTACCGAGGGCAAGCTCGGCGGGCAGGCGGAGGTGCGGGGCGTCGCCGGCACCTGGAAGGACCTGACCGACTCGGTCAACGCAATGGCGACCAACCTCACTGGCCAAGTGCGCAACATCGCCGACGTGACCACCGCCGTCGCCAACGGCGACCTCTCGAAGAAGATCACGGTCGACGTGCGCGGCGAAATTCTCGAGCTGAAGAACACGATCAATACCATGGTCGACCAGCTCAACGCCTTCGCCGGCGAGGTAAGCCGGGTGGCGCGGGAAGTCGGCACCGAAGGCAAGCTCGGCGGCCAGGCCGAGGTGCGCGGCGTCGCCGGTACCTGGAAGGATCTGACCGACAACGTCAATTCGATGGCCAACAACCTGACCGGCCAGGTGCGCAACATCGCCGACGTAACCACCGCGGTGGCCCGCGGCGACCTCTCGCGCAAGATCACGGTCGAGGTGAAGGGCGAGATCCTGGAGCTGAAGAATACGATCAACACGATGGTCGATCAGCTCAACGGCTTCGCCTCGGAAGTGACGCGGGTGGCACGCGAGGTCGGCACCGAAGGCAAGCTCGGCGGCCAGGCGGCGGTGCCGGGCGTGGCCGGCACCTGGAAGGATCTGACCGACAACGTCAACTCGATGGCCAACAACCTGACCGGCCAGGTGCGCAACATCGCCGACGTGACCACCGCGGTGGCCCGCGGCGACCTCTCGCGCAAGATTACGGCCGAGGTGAAGGGCGAGTTCCTGGAGCTGAAGAATACGATCAACACCATGGTCGACCAGCTCAACGCCTTCGCCGGCGAGGTAAGCCGGGTGGCGCGCGAGGTCGGCACCGAAGGCAAGCTCGGCGGCCAGGCGGCGGTGCCGGGCGTGGCCGGCACCTGGAAGGATCTGACCGACAACGTCAACTCGATGGCCTCGAACCTCACCGGCCAGGTGCGCAACATCGCTGACGTGGCCACGGCCATCGCCAAGGGCGACCTCAGCCGCAAGATCACGGTCGACGTCAAGGGC
>Ga0163144_10006605_pt1 | contig 25553 bp, 15 predicted proteins | sample OliLak19BULKMAT1_FD_123175 | JGI IMG/M metagenome (GOLD analysis project Ga0163144, IMG submission 123175) | Freshwater microbial mat bacterial communities from Lake Vanda, McMurdo Dry Valleys, Antarctica - Oligotrophic Lake LV.19.BULKMAT1 | ecosystem: Environmental > Aquatic > Freshwater >... | reverse complement strand
CGGCTTTGTGGTGCTTTCCAGCGCGCGCACCAGTGTCGAGGTCAACTGGGAGGTCAACGACCTGTTGCGCACCGCCGGCCGGCAGGCGGCGAGCTTTCTGGCGCAGATGCAGGCCACCGAGGCTTTGCTGGAAGTGCGCAAGTTCGACGCTTTCAACCGCATGTCCGCGTTTGTCGTGCATGACCTGAAGAACATCGTCACGCAGCTCTCGCTGCTGATCAAGAACGCCGAACGCCACGGCGACAACCCGGAGTTCCAGGCCGACATGCGCATGACGGTGCAACACTCGGTGGAACGCATGCGCCAGCTCATGTTGCAGCTGCGCGAGGGCGCGACGCCGCCCGGCACCCCGGTCGGCGTGGACCTCGCCAGCATCATCGAACGGATCGGCGCGGCGAAGAAAACCCACGGGCGAGATGTCGACATCGATATCGCCGAGCGCCTGATGACCCGCGGCCACGAGGAGCGCATCGAGCGCGTGATCGGCCATCTGGTGCAAAATGCCCTCGACGCGACCGAAGCGGGCACGCCGCGCGGTCGGGTGTGGGTCAAACTGGCGCGGCATGGCGGGCAGGGAATCGTCGAAATCGGCGACACGGGGGAAGGCATGACACCGGAATTCGTGCGCGAACGCCTGTTCAAGCCGTTCCAGACCACCAAGCGCACCGGCATGGGCATCGGTGCCTACGAAAGTTTCCAGTACGTCCAGGAACTCGGTGGCAAGATAGCCGTTGAAAGCGAAATCAAGACAGGCACCAGGATCACCATGCAGCTACCCTTATTCGAAGCCGGCGCCCCGACGGAACGACGCAATCAACAGCCGCTTTCGGAGGCCGCATGAGCGCCGACAATGTCAAGCCGCGCCCGCTGTTGATCGTCGAGGATGACCCGGCACTGCAAAAGCAGTTGCGCTGGTCGTTCGACAAGTTCGAAGCCCTGACCGCGGGCGACGGCGAAAGCGCGCTCGTGCAAATTCGCCGGCACGCGCCCGCCGTGGTCACCATGGACTTGGGCCTGCCGCCCGACCCCGACTCCACCTCCGAAGGCTTCAAGCTGCTCGAGCAGATCCTGGCGATCGCACCGGATACCAGGGTGATCGTGCTGACCGGCCAGAACGAACAGGCCAACGCTCTGCGCGCCATCGAACTGGGCGCATACGATTTCTTCGCCAAGCCCTTCGAACCCGAATTGCTGAGCCTGGTGATCGAGCGTGCCTACCGGCTGTACGACCTGCAGCAGGAAAACCGGCGGCTCGCCGCGATGCGCCAGCCGGACGCGATGACCGGCCTCATCACACGCGACCCGCAGATGCTGAAAATCTGCCGCACCATCGAAAAAGTGGCCGGCAGCAACGCCACCGTGCTCTTGCTGGGCGAATCGGGCACCGGCAAGGAACTGCTGGCACGCGGTGTGCACGACGCCTCGCCGCGGCGCGGCGAGCGCTTCGTGGCCATCAATTGCGCTGCCATTCCGGAGAACCTGCTCGAGAGCGAATTGTTCGGCTATGAAAAAGGCGCCTTCACCGGCGCCGCCAAGACTACTCCCGGCCGCATCGAAACCGCCAACAAGGGCACGCTTTTTTTAGACGAGATCGGCGACCTGCCGATGCCCCTGCAGGCCAAGCTGCTGCGCTTCCTGCAGGAACGCGTGATCGAGCGCATCGGCGGGCGCCAGGAAATCCCGGTCGACGTGCGCATCGTCGGCGCCACCCACCAGGACCTGATGGCGCTGACCCGCATCGGCGGGTTCCGCGAGGACCTCTATTACCGCCTGGCCGAGATCGTCGTCACCATCCCGCCGCTGCGTGAACGCACCGGCGACGTCGCACTCCTGGCGCACGCCTTCACCCGGCGTTTCGCCCAGGAACAGAACCGCGGCAGCCTGGCGCTGGCCGAGGACGCCGTCCGGGCACTCGAAGCCCACCCTTGGCCTGGCAACGTGCGTGAGCTGGAGAACTGCGTCAAGCGCGCGGTGATCATGGCCGATGGCAACCAGATTACGGCGGCGGATGTGGGGGTAGGCGACGGCGCGATGGCCGACGCCGACGACCTCAACCTGCGCAAGGTGCGCGACCAGGCCGAAAAGCAGGCCGTGATCGCTGCGGTGGCGCGGGTCAACAACAATCTGGCAAAAGCTGCCGACCTGCTGGGCGTGAGCCGACCGACCCTGTATGACCTGATGCATCGCTTCGGCTTGAAATGACACGGTTTGGCGATAACCCCTCCCGTTATCAGGCGACTACCGGCGCCTGGACGTGACCAATATGCGGAAAGGTCGCACTGCAAGAGTGTCGATTTTTTTTACAGTCCCCCCGTTTTCACTCTTCTAAAAAATCTTAACTCATTGATATTATTGAATTAAAAATTCTTGGCATGCTGCGTGCTTTATAGTTGATATCCCAAAACCCGTCTGGCGGTGTCGAAGGGAAATTTGGTGAATCGGTTTTGCAGGTCAACTAAAGGAAATCATCATGAAACTGTTCAAGAAATTCCTGGTCGCCGGGGGAGTGGTCATCAGCGCACTGGGCGCGCCGAATGCAAGTGCGGCCCCGGTCCCGCTCCCACTTATGGTTTTGTCGTTTTTTGATGGGTCTGGCAACAGGCTTGCGTCGAATGTTACTTCCAATATATTCAATGACAAACTTTCCTTCAACGGATTTGTCAATGGCTGGAGTGTGTCAGCAACAGCAGGAACTATAAATAACGCTGATCCGCTGAGCATCCAGATTGGCGGGTCGATCAGAAAGAGTTGCAGCATCGGGGGCGGTACAGGTGCTGTTTGTCCTCTTAATGCTACGACTAGTTTGGGGTTGGGTAGTCAGGAGAATACGCAAATTTTCAATATTCTTAGTCCGAATTTTTTGTTGGGGCTTAATGGTGCCGCGCCTATCAATCCGAATAACACTGCGGGACTTAATGCCGCCCTCGGTGGAGTTGGGACGCCCAATGTTGGCTCTGATCTTACCAACAACACCCTCAAGATTCGTTTGACGGTCCTCAATTACGCCGTTCCAGTAGGCAACGATACGACCTTCACGGACTCGCTTAGCTTTACCGGCATTACGGCGGTTGGTACAACGGCGACGACCTTCTTCACCTCCAACCCGGGCGTGACGACCACCCCGGCTGCGCTGGGTACGATCAACATGACGGGTACCCAGAACGCAAACGCGAATAGCAACTTGAGCACCGTTCTAGTTGCTAATGTCTGCAGCACGTTCCCGCCGGCGCTTCCGGGCCCGCCATGCCAACCCACAGTCAACCTTACATTCGGGTTCGACTTGTTTTCGACGGGTACCCAGACCGGGCAACAGACGTTTGACTTCACCAACACGGTTACGAACGACGTTCCGGAACCAGGCACCTTGGCACTGATTGGTCTCGGGCTCCTCGCTGCCGGTTCGTTGCGCCGTCGGAAGCAAGCGTAATCAGCCGTCGATTCCTTCTCAGCAAGTTTAAAAGCCCGCTCACAGCGGGCTTTTTTTTGTGCGGCGCAGGCTGCGGCGTGCTTTGATGTGCCAACCAACAGGGTTCGAAGCCGTGCCCCAAAATGAGTTACTTGTGTTCGTGCGCAGACAATTTTGCCCAGCGGATCGAAATTGTCTGCGAGCGAACTGCGGCTTTGGCCTGGAGTGACTCTACCTGAAGCAATGTCGATCCCTGCGGGGGCGGTTGCGCGCCGCGTCCCGATCCGCAAGGTGATTGATTTGGTATAAGCTTCAGGCGTAGGCCTTGGGCCGCAGTGCCGCAATGCCGCAGTGAAAGCAACAAGCACCGGCATCCAGAAGCCCGGCTACGGCCGTCAATACCTTCGCAATCACTGGTGAATACGCAAACCGCGAATCTTTTTGTCGTGCTCGGCATGCACCGCAGCGGCACCAGCGCGCTCGCGCGGGCGCTGCGGGTGCTGGGCGTGGAGCTTGGCACGCGCCTCATGCCGGGCGACGGCGGCAACAACGACCGGGGGTTTTTCGAGGATCTGGATGTCAAGCGGCTGAACGAGGAATTGCTGGCCGCGTTGGGCCTGCAGTGGGATTCACTCCTGCCGATCGACGTGCTCGCGCCGGAAGAGCCGTCACTCACGCGCTACCGGCGCCGGGCCGCCGGCCTGCTGCGCGCCAAGACCGCCGGACTCGAGCGTTTCGGTTTGAAGGATCCGCGCCTGTGCCAACTGCTGCCTTTCTGGAACTCCGTGTTCGAGCGCATCGCGGCGCGCCCTGCGTTTGTCATCGCTTACCGCAATCCGCTCAGCGTGGCGCGTTCGCTGGCCCTGCGCGACGGCTTCGTCGCCGCCAAGAGCCATTTCCTGTGGGTCCAGCACATGTTTTCCTGCCTTGCGCATACTTCGCACGGCCGCAGGATCGTGGTCGATTTCGACAAATTGGTAGACACCCCGGCAATCGCGCTCAATCGCATCGCCCAAGGCCTCGGGCTGGACTTCAACCCGCAATCGCCGGAGTTCGCGCGTTACAACACCGAATTCCTCGAGCGCGAGTTGCGTCACGCACGACATTCCATCGAGGAAGCCGGGCGCGACGCCGGGCTGCCCCGCCCCGTACTCGCACTCGCCGCGCTGCTGCACGACCTCGCGACCGATGATTGCACCTTCGAGTCGGAACGTTTCGGCGAGACGATGCGGTCCCTGGAAGCCTGGCTGGCATCGATGCGCCCGACCCTCGAGCTCATGTCCGCTTGCGATGCCCGGGCGGTACAACTGGCGAGCACCCTGCGGGAACGCAATTCCAGGATCGATCAGCTCGAAACACTGATCATCGACCAGCGCGGCGGCAGCGCGCGCACTGACGAAGCGTCGACACGCGCGATGCTGCGCATCGAGGAAGATCCGGTCGCACACGCTTTCGTGCCCAAACTCTCGGCGAGCCCGCTCGATTCGACGCGCGCCAGGCTGACAAGATTTTTCCTGCCCCAGTTTCACGCAATCCCCGAAAACGACGAATGGTGGGGCACCGGCTGTACCCAGTGGGTCAACGTCAAATCGGCGCTCCCGCAGTTCGCCGGTCACCAGCAGCCGAACGTTGCGGGAGATCTGGGTTACTACGACCTGCTCGACCCCGGCACGCTGCGCCGCCAAACCGAGCTGGCGCGGCTCTATGGGGTGGAGGGATTCTGCTTCTACTTCTATTGGTTCGGCGGCAAGCGGCTGCTTGAAGCGCCGCTGGAAAACTACCTCCAGGACCAGGCCCTCGAACTGCCGTTTTGCCTCTGCTGGGCCAACGAGAACTGGACTCGGCGCTGGGACGGCATGGACCACGAAATTCTGATCGAACAGCGCCACAGCACGGAGGACGACCTCGCCTTCATTGCGAACGTCGCCCGTTACTTGCGCGATCCGCGCTACCTCAAGGTCGACGGCAAACCTCTGCTTCTGGTCTACAGGCCAGGGCTATTGCCCGCTGCGCAGGACACCGCGCGACGCTGGCGCGACTGGTGCCGGGACAACGGCATCGGCGAGATCTTTCTTGCATATACGCAGTCATTCGACCGCGAGCCGCCGGCGGCATTCGGTTTCGACGCCGCCATCGAGTTTCCGCCCGACTATGCCTCGCAACCCGATCTTACCGTGCGCGTGCCGGGCATCAAGGACACCTTTCGCGGCATCATCCACGACTGGCGCATCCCGGTCGAGCGCAGCCGCAGCTATGCCCGTCCCGACTACACGCTTTTCCGCGGTGTCGGGCCCGCCTGGGATAACACGCCGCGACGCGGAGGCGAGGCGAAGATCTACTGCAACAGTTCGACGCTCGGTTATCAACGATGGCTCGCCAACGCGGTCGCGGATACCCGCAAGCGCTTCGGCGAGCCCGACCGGCGCCTGATCTTCATCAACGCATGGAATGAATGGGCCGAGGGCGCCTATCTCGAACCGGACGCGAGGCGCGGGTACGCCCGCCTGGAGGCGACGCGCATGGCGCTGGTGCGACAGGGCCTCGCGGCGGCCGCGCCTGCCACGTTGCCGGGTCAATCCCTCGCCATCGTCCTGCACGCCTACCACCTCGAGGTATTCGAGTCGATGCTGCGCTACCTGGCAGGCTGGCGGCAGGTTCCGTTCAGGCTGTACGTAACCACCGAGCCCGCTCGGGCCCCGCCGGTCAGGGACCTGTTACATGCATCGGGCGTTCCCGGCGAAGTCTTCGAGTACCCCAACCGGGGCCGCGACGTCCTTCCATTCCTGCACATCCTGCCGCTCCTGCGCTTGCGTGGTCATGACGTCATCCTCAAAGCGCACACCAAGAAATCCGAACACCGCGCAGACGGTGAGCTCTGGAGCGATGAGCTGTTTGCCTCGCTGCTGTCTGAAAGCGCAGCCCGGCAGGCGCTCGCGCAGTTCGACGCCGAACCGGCGCTCGGGATCATCGGGGCGCGAGGGCATGTCATTCCGATGACCCATTACTGGGGCAGAAACGCAAAAACCGTAAAGTGGTTGTCGGCCCGGCTGGGCGTGGACGCGGCTGAACTGACGCCCCTGCCATTCGTTGCGGGCACGATGTTCTACTGCCGTGTCCGCGCCATGGTCCCGCTACTGAACATCGCCTTGCGGGAAGACGATTTCGAGGTGGAATCGGGCCAGATCGACGGCACCATGGCCCACGCGCTGGAGCGCGTTTTCACCGTCAGCGCGCTCGCGGCGTCGTTGCGAGTGGCGAGCGCGGGCGACAAGCCGGAACCGGAAGGCTTGTACCGCTTTGCCGCACCGACCCGCCTGCCACCGGAACTCGAAGACGCGCTGCTGGAGAAAACCGATGCGCTGGTCGAGCGGCTGCGGGTCACGGACGCAGCCATGGCGCGAGCCGAATCATTGGCCATGGAGCGCCTCGACGAGATCGAGGCGCTCAACGAACGGATCGACGCGACCGACAGGGCCCTGCAGGAGGCTCAAACGCTGGCGCTGACTCGCCTGGACGAAAACCGTGCCTTGCTGCGCCAGGTGGTGGCAACACAGACCGCCCAGCGGGACGCCGAGCAGCTTGCCGTCCGCCGACTTGCAGAACTCGAGGACCTTGAACACCGCCTCGACGCGGCGCTGGCCAGGGATGGCGTGGAGCCGCGCGAACGGGTCGAGGCGCTGCGGGAGGGGCTGGCAGCCACCGAGACCGCGCTGCATGAAGCCGAGCGGATGGCGATCGAACGGCTCAGCCAGATCGAAGCCTCGGATCGCGCGCTGCGCAGCATGGAGCACCTGGCCATCGAGCGTCTCGCAGCGCTGGAGGACATGCGGTCGCGCATGGAGGCTACCGAGGCGGGTTCGCGCGAGGCACAACGGCTGGCGTTGGTGCGCCTCGAAGAGACCGAGGCGCTGCGGCGGCGCGTCGTACTCACCGAGGCGGCGTTTGCAGACGCGCAGGGCATGGCGCTTGCGCGCCTCGATGAAATCGAGTCACTGCGGCGGCAAATCGCGACCACCGAAACGGCGCTTGCCCATGCGCAATTACTGGCGCTGACGCGCCTCGACGAGATCGAGACGACACAGCGGCAAGTCGAGGGCAGCGGGGCGGCGCTTGGGGATGCGCGTGTGCTTGCGATCGAGGGTCTCAAGGAGGAGCAGACCGAAGGCCGGCGTGCCGGAGCGCATCCATGAAATACAGCATCGATCGAATGATCTCGAAGGGGCAGCGGATCTTCGGTTTCGGCTGGTTGTTCGACCGGCAACTCGCCATTGCGTCATTGGCGCTCGAATTGCGCTTGACGGACGACACAGTGGTCACGCTGGCAGTCGAGAGCGGTCGAACCCGCGACGACGTGGCACAGGCCTATCCGGGAGTGCCCAATGCAACGCACTCCGGCTTTTTCGTCTATGGCGGCTGGGTGGGCGCGCCGCTTGCCGAAGCGGCGCTGGCAGGGAAAACCGCTGACGGTATTGCGTTTCGGCTCGCCGTTCCGGTCACGGCCGGCGGAGACAGAGGGCTCTGGCCCTCCGATATCCACTTTATCTGGATAACGGCACGCGCGTGGGCACTGCTGCGCAGGGGGCGCTTCCGGATACTGGCGCAAAAGGCCAGGCGCTGGTTGACTCGGCCGGTCGCCATACCCGCCGGATCTTCAAGCGCGACCATGGGTCCGTTGACGCAGTTGGCCCACAGTCCCGCCATGTTGATTGTCGATCACGATCTCGGCGGCGGCGCCAACATGTATCGCGAGCGCGTTGCGGCCGAGCACATTCGGTCGGGGCGCCGCGTGGCAATCCTCACTTTTCAGGTCAAGGACTTGTCCTATGTGCTCGAATTGCGCAACGAGCATGCGGTGTCAAGATTCGAAATAGCGAGCCTGGACACGATTTATGACCTCGCCAAACAAGGGGCGTTCCGCGCAATCCTGTTCAACAACGCGGTATCCTTTGAACGTCCGGAGGAGGTGCCGACCCTGCTTCTGGCACTCAAACGCGATTTCGCCCTGGACTTCTCCATAGTCATGCACGATTACCAGGCCATCTGCCCTTCGCATTTCCTGCTTGACCATCGCGGCCTTTATTGCGACCTTCCTGCAATATCGACCTGCAAGACTTGCATCGGCGCGACCCGCGACGGCTTTGTAAGCCTCTACGCTGCACGCGACATCGTTGAATGGCGTTTGCGATGGGGCGCCTGTTTGGCCGCCGCCGACGAGGTGTTGTGTTTTTCGCGCGCGGCGCGCGACCTGCTCTTGCGCGCCTTCCCTTCGCTCGACCGACGCCGCATCGAAATCGTGCCACATCACATTGGGCACCTGCCGCTGCGCCGAGTGCAACTTAACCGGGGCGCGCCCCTCCATATTGGCGTGGTCGGCCATATCGACCGCGCCAAGGGTGCGCATGTGATCCATGACCTGGCGCACGAGGTCTTGCGCCGCGGACTGCCGGTACGCATCAGCATCATCGGAACAGTCTCCGGGAACGTTCCGCACGCGTTGGTTTCCGAGACCGGTCCTTATGCGCACGATGAATTGCCGACCCTGATCGAGAAGAGTGGCGCGAACCTCTTTCTGTTTCCGTCGGTCGTGCCGGAAACCTTTTCGTTCGTAACGCGCGAATTGATACAGCTGGGCGTTCCGCTGGCATGCTTCAATATCGGTGCCCAGGCGGAATGGGTGAGTGAGTACGAACTGGGCCGGGTGTTTCCACGCGACATCGGCGCCGACCTGCTTGACGGCCTGCTTGCGTTTCATGCAGCCCTCACCGCGCCAAACCGGGCGCCTGCCTGACATGTCCGGAAAAACCCATGTATTTACCAGTGCGGCCTGGAACTATCTTCCAAAAGCCCGCATGCTTTTCAATTCGCTACGCAGGCACCACCCGGAGTTCGTCCTGCACCTCGCCCTGGCGGATACGCTCGATCCCGCCATCGACATCGCCGGCGAGCCGTTCGATCATGTTGCCGCACTGGCTGATTTGAACATTCCCGAATGGCGAGGCTGGTCGTTTTGTCACAGCATCGTCGAATTGTCGACGGCAATAAAGCCCTTCATGCTGTCCTCGCTGCTGCAGCGCGAGGATTGCGCACGGGTCATATTCCTCGACCCGGACATCGTGGTCTTTTCCCGCCTCGACGACATTCTGGCGGCGCTCGACGACGCCAATCTCGTGCTTACCCCCCACCAGATCAAACCGGAAAAGACCCTTGCTGCGATCATGGACAACGAGATCTGCAGTCTGAAGCACGGTATTTACAACCTGGGCTTCATCGGGGTGGCCGCCGGCGAGGTAGGGCGTGAGTTCGCCGCATGGTGGAGCCGGCGAACCTACCATTTTTGCCGTGCGGACATACCCAACGGCCTTTTCACCGACCAGCGCTGGATCGATCTCGTGCCGGCCTTCTTCCCGGGTGTGGCGATCATGCGGTCGAGTCGGCACAACGTGGCGCCGTGGAACCTGACCACCCGAAAGATCGAACTGGCGCCGGACGGCGGTTATGCGGTCGACGGCGAACCCCTGGGCTTTTACCATTTCACGGGTTTCGACAGCGGCGCCCACGCCACCATGGCGCGCAAGAATTCCGCCGACGACAAGGTGGTGCTCCAGTTGGTGGACTGGTACCAGGGCGAAACCCGGCGCGGCGACCAGGATCCGGCAGCCCGTGTCGAATGGGCCTTCGCGCGTTTTTCCGACGGCGCCCCGATCAGCCGCGCGCAACGAATGGTCTACCGCAACCGGATAGACCTGCAACGCGCGTTCCCCGACCCGTTCGCGGCCGAGGGTTATGCGGCTTGGTGGACCGGGCAGGGCCGGATCGAGTATCCGGCATTATTCGACATCACGACCGAGGATCAAGAGACGGTGCGGCTCGCGTCGGTGTTGACGCCCGGATTTCTTGGCAATCGGGAAGACACCGGCTGGGCTGCGACCGGCGTCCGGTTGGCGCGTATGATCGCGCGCCCTGCGGAAGGCCTGCGAGTCGCCAAGCGCGGATGGGAAATCCTGCGCAACGAGGGTCTTCCCGGACTGCGGCGACGCATCAAAGGTTAGGCGCGTGAACCCGCTCAGGGCGCGACTTCGACTTCCTTCGCGATGCCGCACACATAGAACTTGCCATCGAATTGCATGACTATCTCGAGGCGGTACTTGCCTGGCGCGACGTCGGCCATTGCAATATCGCTGCGCAATCCCGCGCCGATCAAATCCGCCTTGCCAAAATATCGCGCAACGTCCTCGCGCTGCTCACGGGTAACGGCTGCATACCTGCGAGCGCCCGTAGAGGCTTTGAGTGCGAGGGCAACGTCGACCGGAAGTACGCCTTCGGCCACCGCGATTGCGGCCCATCCGACGACATTCAAGGGCCTGCTTCGGGTCAGGCTTATTAAGGGCAAATCGCGATCCTTGCCATCGATGCTGTCAAAATTACACCCGCCGCCCGGTGCCGGGTCGGCGCCGGTCACCGGGAAGGGCGGCGCGGCTTCCCAAGCTCCGATCGCAGACGGCGGGACGCTGGCGATCTCCTTCTTTGATTCTCCGCAACCGGCGAGCAACGCGCAGACCGCGCCTGCGAGGGCCGGCCAAGACCCAACATGTCTGAAATAATTCACTCACACCCCTCCAAACTCATGTAGCGGCGACACCAACAGTCCCGCCTTGGCGCCTCGATCTGTTCCGGAACTTGCGCCGCCAATTTCGACTCGCCAATGCGCGTTTCCGAAATATACAAGCTTGGATGCCGTACCGCTGGCCCCTAGCCAGAATTTCAGCTCTAGCAGCCTGTCGGACTTGGGGCGTCGAAAGCAAAAATCGGCCCCGGCGAGGACAGTTTTTGGCACCTTCGCCGCCCCATAGCCCGGCTATTGGGCAAGAAGGCGGTGAAAAATGGACCGCTGGGGCCGATTTGCAGCCGACGCTCCCCAAGTCCGACAGGCTGATAGTGGAGAGGCACCGCTTGCGAGCCGTTACGCCAGGCTGCGAACCTTCAGCCGGTCTGCGCTCGGCGCGCGCTGTGCGTCGGGCGCACCACAAACTACAATGACGAACTCACGCAACCGGCTAGCAGCCCGGACTGCGTGACGGGAGATGCATCGGAAAATCCAATCCTGCAGTGGTGCAGGCTGGCCTTCCGGATCAAGGCCGGTTCGCGGCCCCCTACTTACCAGGTTGCTGACCGCGTGACGGCAGGTCGACGAGGAAAATCCGCGTGGTATTCAGTTCAATTGTCTTCCTGTTCTATTTTCTGCCGCTGACCCTGGCGCTCTACTACGCGACCGGCTTGCGAAACACGGTCCTGCTCGCGTGCAGCATCGTCTTCTACGCTTGGGGAGAAGGCCTCTTCGTCCTTGGCCTGATGGCCTTGGTCGGGGCGAATCTGGTCGCGGCGCAAAAGTTGTCCGCCTCCAGCGGAGCGGCTAGACGCAGGATGTTGGTGGTGGCCATCCTGGTCAATGCACTTGTCCTGGTGTTCTTCAAGTACACCCAGTTCCTCCTGGACGCGGCGGGCGGGCTGGCCGGCTGGTCGGCGCCGCGCCTTGGACTCACTCTCCCGCTTGGCGTGTCCTTTTTCGTGTTTCAGCTGATCTCGTATCAGGTGGAAGTCTTTCGCGGCCGGATCCCGGCAGAGCGGAGCTACATTTGCCTGGCCACCTACGTGATGATGTTTCCTCACCTGGTGGCGGGGCCGATCGTGAGGTACGCGCAGGTATCGGGGCCGCTGCGATCCCGGGAAATGAATCTCGACATCGCAGGCGTCGGTGTGCAGTTCTTCATTGTCGGCCTGTGCCAGAAGGTGCTGATCGCAAATACCGTCGCTCCGGCGGCAGACCTGGCCTTCGGGCTGCCGTTCTGGGAGATCACCACGCCGATAGCGTGGATCGGCACCGCCGCCTACACCCTGCAGATCTACTTCGACTTCTGCGGATACTCGAACATGGCGATCGGCCTGGCGCTGTTGATCGGCTTCCGTTTTCCCCAGAACTTCAACTACCCCTACGCCGCGTGTTCCATTCGCGAATTCTGGCGTCGCTGGCACATCACCCTATCCGCATGGTTCCGCGACTACGTGTACCTGCCGCTCGGGGGCAATCGGGACGGCCAGCTGAAAACCGCGCGCAACCTGGCTATCGTCTTCCTCCTGACAGGCCTCTGGCACGGCGCGGCCTGGACGTTTGTCGCCTGGGGCGCCTATCACGGCCTGTTCCTGATTCTCGAACGTAGCGGATTCGGGCGTGTTCTCCACGCCCTTCCCGCTTGGCTCGGCAATGCATATACCCTTTTGGTCGTCATGATTGGTTGGGTGTTGTTTCGTTCGGCAGACATGGTCCAGGCAGTCGCGATGATCAAGGCGCTGGCTGGTTGGGGCGCCATCGGCGTTTGGAAACCCATCGGCGCCTGGATGAATCCCGAAATCATCGGCGCGATGGCGGTCGGCACCGTTCTCAGCTTTCCGGTGATTCCGTGGGCAATGAAAAGACTGAACAGGCAGGAATTCGTTGCGCTGCTGCCCACGATGGCTATGGGCGCCGACCCACTGCCGGCGTATCGGCTGCCAACCTTCTTGCTTCTTGCCGGCCTGGCATTGAGCATGACCGGACTTGTCACGGGTACCCTGAATCCCTTCTTGTATTTCCGATTCTGATCACCATGATCGAACCTTGCCCGAGGCATCCGTAATGAAAGGTATGACGCGCAAGCGGCAGTCACTGCTGCTGATCGCGTCTTCGGCGCTGTTGCTCGCTGCCATGCACGCTGCGCCATTCTGGCGATCCCTGGGCGGCGGCCTGAACGAGAATCGCAAGCTTGCACCGCGCCCCGGGTTTCCCGGCAACACGCAGGAGTGGCGCCTGCTGCCCACCGCCCTGAACGCCTACGTTACTGACCACTTTCCGCCGCGCGGGCCGCTCATCGGCGCAGTCAACTTTTGGCGCTATCGTGCAGGCTATTCCACGCAGCGACAACTTTTCGTGGGCGAGCAAGGCTGGTTGTTTCACCACGACGGCACCTACGCCGCGATCGCCTTGGGCAAGGACCGATTCGATGCCGAAGCCGTGCGCAATTGGACACAGGCATTGCGCACCCGAGACGAATACCTGCGTCAACGCGGCATCCGCCTCTACGTCCTGGTCGCACCGAGAAAGGAAACCATCTACCCGGAACAACGGCCCGCATGGATGGGCAGACAAACGACGCGCAACGAGGTTGACAACCTGGTCCAGGCGGCCGGGACGACCGGCTTCGACAGGCTGATATACCCGCGCGATCGCCTTATGGCGGCACGCCAGTCCGAAGCCTTGTGGGACGCATTCGACTCCCACTGGACCGGGGCGGGCGCGTATATCGCCTATTCCGAACTGGCCAGCCGGATGGCACTGGACCATCCCGCTCTCGCGCCGCTACCGCGCAGCCGCTTTGTTCCAGTGAAGCGAGAACCCCGCTACGTTTCCCGCGATCTCGCGAAGATGCTGGGAATCGCGGATCATGTCGGGGGAGAACGCCTTACGTTCGCGCACTGGCCGGTCCCCCATCCACCTTCCCGCACGATCTATCTCGACCAGCAGCGTAACTGGCGCGCGCCGCAGATCCTGCTCACCGGTTACGCAGGCGGGACCCTGCTGATGCTGCGCGACTCCTTCTCGGAGGAGTTGCTCCCGTTCCTGAAGGCGCATTTCAGCAGAATCGTGCTCGCCCATGTCGCGGACGGATTCTGGCGGTCAGACTTGATTGAGCAGCACAAACCCGACATCGTATTGCTCGAGATCGTCGAAGACGCGGCACGTCAGTTGATGGCCTCGCCGAAGGGGGCGCAGTTCAACACGAGGGCGGCGAGGTTGCCGCCTGGCTATGAGTGCCTTGCGCCGATACCGGCCACCGACTGCAATATCGACCGCCTCAATGATTCCGTCTTCCGCCCGGCTGCGATCGCGGTCCGTAGAAAGCTCGACGTGCATGATTGGGCAGTGATGCCAGGCCCGCCCAGGTCCGCGGATGCGGTGTTCATGTCAGTCACCGAAGACACCGGCAGCAGACTGCTGATGCGAGCACGTCCAACTGCGCGGGAAGACGTCGCACGGCACTTTCGACGAACCGACTTGCACACCGCCGGTTTCGCCGCGTCTGCGGATTTGAGCCAGTTGCAGGGAGCGTACAGCCTGCAGTTGCTTTTCGCGGCGGCCGGCAAGCTGTATAAGTGCAACGCGACCCAGAAGCTGGCAGTGGGCCAATGATCACAAGCCAGGTATGTACCTCTCCGGTGTGGGCGCGCGCTTGCGGCCTGCACAGCGGAGAGATGCTGTCGGGCCGGATTTTGCGTGCCTCGCCATTCACCGGCTGGCGATCCCGCGCTATCGTGTCGCCATGGCGATACCCGGATCATTAAAGTCACAGGATTCAATCAACGGACATGCTTCCACCTCCTCCCGCTTCACGAAACGGCTGGCTATGGCTGATTGCCGGGTCGCTTCTTGCCGTCTTGTTACCCCATTGCATCCGCCCTTGGGTACAACCCGCCGGACTCGACCTGGAAAATCGTGCGCCGGCAAAGTTCCCTCCAGTACCGACAAGCTGGGACAGTGTCCGCCACTGGGCTCGCGACCTCGATGCCTATCTGGTCGACCACTTCCCTGCCCGCCCGGTCCTGATACGCACCGTCAACGCGATGCGTTACAACGCAGGTTATTCCGGAACACGCAAGGTGGCGGTCGGCAGGCAGGGTTGGCTTTTCTACGACGATGGCACCCATTCCGCGATCGCGATGGGTGAAGAACGCCTGCGCGACGCGGAGCTGGACGACTGGTTTGCCGGCCTTGAGCAGCGCGTCGAAGCAATGCGGCCACGCGGCATCGGATTCTATGTGCTTTTTGCGCCTACCAAGGAGACCGTCTACCCGGCTTTCCGTCCGGTGTGGATGAAACAAGGCGTCCCGCGCAACGAGATTGACGATATTCTCACCGCAGGTCGCAAGCGCGGCCTGGACCAGCTTGTCTACCCGCGCGACGCCCTGATGCGCGCTTCCGCCACGCAGCCGCTATGGGATGAATTCGACACCCACTGGACGGCCGCAGGCGCACACATCGCGTACAGCGAACTGCTGAAACGGATCCAGCGCGATTATCCCGAAATGGTGCCGCTGCCGATCGATCACTTCAGGCAACGCCATCCGCGTGACGCGGCGACCCTGACGGACCTCGCCAACATGCTGGGGATTTCTGCTTTGGTCAGCAGGCCGCGCCTGACTTTTCAAGACTCGGCGGCAGACAACGGCCCGACGCAATTCAAGGATCAGTCGGGCAATCCGGTGGTACTGCCAGGGCGGCCGCCGGTTTTGAAGACCGGGCGTACGTTGCTTCTGTTGCGGGACTCTTTTGGCCTGGAATTGCTGCCGCTGCTCAAGCCGCATTTCGACAAAGTCGTCGTGGCGCACCTGGACAAGGGCTTCTGGCGCCCTGATCTCATCGAAAAGCATGCGCCCGACGTGGTGGTTCTGGAGGCCATCGAAACCGGCGCAAGGCATGTCATGCAGCCCTTGCCTGCGCGGCCCTCGCCGGTGTTTCCGGCGCGAACCGGCGACACTGGCAGTCGCCCGGGAGGTGCCTGTAATTTCGACAGTTTGAACGCCAGCCCGGTCGTCGCAGGCGCCGACGGGATCGGGCGCAAATCGCAATTGGAGGTACAGGGCTGGAGCGCGATTTCGGCGGATGAGGCCATCGTGCCAGACGCAAACGTGCTGGGAATTCGCAGGAGGGGAGAGCCCGAGCGCTACGTCCGCGCGCGACACATGAGACGCGACGACGTGGCACGCTATTTTTCACGCGCCGGACTGCGCAGCTCCGGATTTCAGGCACTGATCGATACCACCGGGCTGGCGGGAGGATACGAACTGACCGTACAGCTGGTTTGGAGGGGAAGCGTTTACCGGTGTCCCCTGGTGCAACAAATTCGTCTCGGCTCTTAGCCGTTGACGCGACCGGAGATGATCAGCACAAGTGTTTCGGGCTGCAGCCCTTGCCATCTGTGAGCTCAGGCTTCACCGACGTCGACGTCGAACCCGAAAGCATGGCGGCGCCCCGTGAAGATCCGCTCGATCTCGCTGTCGTGTTCCGCAATGAAAGCATGCAGGACGTCGAGTTCGCCAGCAGTGAGAATCTCGCGGTAGGTGGCGTTTCTTCCCTGATCCAGTAGTCGCACTGTATCCGACCAAGCACCGCTGGCCACGCCCAGATGTCGTGCAATGCGACCCAATTCCCGCTCGGGATCCGCCAGCAGCGCCTCCTCGGCGACGTCAATATGCTCGGCCATCGACATCGTAGCGAAGTACTCGGCGACGGCCCGGTTCGATTCCAGCCAGTACTCCGCGATGAAACGAACATGACCGCCAGGAAAGATTCGATCCGCAGGCGCGGCGACAAGTTCCTGCTCACAAAATGCCGCATTCCAGCAACGGTTTCGCGTACCCCGGCCCGGCATCGGCCACCAGTGCAGCGTCGCCTGGCGGTTTCTGATGTCGGCGAATAAGCGCTTGACACTCCCGGCGACCTGTGGGAGACCGCGGTGGATCCAGACGAAGCGCGCATCGGGAAACATGGCCTTGACCAGGCCCAGTTTGTTGCACAAGTGCGGATTCTTGTTGAGCAGCACAGCCCCCGCCGCCTTGCTCGAACAGGCGGCCACCCGCTCGGCCAGAGCCGCACGGAGGTTCAGCGTGGCCACACCCTGGCAATCCTTCGCCGAGAGCTCGGGACAGACATGATCGCGCGTCTTCGGAGACGCCATCGGAACGCCGCCGATTTGCGACCACAGGTCCTTGAGCTCAAACCTGCAATGCGCGACATCGGGTGAATGGCCCAGGAGCTCTGCCAGCAAGGTGGTCCCGCTACGGATCGTGCCCACCAGAAACACTGGCCTGGCAATGGCCGGCAGCGCCGCTGCGGGTTCGCAGACGATTGTCATGGCCTTGCTTCAGTTGCCAAGGACGGTCAGCAAGCGCCGGTTGAAGGCGCCAATCCTCCGGTTCACATGAGGATACGGCGACGGGACGAGCAAGCCATGGTCGTCAACGAGATGGTGGTAATGGATGATGGCAGGATCAACCTGCGCGAGATCGGAATCCAGGTTGTGGTCGCGGAAATGCGCGGGAAAATTCAGCTCGTTGCCGACGATCCGGTACTCGGTCCCGGTGGCCGCAAGTGCGACGCTCAGGCTGGCTTGTTCGCAAAAATGGGGTGTGCCCCCAAGCTGTTCGAAAATCCCGGTGAGTTCGCCATTCAGGCGCCGCCATTCGGGCGCGACGCGGAGTGCCGCCTGTCGAGAAAACGAGATGACGCCGCTATTGAAATACGGGATCATCGCCTCGCCAGTCACGGTGCAGTGGTGGATAGCCGGCGGCATGCGAATCCCGAAATGCGCGAACACGCGCGCGAAAACCTCCAACGACACGGTAGCGACATCGACAATCTTGGCCGTTAGGCCTTCACCCTCGAACAACTCCGACGGCTCGCGAACGACCACAGTATCGCAGTCGAGCAAAAGGATCCGATCCGCCTGCATGATCTCGTCAATTTCGAAAAAACGCAGCTTGTTCGACGTCGGATGTCGATCCGCGAAACCGTCTACGGCATGGACTCGCGCGCCGAGTTCGCCATACAGCGCGCCGTGCATGTCATCCACGTCTCCGATCAGACACAGGTGGAAGTCCGCGTTCGCGAACCGCCCGGCAAACCAGCGCCAGGAGCGCAGCAGGCGCAGCGCCTGCGCGCGATACTGTTTGGGCGTATCGGCGACGCAGCCCACGGCCAGCTTCATCGGCGGACCTCTGTCGGACAGAAAATGCCGATCGGTCTCAAATCAGTGTGCCTCGCGCAAGCCAAGATCGACCGGTCCGATGAGGTCGGTCTTCGGCCCAAAAATTTCCATGGTCAGGGCGGCGTGTTGCTTCTCGATCAGCAGCGGCGCTTCGAGGGACGTCCGGCTTTCCAGGCGCAAGGTGATCGCATAGCGTCCCGGTGCCAGCCTACCGTCGACGACGATCGAGGCGACTGCCCTCGCCGTCGCGCTATCGGCCGACCGATTCTGCAGCGCGAAACTCCGCCCCCCCAAGGCCAGCCCGCGCTGGTCCTGGATGATCAGCGCAACTGCAGGATGCATCAGCGAGTTCTCGAACTCCACCTCCACCTCGATTCCTATCACCGCGCCGCATTCCGCGACCAAGTGCGCACCGCCGTTGAGGATAAACCTGGCGGAAACGATGTGCCCCTGGCCGGTTCCAAAGGCCATTCCTTTTCCCAGGCCAAGAAATGGCTTGGAGCGGACCTGGGTGGCGGAGCTTGAATCGATCCTTTGCTCGGCGCGCAAGTCCATCAGGTAATGTTCGACCACATCGTCGGGCTTGCCGCGCGCTCTTTCCATGCCGGCCGCGAGATAGATTGCGGATCCGCAAAAATTCTTCACCAATCCGATATCGTGCGAAACCAGCAGAAGGGTCGTGCCTCTTTCGATCAACCAGCGCAGTCGCTCCATGCATTTGAACTGAAAAGCCACATCTCCAACGGCAAGCGCCTCGTCGACCACCAGAATATCCGGTTCGACGCTCACCGAGACTGCGAAAGCGAGCCGCACCAGCATTCCGCTTGAATAGGTCTTGACCGCTTGATTGATGAAGTCTCCGATTCCTGCGAAGGCCTCTATATTCGCGAACTTCTCGTCCACCTCTGCAGCGCTCAGTCCGAGTATGGCGCCGTTGAGGTAAACATTCTCGCGTCCGGTGAACTCTGGATTGAACCCGGAGCCTAGTTCAAGCAGCGCTGCGACGCGCCCGCCGGTCCACGCGGTCCCTGTGCTCGGATTGAGCGTCCCGCAGATCAATTGCAGCAGCGTCGATTTTCCACTGCCGTTACGGCCGATGATTCCGACCGCCTCGCCTCTGCCAACCTCGAAAGAAACGTCTCGTAGCGCCCAGAATTCCCGGAAGTAGCGCCGTCGCCCGCGCATCAGCATTTGCTTCAGTCGATCCCTTGGACTTTCATAGATCTGGAAACACTTGCCCAAGATATCGACCTTGATGGCGAGTTCAGAGGACATCCGCGAATCCCTTGCGTGTCTTCTGAAACCACGCGAAGCCTAGCCACGCGACCAAGCCGGAGGTTGCGAAATTGAGAAGAATGTCACGCACCTCGGGCAGCCTGCCCTCCAGAAGCAAAGCCCTTGTGCTCTCGATCGGAAAGACCAGCGGGTTGATTCGCAACAATGACTCGAAGCCTGCTGGCAGCGCCGACATCGGATAGAAGACAGGTGAAAGGAACATGAGTGCGCTCAACGCGATCGAGACGACCTCCGCCATGTCCCGAAGATATACGCTCAGCGAAGAGACCAGCCAGCAAACACCCGCAGTAAAGCAAACGAACGGCACCAGAATCAGCGGCAAAAGTAGCACCGATACGGCGGGCATACCGATGACAAACACACAGAACAAGCACCAAACTGCGAAACTGACGAAAAAATGAATCAGCGCCGAACCGATGGCAACCAACGGCAACACCTCGAGCGGAAACACGACCTTCTTCACGAAATTGGCGTTCCCAAGGATCGAGCCAGGCGCCCTGTTGACGGATTCCGAAAAAAAATTGAATACCATCAGTCCCGCAAACAATGCCAGTGCGAAAGTCGCTTTCGAACCACCTGCGGGAAACCAGGCGGCCTTGAACACTGCGCCGAACACAAAGGAATACGTGGCGAGCATGAGCAGTGGATGGAACAGGGTCCACAAGCCCCCTGCCACCGAGCCGCGATATCGCTCGGAGATGTCCCGCACCAGTAGTTGTTTCAGCAGCGAGCGATTGCGCAGCGCGGAGGCAAAGATCTCGCGAGGTGAAACCGAAAAGCCCTGCATTCTAGATCGGCCCCGGCAATCGCGTCTCAGGGCGCGCATTGCGAAAAGCCGGATGACCTTGCCTGAAGGATCGGCCCCGCCGCTCGGGGCGAACCGGCCACACCATCAACACCAGGGATCGCCGGTCGCTCTTCATGCCTCGGGAGTCATTGAATCGAATTGACGATTATCCACGGTTTTACCGCTTCGTTGCACATTTCAACGGCGCTGGAATCGGCCTGACATGGCACTATTGTCTAGCAGCCTGTCGGACTTGGGAGCCGTCGGCTGCAAATCGGCTGCAGCGGTCCGATTTTCACCGGTTTCTTGTCCCATAGCTTGGCTATGGGCCATCGAATTCGGCAAAATTGACCTCGCTGAGACCGATTGTCGCTTTCGCCGCCCTAAGTCCGACAGGCTGCTAGCGCACTTTCCTGCAATTGGCGGTACAAGGTAAAATCGGCAGGATCTGGTCGGGACAGACTTGGTCGGGGCCAAGGGGCAAACCCCGGCGATACCGATCGATATCGCGAAGATTTGCAACGCAGGGGGCGGCCAGGGACGCGATTTCGCGTGCCGGTAACTTCTGGGTGATGCACTAGATTACGCTTTCGCAAGGGAGCAATGGCGGCTCCGGGTGAAGACAGCATGCACATCCATTCCAGGGAAACACGATGAGGATCACCGGACCAAAGCATTGTTGTGCTCGGTCCACGCGTGAAGGCCGTCTGCGTCCCGGCATCGCACAGATTTCGGCAATGGCGGGACGAGTTATCCCTGCGCGAGGATTGCGCGGCAGCCCACCCGACGGACCGCATCTCACCGCAACAACCGGTTCGCTGCACGGCATTGTTTGTCGAACAAGCAATGCCTCATCACAAGGATCGCTAGCGTGAACATGACATCAAATTTGCCGGCCATATGCCGAGCAGCTCTGCTGACGCTCGCAGCCACCCTGATCGCAAGCTGCGGCAGCGAGACACCGGAGTCCATTGTGAACTCGGCCAAAGTTCATCTCGAAAAGGGGGAAAGCAGGGAAGCCATTATCAAGATGAAAAACGCGCTGGAGCAAAAGCCGGACCTCGCCGAGGCGCGTCACTTGCTTGGCAAGGCACTGTACGAGGCCGGAGACGCCCGTTCGGCTGCCCTGGAACTGCAGAAGGCACTCGACCTGAGGTATTCGGCCGACGCGAGCGCGCCGCTACTGATGCGCGCACTGATCGCCTCCGGACAGGTCGACAAGGCGATTGCGATGGCAAACACAGTTCCTGTGCTGGACCCGGAGGCCAAGGCGGATCTGGCGGACGCCCTTAGCCTTGCCTATTCCATCAAGGGCGACAAGGACGGCGCGTTCGCAGCGAATGCGAAATCGCTCGCGGCGAAAGCGGATTATGTGCCGGCGTTGATCACGCAGGCGCGGCTGCTCGCGGGTACCGGCGACCTGCCGAAGGCTCTGACTATTGTCGAGTTCGTATTGCAGAAACTCCCGAATTCAGGCGAGGCGTGGAAGTTGAAGGGCGATATCCTTGCCGAACAGGGGGCCCATGGTCTTGATGTGGAGGCCTACCGCAAAGCCCTCCTGTTGCAGCCAAAACCAATTGCTACCCATTCGTCGCTGATTGGTGCGCTCATGCGCGACGGCAAGCTTGCGGAAGCCGAAAAGGCCTTGGGCGACCTGCGCGCGATAGCCCCAAAGAACCCGCAAACCAATTATCGGGCCGCCCAGTTGGCGATGCTCAAGGGTGACTTCCTGAAGGCGCGCGACCTGTCACAGCAATTGCTTTCTGTGGTGCCGGACAATCCGGCGGTACTGTTTCAGGCAGGCTACATCGCTTTTGAGTTGCAGGCCTGGTCCCAGGCCGAGAATTACTTGTTGAAGTCGGTTTCCCTCGCGCCACAAGGCACCGGCGCCATAAAGCAACTCGGCCTGACTTACGTGGTGCAAGGCAAATCAGCTAAGGCTGTGGAACTGCTCTCGCGCGCAATGCCGCTCATCGAAAACGATCCCGCCGCGCTCGGATTGGCCGGCGAGGCTTACATTCAGAACGGCGATTGGAAGCGAGGGCAAGAACTCTACGCCCAGGCTGTTCGGCTGGATCCGACCGAGCCACGCAAGCGAACTGCACTGGCGCTTGCACGATTTGCGACAGGCCAAACCGAATCGGCGCTGAACGAGATGGATAAGATTGCGGCTTCGAGCAAGGACACGTCGGCCGACCTGGCATTGATCTCTTCGCGCATGCAGCGCGGTTCCTACGAACTCGCGCTTCAAGACTTGGATCGACTGGAGAAAAAACTGCCCAACAACGCGGCCGTGCACAATCTGCGGGCGCAGGTGCTGCGGCTGGGAAAACAGGACAATGCCGCGGCACGCAAGAGCTATGAGCAAGCTCTGGCGATTGATCCCGCCTTCCTGCCCGCCGCCAAGGGGTTGGCCGACCTTGACATGGCGGCCAATAAGCCGGCGGAGGCAGAGGGGCGCTTCGAGGCAATACTCAAGACTGCGCCAAAGAGCGCGAGCGCCGTCCTGGCGCTCGCGGAGATCAAGATCCGCCGCGGGGCACCAAAAGAAGACGTGGTCGCGCTCCTGAACCGGGGCGTCGCCCTCGACCCTGCCGACGTCCAGATCCGGGCGTCGATGATCGGGTACCTGCTCAGGGTAGCCGATGGCAAGAAGGCTGTCGCTGTCGCACAAGACGCGGCTACCGCATTGCCAAATAGCCCAGCATTGTTCGACTTGCTCGGCCAAGCCCAGCTCGCCGCAGGAGACCTCAATCAGGCGCTCAGCGCCTATTCCAAGATGGCTAGTCTGAACCCGGAATCGATCGAGCCGCTCATACGGAAAGCGCAAGCGTATGTATCGATAAAGGATTGGAATGCGGCGCGTGAGAGCTTGAACAAGGCGCTGGCAATGCGGCCAGGATCGATCGAAGTCCAGCGCACTCTTGTCGACCTTGAACTGCGCGCCGGCAAGAGTGCGGACGCCTTGTCAATCGCAAAGCGCATTCAAGGACAGCGGTCGACCGATGCGACCGGATACATTCTGACCGGAGACATCCATGCCGTACGCAAGGAGTGGGCAGACGCGGAGGAATCCTATCGCGCGAGTCTCAAGATAGAGTCCGATCAGCTCGTAGCGATAAAGCTCCACTCAGTATTGACCATGGCCAACAAGATTGAGGCCGCGACCGCATTTAGTGCCGATTGGCTCAAGCGCAATCCCAAGAGCGTCGAATTCATGGGTTATCTGGCAGAGGCGGCCTTCACTCGGGGCGACTTGCAGACGTACGAGAATCAATTCCGGAGTATTGTCGAAATCATGCCGAGTAGCGCCATGGCGCTGAACAATCTGGCTTGGGCGGCTGGGCGATTGAAGCGGGCGGACGCGTTGTCCCTGGCTGAAAAGGCTAACAAGATCAGTCCCAATGAACCTGCGTTCATGGACACTTGGGCGCAACTCCTGTCGGAAAAGGGCGAAACCCCGCAGGCGATCGCATTGCTCACCAAAGCCGTCGAGCTCGCACCAGAAACACCAGCGTTTCGGCTCAATCTCGCTCGCGTTCTCATCAAGGCCGGCCGGAAGTCTGATGCCAAGAAACAATTGGATGAACTTGCGAAGCTGGGAGACAAGTTCCCCGAAAAGGCCGCCCTGGCCGAATTGCAAAAGAGTCTATAAGAGAGTCTTCTGATTCTGGGTTGCGGGCGATACCTGGGCAGGCTTACCGCGCATCCTTACAACCGCCGCCGCCGGATTGCAACGCGCAACTCGGTACGAAATTTCACCTGTAAAGCTTGCGCGCAAGCACCTCGACAATCCGCTCGGCCGCCCTGCCGTCCCACAGATGCGGGCGCTACCCCTTCTTGCCGCCTTCCCGAATCACCTTTTGCGCCTCGGCCACGATGCGTGCCGGGTCGGTGCCGGCCAGCACGTAGATGCCTTCCTCGACCGTGATCGGGCGCTCGGTGTTTTCGCGGATGGTGATGCACGGCACGCCCAGTGCGGTGGTTTCCTCCTGCAGGCCGCCGCTGTCGGTGAGCACGACCACCGCGTCCTTCCACAGGTTGAGAAAAGCCACATACGCTTGCGGCCCCATCAGCGTGATGTCGGGGCCCAGGTCGACGCCGAATTTTTCCAGGTTTGCGCGCGTGCGCGGGCGCACCGGAAACACCAGCGCCAGTTCGCTGGCGATCTGCCTGAGCGCGCCGCCGATGCGCTGCATCATCTGCGCGTCGTCCACGTTGCTCGGCCGGTGCAGGGTGACCACGCCGTAGCACGGGTGCGCCGCCTTGAACCCGGCGCACTCGTATGCCCTGGTGTCGGCCTGGGCCAGCTTGCCGGCCTGGTAGAGCAGGTTGTCGAACATCACATGGCCCACATGGAACAGGGCCTCCTCGGCCTTGCCCTCGCGCCGCAGGTGCGCCAGGCCCGCGGGCTCGGTGACGAAGAACCAGTCGGAAATGCTGTCGGTGAGCAGGCGATTGATCTCCTCCGGCATGGCCATGTCGCCGCTGCGCAACCCGGCTTGCACATGGGCGACCGGGATTGGCAGTTTCTTGGCGACGATCGAGCAGGCCAGGGTCGAATTGGCATCGCCCACCACCAGCACGGCGTCCGGACGGTCCTTCTCGCACAATTCCTCGAAGGCCACCATGATCTTCGCGGTTTACCGGGCGTGGCTGCCGCCGCCCGCTCCCATGAAAACATCAGGCTCCGGAATGCCCAGTTCCTCGAAGAAGACGGTGTTCATCTAAATGCCGGCCGCAGCACCGCTAGCAACAACCAGACCAGCCCGCGAACCCTCGATCGACGCAGCCGCGTCACATTGGCCAAAGACGGCGTGGCAGAACAAGCTTCGCTGCCTGAAATTCACTCACTTGAAGTGCATGCATGGCCGCGGCCTGAGCGGCCGGCAGCACCGTGACCGATGAAGTACGAACACCACAACAGCAACCAGAACAACAGCATCACACGGGGCGAGTTCTGCGCGCTGCCCAGCAAGCCGACAAAAAGGCCGCCGACCATGGCCCCGGCCAATGCAGCACCCTGCGCCTGCGCTCGACCGCCATGCATGCGCAAACCCGAAAGCGCCATCGCGACCAGCGCCAGCAGCGGCAACAATCCGGCCAGCCCCTGTCCGACGAGCGCTTCGAGATACATGTTGTCGATGTGCCAGGGAAAGTAGTAATACCTGCCGATTGGAAACCAGCGCGCGCCTGCCGCCTCGAACCCGCCATTGACAAGCTGCGACGCTCCGTTGCCTGCCCGCACGGCCAGATTGTCAACCTCAAT
>Ga0163144_10006604_pt1 | contig 25555 bp, 24 predicted proteins | sample OliLak19BULKMAT1_FD_123175 | JGI IMG/M metagenome (GOLD analysis project Ga0163144, IMG submission 123175) | Freshwater microbial mat bacterial communities from Lake Vanda, McMurdo Dry Valleys, Antarctica - Oligotrophic Lake LV.19.BULKMAT1 | ecosystem: Environmental > Aquatic > Freshwater >... | reverse complement strand
TGGGATCCGATTTTCAGTTTGAATCACACCGCAGCGATGTTCCGCGCCAATATGAACCGGCTGTTTCGGAAAACCTGGTGCACTACAAAAACGATAAGGGGTCTAAGAGACCACCTGGCTCTTTACACTCAGTACCATAACGAAAATCTTGTAGCCGCTTAGTGCAAACTTTAGCGCTTATAGACTTCTCTGGTTTCGAAAACACAGGCAGGTAGGCCAGTTTAAACGCTTTAACTGATTAGCGTTGCCATCGACTACCGTTGCCACTGTACAGTGCCACCACTGTAAGGGCCGTTCCACTGAACGTAACCGCCACCTTGTTGTGGGTAGCCGTAATTTTGCGGGTAAACGTATCCACCGTTTTGCCATTGCACCTGGCCACCACCGTAAGGACCATTCCACTGGGCTCCGCCCTGCCCTTGGAACTGCTGCTGTGGATTAGGATATTGCTGATTATTGTAAGCCGGCTGTTGTGCAGGCGGGATAATAGGCGGTTGCTCTTGGCCGCAAGCCGATAAAAGCAAAGACATTCCCAACATCAATAAAAACACGCGAACGGTAACTTGAATCGACTTCATAAACTTCCCCCTGGACCATAGGTCCGGGCCCAGCTAGTGCAGGTTTGTTGCCAATTCTATTCGAGCGCAGAGGTTGTCGAACTGGTGAGCCCAAGTGCCGCAAAGGGTCACTTTATCGCCGATTTTGAGACGCGCGACGGCATGACGTTCCTCCGGCCTGGCCGAATAATTTCCTGGGTTAAACGGGGGACAGAAATGAAACTACGCTATTTGCTTTTAGTTTTAAGTCTTGTTGTAAATCAATTCGCATTCGCAGACCACGATCGTGAGTGCATCAGCATCTATACGAAAGATAAGAAGATCTACGGAGTGAACGCCAACGGCGATCGCATCATTCCCGTCGATTGGAGCGCAGATACTTATCAGGCCAGCTGCAAGCTCGTTGCGTTTACTTACAATGGCTATGCTTACGCGTACAACTCCAACGGGGACAGTCTGATTCCAAAAGATTGGAAGGCGGATGATTTCCGAGTTTCCAATTCCTTCGTTGCGATGAAATACAATGGCTACTTCTATGCTTTCACTTCCACGGGAACGCAGTTCATTCCTAAGGATTGGAAAGCAGATACGTATACGATCAATGATTCGTTCGTGACGTTTAAATTAGGCGATTACATTTACGCATTCAACACCGCGGGCACGAGCCTCATCCCCAAGGACTGGAAAGCGGACACGTACCAAATGAGCCGCGGCATTCTAGCGTTCAAACAAGGCGACTATATTTACGCGTTCAATACCGCGGGCACTTCGCTGATTCCCAAGGATTGGAAAGGCGATAAGTACTACGTCTCCAAAAACATCATCGCCTTTAACTTCGGTGATTTTGTTTATGCCTTTAACGAATCTGGCACGAGCCTGATTGCCAAAGACTGGAAAGGCTCTGGCATCAAGGTTACGGACGACACCGTCTCGTTCGATTGGGCCGGCAAACTCTACGTCATTAGCAAAACAGGAAAGCAAATCGTTCCCTAGCACGCGCCGCAGTGCTAACTGTCAACCATGTTTATTGGTGTGATTGCTGGTTTAGCGGCCGGGTTCTTCTGGGGATTGTGCCTTGTGGCCCCAAAAGTCCTGGCCGATTTTTCCTCTGCTCAAATAGCGTTTGGCAGATTCTTTTTCTTCGGGCTCGTGTCAGTTATCAGCCTTCTTGCCGATCGAAACGCCAAGCAACTTTGGAATCGAAACACGTTGTTCTGGGGCGTGATACTTAGTCTGACGGGTTACAGTCTTTACTACTGGATGCTGAGTCAGTCGGTGCAGCTTGCGGGCATAACCACCACATCCCTCATCATTGGAATGATCCCGCTGACCGTTGCCGTATGCGGCCGCTCGCGGCCTCAGCGTATGGGGCTTTTTCAATTTTCGTTACTTCTCATCACTCTTGGAATTCTGGCGCTAAACTACGATGCCATTTTTCATCCGCAATTTAGTAGCTACGGCAAGCACCACAGCCTGGGAGTAATCCTAGCAATTGCTTCACTTTGGATGTGGACCTATTTTGCAATCGCCAACGCTAAGTTTCTAGTGCGCACGAAAGTAAATAATGTTTCATGGACCAATTTACTCGGTTGCTTAACTTTCTTGGGCCTCGGCGTTGTCACCGGCCCCGAATTTTTAATGAGTGAGCATGGTTACTCAGAAATGTTTGCGGGCCCTCGCGCACCGGTGTTTTTATTTTGGTCGGCGGTGCTAGGCCTGGGCTCCACTTGGTTGGCGACATTTCTTTGGAATTTTTGCTCGCAGCGCGTGCCCACTGGCCTAGCCGGCCAACTGATTATTTCCGAAACGATTTTTGCGCTGCTCTTTGGTTTCATCTACGACGAACGCCTACCCATTGCATCTGAGTGGGCCGCAATGGGCTTTTTAATCGCTGGAGTTTTGTTTGGGGTCTATTCATTCCGCAATGCTAAACGCACCGACGCGCCACATTAGTGCCATATTTCGGTGAGACACTTGTTACCAGTTCGTTGGGGTAAGGAAGCCCGCGCACCGCATCCAGACCTATTATAGAAATAGGTTAATCTTCTCAGCTCTCCACCCGAACCAACTTAAAAACTTATTCGCAAAGAGAAACTCCATGGCTAAAACGTGGCTGCTTGTAACTTGTGTCGCTTTAAATTGCTTACCCACTAGTGCGTTTGCACTCGATGCGGCTTTGGTGAGCAAACTAAAAAACAAACCTTGGGCGCAAAAGGAAGTCGACCGCCACGTGCAAGCTTGTGGCGAGGGCGTGATTGAAGGACAGAGCGGAGAGAACCGCTGCGCTTATTCTGTTCCCGTCGATGCTTGGCTATTAAAACCAACTGCCGAAAAAACCGGGCTCTTACACGATGAAAATTGGCCTTTCGAAAAAGGCGTCGTGATGTATCAGCCACCGGATATCAAAGCAGAAGACCTTCCCGAATCATTTGATTTAAGAGAACTGATGACTGGCGGACAGCCTGCGATCAAAACGCAAAACTGCGGCGACTGTTGGGCATGGTCTACCCACCACGCCCTGGAAATCGCCCGCGCTGTACACGATCGTGAAGTCGTCGATAACTCAGTGCAAACCGTACTCTCTTGCTCGGGCGCTGGATCATGTGGCGGCGGCTACATGTCCGCTCCGCAATTCTTAGTAGGCCGCGGCCTGCCGCTCGAAGCAGATTTTCGGTATGCCGGTTACGACAAGAGATGTCCCTTCAATACTTCGTCGATGAAAACGGGTTGGGAAGGCAAAGTAATGGACGCGCCTTATATCGGCTCGTCGTTGAATTACTCGCGCGCCGTGTACCCTCAGGAAAATTACGCCGACGGCAACAAAGTTACCAATATGATGAGGGCCATCTACCAGTGGAAAGCGCCGCTAGTTGTAACCGTGGCAGCTTACTCCGCTGGAGCAGGCATTGTAGATTCTTGCTCGAGCATCAATTCACAAGGCAATCACATGGTGGCTATCGTTGGATGGGAAACCTGGAAGGGTAAACGGGTTGCTCACGTGTGGAACTCCTGGGGCAAAAGCCACGGCACCGATGGCGTATCTAAAATTGTTTGGGAGTGCGGCTCTGGAAAACTCAATCGCGGACTGGGAGTTGAGGCGCGCGTCGTGCAATACAAAGAGCCAACTCTAGGATGCGACTTGCCCAAAGCGAATGTCGGCAATGCACAATACTCAGTACGCCCAGGCGAATCGCTCACATTGGGTGCGGCTGCGTATCTAAATCAAACGTGTAAGTGGAGCCCGTCGGAAGGTTTGAAAAACCCGAATGCGTGCGTGACCACTGCAACTCCGTCGAAAACGACAGAGTACCATTTGCAGGCCACAAACCCTTGCGGCACGACTTCGGCAATGACTCTTGTCGAGGTTGCGACCACAACGTCGTCGTCGAAGAAAAATCGCACGGTGCTTACTCCGCATGGAGAAGTGGCATACTAGATTCACGGCGCGACTGCAGGCACCGTAATCTGCTCCCAAAACCTTTCCCGTATGCGGCCGGCTTCCAAATAGCGGAAGATGCGATCCATATGCACGGTACCGAAACGGTAGAACCCGTTTTCGGGTACCTCTACTCTCCCTTCGATGGTGCAGTTCCCAAATTAGCGCGACTGGGCACACGCCGGAAGGCGGCTTGACGAGCTATCTTTTCCCAATAGTCTGACCCGATACATGGCAGCGGGGGCTGCTGGAACTTGGGGGTTGTTATGGGTGGGCGTCTAGTCAGACGGCGCAGCGTTGCTGCGTTTTCGTTCGTAGCATTTTTCTGGAGTGCGCTTCTCGCGGCGACTCCTGCAGCAAAATTCAAATCACAGATCAGAGCGGATTGGCAAAGCGGTTACGACTTGCTCCAAAAAGCCGGCACTTCTTACTTCACTCGCGCGGGCGATAAGGACAAACTGCAAATCGCTTATAGCCTGGTGAAAAAAGAAAATGCGGACAAGGTTATTGTCCTTGTTCCAGGTTTCGCCGAAAGCCCCTACAAATACTCCGAATTGATTTTCAATTTATGGGATGACGGCTACAGCATCGCCGCTATAAGTCTGCGGGGTATGGGGCTCTCATCGCGATATCCCCAGCCGTCAGACATGGATAAAGATTTGCACATGCAAACCGTGCATATCCGCAATGCCTCTGAGTACGCTGCCGATCTCCAGACATTTATCCAAACAATCGTGGATGTCCAATTCCCCACGGAAACTAAATTCATTTTTGGACACAGCACTGGCGGATTCGCCGCTGCTGATTACCTAGCCACAGCTAAGAAATCGTCGATAAAAGCGGCTATTCTAAACTCACCGCTGTTTCGACTTCCAATTTCGACCTTCAACTACATTATCTTGGGCACTGGCAGCATGCTTTTTGCGTCGCAATGGCCGCCCTACCCACTACGAGAAACTTTCGATCCTACGGGGGCCACGTTTGCTGAGAACACGGATACGAATGACGAAACTCGTTGGGGTATCTACAACAAGTTTCTAACGGACAATTCGCAACTGATTCAAAGCCCGCCATCACGCAATTGGATCCAGGCGTTGCAAACGGCTACAGCTGCAAAAGAGTTAAAGCGCATCGCCAAGGGCCTAGCAATTCCAGTGCTTCTGCTTCAAGCGGGGCAAGATAAGTACGTGGATGTTACTGGGCAGAACGACCTTCTCACACAGCATAAAACTACAAAATTAGAGAACCTGACCATCAAGAAATTCCCGACCGCGTACCACTCGATTTGGCGCGGAAAAAATTTCGAAGAAGTGCACGAACTGATTCTCAAGCATCTGAAATAGAGTATAAACGCCGCATGATTTTAGGAATTGCGCATACAGCATTGGTAGTTCGCGACTACGAAGAGGCGATAGCCTTTTATTGCGGCAAGCTTGGCTTCACCGTCGTTGAAGATACCCAACTGCCCAATAAACGTTGGGTGCGTATTAAGCCCCCAGGCAAACGCGGTTCTGAGATTTTGCTCTCCAAGGCAGTCGACGACAAGCAGCTAGCCGCTGTCGGCAACCAGGCCGGTGGTCGCGTTCTATTCTTCTTTCATACCGACAATTTCGATAGCGACTACGCGCGGTTTAGAGAACTAGGAGTCGAGTTTGTCGAAGGCCCATTTGATGCCCCATACGGGAAAGTCGGAGTTTTTAAAGACTTATACGGTAACCGCATCGACCTAATTGAGTACCAAGGAAACGTTTTTACTTAGGCTGGATAATTTCAGCGCTTTGGCTATACTGCCCGCCGTGCCAAGCATCTATATCGACGCGGACGCCTGTCCCGTTAAAGAACACACTTTTAAGGTCGCCAAGCGATACAGCTGGAATGTCTACGTGGTGTCGCGCGTAGCGATCTTTGTGCCGCGCGCGGACTGGATTTTGCCGGTCGTGGCGGGCGATGGCTTTGACAAGGTCGATGATTGGATTGTTGAGCACATCGGCGCCAACGACATTGTCGTCACGGGCGACATCTTATTGGCCGATCGTTGCGTAAAGAAAGCCGCGCGCGTGATAGATAACCGCGGTCGCATTTTAGATGAAGACAATATCGCCGAAGCGGTCGCGATGCGCGAACTCGTCACTGAACTACGCCAGCGCGGCGAAATCGGCTTAGGCCCGGCCAAGATGGGCAAGAAACAAAATTCCAATTACTTGTCGTCGTTAGATGAGTTGATTAACCGCATTCGAAACGGCAAATAAACTAGGCCGCTCGCGATACCAATCGCCGAGCGACTTCAAGGTAAACAGCAGGGCTGAAGAGCAGACCGACATGCCCCACATTGGGGATGTGAACGGTGTCGTCTTCATACGCGGCAAAGACACGCGGAATAACGATGTTGTCAGTACCACCAACAATCGACGTAAACTTCACTGCAGCAGCTTTACTTTTGGAAGCAGCAAGCTTTGCCAGTACCGTTGAATCGGGCCGAAGCTCACGCCCAATGCGCGAGGCAACCCAATAGGAATTGTAAGTACCGTTGAAGGGGGAACCTAGGCTAATGCACTTAGCGACTCGTCTATTGCCGCCCAATTCCTGAATATAAAATCGCGCCACCACCCCACCCAAACTGTGACAAACCAAATCGATTTTTCCGCCGCGCACATTCGCTCGCAAAAAATCTCGGAGTTGCTTCGCGGCACCTTCGATGCCGTCGCGCGCGTGGTAGTTGAAAGACAAAATCTGAGTTACCCCGACAGATTTCAAATACGCGTAGAGCGGAAAGAACGACGCGCGATTGGCCATATAGCCATGCATCAGAACAACCGTGTGCTGCTCCTTGCGACGAGGCGTGCGCTTCTCACTCTTCTTAATGCCAAAGGGATAAAGCGCGCCCCACGCCAAGCAGGCAAGAGCCTCTTTAGTAATGACTTGATAGGTAGGCGCCCCGGTCTGGGGAAAGTCTTTAATCACCTGCCCAGCTTGCGCCTAAAACTGCCGGTTGCGCAAGTCGCGGTGTTTTGGGTAATGTTCGAAACCTGGGTATCAATGGGGGAATCGATGAACAAACTACTCTTCGCTATTAGCACACTTACTGCGTTAATCCATTCGCCGGCCTTTGCAGGCGATTTCTGCTCTACGCTTCGCACCGTGAAGGACTGTGCAGAATCATCCTGCACTTGGCTCGACGACGAGCAACGCTGCACGGACAACTCCAATATCCAATTGGAGGAAGAGGCTGCCCAAGGGCTTGCGGAAGTTCAAAAGTAAGTTACCTGTCCGGGACAGGTAATCTGCAGCCGTAGTTTGCCGTGATGTCGGTGTACTGCTAATTTTCCGGCCATGAAAAAACTATTTCTGGTCCTGGGTGCGGCTTCATTTTTATCTCTTTCGGCGTTTGCCGAGGAAGAAACTTCCGATCCGCCGGCTAAGGCTCCGGCGCAATCGGTTGCCGACGACGGCAGGTGGAAGCTTTTTGAAGTCGGGGGATTTCTTGCCGGGGCCTTGCCCGGAGATTTTTCCAATTACACCGGCACTCCTAAAAATGGTTTTGGCTTGGGCTATGGATTTAATGTCGGCATTCGTGCTCTGCCCTACGTAACCTTTGGCGCTATTCTCGACGGCATCTTCCACGGCATGGACGTCGCTTCGACATCGGAAGATGAATTTGGCAGCAACGTTGCAGCCGGCTTAACGGCAAAAGTTTACCCAATGGGAAATTGGGGGCCACGCGCGTATCTGTTAGTGGGGATTTCCTATTACAAGCTCTGGGTCACTGATGGATTCGAGCCGCTTCCTAGCGAAGACACCAACGGAGCAACTTTCTCGGGCCACCGCTACTCGCTGGGATTTGGTTATGACTTCCAAGTCTTGGAAAGAGTCGTCGTATTTACCGAACTCGATCTCTCCAGACAAATCTTGAAGCGCCGCGTTTTCTCGACGTCTCCGAGCGTCGCCCTCCCAGTCGAGGTAAATCGCTGGTGCCCAACGGTCCGAGTCGGCGTTTTAGTGCACTTCTAAGTGGGGTTCTTTTCCCACGGATGATTGCGAGTAATTAATTCCAAGATTGGCGCGGTGGCGAAGGTCGTCACCAGCGCCATAATTACTAGCATCGTAAAGAGCTGCGGCGAGATCACTTTGAGATCAAGGCCCAAGTTCAAGACGATCAATTCCACCAGACCCCGCGTGTTCATCAAAATTCCTAGTGCCGAAGAATCGCGCCAATTGAGGCCCGTTAATTTCGCAGCAATGAGGGTGCCACCGAATTTACCTATGGTAGCGACTAAAATAATTACGCCGCAGAGGATCCACTCTTCTTGAGTCGATACCAATGAGACCTGCGTTCGCATACCGGTGAAAGCAAAGAACGCAGGCAGGAACATGATTCGCACCAGGTCTTCAATCCGATCGGTAAGCTCCTTGGCCACACGACTATCATGCGGCGTGATCGCTCCAAGTAAGAATGCGCCGAATATAGCGTGAATACCAATGAACTCCGTCGCTAGAGCCGAGAGCAAAAGACCTACGAAGAAAATCGCAATGCCCCCTTCGGTTAATTCATCCCAAGTCTCTAACCAAGGAACCAATCGCCGAATAACAGGTCCGCCAATGAGGAACATCATGGCGATATAAATAGCTGTCAGTGACAGCGTCAGAATTGCTCCGCCGACTTTTGCTTGCACAATACTGACGACAAAAGCAAGTAAGCACCAAGCCGTAACGTCATCCACCGCAGCGCAGGTTAGCGCGATGGCTCCCATACGCGATTTTTGAATGCCGCGATCCGTGAGAATGCGCGCGAGCACGGGAAATGCTGTGACCGACATCGAGACGCCTAAAAACAACGAGAAGGCGGTAAAGGAGATATCTGGCGTCGACATCGTGGGATAAATCCACAACGCCAAACCGCTACCCAATAAAAACGGCACCATAATACTGGCGTGAGAAATCGCCAAAGTTGCGTGCCCGCTCTTGCGTAAAACTTTGAGATCGAGTTCCAGTCCGACGACAAACATGTAAAAAATTACGCCGAGCTGCGCGATGACTCCTAAGAACGGAGCTGCAGACGGGGGCAAAACGTACGCGTACCATTCAGGCGCCATTCTTCCTAAGAAGCTAGGTCCCAGCAAAATACCACCAATCACTTCCCCGATAACGGGCGGCTGGCGTAGCAACTTGAAAATCGCACCCACCGCGCGAGCGGTCACGATGACCGTCGCTAAAGCGAGCAACACATGCAGGAGCTGATTCACACTCTCCTTCGCTTGCGCCGGATCCACCGGCGGCATGTTCTGACCGAACAGAAATTCACCGCGTTGGTTGATCAGCAGATAGCCGCACACGCCTGCAGCCACCATTAGCAAATAGAACAAGATCGTTCTCAGTCGATTGCGGGTAAGTCGCGATTTCATAGTCCGAATTCTAACGCGAAAATCCCCCCCCGACGCCATATTTCACACACCCCCGGAGAGGCCCTAAGGCCTTGTTTCCACGGCAGTTCGGCCTTTAAGTGACTAAAAGCGGACATTGGCCAAGCTTTTGACAGGCACCCCTGTGGAGTTTCCAATGGTTACGAGAACTAACCCTCAATATGTAAACAAGTTCGACACCCGACTCGCTTCCAGGCAGCCGCAAAATGCGTGGGCGAGGTTCTTGCACTTCCTATACCCATCTAATCTTTCGTTGTGGGTGCAGCTTGGGTTTCTTACGCAACTTATTTTGGCTCTTCCCAGTGCTAGTCCTCGTCTCTTGCGGAGTCGCAAAAGAACGAGACGTCTCAAGCTCAAACTCCAATTCTGAAATTTCCAGCACCCGCGCTGCAGGTGAACTGCTCTATTCGAAAAACTGTACTTCGTGCCACGGCAGCCTTTCTGAAGGCCGCATGAAGAACCGCACTGCTCGGGATATCGCAGCTGCCATTCGCAGCATCGGCAGCATGATGTATTTGAAGTCTCTCTCGTCGGAAGACATTGCTAACATTGCCGAAGCCCTTTCGCCTCTCCCAGACACGAAAGCTCCACCCGTTCCTGAAGGCATGACTGCCACCGCAACTGGACCCAGAGCTATTGCGCTTCGTTGGGAAGCTTCGGTCGATGACAGCGTCGGCAGCGGAACCAAAGGCTACAAACTTTATAGAGGCGCCGCGCAAATTGCGGATGTCGATGCCGCGGTCTTGTCCTATGACGACGAGAATCTAACGCCCGTCACTACCTATACCTACTCGGCAGTCGCTTACGACGTTGCCGGAAATATTTCGGAAGAGTGTGATTCTGTCTCGGCGACAACGCCAGTAGACCCTCCTACTCCCGACACCACGCCTCCGAGCGTACCGGCTGGACTAGCGACCACCGCTAATACTGCGAGAATGGTTGCGATCAGATGGAATGCTTCCACTGACAATACCGGTGGGTCGGGATTGAAGAACTACCGCGTGTTCCGCAATGACACTCTTTTGACGACTCTTGGACCCAGCGCCCTCACGTACAACGACAACGCTGTGATGCCTGGAACGGATTACTCTTACAAAGTCAGCGCCATCGATAACTCGATGAATGAATCGGCGCGTTCGACTGCACTCCCCGTCCGCACGCCTGCTTTTAATGGTGCAGTTCTTTACACCAACCGCTGCCAAAACTGCCACGGAGCCTTGAATATTTCTGATGTCAGAAACACGACGGCCGCTGCGATTTCGACGGCTATTGGGACAACGGCTGTTGAGGGCACAGTCGGTCAGATGGCTGGCCTTAAAGACTTGAGCATGATGGAATTAGCTGCAATTGCCGCCGTTCTCTCTGATGCGAACGATACCGTCCCTCCGACGGTCCCGGGAGCGGCGACCTTAGCTTCTTCAAACTTCGATCGCGTTACGATCACGTGGGGCAGGTCGACCGACGCTGCTTCTGGAATGAAGGGCTACAATATTTATCGGAACGGAACGCAAATCCATTTCGCTACCTCTCCTGTTCCCGCGACGAACACGCAGACGTATACCGATATTGGACTCACCGAAAGGACTCTCTACAAATACAAGGTCGATGCCGTCGATATGGCGAACAATAAATCCGCCATGAACGCCGAAGTATCCATTACGACTGGCAACAGACCGCCTACTCCCGACACCACGCCACCGAATACACCCACGGGACTAACTGGAACTTCGACTGCAAATGCCGTGACTCTGACGTGGGTGAAACCTACCGACAACGTAGGTGTGACTAGCTTTAAAGTGTATCGCGGTACCACCGTTCTACCGACGGTAAACGTGCCGGCTGTTACCATCACTGATTCTAATTTGGTGCCTTCGACAACGTATTCCTACACCGTCGAAGCGTACGATGCGGCCAACAATAAATCGGCTAAATCCACGGCATTCTCAATTGCCACCAAGGCCCCTAACGGTACAGCACTCTACGGCCAACGTTGCCAAGGCTGCCACGGAACGCTCGACGTATCGGACTTAAAATACCGCGCGCCGACAGTACCGCTCTTTGCAGTTCTCTTTGCCAACGCGATTGCTCCAGTCGCTCAAGGTGGAATCACCCAGATGCAGGGTAGAGGCATGCCGGCAGTAGAACTAAATGCGATCTTAGCGCTACTCGCTGGTGAAGAGACTTACAATCCAACTCCCTCGCCAAACTCGGTTTACACGTACACCGCACCCGTCGGTAACCGTTCGCTCACAAGCTCTTATTTATTTCGCATCTTCGTGAATTTTAACGCCACTACTGGCGGCGGAGCGACGGCACTCGATGAGGCAAACCGCGTAATCATTCTCGGCCGAATTGCTGCCAACGGTGCTGCGCTCGGCGGCGGTTGCACCGTATACGACGGGACGAGTTGCCCAGCTAACGCATCAAGCGCCCAGATATTCTCGTTAGCTCCTTCGGCTCCTTCGTCGAATGCGTCTCGCGCTGGATACCTAATCAACGTTTGCTCTCAACTTTTGGAAGGCACACAGGGAATTGCGGTGGCGCTAAGCCGCGCCGGGTTGACTGTCGCTTCTCCGCAGAGCGCTGCAAATCTCACGGCGTTCTACAAAGTTTTTAATGCGGCCCAAGCACCCAATAGCGCCACTTTGACGGCACTTTCAGGAATCGCGTCCGATGCCGTAGCTAAGAGCCAAAATCTAACCACCGCATGGAAAGCAGTAGCCCTTCCACTCTGCGAACAAGGCACACTGGGGGGATTCTAATGAGAGCACTTAATACATCGGCATTGGGCCTGGCACTGGCACTCACATTCGCAACCAACGCGTTTGCAGGTGCGGTGTTGACGGAGACGGAAGTTTTTATTCGCTGCTACTCACAGATTACCCAGTTATCGATTTCGCCTAGCGATCCGCTGCTGACAGCAGTCACCACGGGGAGAAAGACCGCTGCAAACGCCTGCTTGGAAACCTTCGATAAGGCGAGGTTTGGTACTAACGGCCAAATTGCGGTTACAACGGATCGAGTTTCGTTGGCAGTGCTTTCTAACTTTCACCACCTACATGCTTCGTGGTTTAGCATTCGCGACTACGTAATCTTGCGCGACCTTGCTGGCCAGCAAGGCGTGAAGGATTACTACGATATCGACACTCCGGCTTTCTATTTTACTCGGGCCGCTTTTCAACCCAACGTTCAATTTAAGACGATTGTAACTGGGACCAAAAACTTGCGCGCTTTGCGCTCGGACAACAATCCGACTTTAGGAGCTGGTTCCAATCGCTCTAAGGAAAAATCGGTGTTTGGTACCAATGCTACCTTTGCTCCGGTGGGACCGATGCAGGGTATCGTCGAGACCAGCGACTTGAATACTGCTTACAATTTTAGAAACACAGCCAACGTCAACTACAGTGGCACGTTTCCGCTGGGCAAACACTACGGTGGTGGCATCTTAGGTTCTGCGGCCTACATGCACATGACGGTAAACGAGATACTGCAGTTCAAATCAGATGGGGCCTTGAAGGTTCCTCGTCGGTGGTCGCGCGCAGTTTATTCGGATTTGTTGTGCCGCAACCTTCCGCTGCTGCGCTACGACGACGTTGGTACTTACAAGAAATCTACGTCGACAGTCCCATTCCGTCAGACACAAGGCTGCGTCCAATGCCATGCTTCAATGGACCAAATGGCTGGAGTGATTCGAGGGTTTCAGTACTTCACTCTTGTTACCTCGGATCCCTTGAATCTAAAGGGTTTGCAAATGAGCGTCCTAAAGACCCCGACCAGGCCAGCCGAGACGGCGTGGCCCTCAGAGGCCGACTCACTTTACTCGGACCGGCCTCCAACAGGCGTGCTGTTGTTTAGAGATTCCACGGGTACGTTGAAGAATATTCCCGTCGATAACCTACAAGACTTGGGCGAAGCGATGGCCGATCTCAATGATCTATATCTGTGCGCTGCTAAACGTTACTACGCGTATTTCACCGGCATCGATATCACCATTGGTGACCCGGTGACTGAGGGCCAAACCTCGGTGACGGATAAGTCGCACTATGCAGCGGTGCAAGCCCTTGCAACGAAGTTAAAGACTACGCAAAGCGTGCGGAGCATGTTGGAAACATTGCTTAAAAGCTCCCAGTACCGAGATAGCAGCTTCGATTCTGAACGTTAGGATTTTTATGAAGAATAAAAAAACGACCCGTCGACAGTTTATTCAAACCGCGGGAAAGACCTTTGCTACAACTGCGCTTTTAGATGGCCCCATCTCCATGGTGCTGGACGCGATCACCCGCGGCGCAATCTCTAGCGCAGTGGCCGAAGCTGCTGGAGTAAATCCGCGTAAATGGGTGGACATGCGTCTAAACGGTGCCCCTCCCCGCTGGGTCTATGATTTGATTTTATCAACGAGTGCCGCAGACGAAGCAAAGTTCGTTGCGAGCCCGATGGGCCAAGTTGCAACAAAGTATGTGGCAACTGGTAACCGCTACACAAACTGCGTCTACTCTACGGTTGCTTTACAAGGTATTCGCGCTCCAATCATATGGTCATTCCGCGCACCGACGGCTACCGGCGCAACGCGCCCAATGACCGATCTTCTCAAGCACTTGCTTAATATACGCGGAATCCATACGACAAATCCCGGGCATGGTGGTTCTGAGGGTTTCCACTTCCGCGCACAAGGCGCGGTTAAGAGTTTGCCCGCGCTGTCTGCAGATGCCTCTTCGGCACCCATTGCAGCAGCCTACAACGGCGGCTTCAGTTACGTGTTTAATTCGACGGTAGGCAATAGCCCAATTCTTATGTCGGGAAATTACGCCAATAGCTTACTGGCTCCGTTCATTCCGAGCACTGGGACTGCCACAATCAAACAAAAAGAAGCTCTAATGAAAGTGGCGATCGATAGAGCACGCACAGCTTTGATGAGCCGCGAAATTGCGAGCCATCCAGACGCACAAAGAATTCAGCTGTCTGTTACCAGCGCTCGCAACATGATGTCTAGGGCCGTCAATGGAATGTCGGAACAGTACGCCACCCTGCTGGCTAAGTACCAGACCATCGTGACCGCGGCATTGAAGACGACACTGCCAGGTATTAACGACAAGCCGATCGGAACTCTGCCTGCCACGGCGCGCGGACTAACTTACCGAATTTCTGCAACGAGAACGGTTGCAGCAGACGATTTGCGTGCATTGGTTAATGCAAATCGCGCGACTCTTCCGACGAATGCCCCTTCACTGGCGCCGGCGTTTGCGATCGCAGAGTTCATTCTAGTCAACGGATTTAGCGACTCCATTACCTTGGCTCTTGGTCCACTCAGCAACGTTCTCGATGGAACGGCTGCTTCTGGTTACGGATTCGATGAGCATTTTGTCGGTGCAATGAATACGTTGTTAATTAATACGATGTATAGCTTCGCCCATGGCGCATGCATGCTGGAGCTGATCGATCGCCTAAAAGCGGCTGGCATTTGGAACAACACCGTTATCAACGTCGGTAGTGAGTTTAATCGTATCCCGTTGTCGACGGGAGCCGGTTCGGACCACGGCTATCAGGGTTCTAGCTGGCAGATTTATTCGGGTTGCGTAGCGTCGCCGATGATTCTAGGTAACATCGCTGCGGATCCTGTCCCCACAACCTACAAGGGCACGTGGGGACACACCGCCACCCAACCCGAACTCAATGGCAAAATTGAAATGGGCAACGCCATGAATACCGTCGCAAGTTTATTGCGAGTACCGTTGCCCGTGCCAGCTAGACAAGCACTTGTCGACGGTTCCGGTTCCACAGCCGTAGCCACTATTCCTCAAGGCAAAATCATCGCGTAGTTATGCCTTGAAGAAAATAACAGTTGGGTTCACGATGGTGGACCCATGACTAGAAAACTCTTCACACCGTTCCAAATCCAAAGCATAAATTTTAAAAATCGAATTTGGGTTTCTCCCATGTGTCAGTACAGCAGTGAGGAGGGCCACCCCACTGATTGGCATTTGGTGCATTTGGGAAGTCGAGCCATTGGCGGCGCAGGATTAATTATCGTAGAGGCTACTGCAGTTTCTCCCGAAGGCCGCATCTCTCCTGAGGACAGTGGCATTTGGTCAGACGGGCACATCGCGAGCTTCGCACGCATCACTGATTTTATAAAAAAGCACGGCAGCGTTGCTGGAATTCAAATCGCGCATGCCGGACGCAAAGCATCTACTTTTTCGCCGTGGCAAGGCAAAGGAGCCGTCTCCCCTGCCCAGGGCGGCTGGCAAACCTTCGCGCCTAGTGCAATTGCCTTTGACCCTAGCTACACCACGCCAAAAGCCATGTCTGTCGACGATATCAGTAAAGCGGTGAAGGATTTTGAAGCTGCCACCAAACGGTGCGTGCAAGCAGGGTTTGAAGTTCTAGAGATTCATATGGCGCATGGTTACTTGATGCATGAATTTCTCTCGCCTCTTTCTAATCAGCGCAAAGACAATTACGGCGGCAATTTAGAAAATCGCATGCGGTTTCCACTGGAAGTGGCAGAAGCCGTGCGCAAAGTATGGCCAAAAAATCTGCCACTCTTCGCGCGCATTTCCGCTACGGATTGGGCAGAAGGTGGCGGCTGGGATTTACCCGAATCGGTTGTGCTTTGTAAGGAGTTAAAAAAGCTCGGCGTCGATCTCATTGATTGCTCGACGGGTGGCACGCTAGCAGTGCCAAATATTCCGGTGGGCCCGGGCTATCAGGTGCGATTTGCCGATGTCATTCGTAAAGAAGTCGGCATTGCGACCGGCGCTGTGGGATTGATCACTGATCCAGATCAAGCAGAAGAGATTTTAGAGTCCAATCAAGCGGATGCGATCTTAATGGCGAGAGCGTTTTTGAGAAACCCCTATTGGCCGTTAGATGCAGCACGAAAATGGGGAATCTCGATTGAGAAGGCTAAACAATACGGCCGCTCGTGATTAGCGTACGCCTGAGAACACCGAAATACGCTTCGTGCTAGCTAGGCAATAACGAATATCTGCTTCCCTATCGGCGGAGTGCACCGTAACCGGCCGGGCTTCCATGGGTTTGAAATAGTGATCCCAATGCCCGTCTGCGTTTGCGCCAAATCCGTATAGTTCGACTTTTTTACAATGCCGCATAGCAAGTGCCGTAGCCAAGATGCCCGTCGACGGACTCGATCCTGCCAACCATCCTATATCCACTTTGTAGAAAAACGCTGGATGAAGAATGCGAAACCTATCGTCGGGAATGGCTGATAATGTTGTTTTGCGGTTCTCATCTAACCACTGTTTTTGACCCGCCGTAAAAACTACAAACAACGTGTCTATATCGGCGCGGAACGATCGCCCGCTTTCTTGGATTTTTTCTGCGCTGAAGGCTTGAATAAAATGATGTGTAGTTCTTTGGCCAACGTCCTGCTCATAGCCTTCTGTTGGGGCCTCGTTAATTCGGATCACCCAATCGTTAGCGTCGATCTGGTCCCCATAACCCGAGCCAAGAAGATTGCCGGAATTACCGACGACAGAGCACGAACTAACTCCCATTGCCAGCGGAGCAGTCGACACGTGGGCTAACGTGGGTTTCCAGTACTCATACGCGGACATTTCACCTAAATCGGCCAGCTTGTCCCTCGAAACTCGCCACCATTGGGAAAGGTCCTTCAGAGTGGGCAGATACATCTCACCTATCGTCGTAGGGATGGTGGGATCGAGGGGACCAATTGTATTCTGCCATTCGCAGCGCTCTACTCTTTGAACCTGAGTATAAGCTACGTAAAAAAGAAAAGAGAATAGGCACGCTGACAGCAGATAGACCTGATAGTTCTTGCCGGATGATTTCATTTTTACCCCCTACCCATGCAACCGAATCACAAAGAAACCTAAGATGATTCCAAGACTACAGACCGCGCGCCATTTTAATTGCCGGTCAGGAACAATCAGCACGTGCGCCAATACCACTTGAAAGAAAATGCTCGATCGATTGAGAGCGCCGAAGTACGGAACGAGTTCCGAGTGAGCGGCGTAGGAGAAGCAAAGCTGGGCGCAGGCTAGCAGCACTCCCGCTATCGCAACCTGCAAATAGGGAATGGTAGATGGACCGGGCTTTGATTCCTTCCGCGTCAGCCATCCCATCGCGAGCGCCATTCCCGACAATGAGAAAAGCATCCAGAAAGAAAAGACATAAATGTCAGATGCCTGCAGCGCTTGTTTCTGAAATACCAATCCAAACGCCGGGGGAATAGCTGCCAAAAGCCCCAGTCGTGCAGTGCGATTCTTTCGCAGCTCCAGAACGGGAGATAGCCAGTGGGTTTCCGCCGATAGATGGAAGCAATAGACACTTAGAGCAACGATACACATTCCAACTGCGCCACTAGCGGTAGGCAATTCATCGAGAATGACCCATGCTGTGAGCAGCGACAGTAGCGGCGTTAAAGCGGAGTACGAAGCGACAGCGGCTAGTTCACCAGTTTGCAACGCCCGAATATGCCATTGGCGAGAAATAAGAGTGAGCGATACGGTCAGTAACAATGGCACTAGAAACGCGGGTTGAAGCACCGCGGAGGTGGCCCCCTCTTGTGCAAGCAACGGCAGTAGGAAGAAGCTAGCAACTAAGTGCGTGACACCAATCACGAGCCACGGCCGCGGAATTCTTTCGAGGAGTTTTTTTAGAGAAACAAAATGTCCTGCGATCGCAAATGACCCCAATAAGATAGAGGCCGAAATCATGCGGCATCCGGGCGAGGAAATAATTTTTCGACGACTCGCAAATCCTCTGGCTCGTCTATTTCGAAATAAGTCTCTGGGCGCATAGGATACAGCCCCACTCTTCCAGACAGTCGACATCTCGAGCTTAGGATTGCATCCCGCGAACTAATGTAGAAAGCGCCGTTCTCTACGAAAACGACTTCGTGCTCTTGACGGCGCGGGCGAGAATCCGGGCGATAGTTCATAGGCATGGCGACGTCGCCGTATTCAGTCCAAATAAAACGACGCTGGGGCACCACGCTAAGAAGCGACGTATAGCCGCCACTTTTAAATTTCTCGATGCCGCCTTGAAGATCGGCGGCAGAAAGAAGTGGTGATGTGGCTTGAATCAAAACCAGATTAGAAAACTCCTGGCTCTCGGCAAACTCCATCAAAACAGTCTCGGTCGGTGCTGTTTCGCTCGCGGATTCATCGCTGCGCCCAATGATTTCAAATTTCGGATGCACGAGGTGCGCACGTAGCTCGCGCTCAATCTCTTCGCCATTCGTCGCCACGACGACACGATCGATCTCGTTACATTCGATCGCAGCTTGCAAGGCCCAATAAGCGAGTGGCTTATTTCGAAATGGAAAAATATTCTTCTTAGGAATCGATTTACTACCCGCACGCAAGGGAATGAGGGCGGTAAAGCCGCTGCTTTGATTCAATGCGTCACCTAATTGGGAAGAGAATGAGGAAGGGAGAAGATCCTCAGATCTAGTATCCCATTAGCGAGTGGTAATTTCTACCGACCCCTGGGACACTTTCATTTATGAAAAAGTTTATCGCAGCTCTCTTCCCATTTTTTGGCCTCGCATTCTCGGCTCATGGCGCGGAATGTCTACCGACGTTCGAGCTCACTCAGGTCGGCAAATCAAAGCAGCCGGGATTGAGTATCCGCGATAACTGCAAGGGGCCGGCGAATTGGAGCAAGTGGGATGAAGCGTTAAAGGCATTATTAGAAAAGAACCCAGGCCTGGATTTAGTCTCCGTGCATCTAATGGGATGGGGACCAGATGGACCGCTGGCGCATACAATTGCCAATGGCTTTGAAGACTCCAAAGAGTGGGAAGCATTTCTCTTTGATCGCGGCCAGAAGAAAGCCAAAACCTGGGCGCCCAATCCCCTCTTCACTAAAATCTACAACCAAGAAAACCTTGGCATCGATCTCGCTGAGGTCTTCAACAAAAATGGTTTCAGTTTTGATCTGACATCCGTAGAGAAAGTTTTTGAAATGAACGCCAAGGCCCTGCCCTTTGCCAAGAATGATCCCAAACTCAAAAAATCCAATAAAAGCATCCCGTACACCGCAGGAATTTTTTATTTCAAACTTTCAAAGATCCCACCTTCACCGACACCTAACGAAACGCTGTGGCCTCGCATCGATGCAGTGAACGCAAAAATAACCAAAGCAAAGAAACTAACGGGAACGATTATCGGCGAAGTCCTAATCGAAGCTCGTGCCATTCTGGCCGACGCTCAATTTGATCCAGACTACCAAAAGCTCAGAGCCTGGGCTTTTGACAACAATAGCCACGCCCAAGCGATGAAGCTGACCAAACGAGCCAGCCCTGTTCTCGAAATCCTCTACGACGGCGACTACGATCGCCATCAAATCGACTACGCGTATTTTAAAAAGCGCGCCAAAAGGGGCACAGAGGCAAGACAACTCCTCGATGCCTATCCTCGCTACTCAGATGCTTTGCTAACGTCCTCCCCTTCAGCGGAAACCGAATGCACATTCCCATTCAATATAGAGCGCACTGAGATCCCGACCGGCAAGCTAAAGGCAGAACACAAAGCTGCTGCCGCTCAGTGGAAGGGTTTTGCAAAAAAATGGAAGGACCCTGTCCTTAAAGACATCGCGAATAATTTCTCTAAGTGCATTGGCGCTCGGTAGGCACTGTCGTTGCGAGCGAAGCAACCTCTCAAGGGTAGCATCTACCGCTTCGGAAGATTGCCTCGGACCTACAGTCCTATAGACGACTGGGCGAAACATTACTGAGACTTGTTGATAGCCGTTTCTTCCTCCCCCAAAAAAAAATAAAAATCTTATAGCGCCGAAGAGGCGAAGTGTTGAGGCTTGAGTGGATCGAGTTAGAGCAAGCATAAAAAAAAGCGTGGGATGCGTGGCTGGAGCTGGGCAGGTTGGATTGGTGCGAAAGCGGGAAAGCTATTGCGGGGGCTGCCTTGTTCGACAGTTTGCTGGGGAGGGTTGGTATGGACTGTGGTTGGAAGGAGAGAGACGGTGGTTTAGGGGTTTTGCGGTAAGGCGGAGTGGGAAGGCTCGGGTTTGGAGAGCGAAGCGAGGGCACGGCCTGCTCGTCGATTGAAGAGAGAGCACAGGTAGCTCGCCGGCCAACCAACGAAACGTCGGCGGAAAACGCGCTCCCTAAAATTTGATTTTGTTATTGACGCGATTTACCCAACATTTTTTCTTGGTGCAGAGCACCAGATTACTTTAAAATCCTGCCGCTGTATTTGCCTCTATAAGTCGAGATTACCAACCTGCTCTTTCATTCAAAGATTTTCCCGACAAACTCACATCAGAGCCGCAAACAAATCCAATAAAAATCCGGGTGTATAAGCGGTGCAAAGGAGTTCCCAATGAAGCAGCACCCACTTGATGACCAGGCCGCACAAATTGTTCAGCGCTATCGTGGCGAGGAGCAAAAACTTATTTCTGTTTTGCAGGAAATTGAGGCCAAGCGTGTGTTCAAAACAATGGGGTATGGCTCGATGCATGAGTATTGCGTTGGCCGACTTAAGCTTTCCGATAGCAGAGCCTATGAGCTGATTAATGTGTCGAGAACCTGCACCCTTGTTCCCAAAGTAAAAGCTGCAATTGAAGCAGGCGTGGTGAGCATCTCTGCCGTGAAGCGGATTGGGAAGGTCATTACTCAAGAGAATGCAGATCTGTGGATTGAACAGGCGGCGACTCTTAGACAAAAAGACCTGGAACGGGCGGTGGCAACTGTGAACCCCAAAGAAGCAGTGAAGGAAATGGTGAAACCCGTTGCCGAAAACCGATCGATGCTCGTTGTTGGAATCAGTCGCGAACTGGAACAGAAATTGGAGAGAGTGAAAGAACTAGTGGCTCAGAGTTCTTCTAAGCCGTGCAACTTAGAAAATGCACTTGAGCAGATGGCGGCATTATTCCTAGAGAGAAAAGATCCAGTGCAACGCGCAGAGCGCATCACACAGAAAAAGTTGGCCACAAAAGCCAAATCAACAAGTCTGAGTAATGCTAATCGACCTATTCAGAAAACTTCCTCGGAAGTAGCCAGACAAACTCGGGCGCCAATCCCCACTGCTATTAGGCATCAAGTAATGCTACGCGACAGAGGGGAATGTCAGGGAAGAACCCCGCAGGGTATTCGTTGCGGTTGCCGGCAATGGACAGATATTCATCACATCCAACCGGTTTCGCTAGGGGGCTCCAACGAGGTGGCGAATTTACTAACTTTGTGCCGCAGTCACCATCTACAGGCCCATTCGAGCTGAAGGTGTATACAGGGTGTCTGACTGCCTAAAAGTTGGACAGGTTTTCACAATTGATAGCCCATACTTACGCTCAGTCGATGGCCCTCCTGTTGCATTATTAAGGATTGAACACAATTCAATCACAGGGATCTTATGAAACGCTTAAATGCCTTAGTTCTTCTAGTTCTCACCTTAGTGAGTCTGAATGCCTTTGGTGAAGAGGGCGAATACGTTCCCCAAGCCGCACAAGCGGAACCTGATTACGCATCTAAGTACATCAACGAGTACGACTACTCCCGCGAAGAAACCTACGACGATATGCAACGCCAAGTGGATGCAGTCGTAGAACCGCCGATGCCTGATTTTCAAGCTAACCCCGTCGAGAGCGATGACTTCGCTGTTCGCGGACAGACTGAAAATGCACCTGGTTTACCCGAGTACAACTAAGTTTTTAATTCAGAGCAGTGCTGCCCAGTAACCCTTTTAGGGTGTCGATTATACGCGCTTGCGCCAATCCGCCATTTCGAAAAAACACAGGTTCGTCTTTCATCGAAGGATGGCGTTGATAAAGTTCGCGAATCAGCCCCTTACAAATACCCACGCGGTGATTCTGAAAGCGAGTGCGGCGATTCACATCTTGGGCTTCACGGTATGCAGGCCAGAAACCGGGGCGCTGCTCGGGACCACCACCCACACGTGTGTAGGCAATTACATAGCTGACCACACAAATTTCTTCGTCGGCGCCGGGAACCATTTCCTCTTTAAGGTATCGCATCGCCGCCCTTCTACCACTGAACGGTTGATTCCAATAGCTCTTCCATGAGAAGACGCCCCCTTCATGAATTCGCTTATTACAGCTATTTTCGCCCTCCTCTGGGCCACACCCGCTCTAGGGTTCGCGACGATTACCTCCTTGGAGAGCGTCGTCGAAGCGGTGAAGGACATGGACCCTCTCAATACGGTTGTCGTACTGGATCTCCATGAATCGCTTGCCGAATCTGCGTCGGCATCCGGTCTAGGAACGACGGCGTTTTTGGAGGCGTTGAGGCAACGCGGGATCCTGCCGGTCGACCGGTTTGCCGTTTGGGAAGAAATTCACCAGACCACCTCCCTAGCGCCCATGGAACCGCGGACTGCCGAATGGGTTAAAAAGCTCCAGGCGCGGGTACCGACGATAGTGCTCACTGCGGCCCCTCCCGACTTAATGGATCGCCTGGCAACTAGCCTTGGCGGAGCTTCAAGCGAATCTCGAACTCGACTCGCAATCGGTTTTGCGGCACTGTCGCAAACTAGTTTCGTTTTTCGGTGAGCAAGTTTTATGAAGGTAAAAATTCACGAGCCGTCTACTTGGGTGCCCTACCGCCCCAGCCTTTGCGAAGGTTGTTATTCGGGTTGCTGCACTTTGCCCGTGCAAGTGACATCGGAAGAATTATTTCACATGGGTTTTATCCCAATGGAAAAAGTAAATGGCCCGCTGAAGCGCATCGCTCAGGGATTAATAAAAAAAGGCATCATCCGTTCTTACAACGACCGCACTCGGCTCTTTCGATTGCAGCAAGTAAACGGCAATGACTGCGTTTTTCTCGACAAGAAGCGCATGTGCAAAATTTACGATCGCAGACCTTCGATTTGCCGCCAATTCCCCCGCAACAGCAAACGCCCCACTCACTGTCCACACCAAAAGAACGGCACCCCCGGTGCTGGCGCATAGGCGGGCACACTTGCTGCACTCGTTATCAGATGGAGCTGGATTTTAGATGCGGCGAAGCTATTTTGAACATTCTACCTACACGCAAGCGCCGCGTTTTGTCGTCGCAGCTGCATTCCTTGTGTATGCACTCGTTTCCAACGCCGCCCAAGCGGATTGCCCGTCTCATTGGCGCAAGCTCGCTTCGCGCTCGATTAAAATTGCAAAAGTCACAGCGTCGATTCCCTATCACGTCGCCAAAGCTACCTTTTACGTGCCGGTGGTCTACCCTTTTAAAGTCTTAAACGACCTTGGCTTTGAAGGCCTGATTATCGGTGATTGGAAAGCAGCACGCGCAGCACCGTGGAAAATTCTCAAAGACGACAAATGGCATTTGCTCGCTTATAGCGCACTGGCAACTCTTCAGCGCACCACCGGCCTGACTTACAATCAATACCAAAATGCCACAGCGGAATTTGACGAGGAGCAAAACGACGAGCTTCGTGTGATCGTAAATGGATTTTGGTCGGACGACCCGGCTTACGCAAAGGCAGCGAGATATATTTTTCAACACAACCGGAGGCGTTACCGCAATTTGATTTTGGTGGAGGCTAAGGACTCTAAAGATCTGATGGAGCAGCTGGCCGCGATCACTGCGGAACACGGCAAGATCACGCACCTTGATTACTATGGCCATGGTCTTCCCGGCTATCTCGAGCGCTACGACTTCACGGGTCATTATTCAGTAAATGGCTTGGGCGATAAGTGGGCCGTTGAGCGCGAGCATGGTCTAAAAGATCTCCCGAAGCACTTGGCCGCGGGAGCATTGCTCCGGTTTAACTCCTGCTTTGCGATCAAAGGCGAAGAGGGAGAGGGTTTTAAAGATCATATTGCTCTAGGGATATTGTCTGAGAACGGCGGTAAATTATTCGCCAGTAAAGTTCAGATCCTTCCAAATGCAGTGGAATTTGCAGCTCTATGGAACCATTACGACGAGCCGCCGCGGTGGTTACGGACTTACGGCGACTGGCTATCTGCTTACAACGGCCTTTTCACACTGACCTCAGGTCTGGAAATGCAATTTGGCAATGAAACCAAAGCGCACCCCTTCCATCTACAAACTTGGGATCAATTGGAAGTACGTCCCGCAACCCCTCAACAAAAACACAATCGAGGATTGATCAGCGGAGAGTTTGCTCAAAAGTTGCTCGCGAAGAACGTGGAGCTTGAACGCAATTTCTTGAAGTTAAGAGATGCCGGTCAACTTCTTCGATGCGCCCAAGACATTGCACAGACTTTTAACGGCAACGTAACGGTGTATGAAGGCCAAGACCAACTCTCGAAACTTTTAGAGAGTTCTGCCGAAGTGATGGAAGAGATTCTGCCGCGAATTAAAAGGGACTGTGGCCCCCTCCTTTTTGAGTTTGGTGAACCCATTCAATCAGGAAAAGTCCGGGTAACGGTCCGTTATCCACAGGAGGATTATTCTATTCGCGCGGCCACTCTGCAGGAATTCAGAGCGATCATGGAGAAGCAAGAGCGCTTTGTTGAAGAGTTACAAGCGGAGTACCGCCCTCGCTTGGAGAAATTATTTCAGAATGGGCACATAACGGATTACGACTATCGACTCAGCTCCAAACTTCTCGATTCTTTGCTAAAACAATTCCAGTCGCAACGCGATTCCGTCGATAGGCCCTCTCACGCCTACTACTCAGCATATGAATACAAGCGCCTGGCTGCATCGAGAAACGCTGAGGATGCAATTACCAGAATGATATCGAAAAAGGTTCTGACGCTCTTAGAGGAGTCGTCCAATAACTTTTGGGTAATCAACGGACAGGTGCAGATTTTCAGGAGCGATTCTGAAAGTATTCAGAAAATCCTCGCTCGCTTTCCTGGTTCGTCGGAAAAAAGAAGCTCCAGTGGCAACATGATCACTCTGGCACTTCCTGAAGCCTTACAGAGCGAATGCCGCGCCGACGCAGAAGTCATCTTAGACAACTACCGCAAAGAACTTGCGGCCCGCACCGAGGAAGAGTACCAGCAGCTACAACGGCTAGAGGCCGACGGACTGCTAACCAAAACAGAAACCGACGCCGTTCGGAGATTGATCACATCCGAACTGAACGAACGCAATCCAACCGAGCGGTTTTCTTCCATCCTGGGAATAACCAAATAAAAAACGGCCACCGGTTTATCGCCGATGGCCGCATAAAAATTATCGGGGGATTGCTCCGCTCCGCTCGCAACGACTGCGACTA
>Ga0163144_10006603_pt1 | contig 25556 bp, 22 predicted proteins | sample OliLak19BULKMAT1_FD_123175 | JGI IMG/M metagenome (GOLD analysis project Ga0163144, IMG submission 123175) | Freshwater microbial mat bacterial communities from Lake Vanda, McMurdo Dry Valleys, Antarctica - Oligotrophic Lake LV.19.BULKMAT1 | ecosystem: Environmental > Aquatic > Freshwater >... | reverse complement strand
GCGCGCTGCTAGAGCGAGCGCGCCACAGCCAGCCCGTCGGCGTAGTGCGTGAGCAGCAGGTCGGTCTGGCGCACGGCGGTGAAGAGCAGGTCGCCATCGAGCGGCCGGTTCGCCTCGCCACACGCCCGCGCCGCTTCCACGCGCAGCACGTCGTGGGCGAGCTGCAGCCAGCGCACCAGCCCGCGCGCCGCATCGGCCTGATACGTCACCCAGGCGCCGAACGCCTTGGTCGCCAGATAACGACGCACGAGGGCGGTGGCGGCCGGCCATTCCGGGGCCACGAACGCGCGATCGAGCGCGTCCACGTTGGCGGGCGTGGCGGGCCAGGTCCACGGGGCGCGACAGGTCTGCATCACGACCCGCATGGCGCGCCGTTGCCGTTCGAGTCGGTAGGGCCCGCCGTCCGACCCGCGTTCGGCCGACGTGAAGGCCACGCCCGCGCCGGGCGTGGCGTCGCTGACGCGCAGCGCGCCAATCACCTGCAGGAGCGAGGCGTCGCCCGGCGTCCACTCGACCAGCCGTTCGGCGTAGGCCCGCAGCAGCGCCACCGCCTCGGCCGGCGTGCCCGGCGGCGCGTCAGCGCCGGCCAGCGTCTGCACCACCAGGTGCTCCCAGGCGGTGAGCGCCTCCAGATCCATCAGCACTCCGGGCGTGAGCCGGGGCGGCAGTTCGTCGCGCGCGTCGAGCCCCTCGGGCACCGCGGTGCCGGGCACGGCCGGTGGACCCGCAACCACCTCCACCGGGCCCTCGTGCGCGAAGAGCAGCGACGCGGCGGTCGGGCAGTAGTGCGAGAGCGACACGCGCACGCCGCGCCCATCCACCAGACACACGCGAGGGAAATGCTGGCAGCTCGCGGGTAGCGCCTCATGCCCCTCGACGGCGTGCACGGCGCAGTGTCGCCCCGCTGTCCCGTGGGCCGCGTCATTACGACGCGGGGCCACATGGAACACGCACGCGTCATCCGCGAGGCGGAAGGTGCCGGCCACGCCCGGCGGCGCCTCGACGGAGGCCAGCAACCACACCGGACTGCCGTCGACCGTGCGCAGCCGATTGGCGGCGATGGCCGCGTCAATCACCGGCACGACCTGAGATTCGACCGGCAGCGGCCAGCCCGATCGGCAGCACGCGCCGGCGTGCCGGCAGGCGTAGTGCACGTGGCACGAGAGCCACAGGGTAGGGCTGGACGCGGTCACGGTGCCTGAAGTCACGACCGGTAGAGATCGCCGCGCAAGTACTTGAGGCCCGAGTCACAGATGACGGTGACCACGCGCGCGCCGGGCGGCAGGTGCCGGGCGCGCTCGAGCGCCATCCACACGTTGGCGCCCGACGAGGTGCCGCCGAAGATGCCTTCTTCGCGAGCCAGCCGCCGCGCCACGGCGCAGGCGTCGTCATCGCGCACGGCCAGCGTGGCGTCGGCCAGGTCCGCACGGTAGTTGCCCGGCACGAAGCCCGCGCCGGTGCCTTCGATGCGGTGGCCGGTGAACGGCCCTGCGCCGCTCAGCGCGCGGCTCGTCGCCGGCTCGCCGGCGATGCACCGTACCCCCGGCACGAGCGCCTTGAACACCTCGGCGTTGCCCGAGAACGCGCCGGCCGTGCCCACCATCATCACGAACTCGTCGAGCCGGCCATCGAGCGCCATGAGGGTCTCGTCCGCCATGGCGTGATATGCGGTGCGATTGTCGGGGTTGTTGAACTGGTCGGTCCAGAACGTATTGGGCTCGGCCGCCAGTTCGCGCACGCGGGCCAGGCAGGTCTGGAACAGGTCAGGGGTGATCTTGCCGTTCACGCACGGCACCACCTCGAGATGCGCGCCGAAGGCCCGCATCGTCTGCAGCTTCTCTTCGGCGAAGGCGTCCGACGACACGAAGTGCGCCCGGTAGCCGAGCGCCGCGCACACCATCGCGAGCGAGCTGCCGGTGCTGCCCCCGGTGAAGTCGACCACACGACCGCCGGGCCGCAGGTCGTCGCGCTGCTCAGCGCCGCGCACCATCGAGAGCGCCATGCGGTCTTTCATGCTGCCGGTGGGATTGGCACCTTCCCACTTCACCCAGATCTCGACGCCGTTGCCGGGCACGACCTTCTCGAGCCGGATAAGGGGCGTATGCCCGATCTGCATCCCCTGATCCTACTCGGGCGCCCCCGGACGCACCGCCCTGTTCCTGCACACCAATCGCGTGCGGTCACGGGCCATTCCGGAACCACGCGCGTGAACGCGTCCATCGCCGCGCCAGTCCGATCAGTCCGGGTCGTCGCCGAGCTCGGCGTCGGCCTCGATCTCGACCAGATACTCGGCGCCGACCAGACGCGCCTCGACCAGCGTATTGGCCGGCTGAATGGTGCCGAAGCGTTCGCCGTGCGCTCGCGCCACGGGCTCCCAGTGATCCAGGTGCGACACGAAGACGCGGGTGCGCACCACGTGCTCGAGCCGCCCGCCGAGCGACTGCAGCGCGCCCTCGATCTTGTCGATCACGGCATGCGTCTGCGCGGCCGGATCGGTGCCGCCGATCACGCGCTGGCCGTGCGTGGCGGTCGTGCCCGACACGCTGATGCGGCCGCCGGCCCGCACCGCGCGCGAGAAGCCGGCCAGCGGCTCCCACGACGTGCCACTGAAACACCGGTGTGTGCCGCGAGGCCCCGGCCGCACCTCGTACGGGGGCGCCAGCGCGTCGAGGTGATGGCTCAGGTCGCCCGAGGCGGTGAGGAACGGCGGCGTGCGGTACTCGTCGCCGCAGTCGCCCGGAATCGGCGTGAGCGTGGCGATGGCGGCCTCGAGCTCCGCGCGATCGTCCGCCGAGAGCTGAAAGGCACACAGGCGCGCGTTGTCATCGAGGTGCGCGCGCTCACCGAGCCGCGCGCCGACAATCACCGCCGCCACACCCGGCTGCTCCATGATGAAGCGCGTGGCCACGTTCGTGAGCGACACACCGTGACGCGCGGCCACGCCTGCCGCGGCGCTGAGCACGCGCTGCAGCGCGGACCAGCCGCCGGCCGCGCGAATGAAGCGCCCGTACTTCATCTGCGACCAGGTGCCCGCGTGTTCCCAGTCGGGCTCGTCCTGCCCCAGCCACTTCTCGCTCAGCCAGCCGCCGCACACGGTGCCGTAGGCGAGCAGGCCCACGCCGTACTCGGCGCACACGGCGGCGAGCCGCCCGGCGGCCCGACGATCGAGGAGCGAGCAGCTCACCTGATTCGACACGACCTCGATGCCGCTGGCCAGCACGACGCGCAGGTGCGCGGCGTCGACGTTGGTGAGCCCCAGATGGCGGATGAGGCCCTCCTGCTTCAGGTCCTGCAGGTGGAAGAGCGCGTCGAGCCACGAGGGGTCGGCGTAGTTCCAGGCGTGGAACTGCAGCAGCTCGATGGTCGCGGTGCCCAGGCGCGTGAGCGATCGCTCGATCGCGCCGCGCACGTCGGCGGCGCCGACCGGTCCAGGTGTCGGCACCCACTTCGTGAGGAGCTGCACGCGACCGGGATCGCCGAGGGCCCGGCACTTTCCCGCGATGATCTCGGCCGAGCCGTAGTGGTCAGCCATGTCGAACGACGTGAACCCGGCCTCGACGTAGGGCGTCATGGCCCGGGCGGCGACGTCGAGGTCGAGCATGCGGCCATCGCGTTCCATGTCGGCGATCTGCCACAGGCCGGTGACGACGCGCGAAATCGACAGGCCAGGCGCCAGAACCGTGCGTTCGATGGTGGGCACCCTGCTACTCCGGAGGCAACTCGAGGAAACGCGCGGCGACGTCCACGCCCTGCGCGCGCAGGCGGCGCATCTCGCGCACGTAGACGACGCTGGCCAGCGTCATCACGATGGCCCACACCGGAGTGGACTTGAAGTACCACGCGGCCGGCCCGGTGATGTCTTTCCACGTGTGCACGGCCAGGTACAGGGCCAGCACGCACACGCCCGCCACCGCCACCGGCACGCGCTGTGCCGCCGACGGCAACACCGTCACCGCGGCGGCCAGCGTGGGATTGCGCGACGGCAGGGCCAGCACCGACAGCGCCATCAGCAGGAAGTTGATGAGCATCGACGTCACCAGGATGTCGACGCCGAGGAACCAGTCGCCGGCCAGGTGGCAGCCGACGACGCCAATCGTCGCCATCCCAGTGCTCAGCAGGATCGCCACGTGCGGCGTGCGGAAGCGCGGATGCACGGCAGCCACGGCCGCCGGGAAGATGCCGTCCTCGGCCCACGCGAACATCAGTCGCGATACGCCCAGCAGCATGGCCGGCAGGTCCTTGATGAGCGCCACCGACGCGCTCGACACGATCACCACGGTCCAGAACGGCGGCAGCACCACGCCCAGCAAGCCCGGCGCGGTGACGTCCCGGCGCTGCGCCTCGGCCGCCACGTAGGCCCACGGCACCGTGTGGTAGACGGCGGCGGTGAACAGGAAGTAGAAGAGCGCTGTCACGCCCACCGAGATGAAGATGGCCAGCGGCAGGTCGCGGCCCGGACGCCGGGCTTCTCCACCGGCCTGCGCAATCGAGTCGAAGCCGATGAACGACGCAAACAGCAGCACCGACGCCGGCAGCAGCGTGCGCGTCAGCGGCGCCGTCGTGCCGGTCACCACCCCAGGCTCGCCGCGGGCCACGAGGGCCTGCAGGAAGTCGGCATGGGTATAGGAGAAGCCCGCCACGATCACCACCGCGCCCAACGCGAAGGTGAGGAACATCAGCGGTACCATCAGGCGCTCGTAGGTCTTGATGCCGAGCAGGTTCACGCCGGTGGCCGCCCACAACACGCCGAGCGCGATGGCCAGGCGCACGCCCCCGTGCTCGAGCGTGGCCGCCACGCCGTGCCACTGCAACGCCAGCGCGATGTCGCGCAGGAACGGCGTGATCAGGAAGGACACCACGCCCATCACGATCGAGAGGGAGAACCACTGCGAGAACGAGGCGACGAACCCCAGATAGGGGCTGAGCGCGCGGCTCGCGAACACGTAGCTGCCGCCGGCGCGCGGCATCGCCGAGGCGAGCATGGCGTAGGCGAGTCCGGCCAGCACCGCGGGCACGGCCGCCAGCAGGTAGGCCGGCAGCACGTTGGCGCCGATGCCGGGCACCTGCCGCTGAAGCATGAAGGGGATCACGTTCACCGCCGCACCCACCATGGCGCAGATGCCGGTGGCGGTGAGGCCGAGCAGGCCCATCTCGCGCGCCAGCCCGCTCATCGCCGCCCGGGGGACGGCGGCGCCATCGGCGCGCGACCGAGCGGCGCCTTCAGCGACGCGAAGAGCTGCACGTGGTTGTCGATGATGCGCCTCTTCTCCGCCTCGTTCACGTCGGTCGTGCCGACGTTAGGTTCGGAGGTGCCGCCGAGCACGATGCCGTCGCGCCGCGGCATCATGTGGATGAAGAGCCCGCGCTGCGACTCCGGGATGTTCACGCCGCCGTTCGTGCTGTAGTTCACCTCGTCCTGCGGCGGCAGCAGCACCAGCAGGCCCTTCAGCGGCATCAGCTCGTCATCGCCGAAGAGCGCCTTGGCGCCGAGGCCGGTGCAGTTGACGATCACGTTCTCTGACAGTGCCAGCACGTCGCGCGGCGTCTCGAACCGGCGGATCACGAACTGACCGCCGAAGGCCAGCACGTCGTCCATCAGCGCCGGCAGGTAGATGTTCGGCTCGATGCGCAGCTCGGGCCGTTCGATCGCGTACTGGGTCGTGAACGGATGCTCACCCGGTTGCAGCAGCGTCATCTCGCTCTGCAGGTGGCGCGGCAGCAGCGCGTTCTCGCCGCCGGCCGAGCGGGCCGAGTCGGTCGGTGAGTAGTTGGTGATCCAGGAGATGCCGTAGCGCGGCGAGGCCATGAACTGCAGTTGCCGGTAGGCAATCTCGGCCGCCTGCACGAGCTGCGTGCTCCATTCCGGCGTGCGCTTGGCGAACGCGACCAGACCCGAGGTCGGCGTCCAGGCCGCCAGCGACCAGTTCGAGGTCACGTCGGGCGGCAGGCTGGCGGCGTAGATGGTCACGGCGAAGCCGCGCCGTTGCAGTTGGCGGGCGGTGGTCAGGCCGACGACGCCGCCGCCGAGCACGGCGGCCCGCCGCTCGGGCTGCGCCAGCGCCATATCGGCCGCCATCGTGGCGGTGCCCCACGAGAGCGACATGCCCGAACCGCCGTGGCCGTAGTTGTGAATCACGGTCTTGGCGTCGAGCTTGGCGGCCTTGAGCACGAAGCCCGAGGGACGATGCGGGCGCAGGCCCACGGTGGTGCGGATGACGCGCTCGTGCGACACGCGCACGAGCGGCAGATGCACCATCGGCCGCCGTGGCGAAGGCGGCGACACCGGCACGGTGGTGCGCGCTCCGGTCTTGGGCGCGCAGGCGCCCATGCCCAGACCGGCCAGGGCCAGTCCGGCGTTGCTCAAGAGCGTGCGGCGATTCACGGAGACGTCCTCTCTGGCGGGTCGGTTACTTGGCGCGCGCCAGGTCGGCGACGAGATCGTAGTGGAAGCGCACGAACTTGAAGAGCTCGGCTTCGTTGATGCGCTCCTGGTCGCTGTGCGCGCCAAAGCCCTTCGGGCCGTCTTCGATGTCGATGGCCGGGCCCACGCCGTAGCACTGGATGCCCTTGGCACGCAGATACGCCATGTCGGTCGCACCCGTGCTCATGGCCGGCAGCGTGATCACGTTGTAGTGCCTGGTCACGTTGGCCTCGATCGCCGCGAAAGCTTCAGTGTTGAGCCGCGAGGTACCGCCCGGGCGCACGTCGCGGGCGCCGTAGGTGACCTCGACGGAGGGATCGTTCACGACCTTCTTCACCATCTCGAGGAACGCCGCCGGATCCTGATCCGGCATCATGCGCACGTCGAGCGTCGCCTGCACTTCCGACGGGATGACGTTGGTGCGGTAGCCGGCCTGGATCATCGTGGGCGAGATCGAGGTGCGGATGGTCGAGGCGTGGCGCGGCTCGTTGTCGAGGAGATACTCGTCGGCGGCGTCCTGCACCCTGGCATCGGTGCTGAGGATGGCGCGGTAGCGTCCGGCCGCCGCCGGGTCGGAGATGCTCGCCAGCCGCTTGAAGTAGGCCGCGGTCGTTTCGTTGAAGCTGATCGGCGGCTTCCACTTCGCCACCGCCGACACCGCGGTCGTGAGCTTCACGACGGCGTTCGAGCGCAGCGGCACCGAGCCGTGACCGGCGGTGCCGCGAGCGGTCAGGGTGATGGCGCGCGGAATCTTCTCGAGCGTCTGGATCGACGCAAACGTGACCTTGCCGGCCTGTCGGTTGAAGCTGCCGCCTTCGGCCAGGCAGAACTCCGCCTCGATCTTCGGCAGGCGTTCGGGCTCGGCCATGTGCGCGATGCCGTAGCGCACGGCCCCTTCTTCGCCGGCCTCGAAGAGCGCGATCACGTCGCGGTCGAGGGCCACGTTCTGGCGCTTCAGCGTGAGCAGCGCCATGAGCGTGGCGGTGACGTTGTCCTTGTCGTCGACCGTGCCGCGGCCGTAGATATAGCCATCCTGGCGCAGGGCACTGAAGGGGGGATTGGTCCACTTCTTCTGGTCGATGTTCACCGTGTCGGTGTGCGCCATGAGCAGCAGCGGACGCTTCTTGCCCGAGCCCTTGATTCGGGCTACCAGGTTGGGCCGGTTCGGGTCGAGCGCGAAGGTCTCGGTGGCGATGCCCTCTTTCTCGAGCACGGCGCGAAGATAGTCGACGACCGGCTTCTCGACGCCGGGCGGCGTGGTGGGCGGATCGGTGGAGTCGATCTGCACCACCGCCTGGAAGTGCCTCAACGTCTCGGCATCCGCGGCGGTCCAGTCGATGCCGGCCGGAGCCTGCGCCGACAGCGCGCCTGCGGTGGCGACCACGAAGGAAAACAGGGCAAGTCTTCGCATGCGCGGGATGGTAACACGGACGATTGGCGGGGCCGGATTCGCGACGGAGTACGGAAACCGTTAGACAGTTTACGGATTGGTGGAGGTCGCTGTGGGGATGCGCGTCGGTCGGCCGCCACAAACTGTCGATTGCGGTGGCGTCGCACTGGCAGGACGATTGCAGAGTCGTCAGAGCGCCATGTCAACGTCACCTCGCGTGGGAGTTGCCTGCCCCCGACCCGGCGAACGGGCCGCAGTGTCGGACTGGCTACGGTCGGCCAACATCGAGCCAGTGGTGCTCGTGGACGCCTGCTTCGTGAACACGCAAGTGGAGGGCCGGCCGCTCGACTGCGTGGTCGCCGACGCGTCGCTGCTCACGCCGCACTTCCTCATGGCCCTGCGCCGAGGCGACCCGGGCAAGGCGATCATCGCCCTCGGCGAAGCCGGCGACCCCAACCAGGAGGCGCTGACGAGGAAGGACGTGGCGTTCCACGCCCGGCCGATTGCGGAGAAGGACCTGCTGCTGGCTGTGTCGCTCGGCGTGGCCGAGGGCCATCCCTTCCGGCGCTCGCCCCGCCGCATCGTGCCGCGGCTGGCGACTACGATCGAGGGCGAACCGGCGGTGCTGATCGACGTGAGCAACGAGGGCCTGCGCCTAGAGCTGGCGGCGACCAAGGCGGCGAAGCTTTCGCCGCAGTTCGTGCTGCACGTGCCACTGCTGAAGATGAGCGTGCCGGTGCAGCGGGTGTGGCTGCGCGCAGGCGCCGAACCGGGACAGACCTCGCGCCTGCAGTGCGGCGCCTCGATTCTCGCCCAGGACGAACGCACGCTACGCGCGTGGCAGCGGCTGAGCGACCCGGCGGCGGGACGCCTGACGGCGTCCAAGGCGGCCCCGGCGCGCGTGTCGGCGGACGGCTTCCTGGGCCGCGTCGGCCAGTTGCTCGCCGACGCCCCGATCGTCGGCTCGCTGGCGCATCTGCCGTGGCGCGGACGCTCCTAGCGAACTCCTCGCAACTATTTGCATTCACGCACGTTACGGCTGGCGACAGAACTATTACAGTGGGTCCGGGAAGATGTCAGTAGCATCCAGATCATGGTTGCTGTGACAGACATCTACGGCCGCAAGTCGGCCAAGGGCCTCAACTGGATCACCTTCATTGCGATGACGGCGTTCCACATCGGCGCCGTCGCCGCATTCTTCTACATCGACTACGGCGCCATGTTCGCCGCCGCCATCCTCTGGTGGGTGTCAGGCAGCCTGGGCATCGGCATCGCGTATCACCGCCTGCTCACCCACCGCGGCTTCAAGACGCCGAAGTGGATGGAGTACTTCCTCACCATCTGCGGCACGCTGGCCCTCGAAGGCGGGCCCATCTTCTGGGTGGCCACCCACCGCATCCACCATCAGCACTCCGACAAGGAAGGCGACCCGCACACGCCGCGTGAAGGGGCCTGGTGGGCGCACATGGGGTGGATCATGTTCGGCAAGGCGATGCACCACGACACCGACGTGCTGACCCGCTACGTGCCCGACCTGAGCAAGGACAAGTTCCACGTGGCGCTCACCAACTGGCACTGGGTCACGCAAGTGGTGGTCGGCCTGGCGCTGCTGGCCTACGGCGGCCTGCCCTACGTGCTGTGGGGCGTGTTCTTCCGCACCACCTTCGGCCTGCACGCCACCTGGCTCGTGAACTCGGCCACGCACATGTGGGGCTACAAGACCTTCCGCACGCGTGACGACTCGCGCAACCTCTGGTGGGTCGGCCTGCTGGCGTTCGGCGAAGGCTGGCACAACAATCACCACGCGCATCCCGTGTCGATGCGCCACGGCCTGGCGTGGTACGAGTTCGACCTGAACTACATCCAGATCAGGCTGATGGAGATGGTGGGCCTCGCGTGGGATCTGAAGATCGCCCGCCGGCCGAAGGACGCCGCCGAGATCGTGCCCCAGGAGTCGCCGGACGCGGTGGACATCTCGGACGCCGCGCCGGTGATGTAAGAGCAGGGCGCCCGGGGCTCGGGCGCCCACGAACACGATGGCGGGCCGGTGCAGATGACCCTGCCCGGCCCGTTCGTCATTGCTGACCAGAGTCGCGCGACACCACGTCTGGCCGACGGATGCCGGGCCCCAGGCACTCGAGCCCCGCCGTAGAATGAGCCCTATGCGGACCGCGCCTCGTCACGCGAACCAGGGCCCAGGGCCCCGAGTCCCGAGCCCCGCCCGTTCATGACCCGCCGCCAGACGGCCACGGCCGTGTTCATCGTGCTCTGCGTCGTGCTCGTGGCGGCGGCCGTGTCGCTGAACGTCGGCTGGATGCTGGCACCCGGGCGGTCGCTGCTGCTGCTCGTGTTCGGCGTGGTGGCCTTCGCGCTCATCATTGCCGGCATCATCGTCTACACCGTGTTCCTGGTGCGCGAGCTGCGGCGCACCGAGCAGCAAGACAGTTTTCTGAACGCGGTCACCCACGAGCTGAAGACGCCGATCGCGTCGATCCGGCTCTATCTCGAGACGCTGCAGGCGCGCGAGATCTCCGAGTCGCAGCGCCAGGAGTTCTACCGCGTGATGCTCGACGACACGTCGCGGCTGCAGTACACCGTGGAGCAGGTGCTGCGCGCGGGCGTCGCGAGCCAGCGCCGCCGGCTGGCGCATCGCGCGCCGCTCGACCTGGCTGCGCTGGCCGTCGAGTGCGTCGAGATGGCGCAACGGCGGCACCATCTGCCCGGCGACGCGGTAACGCTCTCGGGCGTGGCGCCGGCCCAGCCGATGATGGTCGACGGCGACATCGACGAGCTGCGCACGGCCATCGGCAACCTGCTCGACAACGCCGTGAAGTACTCCGCCGCGGCGGTGCACGTGAGCATGGAGCTGGCCTCGCCTACCCCCGACACGGTATGGGTGCGGGTGCGCGACCGCGGCGTGGGCATTCCGCGCCGGCAACTGCGGCGTATCTTCAACCGCTTCTACCGCTTCCAGGCGCGGGGCTTCTCGGTGAAGGGCACCGGCCTTGGCCTCTACATCGTGCGCTCGATCGCGCGTCACCACGGCGGCCGCGTGTTCGCCGAAAGCGAAGGCGAGGGCAAGGGCTCGACCTTCACGCTCGAGTTGCCGAAGCTCGCGCCGGAGCGATCGACGTGAGCCGCATCCTGATCGTGGAAGACGAGCAGCACCTGGCCGAGGGGCTGCGCTTCAATCTGGCAGCCGACGGGCACGACGTGCAGGTCGTCGGCGACGGCGCCGTGGCGCTCGCCCTGCTACGCGCCGAGCGCGACCAGTTCGACGCGGTGGTGCTCGACATCATGCTACCGGGCAAGAACGGGTTCGACGTGGCGCGCGCGCTGCGCGGCGAGAGCGACTTCGTGCCCATCCTGATGCTCACGGCGCGGGCCCGTCCCGAAGACGTGCTCATGGGCTTCGAGAGCGGCGCCGACGACTACCTGCCGAAGCCGTTCGAGCTGGCGATCCTGCTGGCGCGCGTGCGCGGCTTGCTGCGGCGCCGGCAGTGGCTGCGTGGACCCGCCGAAGCGGTCAAGACCGCGCCGACGCCGGCCCTGCCGGCCGAGACATTGGAATTCGCCGGCCACCGCCTCGACCTGCGCGCGCTCGAACTGCACGCCAACGATCGCGCCTACCGGCTCACGGTGATGGAGGCGGAGTTGCTCGCCTATCTCGTGCGTCACGCCGGACAGGTCGTGTCGCGCAAGGCGATCCTGGAAGACGTCTGGGATTTGCACGAAGACACCGACACGCGTGCCATCGACAACTTCATCGTGCGCCTGCGGCGCTATCTGGAGCGCGACCCCGCCCGTCCGTCGCTCATCCAGACCGTGCGCGGCGTCGGCTACCGCCTGGTGTTGCAGAAACTGCCACAGGACCACTTGTAACGGGGACAGTCCCCGTTACAGATCACGGCAGGGCCAGCCAGAGAAACGCGGTGGTCTGCGTGGCGCGGAGGTTGTCGTCGCTCATGAGCACCACCGTGCGCTCGCCGCGCGGGCCGGCGGGACCGAAGGCCAAGGCCTCGAAGTTGCTGCCGGGCGCGAAGACCGGCGCCGCGCGCGCCAGGCGTGGCAGCACGGCGGTGACGTCGAGCACCAGGCGCTTGGACAACAACCGGATCTGGTGGCCCGCCAGCGACGGCAGGCCCGACACGTCGTCGGCCCCCCCGGTGTTCACCTCGAACACGCGCACCGGGTTGTAGGCGGGCGCCCCGGGCCTGCCGAGCAGGCACGCGCGTTCGAGCGCGAGCCACCGGTCGTTGTCGAGCGCGAGCAGGTCGGAGAGGCCGTTCTGGCCATCCTCGCAGGGCCGGTCGTAGCCCGGCACGATGGCCGTCGCCTCGAGCGGATACGCCCACTCGCGTCCTGGCGTCCAGCCTCTGCCCGGACGCTCGACGAACTCGAGCAGCCGCACGATGCCGCCGCGCGCCACCGATGACATCGGGCCGTCCTGCGCCAGCGGCTGCTCCAGGCCGCTCAGCAGCCGTCCGTCGGGCGTGCGCGTGAGGCTTTCGAGGCCCAGGTTATGGCGCACGCCGCGCGTGCGGTCGCCAGCCACAATCGTGAAGTGGCCGCGCGGGCGCACGAGCTGCGTGACGCCGCCGTCGCGCGCCACGAACGCCAGAGCCGGCTGGTGCACGACGTTCTTGGCATCGTGATAGCCCTCGATGGAGGTAACGAAGCTGCCGTCCGCCATCACCACCAGCGATTCCGGCTCGAGACCCACGACGGCGTCGGCAGGCAGCCCCGGCCCGGGACCTAGGAACGTGAATCGCAGCGGACGCACTGTGAGTGTGGGGCCGAACCCGATGTCCAGCCAAGCGAGGCGGGCCTGCACCGTCTCGTCGCTGGCCGCCACCCACTGGCCGGTTTGTCGGTCGAAGGCCAGCCCCGACAGGCTGCCGACGCGCGGGCCGTCCGCTACCGTCAGGCCGCCAGCGGGATAGGCCACCGAGCCCAGCAGCCGGAGCGTGCGGGCCCGGCCGTCGCCGGTCGCCGTGAGCGGAGCACGCACGGCGCAGGCCGCCGCCAGCACGACCACCGCGGCCAGCAGACACGCGCCGGCGAATGGCGCTATGCTCGTCGGCGGCTTCTTCCTGGAGACTCTGACCATGAATCCCATGCGTGCTCTGTGTCTGTCGCTCGCCCTGCTGGCGCTGTCGTCACCGGCGCTGGCCCAGAATGCCGCCACGGCGGCCGTGAAAACCCAGTTCGGCATGATCAGCGGCGTGATGGCCAAGACCGCCGAGAAGATTCCCGAGGCGCTCTACGCGTTCAAGGCTACGCCGGAAGTGCGATCGATGGGACAGCTCATCGGCCACATCGCCGACAGCCAGTTCATGATGTGCGCCGCGGCGGTCGGCGAGAAGCCCCCGCAGGGCGGCATCGAGAAGAGCATGACGGCGAAGGCCGACTTGAGCAAGGCGCTGGCCGACTCGTCGGCCTACTGCAACACAGTGATCGACGGGATGACCGACGCGAAGGGCATGGAGGTCGTGAAGTTCTTCACCGGCCCCACGCCCCGCCTGTTCGTGTTGTCGTTCAACGTGTCGCACAGCTACGAGCACTACGGCAATCTGGTCACCTACATGCGCCTCAACAAGATCGTGCCGCCGTCGAGCGAACGCTCGGGGATGGACTGACGGCAAGGGGACTAGAGACTAGGGACTAGGGACTGGAGACTGGGGCGTGATCGGCACCGGCGCGATGTCGCGCGTTCGCCTGCTGGTGACGCTCGCAGGCCTGCTCACGTCGTCAGCGTGCGCGCCGGTCTACTGGGTGGGCGCCAAGATGCTCTACAACGCCGCGCCGAGCCCGCCGACGGAGCAGCTCGGCGTGCCCTATGACCCGGCGGCGCCCGACGATCCCAAGCGTCAGCTCGACCTGTATCTGCCGGCCGCACGCGATTTCCCTATCGTGGTCTTCGTGCACGGCGGCGGCTGGGCCTGGGGCGACCGCACGCAGCGCTTCGGCGGCGCCGACGTCTACCGCAACATCGGCCGGTTCCTGGCCGGCCAGGGCATCGGCGCGGCGGTGATCGGCTACCGGCTCGTCTGGCCGATGGCCTGGCAATCACAGGTCGGCGACGTGGCGCGGGCCGTGGCCTGGGTGCAGGCCCATGCGGCCGAGCGCGGCGGGCGCGCCGACCGCATCTTCCTCATGGGACACTCGGCGGGCGCCCAACTGGCAGCCAGGGTGGCGACCGATCCCGCGTGGCTCGCGCAGGAGCACGGCGCGATCTCCGGGGTGTGTGGCGTGGCCGCGGTGAGTGGCGCCGGCTACGACCTGGGCGACATCGACACCTACCGCAAGGGCGTCGACCCGCTCTATTTCGCCGAGCGCTTCGGCGGTAGCCGTCTCGATGGCACGTGGTGGCGCGACGGCTCGGTCGTCCCCTGGCTCGACGCTGGCGACCCGCCGTTCCTGGTCGTGTCCGCCACCGGGGAATCGGCCGGTCTACGGCGGCAGTCGGCCCTTCTCCACGAGCAACTCGGCAAGGCGGGCGTGCCCTCGACCTTCGTCACCGTGAAGGGCTCGAGTCACGAACGCATCATCCTGGAGCTGAGCCGCGACGACAAAACCGCTGGCCCGGCCGTGCTCGCCTTCCTGCGCGACACGCCCTGCCCACGGACTGGGGGCTAGGGCGGGCTAGGCTAGTCCCGCGGACTGGTGGCAGGCGGCAGCGAGGTGCTGAAGTCGTCGAACAGGCGCTGGGCGTAGCGCTCCACCAGTTCCGCCACGCGCGCACGACTGGGTGAGGCGACGATCACGCCGGCGTGGTGCCGCTTGGCCAGACGCCACACCACTTCGGGGTCGGCGAATACCGACAAGTCGGGCCATTCCTGCCTGGCGAGCGAGGTGACCAGGCCGGCGTAGTCGCGCCGCGTCACCGGCACCGCATAGGGCTCCTTGCCGCCGGCCAGTTCCACCTTGGCCCACTCGGCCCAGAGGTTCATGCCGGTCGCCGCCTCGACGAGTTCGACGATGTGCGCGCCGCCCACGCGGGCCGACGTCTCGAGGAAGTAGTAGAGGCCGCCGGCGCCCTTGATGAATTCGGTGTGCGACACGCCGCGCACCAGACCCAGCGCGCGCAGCACCTCGCGGTTGAACGCCTGCAGCGCGATCTCGTCGGCCGAACCGCGTTCCACCAGTTCGGTCGTGAACACGCCGCCGCCATGCGACACGTCGAAGGGGGGGCGCCCATATCGGCTCACCACGGCGGTGAGCACCTCGCGCTCGTTCACCACGCAGTCCACGTGGAAGACGTCGCCAGCGATGAACTGCTCGAGCAGGTGATACGACGCGCGGTCGCCGAGCGTGTCGATGAGCGGCCACAAATCCTCGGACCGTTGCACCTTCTTGATGCCGACGGTGCCCGCTTCGAGCCGTGGCTTCAGCACCCAGGGTGCCGGCACGGTGGCGCAGAACGCGCGAATCGTCGCCTCGTTGAGCACGTGCACGAAGGCCGGCACGCGCACGCCGAACTCCTGGGCACGCATACGCATCGCCAGCTTGTCGCGGAAATAGCGGGTGGTCGTCTCGCCCATGCCCGGCACGCGCAGGTGCTCGCGCAGGGCCGAGGCCTTTTCGAGGTCGAAGTCGTCGAGCGCCACGACCCGGTGGATGGGCACGCTGCGGGCCATGTGACTGGCCCCGAGAATCAGGTCGTCGAGCGCCCACTTCTTCTCGTCGTCGTGCACGAAGAAGATGTCATCGAGACACTCGCGCGGCCAGTCGGCGTCGCGCAGGCTCTCGGACGTCACCAGATAGACGCGCGCGCCCTGGCGCTTGGCCTCGCGCAGGAACGCCTGCCCCTTGTGGTAGGACGCGATGCAGAGAATGGACAGCGGGTCGGCCATGAACGGGTTCCGGTGCAGACCTGCATGCTACCATCTGCGGCGTGAGTGTCTTCGATGAGACCCCCACAGAAGCCCCGAACCGCACGCCGCTCGTCGTCGGCGGTCTCGTGGTGCTTCTGCTGATTGCCGCCGGCGCGTGGTTCATCACCCGCGCCCCCGAGCCCGCCACGGCCACGGTCCCCGCCGCTGCGCCCAGAACGGCCGCGCCGGCACCAAAGAAAGCTGAACCCGCGCCCGAGAAGGCGCCCGAGCCAACCGAGCCAGGCAGGCGCGCTGCCGCGCCGAGGAAAACCGCCGAACCCGCGCCCGCGCCAGCGGCCGAGGTGGCCAGGCCTGACGCGGCCACCCTGACGGTAGAGTCGGATGTGCCCGGGGCCTCGGTGTTCGTAGACCGCGAGTTCGTCGGCACGGCCCCGGTCACGCTGAAGAACGTCACGCCCGGGTCGAAGCGCATCAACCTGTCGACCGAGGGCTACGAAGGCGTGCAGCGCGCGGTGCAGGTGACCCCCGGCGAGAACACCGTCACGCTGCGCTTCAAGGAAGTGCGGCTCAACACCTCCGTCGGCGTCGCGCACAAGCACGGCATGGGGGGCTGCGACGGCACGCTGCGCGCGACCATCGACGGGCTCGCCTACGAGACGTCGAACAAGGGCGACGCCTTCAATCTGCCGTACGCGCAGGTCGAGTCGTTCGAGATCAACTACCTCGACAAGAACCTCCGGGTCAAGCAGCGGGGCGGCAAGACCTGGAACTTCACCGACAAGGCGGCTGACAACGCCGACAAGCTCTTCGTGTTCCACCGCGACGTGACGGCCGCCCGCGACAAGCTCGCCAAAGGCTTCACGGCCGCCCGTTAGACGCCGGTTCGCCCGCGAAGTTCCAATCGCCGCGCCTGTCCGGTTCCGCTTGATCCGGCGGCACCCGGGCCCTATTCTGGAAGCACGGCGCCGTCATCCCGGCGTCCGCGTGAGAGTCACATCCAGCCATGATGAAACGCGTCCTTCTGTTTGCGGCCACCAACATCGCGATCCTGCTCGCGATCTCGATCGTTCTGAGCCTGCTCGGCATCGGCGGCTATCGCCTGCCCGGCGGCGGGCTCGACTACGGCGCGCTGATGGTGTTCTGCCTCCTGTGGGGCATGGTGGGTTCGTTCATCTCGTTGCAGCTCTCTCGCTGGATGGCCAAGCGCATGACGGGCCTGCAGCTGGTGGACGGCCAGAGCGGGCACGAGGAAGCGGACTGGGTGTACCGTACCGTCGAGCGTCTGGCCGCACAGGCGCAGCTGCCGATGCCGGAAGTGGGCATCTACAACTCTCCGGAGGTCAACGCGTTCGCCACCGGGCCGAGCAAGTCGAGGAGCCTGGTGGCGGTGTCGACCGGCCTGCTGCGCGGCATGCGGCGTGAAGAGACCGAAGCCGTGCTCGCCCACGAGGTGTCCCATATCAGGAACGGAGACATGGTCACGATGACGCTCATCCAGGGCGTGGTCAACGCCTTCGTGATGTTCGCGTCGATCGTGGTCGCCAACATCGTCCGCCAGATGCTTCAGGGCAACCGCGACGAGCGTAGCGGCGGGGGCGGGGGCGGGGGCTACATGATCGAGTTCATGGTGCGCATGGTGCTGCAGGTGGCCTTCGGCTTCCTTGGTATGTTCGTGGTGGGCTGGTTCTCGCGGTCGCGTGAGTTCCGGGCCGATGCCGGGGCGGCCTCGCTCACTGGCCGCCAGGGCATGATCGCGGCGCTGCGCCGCTTGCAGGGCACACAGGCGCTCATCGACAACCACGAGCCAGCGCTGGCCACGATGAAGATCTCCGGCGGCAAGAGCTGGCTGGCGCTGGCCTCCACCCACCCGCCGCTCGAGGAGCGCATCGCGGCGCTCGAGAGCCTGCGATGACCCGCGCGCCGCACGCCCGGACCGTCACCCGGATGGTGATGGCCGGGCTCGTGGCGGCCGCGAGCCTGGTTCCAGCCTCCGCCCGGGCGCAGTCGCCCGATGCGGCGGCGGCCCGGGCCGCCGTGGAGCGCGTCCTCGACGTGCTCGGCAACCGCGACCTCGACGCGCTGCCGCCGCTCTTCGCGGCCAAGGCCACCATGGCCATCGCACGCCAGCGCGACGGCCAGTGGAGCTACACCACGCAGACCTTCGAGGAATGGCTCGCGGGCCTCAAGGCGCAAACGCCCGGCACCCGCTTCCGAGAGCCGCTCACGAACGTGAGCGTGCACGTCGAAGACGGCCACCTGGCGTTCGTGCGCGCGGATTTCACCGTGGTCATCGACGGCCAGGTGCGCTCGCACGGCGTCGACTACTTCACGCTGGTGAAGGACGGCGCCGCCTGGAAGATCGTGAACGGCGCCTACACATCGAAGACCGGCCCGCCCAAGTAGGCCCAGCGGTCGGGCTAGAATAGGCGTCCACGGAGTTCCAAGGGACGCGCATGATATTCGAGACCGTCGACGCCCAGGGCCATCTCATCGACTCGGGCGACCTGCAGGCCATTCTCACCACCGTCGTCGAACACGGCGCCAGCTACGAGATCCTGCAATTCGACGTCGGCCGCACCAACGCCGACGCCTCGCGCCTGTCGCTGCGCGTGGCCACCGACACGCGCGAGTCGCTCGACCACCTGCTCGCCACCCTCAGCAACTTCGGCTGCTACGTCGAAGGCGCGCCAGACGCGTTGCTGCGCGTCAACGACATCGGCGGCGCGGCGCCCGTCGACTTCTACTCCACCACCAACCACAAGACGCAGATCCTGCTCGGCGGCGTGTGGACCACGGCAGGCCACCAGCGCATGGACGCGGCCATCGTGGTCGACAAGGGCCACGCCCATTGCCGTAAGCTGCGCGATCTCCAGGTCGGCGACGAGGTGGTGTGCGGCATGCAAGGCGTGCGCGTGCTGCCCGACCTGCAGGGCCGCGACAAGCCCACGTTCGGCTTCATGAGCAACGACGTGTCGTCGGAGCGCCGGGTGGAAGTGGCGGTCACTCGTGTGGCCGCGATGCTGCGTGAGACACGCGCGCGCGGCGAGAAGATCTGCTTCGTGGCCGGCCCGGTCGTGGTGCACACCGGCGGCGGCGAATACTTCTGCGAGCTCATCCAGCAGGGCTTCGTCGACGTGCTGCTCTCGGGCAACGCGCTCGCCGTGCACGACATCGAGGCGGCGCTCTCGGGCACGTCGCTCGGCATCGACCTCGATACCGGCCGTCCGGTGGAACACGGCCACCGCAACCACATGCGCGCCATCAACGTGATCCGGCGCGCCGGCGGCATCGCCAAGGCGGTGTCGTCGGGGCTGCTCACGCGCGGTGTGATGTATCAGCTGCACGTGCACGACGTGCCCTACGTGCTGGCGGGATCGATCCGCGACGACGGGCCGCTGCCCGAGACCGAGATGGACCTCACCCGGGCACAGAACAAGTACTCCGACGCGCTCACCAACGTGGGCGTCGTGATCATGCTGTCGTCGATGCTGCACAGCATCGGCGTGGGCAACATGGTGCCGTCGTGGGTGAAGGTGGTGTCGGTGGACATCAACCCTGCGGTGGTGACCAAACTGAGTGATCGCGGCTCGACGCAGACGATTGGCATCGTCACCGACGTGGGCCTCTTCCTGCACCAGCTCGCCATCGCCCTTCGAGGCTCCGGACCCAATGCACACGACGCTCATTGACCCCGCCACGCTCGCGCAGCATCTCGACGACCCGTCGTGGGTCGTGCTCGATGCCCGGTTCGATCTCACGGCGCCAGCCAAGGGCGAGACGCTCTACCACGAAGCGCATATTCCAGGCGCGCGCTACGTGAGCCTCGACGCGCACCTGTCGGGTGCGAAGACCGGCACCAACGGCCGCCATCCCCTGCCCGCGCCCGACGTGGCCGCCGCCACCTTCGGCAGCCTGGGCGTGTCGCGTGACGCGCAGGTAGTGCTCTACGACGCCGACCTCGGGATGTTCGCCGCGCGCGGCTGGTGGATGCTGCGCTGGCTCGGGCACGACCGCGTGGCGGTGCTCGATGGCGGACTCGCCGCGTGGCAGCGCGCCGGACTGCCGGTGACTGCGGCCGAAGAGCCGTGGACGCCGGCGGTGTTCGAGGCCGCGCCAGCCGAGGCGCAGCGCGTGCCGGCCGCCGACGTGCAGGCGCACCTCGGCGCGGCGGGGCGCCTGCTCGTGGACGCGCGCGCCAACGAGCGCTTCCGCGGCCAGAACGAGACGCTCGATCCGGTGGGCGGCCACATCCCTGGCGCCGTGAACCGGTTCTTCCAACTCAACCTCACGCCCGACAAGACCTTCAAGGCGCCCGCCGAGCTGCGCGCCGAATGGTCCGCGGTGGTGGGCGGTGACGACGCGTCGCGGGTCGTGATGTATTGCGGCTCGGGCGTCACGGCCTGCCACAACCTGCTCGCACTCGAGCACGCCGGCCTGAAGGGTGCGCGCCTGTTCCCCGGATCGTGGAGCGAGTGGTGCGCCAGCCCCGACCGTCCGATGGCCACTGGCGACTGACTTCGACGGCCCGGCTCTTCGTGGTGGCCTGGCCGACACTGGCGCGAGCGGTGGCCTGACTCGACAAGTTCAGTCTCCGACGATTCCGGTACGCTTCACGGTCGGCGCCCTTGCGCGGCCTGCTGATGTGCCCTACTCTTGTTCGGTCGTGCAGCGGTATCCCTTCAACGTCGAGGAACCCATCGAACGGATCGTAGGCCGGCGCTCCCCACCGCGCGATGCGTTGGTGATCCGCTCCAGCCGCAGGGCTGACGCCGTGGCCTGGCAACGAGCGCTCGGCGGCCATGGCGTGCCTCGCGGCGTCTATCGGTTCCGCACGCATGAAGAGGCAGACGCCTGGCTATGGCAGACGATCACGCGGCGGACCCACACCCAGACCTAGAGGCGCGCGAGCCGACGCTCGAGGACCTGCGGGACTTGTGCCGGGCCCTGAACGAACGCGGGGCAGAATACGTCGTGATCGGCGGGTTCGCGATGCGGGCGGCCGGGTACAACCGCACGACGATGGACGTCGACCTGCTCGTCGCCACCAGCCCCGAGAACGAAGCGCGGGTCTTCGCCGCGTTGGCTACCCTCCCTGACAACGCAGTGCGCGAACTCCAGCCTGGGGAGATCGAGCGCTACTCCGTCGTGCGAGTCGCCGATGAGATTGTCGTGGACCTGATGCGTTCGGCGGGAGGAATCGACTACGCGGCGGCGATGCGCGACACCAACGTCCGAGAGGTTGACGGCGTGCAAATACCGTTTGCCGGCCCGCGTCTGCTCTGGCGCATGAAGTCGGTGACCGGTCGCGAGAAGGACGCCGGCGACCTGGTGTTCCTGCGTCATTGGTTCAGCCAGCGCGGCGAAGTGCCCCCCACGGGCTGAGGCGACTGCGGCACATGCTGGCTGTCGTAGCCGGTACCAGTGGCCAGCGGGTCGAGCCCGTTCGCCCCGTGGATTTCGGGAAAGACGGCCCGGCCATGACCAAGCCGACCACGCGCTCGTGAGCTGATCCGCCCCGTCGTAGCCGTAGCACCAGTTCACGGCCGTCGTGTCGGCCTGCTGCCGCCACGTCAGGATGTCCCCCACCGCGTCGCTGATCCGTGGGGTCGGTGACGGTCTCGAGCCGGCCCGTGGCGTCGTAGGTGTAGAGCGTGTCGGTGGTGCCGCGTTGGCGCGGGACATCCACCAGATCGTGCGTGGCGCCCGCCGCGAGGTGCAGCGCGCCCTGCGCGACGTGAACCGCCACACCCGCCGGGCCGGCCGTGCGTTCCGGGCCCGGGAAGGTGCGCACCTTGGTGAGCCCACCTAACCTAACCGTCGACGCCTCGCCCAACCGCGGCATCCGCGTCGAGAGTTGGGATCAGCGCGACGTGCCCGTGCGTGCGGTCGTATACGCCTACGGCGACACCGACGCCGAGGCCCGCCAACTGCTGCCGGGCGTGCGCATGACCCCCGCCCTCGAGGTGCATACCCAGAAACACTGCAGCGGCCCCGACATCCCGATGACGGTACAGGGGCGGGTCGACCGCGAGTCGCGCTTCCCCACCCTCGGCAGCGGCGGCCCGCTGCTCGAGCTGCGCACGGTCACCGGCGGCGTGCGCAGCAACGCGCGCGGAGCGTCAGTGGGTGAGGTGCGCCGTGACCCGCCCGTCGCTGGCTTCGTAGAACTCGGCGTCGTAGGGCGAGAACTGCACGAGCAACAGCCGCGGATCGCCGACCCCGCCGGGAAACCAGCGCTTGAACGCCGGCCGCCACATCTTCGCGGTGATGGCGTGGTCGGTGATCACCTCCGCCTTGCCCGACACGGTGAGGAACACGCGTTCGTCAGGGCTCTGGAAGGTCAAGGTCACGACGTGGCGACGGTTCGCCTCCCAATCGAGCAGGGCGCGGGCATCGGCCAGGAACCAGAGCTTCCGGCTGTCACCGGCCTCGTCGGCGAGCGGCGCATGAATCGCCCCGAGACCCTCAGAGGTCAGCAGCACGGCCGGCTCGAACCGGGCCAGCGCGCTCGTGACGAGCGGCAGCGCGTCGAGGCCGCGCACGTGATCGACGCGCGCCGGAATCCGGTCAGGGGGTGGGTGGGCAGCCACAGGCATGCCTAGCATAGACCCACTTGCCGCCCCGAAGTCACACACCCGCCGCCCCGGCCCCCCATGTGGGAGGCCGGAGCTCACGGCCGTAGTCTAGAACGACAGCTTGGCGCTCACCTGCATGATGCGCGGGTCGTAAGTGGACGTGATGGTGCCAAACGCAATCGCGCTGCGGTTGCCGTTGGGCGCCCGGAAGTTGCTGCGGTTGAGCACGTTGAACGCCTCCACGCGCAGCTCGAGTCCACCGTTGGACCAGGGCATCTGGATACGCTTGCTGGCCTGCACGTCGAGCCCCCAGAAACGCGGCCCACGAATCGAGTTGCGCGGCGCGTTGCCAAAGGGCTGGCTGGGGTCGGTGGGAATCACGACCGCGTCGCGGTTCAGATAGTTCTGCACCGTGCGGCTGCCGTCCGGCGCCAGCACATCGCCGTTGACGTTGGGCCGATAGTTGTTGCCGCCGCGGAAATCCTGCTGGATGCCCGACACCTGGAACGCCGGCCCGGGCACGTAGGTGAGCGTTACCGGGTCGCCGGCCGCCACGGTGTTCACCCCAGCAAACTGCCAGCCGCCGAGCAGCAGGTCGACCACTGGCGACGCGTCGCCCATGAAGCGGCGGCCCTTGCCGAAGGGCAGGTCCCACACCAAGCTGGTCGTGCTGTTGTAGGGCTGGTGATAACCCGACAGCCCGAAGTCGGCATCCATGTTCCGGAAGTCCTGTGGCGCCGGGAAGTTGCCATTCGGGTTCTCGAGCGAGCCCGCGCCGTTGTCCTTGGTCTGCGACAGCGTGAGTGACTGCATCAGCGTCAGCTGGCCCGAGACGCGCCAGTCCAGCTTGCCCTGGAAGGCGTGGTAGCGCGACTTACCGCCGTTGAACGCATAGGTGATGTCGGCAAACTCCTTGATCGGGCGCCGATCCTGCAGCGGAATCGTACCGGCCGAGTTGTTCGGCACGGCCTGATTGAAGTTGGCAAAGAGCAGCATGCCATCGGCGCGGTTGCCCACGTAGGCCAGGTCCACCAGCAGGCCGTCGCGCAACTCACGCTGCACCGAGCCGTACCAGCTCTGCACGCGGCTCGACCGGTAATCTTCGGGCATGTAGGTGATGTTGGCGGCCAGCGGATTGAAGCGCGTGGGGTCGGTCAAGCCGGCCGGATAGCCTTCCTGCGTGGTGCGGAAGCCCACCGTGGCTGGCGTCTGCACGACCACGGCGTTGATGACCTGCGGGCCGTTGATGGGCAGCACGTTGCCGCCGCCGGCGCGGTGGAAGTGCACGTAGCTGATGCCGTAGCCGCCGCGGATGGCGGTCTTCTCGAGCGGCGTCCAGGCAAAGCCCAGGCGCGGGGCGAAGTTGTTGCGGTCGGGGTTGACCGTCGAGCGATCCTTCAGCGAGCCGTCGGTGGCCGCGACCATCGAACGGGTGGCGGGATCGAAGTTCGACAGCACGTTGTTCTCTTCCACCCAGGGGCTGGCGAACTCGTAGCGCAGGCCCAGGTTGAGCGTGAGGCGATCGTTCACGCGCCAGTCGTCCTGGACGTAGGCGAAGTGCATGTCCTGCTGCAGCTTGGCCACGAGCAGGTTGCTCAGCGCAAACGTCGACCGCAGGCCGAACATGAAGTCGGCCAGGTTGTAGAGGTTGTTGGCCGCGGCGCCCGTGGGACGGGTGAACTGTCCCGCGTACTGGTCGCGCCCGTAGAGCGGGTTCACGTCCTGCACCTCGGTGAGTACGCGCTGGTACTCATAGCCGGTCTTCAAGGAATGACGTCCCGTGAGCCACGAGTAGTTCACCTTCGGGTTGAACACTGACGGGTACTGCCACTGCGGGTTGGTGGCCTGACGCCCCAGGTCCGAGTAGCCGTTGATGAGCTGCGGCGGCAATCCACCGGCCACGCGCGGGTCATTGGGCAGGCCGGTGATGCCGTAGGCGGCCTGCGCCGACGGCTGGCCGAGGGCGGCCGGGTCCTTGCCCGCGGTGGTCGCCGACCAGCCGAAGCGGAACTCCAGCAGCGAGGTGCCCGTGGGCGTGTAGGTGGCACCGACGGCGACCTGTTTGTTCTGCACGTAGGTTGCGGCGTTGCCGCCGCCGCCTGACGGCAACGGAATCGTCGGGTTGTCGAAGATGTCGGCGTCACGCCAGCCTACGCGGCCAAACATCGACAGTCGCGGATTCACCACGAAGTCGATCTTGCCGCCCGCCTTGTCGGTGGCATTGTTGAAGAGCTGCGACCTGGTGAAGTTGTTGACCGTGCCGCTGTTGCTCACGTCCGGCAAGTCGTTCAGTACTCTGCGCGCGAAGTCGGTCATCGGAATCGACGTGCCAGCGGGATAGAGCACGCCGGTGAACGGATTCCGCACCTCGACCGACAGCAGGCCCTGGCGCTGCGCCGAGGTCGCCACCGTCGAGAGTGCCGGCTGCTCACGGTCTTGCCGGAAGAGCTCGGTATCGGCGAAAAAGAACGCGCGGTTCTTCACAATCGGGCCGCCGATGACGCCGCCAAACTGGTCGCGGTCGAAGCGCGGCTTCTGGCCGTTGGCCGGCTTGAAGAAGCCGGTGGCGTTGAAATCAGTGCGGCGCACGAAGTCCCAGGCCGCGCCGCGGTACCGGTTGGTGCCGCTCGCGTAGGCCACGTTGATGGTGGCGCCGGCCGAGCGGCCGTACTCGGCACTCATGTTGTTGGTGACGACCTTGAACTCCGCCACGGCGTCGGGCGAGGGCTGCATCACCTGATTCGAGAAGCCCTGGTTGCTCGTGCCGTAGGCGTTGTTGTCCACCCCGTCGATCAGGAAATTGTTGAAGGTGGAGCGCAGGCCGTTGACGTTGAACGAGCCTTCGCGCGGCGTGAAGCCGCCGGTGTTGAGCGCCGACAGGCGCACGCCGGGCGACAGCAGGGCCAGCTGCGAGTACTCGCGGCCGTTCAGCGGCAGGGCCCGGGTCATCTCGCCGCTGATGACCTGGCTTCGTTCGCTCGAGTCGGTCTGCAGCTGCACGGCCGAGGCCCGGACTTCGACCTTCTCCGTCACCTGTCCGACCGCCATGGCCACATCCACGCGCAGCCGCGCGCCGACCGTGACCTGCACGTTGTCGACGACGGCCACCGAGAAGCCGTTCTTGTCGGCGGCCACGACGTAGCGGCCGATGCGCACGTTGAAGAATTCGTAGTTGCCCTGCGCGTCGGTCGTGCGCTCGGTGGTGACGCCGGTCTCGACGTTGGTGAGCGTGACGCGGGCATCAGCCACAATCGCGGCCGAACTGTCGCGCACGGTGCCAACGACGGTGGCGGTCTCGAACTGCGCAAACGCGTCGGGGGCCGCGGCGGCCG
>Ga0163144_10006601_pt1 | contig 25561 bp, 20 predicted proteins | sample OliLak19BULKMAT1_FD_123175 | JGI IMG/M metagenome (GOLD analysis project Ga0163144, IMG submission 123175) | Freshwater microbial mat bacterial communities from Lake Vanda, McMurdo Dry Valleys, Antarctica - Oligotrophic Lake LV.19.BULKMAT1 | ecosystem: Environmental > Aquatic > Freshwater >... | reverse complement strand
TACAAGGCCGATCCGGCACGGGTGCGTCGATACGCCACGGCGGACGTCCTGGAAGTGGCGGGCCTGGCCCGCATGTTCGGCGGCGCCGCCTTCGCCCTCGCCCGCATGGCCCCGCGCCGCTACGAACGGCTCGCGGACGCGGGAGCGGCGACCGGCGTGATCGATCCGTTGCTGGCGCGAGCGTACCTGCGGGCCGGGGAGGCGCTGCCCTCCTATCGTCCCGGCCGCGATGTGGCTCACAGTGGAGCCGCTCTGCATCTGTTCGCGGCCGGTGTGGCCCACCGGGTTGTAAAGGCGGATGTCGCGAGCCTCTATCCCTCGTTGATGCGGGAGTATCGGATCGGCCCCGCGCGGGACCATCTTGGGGCGATGCTGGCGCTGGTGGATCGCCTCGTCGACCGCCGCCTTCACGAGAAATCGGCCGCGAAGAAAGCGCCCCGCGGATCGGCGGAGCGTTTCACCCACGAGGCCACCTCGTCCGCGATGAAACTTGTCGTGAACTCGGCCTATGGCTACCTCGCGGCGGGCGGCGGCCTGACCCGATTCGCCGATGTCGATGCTGCGAATGAGGTTACCCGGCGCGGTCGGGAGCTTCTTGGTTTCATGAGCCGTGAACTGGCCGCTCGCGGTGTGACTCTGATCGAGGCCGACACCGACGGCGTCTACTTCGCGGTGCCCGAGTCGTGGACCGAGGCAGACGAGCGTCGCGTGGTTTCAGAGGTGGCCGCCCTGCTGCCCAGATTGGTGCAGCTCGAGTTTGAAGGCCGCTACGCGGCGATGCTCTCCCACGAGCCGAAGAACTACGCGCTCCTGACCTACGACGGCGTTCTCATCCTGCGGGGAGTGGCGTTCCGCTCCAGCCGGGCCGAGCCCTTCGGCGAGGCCTTTTTGCGGCTTTCGATCCGCCGCCTTCTGCAAGGAGATGTGGCCGGAGTGCGCGCGGCCTATCTCGAAACGGTCTCGGCCCTCCGCCGGCGCGAATTGTCGACCTACGATGTGTCGTCCCGGGTGCGCTTGACCAAGACGCGGGAGCAGTATCTTGGAACGCGGGAAGCGCGGAGAGAGCTCACCTATGACGCGATGCTCGCGAGCGGGCGAGACGTCTGGAGTCTCGGGGAACGTGTCCGCGTCTATCGGACGCGATCCGGCTCGGGCGGAGTGGTTGAGGAGGGGGAGGGCGGTGGTCCGCCGCCCCCGACCGCGGATGGACGGGACTACGATATCGACCACTACGTCCGCCTTCTGCGCGACACCTACGCCTCGCGCCTGGCCCGCGCCTTCACCCCCGAGGACTTCGCGGCGGTCTTCGCCGATCCGACGCAGATGGAACTCTTCGCACCGGCCCTCACCAGCATCCGGCCGATTCTGACCCGCCACCTGGCCTCGCCTCGCTGAAGGCGGTGGCTCGGCTACTTGCCCGGATGGTAGGTTCGCCCGGTGTGGCCTTCGAGTTGTTCGCGGTAGAAGTACACGTCGCGGAGATTTCCGGAGGCATAGCGTTCGATCTGATCCTTGAAGTGGGGTGAGGCAGGGTCTGCGTTCTGGCCCCCCGCCATCACCGCGCGCGCGCGGACTTTGTCGCCGAACTCCACCGCGGCCACGAAGCTGTTGCCGCTGGTTCCGTACCACTTCTTCGTCTGCGGGTAGGCGCGGGCCTGAAACGAGGCTAGAGAACCCCAGCGCGAGGAGACGAAGGGTACGGGGTGACTGGGGCCGGCATCGTCGAAGGGATGGACGATATCGCCGGTCAGGCGCTGGAAGCGGTTGATATCGCCCCAGGCCGTGTCCCATCGGCCGAAATCACCCGTGAGGCGCTCGATCGCGGCTTGCAGCCCTGCGAGTTTCTGGGCGCCCGTGGTCTTCTGGACGATGTAGTCGTAGACGGTGGAGCTTTCGTCCGCGGCGTCGCGAGCGGTTCGTCGCCACATCTCCTCGCCCCAGAAAACCGCCAGGGAGGTGGCGACCGAGTCAGGGGCGTAGCGGAAGTCCCAGGCTCGCAAAGTCCGGATGGCCTCCGCCGCGACTCCCTTCATGGGGTCGTCATCCTTCGTGTCATCCCAGGCCCTGATGAGCGGCGGGACCATGTCGGCGAAGGCCGGCAGGTAGGAGTCGTAGGCCGCGCCGATCAGGGTATCGAGGGTGAAGTCTTTGCGGCCGGACAGTACCTTGATGGCGTGGATGCCGCGAGGATTCTCCACTTCCTCCTCCATGTAAGCGGGGAAGTTGGCGCGCTTCGGAGAGTCTGCGCCCGCCGCGGAGTACGGCCAGTTGTTGGTGTTGTAGAGCCAGCCATTCTTCGGGCTCAGCACCAGAGGACTCTCGGCCACGGTATGGACCCCTTTCCAGTCGGTGGCAGGGTCCGAGCCGTCCACCGGCTTCCGCCAGTTGAACGTGGGGTTGCGCCTGGGGGCAAAGTTCGCGTGGAAATAGGCGATGGCGCCGTCCGCATCCGCGTAGATTGTATTGTTCGAGGAGTTGGTGTGGAGGTCCATCGTCTTACGGAACTCCTGGAGGTTCCGCGCCTTGGTTCGTGTGTAGGACTGGATGAGGGCCTTCAGGGGTTCCTCCATCATCGCCACGGAGATCCACTTTGAGCTGGGGGGCCGCTGCTCGCCTTTCGAAGTCGTGCTTTGCCCCAGATGGCCAGGCTGCGCGCCCCCGCGCCCTCCGGTTCGTGTCAAACCCGCGATCTCAGCCGCGGTTGCTTCGCGAACGATCGGCCCGTGGTGGGTTCTGTAGGTGGTGAACTCACGCGAGGCGAGGCCTTGCGGGGTCTTGTAGCGCAGCGTCACCTTGCGGACCTTGACCGGCTTCCGCGCAGACCCGTGTTTGTAGAAGAGCGCATCGCCGCTTCCGGTGATCGTCTCCACGTATTCGTCGATGTTGTCGATGCCGCTCGAGGTGTGCATCCAGCCGAGACGATCGTTGAAGCCCTGATACACGAAGAACTGACCCCAGGTCGAAGCACCGTATGCGTTCAATCCCTCTTCACTCGTCACCTTGGCCTCGGAGCGGAAGTAGAACGAGGTATGAGGATTGATCAGGAACAGCGCCTTTCCGTTCGCGGTATGCGACGGCATGATCGCGAAACCGTTGGATCCGCCGCGCTCCTCGAATCGCGTGTCTTCGACGGCCGCCACCTTTTCGACGGGTGCCTTCTCGTAGAAGGCCCTGAGGGCGGCCACCGACACTCGCTCAATGTCGCCACCGATGCTGCCTTCGCTGAAGCTCAGGGGCATCCAGGGCTCGAAGCGCGTGATGGCGCGAGGCGTCACCTGCGGGTGGGTGTGGAGGTAGTAGTTGAGTCCGGCCGCCCAGGAGTCCATGAGGGCTCGCAGCCACGCAGGGCTCGCGCCGTAAAGCCGCTTCAGTTCGACCTCGTCGATGAAGAGCCGCTGCCGAAGATCCTGATAGAGGGCGCGTTCGCCCTCGGCCTCGGCGAGACGCCCCAGCGAAGTCAGGTAGTTCGTCTCGACCCGATTGAAGTCGTCCTCGGCCTGGGCAAAGATCATCCCGAATACGGCATCCGCGTCGGTCTTCGCGTAGATGTGGGGAATCCCACGGTCGTCGCGGATGATCGTGACCCGGTCGGCCTGCTGTTGAAAGCGGGCTATTTCCGGGTTTGGGTTCGCAGCCTGGGCCCAGGCCGCGGAGGCGGTCAGGGAGATCAGCAGACAAAGGGGGGATCGCATCATCATGTTCATACCTTTCGGGGTTCGGGGAGAGATCACGTCGGCCAGGCCTTACTTCGCCCGGGCTCGGCGGCCCTTGAGAATCTGGGCGAACGATCGAGTCTGAATCTCGGCCACCGTGAGTCCCGTGGCTTCGATTTCGCCCATGCCGATGGCGCCGCAGTTGAGGGCGCGCAGGAAGTAATTCAAAAGCCCCTGCCCGGTCGCGGCGTCGTCGAAGACCTCGCCTTGCAGGGTCGCCTGGGCCGCGCGTTCGATGAAGTTGCGCAGTCGAGCCGAGGAGGGATCGAGGCCTTCCAGGAAGAACGCGTAGACCGCGGCGTAGCGCGTGGGGAGTTGGGCCGGATGGAGGTCCCAGCCCTGGTAGTAACCCTGGCGGAGCGAGTGGCGCACATGTTCGTAGTGAAGGCGGAAGACCCGGTGGACGGCTTCTCGATTCTCGGCCTTCTGTTCAGCGCTAAGCGACTGGCCGGCCGCGGCTTTATGAGGTGCGACCGGCATCAAGTTTGTCGCCCCGTCGGAGAGGGTGACGCCGGTGGCCGCGAGTGAAACCTGCATGACGTGCTTCGCGAAGTCGCAGGCCGGATGAGTCATCGACTGGTACTGAGCGGTGATGTTGCACCCCGCGGTGTAGTCGTAAGTCCCGAGGTGAGCGCCACGAACCCGACCGGCGCCGGCCTTGATCAGCTGGGGCAACGCGACTTCACCGCTTGGGCTGAAGACCGACTGGGTGGTCTCGACCATCAACTCCATTCTCAGTGTCCCGGTCTTGAGGCGATGCGCCTTCTCTAAAGCGGCCAGGGCCTTTGCCGTGATCTGCACTTGCTCCTTGGCCACGATCTTGGGCAGGGTGACCACGAAACCCGCGGGTAGCCGGTTTCTCGTGCGGGCGAGAAGTGTGCTGATGAAGATGTCCGTAGTGCGAAGGCTGCGCGCCGCGAGTTCCGCGGTCAGGGGCTTGATCCGAATGCCGATGAAGGGGGGAAGGCTCCCTTGGGAATGGCCTTTCGCCACCTCCTCGGCGGCCAGGGACGCGTGAGCGTCTTCCTCTTCGTCGGGGCGATTGCCGTAGCCGTCTTCGAAGTCGATTCGAAAATCCTCCACCGCTTCGCGCTCGAGCTTGCGCACCACGCGGTCGTAGATTGTGTCGGCGAGTCGTGGGTCGAGGTTCAGAGTGGAGCCGAGGCTCGCTGCATCAGGCGTGCTCTCGTGCAGGGCCTTGAGGGACAGCTCACTGAGCCGCTTCGCGGTGTCGGCCTTGAACAGGTGAGCGCCGCCGTAGACCGAGTGGACGGGCTGACGTTCCTCGGGGTCACCCGGGAAGGCGGTGGTGTAGTTCTTCCAGGCCTTCGCGAGCGGCCGGAGAAGGCCCTTGGTTGCGGCGGGAGAAAGGGAACGTTTGGCGGGCTTCATGGCCTCGATCTTAAGGGCGGCACCGCCTGGATGGATCGCTTGGTTACGCGGGTTTGCGAAGGAGGATGGCGCCTGCGACCACGAGCAGGAATCCGAAGATGCGTTCGGGCGTCACCGACCTTCGGCATGGCCAGGAAAACCGTGGCGTCACGGCGACCAAGGCGCAGGGGACTCCAGAAGTTCAAGAAGAAGGCGGCGGACCACCGAACCCGCCACATGGCGCCGATACGCGGCGGTGGAACGGATGTCGTCGATGGGCGTGATGGTGCTTTCCACCAGAGCGGCCGCCTGATCGGCGAGACCGCGCGACAGGTGAGAGCCCTCGAGGAGTGCTTCGACGGCGCCCAGTCGAGTCGGGGTGGGGGCGACGCTGCCCATCGCGAGCCGAACCCGGGTCAACGCTCCGGGGGGTGTGACGTCGCACGTGAAGCCGATTACGACCTTGCTGATCGCCTGGGCGGCGCGGGTGCCGACCTTGCGAAACACTTGAACCCTGGGGGTGGGGAGCGGAATGAGGATCCGCTCGATCAACTCGGTCGGGAGGAGGACACTCTTGCGGTAAGCCGTATGGAAGGTGTCGTACGGGATTGTGCGCGACCCGTCCGGGCCGCTCAGTACGACCCTTGCGCCGAGGGCCAGAAGGGCCGGGAGCGAATCTCCGGCAGGGGAGGCATTGGCGATGTTGCCGCCGAGAGTGGCTCGGTTCTGAATCTGGGCGGCACCGATGGTGGCGGCCGCATCCACCAGCAGGTGCGCGTGTTGCGCCACATCATTTGAATGCCGGAGTTCAGTGAACGTTGTGGCCGCGCCGATGCTGAGTTCGCCGTCCTTGACGCGGATGCCGTGCAACTCGGCGATGTCGAGGACACTGAGGACCGCCTCGTGCTTCCGGCCGAGGGCGTGATCGATCACGAGAAGATCGGTGGCCCCCGCCACTTTCATAGCACCCTTCGCGAGAGCCTCGAAGGCTGCGGCCAGAGACTTCGGGGACGAAGCGGAAGTCATCGGGGCTCGTTCGGGTTGCCGGTCGTGGTCGCGTCGCGGACCCCCTCGGCCGGTCGCTGTCCGGTCAAGACCTCCACCGCGCGGAAGATTCGTTCGTAGCCGGTGCAGCGGCACAAGGTCCCTGAGACGTATTCCCGGACCTGATCGCGCGTGGGTTTGGGATGCTGGTCCAAGAGCGCGCGAATCGTCACGATCATCCCAGGCGTGCACGCTCCGCACTGAGCGCCGCCTTCCGTGGCGAACACGCGCTGCAGCTCGGTCACCTCGTTCTCAGGGGCGATGCCCTCAATCGTGGTGATCGAGGCACCCTCGACCTGGAACAGGGGAACCAGGCACGAACACACGGCCTGGTTGTTTAGCAGGACAGTGCACGCCCCGCATTCCCCCTCGCCGCAACCTTCCTTTGAACCGGTGAGGCCGAGATCGCGCCGCAAGACATCCAGGAGGCGGGCCATAGGTGGCCCCGCCACCTCGGCGGGTTGGCCATTCAGATTGAACTTGTAGCTCGAAGTCATGATCGTTGAGCCTGCGCGGCCTCGAAGAGGCGCTCGGGGGTCGCCGGAATCCGCGACAGGGCGATTCCCGTCGCGTTCTCGATGGCCTGCAGCAGAGCGGGCGCGCCGCCGTCCATCGGAAGTTCGCCGACCCCCTTGGCGCCAAACGGGCCGTGGGCGGTGGGGTTCTCGATCAGGATGGTTTCCATATCCGGGGTGTCGGCCATGGTTGGAATCAGATAGGTCTGCATGCGGTCGTTGAGGTAGTGGCCGTCTTTCATCTTCATCTCTTCCAGATACCCCCATGCGAGGGCCTGAAGCGTTCCGCCTTCCACCTGGCCCGCGCACATCACCGGGTGCACGACGTGCCCCACGTCGCTCACCGTGGTGAGCCTGGTGATCTTCGTGATGAAGGTGTCTGGATCCACTTCGACTTCGACCACGTTGGAGCCCCACCCGTAAGCGGCATAGGCGTCGCCCCGGTAGGTGGTCTCGTCGAAAGCACTCGCCGCCGAAGGCTCGAAAGTCGCCTCGGCATCGAGGGAGCCATGGAGAGCGACATACTGGCGCGCGATTTCCGCGAACGGGGTCCGGCCGCGTTCGGTCTCGAAGAAGCCTCTCCGCAGCAGGACGCCCGCCGCGGGGGCCGGACCTGTCTGACCGGCGGCGAAGGTGCAGAGGGTGTTGGCGAGTTTGGCGCCGGCCCGGCTCAGCAGGCCGCCAACCACCATCACCGTCCGCGAGGCCACCGTGGGCCCCGAGTCCGGCACCGCGGCGGTGTCGGGAGTGTGGACCACGACATCGTCCAGTGAGACGCCGCACGCGTCGGCCACGATCTGTTTGAAGATGCCCTCGGTGCCCTGTCCGAAGTCGGTGGACGAGGAGAGCACTTCGATCTTGAGATCCTTGCGAAGGCGCACGGCGCCCTTCGACATGAGTCTGCGCTCGCCATTCCCGGTGAAGCCGGAGCCGTGCCAGAACAAGGAGACCCCGATACCGCGAAGGGGCCGTCCATCGTCGTCGGCGACGCCTTGCCGCTTGCTTCGCGCCAGCTCGTTGGCCGTCCGCTTCTCCCTAAATTGGGTTGCGGTCTGCGCGCGCTCGAGAACCGCGACCGCGCTGACGCTTTCCTTCAGCACCTGGCCGGTCGCGGTGACGTCACCCAGGCGGTAGGCGTTGCGGAAGCGCAGGGCGAAAGGGTCGAGGCCAAGAGTCGTCGCCACCTTGTCCATCTGTCGCTCGATGGCGAAGAGGCTCTGGGGCGCGCCGAAGCCTCGGAATGCTCCGTTTGGAGCGGTGTTCGTGGCGAGGACCCGGCCGCGGATCCGCACGTTCGGGCAAGTGTAGGCGCCTGCCGCGTGCAGGACGGCTCGGGAAAGCACGACGGGGGAGAGGGTGATGTAGGCACCGCCGTCGAGGACCACCTCGATGTCCATGGCCACGAGCGTGCCGTCTCGCCTCACACCGGTGCGATGACGGACGCGGGAGGGATGGCGCTTGGTCGTGGCGATGATGTCTTCCTGGCGTTCGTAGACGATCTTCACCGCTCGGGAACACGCGCGAGCAAGCAGGGCCGCGTGGGCCGCGATCATGTCGGGATAGTCCTCTTTGCCGCCGAACCCGCCGCCCGTGACCGACTGGCGGACTCGGATCGCTTCGTCGCCCATATCGAAAAGGTAGCTGAGGGCCTTGTGAACGTAGTAAGGACACTGAAGCGATCCCACGACGTCAACGCCCTGAAACTTCGACGCGGCGTCGAGGGTAGGCGTCGCGATTATTCCGTGGGGCTCGATGTAGGCGTGTTCCTGATGGCCGGTTTCGTACTCGCCTTCGACGATGACTTCAGCCTCTGCGAAGGCCGCGTCGACATTTCCGTGATCGATGTCGCACCTGGCGAGGACGTTCAGTTTGCCGCCGGTCCGCGGATCGCCATCGAGTGCCCCCCTCAGATCCAGGACGGGAGTTTGAGGCTGGTAGGAGACCTCGATGGCCCGCGCCGCGGCCTGAGCCCGGGCCAGCGTGGGGCCGACGACGAGCGCCACCGGCTCGCCGACGTGGTTGACCCGAGTCTCCGCCAGAATCGGCCAGTCGTCGTGGATCAAGTGGACCGAGTTGCGCGGGCCGATGTCTTTCGCAACCAGGATCCTTACTTCGGGATCCGCTACGGCCGAGGTGTCGATGGCGGTGATCAGGGCGGAGGCGTGGGGGGAGCGAACCGTCGTTCCATGGAAGCAGCGGTTCTCCGGCAGATCGTCGAGGTACAAAGCCCGGCCGGTGACCTTGGCCAGGCCGTCAGGCCGCAGGACACTCTTCCCGACCGCGTTCAGATGGTCCATCGCCCTGGACTTTATTGCGAAATCGATCGCAACGGCACGCGCACCCGGCCGATTACCTCTCGCTGCGGCCAAAGCGCCGGACGTTCCCTCACCTACGCGCCCTGGCGTCGCGGTGCTGGGCTATGCTCGCCTGCGAGTGAGTTGAACTACTTTGCAGGAGGATTGAATGTCCACGTTGCTTGAGCAGTTGAAGACGATGACGGTGGTGGTGGCCGACACCGGCGACATCAAGTCCATCCAGAAATTCACGCCGCGGGACGCCACCACGAACCCCTCGCTCATCACCGCGGCCGCGCAGATGCCCGAGTACAACGACGTGGTCGAAGGGGCGCTTGCGTGGGCCGAGAAACAGGCGGGCTCGGGGGCGGCCACGGCCAAAGTCGTCGGCCTGGCCATCGACCGTCTCTCCGTCGAGTTCGGCCTGCGGATTCTGCGGATTGTTCCGGGCCGGGTGTCCACCGAGGTCGACGCCCGCCTTTCCTACGACACCGCGGCTTCCATCGAGAAGGCCCGCTATCTCATCGGCCAGTACGAGGCCGCGGGGGTGAGTCGCGAGCGGGTGCTGATCAAGCTCGCGGCGACTTGGGAAGGGATCAAGGCCGCGGAGGTTCTGGAGAAGGAGGGGATTCACTGCAATCTCACTCTGCTCTTCGGGATGCATCAGGCGATCGCCTGCGCCGAGGCCGGAGTGCGGCTGATCTCCCCTTTTGTGGGGCGCATCCTCGATTGGCACAAGAAGGATACGGGGCGCGATTCCTATCCGCCCGCCGAAGATCCGGGTGTGGTGTCCGTGACGACGATCTACAACTACTACAAGAAGCACGGCTACAAGACCGAGGTGATGGGGGCCTCGTTCCGGAACCTGGGCGAGATCATCGAACTCGCGGGTTCCGACCTGCTCACCATCGCGCCGAGTCTTCTGAGCGAGCTCCAGTCTCAAGAGGGGACGCTCGAGCGAAAGCTGGATCCGGCGAAGGCCGCGACCATGGACATTCCGAAAACGCCGGTCGACGAGACCACGTTCCGAGCCATGCACGAGATCGACCGCATGGCGAAGGACAAGCTGGCCGAAGGAATCGAGGGCTTCTCCAAGGCCATCGTCTTGCTGGAGTCCCTCCTTACGGAACGGCTCAAGTCTCTCGCGGCGAAGGCCGTCTGATTCGTTTCCACCGACAACGGGGCACGACGGTAGCCGCAACCGCCCCTTTCAAAGCTCGGTGGAGAGTGGAGTTTCCAACATGGCCCCTCTGACTCAAACCAACGCCTGGAAGGCTCTGACCGCGCACCACGCGCGCACGTCGGGGGCATCAATGCGTCAGATGTTCGCCGACGACCCGGAACGGTTCGCGAACTTTTCGGTTCGCTTCGAGGACATTCTTGTCGACTACTCAAAGAACCGAGTGACCGGGGAGACCATGGGCCTCTTGCGGGCACTCGCCGAGGACGTGGGCCTCAAGACCTGGACCGAGCGACTCTTCGCCGGCTCTAAGATCAACATCACCGAGAACCGGGCTGTCCTGCACATAGCGCTTCGCAATCGTTCGAACCGGCCGATTCTGGTTGACGGCAAGGACGTTATGCCCGACGTGAACCGCGTGCTGAAGCAGATGCGCGAATTCTCCGAGGCGGTCCGCAGCGGCGCGTGGAAGGGCTATTCTGGAAAATCGATAACCGATGTGGTGAACATCGGGATCGGCGGGTCTGATCTGGGGCCGGTGATGGTGACCGAGGCCCTCAAGCCCTACGGCCTGGAGGGGCTGAACGTCCACTTCGTTTCGAACATCGACGGCACCCACATCGCCGAGACGACGAAGCACCTCAACCCTGAGACGACGCTTTTCATCGTCGCGTCGAAGACCTTCACCACCCAGGAGACCATCACGAACGCCGAGACGGCGCGGGCCTGGTTTCTCAAGGCGGCGAATGACGAGGCAGCGGTGGCGAAGCACTTCGTGGCGCTTTCCACCAACGCAAAAGAGGTCGCCAAGTTCGGCATCGACACGAAGAACATGTTCGAGTTCTGGGACTGGGTGGGTGGGCGCTACTCGCTGTGGTCGGCGATCGGCCTGCCCATCATGGTTTTCATTGGTCCCGACAACTTCGAGGCCCTGCTCGACGGCGCCCACGCCATGGACGAGCACTTCCGTCGCGCACCCATCGAGCAGAACATCCCCGCCATCCTCGGCCTGCTGGGGGTCTGGTACAACAACTTCTTCGACGCGCAAACTCACGCCATTCTTCCCTACGACCAGTATCTCCATCGTTTCCCGGCGTATTTTCAGCAGGGCGACATGGAGAGCAACGGCAAGGGCGTGACTCGCGAAGGCCTCGCCGCGGACTGTTCCACCGGGCCCGTGATCTGGGGTGAGCCGGGGACGAACGGACAGCATGCCTTCTACCAGCTCATCCATCAGGGGACGAAGCTCGTGCCTGGAGACTTCATCGCTCCGATCGAGTCGCACAATCCGATCGGTGAACATCATCCGATTTTGTTGTCGAATTTCTTCGCCCAGACCGAAGCCCTGATGAAGGGGAAGGCCGAGGCCGAGGTCCGGGCCGAGCTTGTAGCCTTGGGAGTCACCGGGGAAGCGCTCGAAAAACTTCTGCCGCACAAGGTCTTCACCGGCAACCGTCCCACGAACTCGATTCTGGTGAAGAAGATCACACCCCGCACGCTCGGCTCGCTGATCGCGATGTACGAGCACAAGATCTTCACTCAGGGCATCGTCTGGAACATCAACTCGTTCGACCAGTGGGGCGTTGAACTCGGCAAGCAGCTGGCCAAGGCGATCCTGCCCGAGTTGGCCGGAGCCGAGCCGGTCACCAGTCACGATTCGTCGACCAACGGCCTGATCAATTACTACAAGAGCACCCGGTGATTTTGGCTTGAGGTAGAGTCCCTGAAAGTTCTTGAAGTCGGGCCAGCCACGGCGTTCAACACTCAGAGGAAACGCGATGCAGTTTGGAATGATCGGTCTTGGACGGATGGGCGCCAACATGGTGCGCCGGCTCATGAAGGCGGGCCACCAGCTCGTGGTGTTCGACCGGTCGGCCGACGCGGTCGCCGCGCTGGTGAAGGAAGGAGCCACGGGCTCGGCATCGCTGTCCGAGTTCGTTTCGAAGCTCGATGCCCCCCGCGCGTTCTGCATCATGGTGCCGGCGGCCTTCGTTGATGCGACGATCGCCGACCTAGTGCCTCTTCTCGGCTCGGGCGACACCCTCATCGACGGCGGAAACTCGCACTACCACGATGACATCGCCCGCTCGAAGGCCCTCGCCCCCAAGGGCATCCACTACATCGACATGGGCACCTCCGGGGGGATCTGGGGCCTGGAGCGCGGCTACTGCTTGATGATCGGTGGGGAGACCGACGTGGTGCAGCGCCTCGATCCCATCTTCAAGACCCTCGCGCCCGGCGTAGGCACAATCCCGCGGACGCCCGGGCGCCCGGCGAACCAGGGCACCGCCGAGGAGGGGTACCTCCACTGCGGACCGGCGGGCGCCGGTCACTTCGTGAAGATGATCCACAATGGCATCGAGTACGGCTTGATGGCGGCGTACGGCGAAGGTCTCAACATCCTCAAGAACGCCAACATCGGGAAGGCGTCGCACGAGAAAGACGCCGAGACCACACCACTCCGCAATCCCGAGCACTATCAGTACGACTTCAATATCGGCGAAGTCACCGAACTCTGGCGGCGGGGAAGTGTCGTGGCTTCCTGGCTGCTCGATTTGACCGCGCAGTCCTTCGTCACGAGTCCCGATCTCGCGAACTTTTCCGGCCGAGTCTCCGACTCCGGCGAGGGCCGCTGGACGGTGGCCGCGGCGAACGACGAGGGCGTACCCGCACACGTCCTGACCGCTTCGCTCTTCGAGCGCTTCGCGTCCCGTGGCCAGGACGACTTCCAGAATCGCGTTCTTTCCGCCATGCGCTTCGGCTTCGGCGGCCACGTCGAAAAGAAATGAGTGCGAAGGCGGCACCGTCCGACGCACTAGTCTTCTTCGGGGCCACGGGCGACCTGGCCTACAAGAAGATCTTTCCGGCCCTTCAGTCGATGGCCCGCCGGGGAACCCTCAACTTCCCAGTGATCGGCGTCGCGAAGTCGGGCTGGACCACGGAACAGCTCATCGAACGTGCGAAGAACAGCGTCACGAACTACGGCGGCCTCAAGGAAGACGCCTTCAAGATTCTGGCTTCGAAGCTGACTTACGTGGACGGTGACTACGCGGATCCCGCGACCTTCAGCGTGCTGAAGGGAGTTCTGGACAAGGAAGGGACTTCGCGCCCGACTCACTATCTGGCCATCCCGCCGAGCCTGTTTCCAACCGTCATTCAGCGACTCGCGGAATCCGGCTGCCACACTCAAGGCAGGGTGGTGGTCGAGAAGCCCTTCGGACGCGACCTGGCCACCGCGAGGGCCCTCAACGAGGTGGTCCACAGCGCCTTTGACGAGTCCTCCATCTTCCGTATCGACCACTACCTCGGCAAGGAAGCGGTCCAGAACATTCTGTACTTCAGGTTTGGAAACGCCTTCCTCGAGCCGATCTGGAACCGGAACTACGTCGAGAACGTGCAGATCACGATGGCGGAGAGTTTCGGAGTCAGCGGCCGCGGCCGGTTCTACGACGAAACTGGCGTCATCCGCGACGTGATCCAGAATCACCTTCTGCAGGTGGTCGGCTTCCTGGCCATGGAACCGCCATCGTCGGCCAGCCCCGACGCCATTCGCGATGAGCAGGCGAAGGTTCTTCGCACCGTGCGTTCGCTCGACAACGAGCACATGGTGCGCGGGCAGTTCCGCGGCTACCGCGACGAACCGGGAGTGGCGAAAGAGTCTTACATCGGCACCTACGCCGCCCTCAAGCTCTGGATCGATTCCTGGCGCTGGGCCGGCGTGCCGTTCTTCGTGCGCGGAGGCAAGGCCCTGCACAAGACGGTGACCGAGGTCATTGTCGAATTGAAGACCCCGCCGCAGGTGGTCTTCCACGAACCCTCGTTCTCGCAGGGCAACTACGTGCGTTTCCGGCTGGGCCCGGATGTTCAAATCGCCATCGGCGCGCGGGCCAAGCGGGCGGGCGACGGCATGGCGGGGCGTCCCGTCGAACTCGCAGTGGTCCAGCAGAACAATGGGGACGAAATGGACGCGTACGAGCGTCTGTTGGGGGACGCGATGGAAGGCGACCCCACGTTGTTCGCCCGCTACGACACCGTGGAAGCCGCGTGGCGCATTGTGGAGCCGGTGATTCACGGGCCGAGTGATTTATGGGAGTACGAGCCGGGATCCTGGGGTCCGGCCCAGGCCGACAAGCTCGTCGCAAATGTAGGAGGCTGGCACACACCCCAATGAGCAAGCGAGTTCTGGTGCTGGACGTAGGCGGGACGAATCTGAAACTCCTCCTGCCCGGAGAAACCGACCCGGTGAAGGTGCCCTCGGGAACGCACTTCACCCCGCGCGCGCTCGTGGCCGCGGTGAAGAAGGCGGTGGGGGACAAGCCTTACGACGTCGTTTCGATCGGATTCCCGGCCGCGATCGTGAACGGACACATCTCGCACGAACCGCACAACCTTGGCAAGGGCTGGGAGAAGTTCGACTTTCAAAAGGCGCTCGGCAAACCTGTGAAGCTGATCAACGATGCCGCCATGCAGGCGCTCGGGAGTTATGAGGGCGGCACAATGTTGTTCCTCGGCCTGGGCACCGGCCTGGGCTCGGCCCTGGTTACCGGGGGCCAGGTGGCGCCCCTCGAACTCGCGCACCTTCCCTATCGGAAAGGGGAGTACGAGGACTACGTGGGGCTTCGCGGCCTGGAGAAGTGGGGAAAGAAGGCGTGGCGGGACAATGTGGCCACGGTGGTCGGCCAGCTCAAGAAGGCCATGGTCGCGGACTACGTCGTCCTCGGCGGGGGGCAGGCGAAGCTGCTGAAGGAACTGCCCGAGGGCTGCCGGCGCGGCGATAATCTGAATGCCTTCAAGGGCGGCCGAAGGGTCTGGGACTAGCAGGGATCCTGGGGAAGGGCGAGTCGTCTTAAGAAAGAAAAAGGGCCTGGCGTCGGCCCCGACGTAGTGCGGGGAACTCGATGGTGCCAGGCCCGGTGGGGTTCGCTTTGGAACCCCGGCCGCCTCTTAGGGGGCGGCTCTAGGTTTGATTAGGGAACCCCTCGGCGAGCCGTGTGGCGCCCGAGGGGCCGGGTCTCTTAGGTGGAGTGTCGTCTGCCATGCGTTTGGGTCTCGCTGCTCGCGCCTCCCTTCGGTCTGCCTGGTTTCTTTCCGACCTGTGCGTCAGTTACTGCATTTGAGGCTGCCTCAGATCCGACTCACAGCCTGCGACACCTAATCTGCGCCTGTCGGGGCCTGGTGTCAAGCCTTTTCGAAGGAGATTTTTCAGCGGTAGGGATGGGCCAGCGCCTGATACCCTGCATCGAGGATTCTCCTCGAGGCAGCGGCCACCCCATCGCCGGCCCCGAAAATCGCAGAGCCCGCCACGAACACCCGCGCTCCCGCCGAAACCACGCGCCCGATCGTGCTCGTGTCGATACCGCCATCGACCTCCAACTCGCAGGATGGATTGACCGAGTCGATGAGCTCCCGGATCCGACGAATCTTCGGCAGAGTGCTTTCGATGAACTTCTGACCGCCGAAGCCCGGGTTTACGGTCATCACCAGAATCAGGTCGATATCGGCCAGCACTTCCTCGATCGCGGCTTCGGAGGTCGCGGGATTCAGAGCCACACCGACCCGTTTGCCCAGATCTTTGATCTTGTGGATGGTCCGATGCAGGTGACGCGCCCCTTCGGGATGAACCGTGATGATGTCGGCTCCGGCCGCGGCGAACTCGGGCGCGTATCGGTCGGGGTCCTCGATCATCAGATGGCATTCGAGGGGGAGCGGTGTCGTTTTCCGCAAAGACCGTACGACCACTGGGCCGATGGTGATGTTCGGAACGAAGTGTCCATCCATGACGTCGATGTGAATTCGGTCGGCCCCCGCATTGGCGGCCTCGGTCACGGCCTCGCCAAGACGGGCGAAGTCGGCGGAGAGAATGGAAGGAGCGAGCTTGAGCGAGGGCGTCACGATCACTCTCGACTCTCTCTCGAAGGAGGAGCCTCGGGGCGGCGCGTGAGATGAGCGGCCGCGGCCTCGTCGACGAGCCACAGCAACTCGCCGTCTGAAGGCTGGATCAGCTGGGAAGGAAACTCGATGCGGTTCGGCGGGCCTTCAAGAACGCGTTCGAGGGCTTTTGCCTTGTCGTCGCCATTCACCAGGAAAACCACACATCGCGCGGCGTTGAGCACCGGAACCGTGAGGGTGAGGCGCTCGGTGCTGAGTTGCGGAACCTCGTTTCGCACCACCCAGGCCTCGCGTTCGTTGAGCGCCTCGGTGAACGGGAAGAGCGACGCCGTGTGGCCATCCTTGCCCATGCCCAGCAGGATCAAGTCGAAGCGGGGGAGTCCTTCGTCCCGCTTCGTCGCGAAGGACTTGGCGAGGCGAGCTTCATACTCGCGAGCGGCCACGTTGAGGTCGCCGCGTTCTCCCGCCATCCTGTGGACCTGAGATGAGTGAAGCCGAAGGCTGTTCAACAGGGCCTCACTGGCCAGATGGAAATTGGAATCCGCGTGATCGGGCTCGACCGCGCGCTCATCGCCGAAGTAGATCTGGGTCGAGTTCCATTCGACCGGCCCCACGAAGCCGGGGGTAGACAGGATTTCGTAGGTCTGTCGCGGAGTCGCCCCTCCCGCAAGCGCCACATGAAAGACGCCCCGATCCCAGACCGCCTTCTTCGCGAGACGGGCAAACAGGGAGGCGGCGTAGCGCGACACCCCTTCGCCATCAGGAAAACCGAGAATGGTTCGGGACATGTCGGAATGATAGCCCGCGAGAACGGCGTGCACTGACCACGGATCCCCGGCTAAAGTCCCGCCATGGTTGAACCGATCGGTTTCATTGTCGTGGGACTGCTCCTGCTGGGTGGGGGGGGCGAGGCACTTCTTCGCGGGGCGGTCGGCCTCGCCACCCTCCTTCGGCTGAGTCCCGCCGTGATCGGTCTCACCGTGGTGGCGGCGGGAACCTCGGTTCCGGAATTGTCCGTGAGCCTCATCGCGGGCCTGAACGATCAGGCCGACATCGCGGTGGCGAACGTCGTGGGATCGAACATCTTCAACATCGCATTCATTCTGGGACTGTGCGCCATGATCCGGCCGCTCGCGATTGCCGGCAACACCATAAAGCTCGAGTATCCGGTCCTGCTGATTGTCACTCTGATGTGCGTGGCGGTCACCCAGGACGGAGCGGTGAACTGGCTGGATGGGGTTTTGTTCCTGACCGTCTATGTGGGTTTCACCGCGTACATGGTGACGCTCGTGAGGGGGCAAGTGAACGTGACGGAGGGTGCCGAGTTGAAGGCGGAGGTCGCGGAAATCGGAGGTGATGCGCCGAAGCTTGTCCCCATGCTGATCCTGATCACCGTTGGCGTCGTGCTTCTGGGCTTCGGCGCGCAGGCGACGGTCACCGGCGCAGTCAGCCTGGCCCGGCTGGTTGGGATGTCGGAGAGGGTGATCGGCCTGACCATCGTCGCGGTGGGCACCTCCCTTCCGGAGATCGTGGCCAGCCTGATGTCCAGCCTCCGCGGGCGTGATGACATCGCGATCGGCAATGTCATCGGATCGAACCTCTTCAACATCCTGGCTATTCTGGGCCTCTCGTCGATGGTGATTCCCATGCAGGTTCACCCGGCGATCGTTTCGAGCGACAACTGGTGGATGCTGGGCATCACCCTGCTTCTCTTTCCCCTGATGTTCACCGGACGGAGTGTGAAGCGATGGGAAGGGGCGGTCTTGATGGCGGCCTACGTGGTCTATGTCGGACTGCTGCTCTAGCAGCCCGTGGGGAAAGTCCCTCCGCGTCGAAAGCGGATCTTTTCCGCAGAGTTCGGCGTGGCCAAACCTGGAAATACTCCCGGTATTCCTGCGGTTTGGCGCCTTGATCTGACGAAACATCTCTCACTTTCGCTCGCGGTCGCCGAACGACGCGCAGCCTGGCCTTGGGCCACTGCACCCCGCCTGGACTTCTTCGCTCAGACTCATCGCCAGCCGGGCGCATCGCTCGTCTCGGTGCTGCGGCCGACTTTTACCGCAGACTGCTGGCACCCAGCCTGACCGCCAAGCCTTGGGCCTTGGCGGCTCAGAACGTCAGACGCAGCGAGAGTGTGCCCACGACCTCGATCGAGCGCGGGTCGAAACCCAGGTCGCGCCGGTTCGAGCGCGTGCTGTTCACGCGCAGAATCTCGAGGGTGAGGCGCCCGCGTTCGGTCGGTGCGAAGGAGTAGGCGAAGGTCCAGGCCGTCCCTGATTCGTCGTTCGCGTCCTCGGTGGGGAACTGGTCGCGGTCGCGCACACGGAAGGCATCGTAGCGAACGGTAGCCCGGTGGCGGTTCGCCGCGGGCTGGAGCCACGAGGCCAGGAGGTAGACGGCTTCGAACTCGGCGACCACCGCGTTCTCCCCGGTTGGAAGGACACCCATCCGGGTTTCGCCTCGCAGCCCCTGGGCCAGGAACTCCACCGGTCCGAAACTTCGAGCGGCTCCGGCCGACCAGTACCCGGTCCGCCACGCATACTGCAGGCCATCGAAGGCACCCGGACTGGCGGTTTTCGGCTGGTACAGAATCTTTGCCCGATAACGATCGTGGGTCAGCGAGGCACCGGTAGACCACGTCCATTTCTGGTCGACCTCGCGCATTGGCTGAACATGCGCGGGCTGCTCCGGGAAAAGGCCCCGACGGTCGAACGAGCGAAGTGCCGGCAGGGGCAGACGATCGGCGAAACCGCTGACCCGGTCGTGCACGGCGAATCCGCGCCAGGCGAGCAAGCTGCCATTGGGATCGTTGCCGCGCGTGTAGGCGCCGAAGAGCCGAAGCTGCGCCTCATTGAGGCGGATCGTGGGACCGGCTTCGACGCCCAGGCTTCGCACTTCTTCGCCGATCCACGCGTTGATGGCCGAGAACGAGGTGGAGTAGGGCGAGAGCCAGCCGGGATCCGTGTTCTCGAGAGAGACGGTTGGGAAGAAGAGTCCCAGGCGAACATCCGCGGAAACGGTGTCGGAGATGCTGGGTGCAAAGCGCGCGAGCGCTTCCACCAGATCCACGCGGCGGTGAAAGTTGTGTTCGGCATCGACGTTCGCGTGGGCCCGGAACGTGAGGTTGGGGCGGGCATCAAACCGTCCCAGGAAGGCCGCCTGGGCCAGTCTCGCCTGAACTGTGCGAGGCTGATCTCCGTACCGCGTCTTTCCGAATCCACCATCGAGGAAGCTGGTGGATGGGGGCGTCGTCACGAGCCGACCGTCGAGGACCAGATTGAATTGGAACCGATCAAAGGCCTTTGCAGGCGCAGACGCGAGCAGGGCGCAGGTCAAGAGGCCGGCGCCGGTCCACCAGGTTTTCGAGAACATCGCGCTCATCCGCCCGAATCCGCGGTCTCGGCGTCTTGACCCGGAGGCGTGGCATCTTCGAGGTGGTCGAGATATCCCTCCGGCAGCGCCACTTTCTGGGTTCCCGCACTCTTGCCTCGGGCCACGCGAATAGCGGCCGGCGGGAAAGGTGTGAGCGGATCCACCAGTGCGATCGTTTCCTCGAGATGTTCGAGCGACTCAACCCGCATTAGAGCGTCGCGCAAGGGGGCCGACCCCGGGAAACACTTCGTGTACCACGCGGAATGCTTCCGGAACGCACGCATGCCCGGAAGTTCGCCCATGAAAGCGGCGAGGCCCCGCGCATGCCTCATCATCGTCACGGAGATTTCGCCGAAGTTCGGCGGATCCTGAGGTTCGCGCCCGGCGAAGACGTCGGCGAGGTCGCGGAAGAGCCAGGGCCTCCCAAGACACCCGCGACCGACGACCACGCCGTTGCAGCCGGTCTGGCGCATCATGCGAAGGGCATCATGCGCCTCCCAGATGTCGCCGTTTCCGAGCACGGGAATCTCGCGCACCGCTTCCTTGAGCTCGGTGATGGCGTTCCAGTCGGCCTCGCCGTCGTAAAGCTGGGCGGCGGTGCGGGCGTGCAGAGCGATCGCAGCACAGCCTTCGCCCGCGGCGATGCGCCCGGTCTCACGAAAGGTGAGCAGGTCGTCACTGATGCCCTTGCGGAACTTAATGGTGATCGGGGTCGAACCGGCGTTCTTCACGGCTGCGCTTACGATGCCGCGGAGGAGATTCGGTTTCAGGGGCAGGGCGGCGCCGCCGCCTTTCGAGGTGACCTTTCGCACCGGGCAGCCGAAGTTCATGTCGATGTGGTCGACGCGGCCCTCGCTGACCAGAACGCGGACCGCCTCTCCAACGTAATGGGGATCGACGCCGTAGAGCTGAAGCGACCGCACGGTTTCATCCGGTGCGAAGCTCGCGAGCAACTCGGTCTTGGGGTTGCCATCGACGAGCGGGCGGGCCGTGATCATTTCGCTCACGTAGAGGCCCGCTCCGAACTCGCGGCAGATCGACCGGAAAGGAGGATTGGTGACGCCGGCCATCGGAGCCAGGACCACTGGGGGCTCCACTGCGATCTTCCCGATGACCAGAGGCGCGAACTCCCCCGGGCGGGCGAGCGGAACCTCGCGGTTCAGTGCCGAGACGTACGCGGAGTTCAATGGGCGGCGGTGCTGGCGGAAGCGCCAGACTCGATCCAGCCGCCGCCGAGGCAAACGTCGCCGGAGTAGAACACCGCGGCCTGACCGGGCGTGATCGCGCGCTGCGGCTGGTCGAATTCGAGCGTGACGCCGGACCGCTGCGCGTCCGGGGTGATAGTGACGGCGGCGTCTTTCGCGCGGTAGCGAATCTTGGCGGTCGCGCGCAGCGGCGCGGCCGGCCGCGCTATCGAGAGCCAGTTGACATCCCGAACCGTGGCCCGCGAGGCCAGCAGCGCCTCTTCCGGGCCTATCGTCACTTGCCGCGACGCCGCGTCGATGCCCAACACGTAGAGAGGAATCGGTGAACCCACGCCCAGGCCTTTGCGCTGACCGATCGTGAACTTGTGGACGCCTCCGTGATCGCCGATTCTTGTTCCGCTTTCATCCACAATCGCGCCGGCCGCAAGCGTCGCGCCTTTCCGGTTCTTCTCGACGAATCCCGCGTAGTTGTCGTCCGGGACGAAGCAGATCTCCTGGCTCTCGGGTTTGTCCGCGGTGGCCATGTTGAGGCCCCTGGCGATCTGACGAACCTCGGCCTTGTGCAGGTGGCCGACCGGAAAGACCGCGGCCGCGAGCTGGTCCTGAGTCAGTCCGAAAAGGAAGTACGACTGATCCTTGTCGGGATCGGCGCCGCGCAGGAGCCGGTAGCGTCCGGTCGAAGGATCCTGATCTTTTCGCGCGTAGTGGCCTGTCGCTACGTGTTCGATTCCAAGGGCACGGGTGCGGGCCAGCAGGGAGTCGAACTTCACGTCCGTGTTGCAGTTGGCACAAGGCAAGGGAGTGCGACCCTCGGCGTAGTCTTTCACGAACGGCTCGATGACTCCTTTGCGGAAGGCCTCCTCGAGGTTCAAGACGTAGTGGGGCAGGCCGAGTTGGGAGGCCACGCGTTTGGCGTCGTGGAGATCGTTGAGCGCGCAGCACCGCCCGAAGGACGATCCGTGCCCCTCTGTCTGATCATGGAGCTGCATCGAAATCCCCACCACATCGTGGCCGTCCTGCTTCAGCAGGGCCGCCGCGACGCAGGAGTCGACGCCCCCCGACATAGCCACAACAACGCGCATAGCCGTAGTTTACCGTGGCCCCCTTGAACGACGGGCCGGGGGATACCAGTGGCTGAGTCCATAAAACGCCGTTCGGTCGAGCGCGCAGCCTGGCCTGGGCCAAGCCACCGGTGCCTCACGACCGTGAAGTGTCGATCGCACTTCAAGACGGACATCCCTCAGCGCTCGCCCAACAGCGCACGACCACTAGACCGCTTCGACGGACGCGAGAAGAGGCTGGCCCCCCACTCGTACCCCCCCCCGTTCGAACTTTTGGACTCCACTCTCCGTTATTGTTCTGTAACCTTAAGGAGACTCCCATGACATCGATAATTCCCGGCTACAAGACCTTCCAGGCGATCAAGTTCCTCATCACGGGGCCCATGATCGTGGCCATGTTGTTCGTCATCAACCTGATGACCTCGCCGGGGAACTGGTGGTTCCAGTGGGCGGCGTTTGGAATCGGCATCGCCTGGTTCATCAACCTGATGCGGGTGCTCCGATCGATCGTAGTGGTCGGCGGTCTGGCCGCACTTGGGTACCTCGCCTATCGGCACTTCACCAAGCAGCCCACGACGATGCCTTTAGACCTCGCGTAAGTCGCAGATTCGCCAGCCGGCCGCCGGTGGCGGTTCAATCGACGCTACAATTACCTCGTTTCCCGGGCGCGCCGCGTATCGGTGCGCCCTCCGCCATTTAATCTCCAAACGAACGAGGAATCTCCCGCATGTCCATCCAGGTCGGCGACCGCTTGCCCGAAGCCACTTTCACCACCATGACCGCTGATGGTCCGAAACCACTCACCACGGCCGAGGTCTTCGCCGGCAAGAAGGTCGTTCTCTTCTCGGTTCCCGGGGCTTTCACCCCCACTTGCTCCAAGCAGCACCTGCCGGGCTATGTGAAGCAGGCGGACGATCTGAAGTCCAAAGGAGTGGCATCAATCGTCTGCCTGGCGGTCAACGATGTCTTCGTGATGGATGCCTGGGCGAAGTCGCAGGACGCGGACGGAAAAGTCGTGATGCTGGCCGATGGGAACGGAGATTTCACGAAGAAGATCGGCCTCGAACTCGACGCATCTAAACACGGAATGGGGACGCGGTCCCAGCGCTTCTCGATGATCGCCGAGGACGGAGTGGTCAAACAGTTGAACATTGAGGCACCTGGCAAGTTCGAGGTTTCGAGCTGCGAGGCCACTGCGCGCCAGCTGTAAGAGCTGCGCCCCTTTCCATTCCCCTAAAAGCCAAAGAACCTCCGGAGAACCAATGCATTCCTCGATGAAGCGACGTCTTCTTGCCACCGGGACGGCTCTCGTATTGGCCCTTACGGCCGTGCCGAAACCCTCGGTCGTCGCCGCGGGCGGCGGCGCTGCTTCGATCAACTCGGCCGATCTCAAGACCTGGCTGACCCAGATCTCGTCGGACGAGTTCGAAGGCCGGGCCACATTCTCGGAGGGCTTGGGGCTCGCCGCGGCCTACATTGCTTCGGAGCTGAAAGGCATGGGAGTGAAGCCCGGGGGCGACAATGGCTCCTACTTCCAGCGGGTGGCGGTTCTGGGCGTGAAGACGACCAGCCGGAACACGGTCTCGGTGACGGTGAACGGGGAAACCAAGACGTTTAAGGACGGGCAGGGATTCACGCTCCCGAGGAATGCCGGGGGCAAGCGAACCGTCACGGCCGACCAGCTTGAGTTCGTGGGCTACGGCGCCAACCTGCCCATGATCAAGCACGACGACTACGCCGGCAGGAATGTCGCCGGGAAGGTCGTCGTCTACCTCGGGCCTCGCGGCCCGAAGATCGAGGATGCCTTGGCACGCGATGCTCGTCGTTTGCTGGGCGGTCGAGCTCGCTACGCCACCGACGTGATGAAGGCAGTGGCGAGCATCGGTCCCGCCATTCCATCGCCGTTTGGACCCCAGGCCGCGGCAACACCCTCCCCCTCACCGTCACCAAGCCCCGCGGGTCCCCCGGGTGGTGGCGGGGGCTTTGGGCGCGCTCCCCTGCCTACCCCCGACTTCACCACGGTAGAACGCCTCGACAAGGCAACGCCCCCCGTTCTGAGCGCGCAGGACGAGTTCTTCGAGTTCCTCTTCAGCGGCTCCGACGTCAAGTACGCCGACCTCAAAGCCAAGGCGGCGAACCAGGAACCGCTGCCCGCGGTCTCCCTGAAGGGGATTTCGATCACGATCGGGGTCGACGCCGATTATGAGATCGTCCGCACCCGCTACACCCGTAACGTGGTGGGCCTTGTCGAAGGCAGCGATCCGAAACTGAAGGACACCTACGTGGCGTTCGGCGCCCACTACGACCACGTCGGGTATGCCGAAGGCGAGTTGGTGGACGCACCGGTCACCGAGGCCAATCCAGAGGGGAAGCGGCGGCTGGGTGCGGCGGGACAAGTGAAGCCGGGCGCCGCGTCGGATCGCATCTGGAATGGCGCTGACGACGATGGTTCCGGGACGGTGACCCTGCTATCCCTCGCCAAGGCCTTCGCCACCGGCCCTAAGGCCAAGCGCTCAACCCTCTTCGTTTGGCACACCGGCGAAGAAAGCGGTCTGTGGGGCTCGCGTTTCTTCGCGGATCACGCGGCGGTGGCGACGGACAAGATCGCGGCGAACTTCAACATGGACATGGTCGGCCGCAACAACAAGGACGACGCCAACGAATCGAACACGGTGTACCTCGTCGGCTCTGACCGCATCAGCACCGAGCTGCACAATATTTCAGAGGACGCGAATGCGGGTCTCAAGCCGCCCATGAAGATCGACTACATCATGAACGATCCCGCGGACACTGAGCAGGTTTACTACCGCAGCGATCACTACAGCTACGCGGCGAAGGGCGTGCCGGTCATCTTCTATACGACCGGCCTTCACCCCGATTATCACCACAACACCGACAGCGTCGAGAAGATCAACTTCGAGAAGATGGCGCGCATCAGCCATCTCATGTACGCGACCGGGTTCAAGGTAGCGAACCTCGATCGCATGCCGGTCCGCGACAACAAGGGACCGCGAGCCGGAAAAGGCAGCGGCGGGAAGCTCCAGTAAGCGGTCGGCGGCTAGAAGGCCTCGTGGAAAGAGGCCTGGGCTCCTTCGTACAGTTCGCTGATGTCGAGGCCGTCCACGTACATGTGGTTGACCTGAAGTCCGACGGGAACGAAGAGCCGATCCCCCTCCTCACGGAACTTGCCGAACGCGGTCATCGGCTGGCCGGCCGTGTGGTCGCGATGTGGCACGTGAGTGATGCCAAGGAAAGGGACCCCGGGGATCGCGGTGTAGTACGCGAAATCCGGCTCATTGCCGCGGGTCAAGTCGACTGAGGCGGAAGACCGAGTGATCTCACCGCCCGCCGCTTTTAGAAAGGCGATACCCGAGTCATTCCACTCGTGGGTCGCGAAGGTGAACGTGCGGCCCGGGCCAGGCACGGTCATGCCAATCCGCAGCCCGTCGTGAAGTACGACTTCCTCGCCATCGAGCCGGATTCGGAAGGCCTCGACCTTCAGCAGGGCACGGTGGAAGCCCCAGCAGAGGGCAGCGTAGGTGGAGCCGCCGACCTCACGCGCTCGAGCCCGGACTTTCGAGGCGTCGAGTTCGAAGGTCACCGCGTAGAACGGCGACGGATTGCCGCGGTAGAACTCGAGATGCGCCCGCCGCGCGTAGTCGGCCAATACGGTCTTGCCCATGGAGGCGAAGGATAACGTTCCGGCCCCGGCAACTAATTCAATTACTAAACTTGAACAGCATGACGTCGCCGTCGGCTACCACGTACGTTTTGCCTTCCATACGATACAGGCCCTTCTCACGCGCCGCCGCCACCGAGCCGCACTCGACGAGGGCCTTGTAGGCCACGGTCTCGGCCTTGATGAAGCCCTTCTCGAAATCGGAATGAATCACGCCGGCGGCCTTGGGTGCGGTGTC